>ENA-OQCW01001347-OQCW01001347.1-human-gut-metagenome-genome-assembly--contig:-NODE-1347-length-10157-cov-2.334696_pt1 | contig 10157 bp, 8 predicted proteins | sample MGYA00242767_ERZ504593 | MGnify/ENA primary metagenome ERZ504593 (study PRJEB26092, sample SAMD00036307) | human gut metagenome | host: Homo sapiens | study: EMG produced TPA metagenomics assembly of... | reverse complement strand
AGACGCACGGTATCCTGCGGTCCGGTGACCTGAAGCGCCGATAGCCCCCGCCTGCGCGGCAGAATAGTCGTTGCCGCCGGGCGTCATCCGGTCGCCCACGAAGATGATGTCACCGGTGCCGATGCCGAGCCGTCCCGCCAATTCGCGCAGGGCGAACGCCTTGTCGGTGTTTCCGGCGCTCACATCGACACTCGTGTAGCCGCCCGCGCGTACGCGCAGATGACCAAGGTCGCCCGCCACCGCGGCGACGAGCCGCCGCTTTTTGGTGTCGTCGGGATCCCAGCGGCGCTTCTCCTCGATCGGCGCGAGCTGCCCCAGAGCCGAGAACGTGATCTGGCTGCCACGATCCTCGATGGGCTCCCCCCACGGGTGCTCCGGCCACATGCCCAGCTCTCGGGCGCGTCGAGTCAGCGACAATATGGCCGCGTCCCTGTCCCGGGCCGACAGCGTCCTCTCGTATTCCAGACGCCATGCGCCCTCGCGCCAGCGGTAATAGCTCGATCCCCCGCCGGCGATCACATGCAGGTCGGTAAGGAGTCAGCTCGGGGACCCAGCACGTCGAGCACCTGACTGATGACCAGTTCACGCCCGCCGCCGGTCACAATCGCCACCGGCATCAGTTCGGTCAGCGCCTCGATGCGAACGGTCATATCCGGGTTCATCGGTTGTTTGGAGACGGCCAGCGTGTTGTCCAGGTCGAAGGCGATCAGACGCGCATGTGCGCCGTCGTGTCGCCAACCGGTATCATTCCAAGCGTGCACGGTCGCTGTTGGCATCTGTACACCTCCCCAGGAAACCTTGTCGATGATAAGTATCCTAACGCATTGCCGCCGGCTTGTCCTACAGTGGAGTCCATGCAACAGGCACCATGGGAACGACCAACGTATCGCAATCGTCACGGGCGGGGCATGCGCACGCCGATGTTCGGCACGCGGCTCCCGCGCTACCGTACCCGCAGCGGCGCGTTCGACGACATGGTCGCGGCCCAGATCCGGCGTCTGAACGGCGCCTGGCCGCAACTGGTCAAGCCGGTGCAGTTCGCCGTGGAGGATGTGCCGCCCTCGCAGCCGGCTCCTTGGGAGCCGGAGCCGTCGTTCGCGTCCCAGTGTTTCCCTGCGAGCCACGGCATCCCCGCCCGCATCGTGCTGTACCGCATGCCGATACAGAGCAAATCACGCAGCCGCATGGATCTGGAACTGGCCATCCGCGATGAGGTGGTGCTTCGGCTCGCCGAGCTCTATGGCCGCCGGCCGGATGAGATCGACCCGGATTGGAGCCTGTAAGGCTCTGTCGGGGCGAAACCTCATAGAGCACCCCTCATAGGGAGCACCACGGAACGTTCCGCCGACCGACCGTCAGTGAACGATGGTCATATCCGACCGCGCCCAGATCCTCTCCTGCAGCGGCATCAACGGCGTGGCGCCGATGTAGGCGATGCCGGCGAGCTTGGCGTCACTTACCGCGGAGCTGGACAACCGGACACCCCAATGACAGTCCCTTGCCGTCGGCGGCCACCGCGAAGACGTTCTTTCCCAAATCCGACGCGTCGAAGCTCGCCGCGGCACCGGCGTCCACCGTGATGGTCTTCTCCCCCGACCGCGGCACCCTTGTCGTCGTAACCGGTCATGTGCATCTGTTTGCTGGATAAAGACGCGTTCACCACGCTCACACGGCCGTCAAGACCGGAGGGAATGACGGCGGCCGACCGGTCGTCTGTCTGCGCGGCGCCGATCAGCGCGAAATCGGACTGGTTCCCGTTCCCGTCACGGCTGACGGTCACACCTGCCGTCACCTTCGTATCCGCCGTGATCTTCAGCGCCGACGCGTCTTTGGGAACATCGCCCAGATCGATGGTGGTGACGCGGTCGCCCGAATACTGATGGACGGACTGCCCGGCCGCGCCGACCCATGCGGCGGTGAGCGACCCCGAACCGGCCGCGTATACGGTGAGTGTCGCCTTGTCTCCCTCCGCGACGGCCGGGAAGACGAGCTCCTTGGACGCCTCCCCGGCCGCGGCGGCGTAATCCGATCCCTTCGGGTTCAGCCCTTCGGTCCTGATCACGCGCACCGATGCCGATACCGGCGTCTGCCGGCTCGAAACCGTGACATACAGCCCCTTCTGCCCGCTTGCGGCCGCGGAAAGACTCAGCACGGATTCGGCGTTCGCCGCGACGGTCAGCGTGCTTCCCGTGGACAACGCCAGCGCACCGGACTGTTCCGTACCCCACACCCGGAACATCCACCACAGTGGCCTTCGAAGGACGAATTTGGCCACGACCAGGCTGCTGGGTGGTGCCGGTCTGCGTGTCAGGCAGCACGAACGACTGCTCCAGCGCACCGACATCGCAGGATGTCGCGGACAGGCCGCGCAGGTCGCCCTTCGTCGCCCAGGACGCCACGGACGCGGAAGCGCCGACGCCCGCGGCCGATTCCAACAGCTGCGTGTCGAACAGCAGCGACGTACGGTCGACGTCGGCCGAGGCTGCGATGACTTTCGCGGTATCCGTAGGGTCGAGGTCCTTGAGCTGCGTGGTATCGCCGGAGCCGCCAAACGCGCCGAACTGAGACCGGTACACCGCTCCGAACGCGGCGAATCCGGCCGAAGACGAGATGTCGCCTTCACTCGGCTGATATTCGCTGTCACCGTATGCCGACGCATCCGGCAATGTCATGCGGGACGGACAGTATGCGGTGATCCGCCTCTGGCTCACCGCGTGCGAGACGGACGCCGAATCCGACGAGACGGAGTCGACCCAACGGCCCGATGCCGTCAGTACCAGCAGGGCGACGAACAGGCCGACGATGATCACCGTGGAAATGACGCCGACCACAGCCTTCCAGACCTTGCCTCCACGTTTGACTTGGCTGCTCATTGGTCCTCCTCGATGAAACGACGGTGGCTGCGCGGGAACGCGACGACACAATACAGCCCCATCACCACGCCCATGCACACGAGCCATGCATACCGGTAGGCAAGATGCCGCTGTTTCAGCATACCGTCCTGCGGCACGCGCTGCGTCGCGCTGTCGACGAGCGTGAGCCGGTAATAGACACCCGACGTGTTACTCACCACGGATTGGATACCCTCACTCGCCGTGATGTTCGAAATCAACTGTTCCGTGGCCTGGGAGCCGCCATCGTCAGCCGATGGGCGGACCACATACAGGCCGCCGTAACCCAACGCGCTGATATCGGCGATCGCGTCGGCATCGGCGCTGACCAGCAGCCGGGCGCTCGCGGACGACAGTACGGCGTCGCGGGAGTCATGACCGCCATCCGCGACTCGGGCACGCAATGCCGGAGAGCTGTCCATCAGATCGCCGCGGGACGTGCGCATCGTCGTATACCGTACGCCGGTGGATGATTCGGCGGTGATGGCGAGCACGCGGTGCGCGTCGTCCTTGCCGAGATAATCGGTGGCGACCATGGGCAGCCCGTCATCGGAACGGGACGCGTGCAGACCGTTCGACCCCGGTTCCATGGCTGACGCCGCAGTGCATGACACGGCACCGGCCACCAGCACGGCCACCAGCACGCCGCGCCCGATACGGGCGAACACCGCATGCACCTTGGCGTTTTTGGCCTTGCGGCCTTCAAGACGTGTCAGCACGGGTTGCGAGCCATTCCCCTGCCGCAACAGGGAGAACCGGTGGACCGCCATTCCGGAGACCAATCCGACGCAGGCGAGCAGACCAAGCAGCGCGAACACCACGCCGGGCAGCACGGAACCCGCGACAGGACCGTCATCATCGACGGCCACGACGATCCTCGACGATGCGACGGCAAGCGCCCCACCACTGAGCGTGACGACCCACATCATGCGCGAGGCGCGCAATGCGAGGGGCAGGAACAGCGACGCCACCGCAAGCACCGTCACCACGGCCAGCAGCACCAGGACGCCGATACCGGAAAACGCCGGCCGCCGACAGGTCTGCCAGACCGTTGCCGGCCGTATCATCGACACCGAACGCACGCATGGCCAGCGTGGCGAACCCGGAAGCATCCGGAGCGCCGTTCCTGGCGGATAACGGCACCATCACATCACCGAACAGCTGACGCCACGACCTTTCCGAAGCATGGTGCACCGCGTTGATGATGGTCGGCGCGATCACGAACCCTGACGGCAGCGGAATCAGCAGCAGCATCGCGCGATGCCGCGGCACCACGGCGAGGAACACGACGAACACCACGATCAGGGACAGCATCAGCTGGGGCTCGGCGGCGACCGGGGGTACGAAGCACAACGCCGCAAGAGCCGCAGCCTGAACGGAAGGATGGGCCGTCACCTGGTCCTCGGTGCGATACAGACCCACCGCGCGGAACACGAAGGCGAACGCGGCCGGCAGGAACACCATCACGGTGAGCATCGGCACATCGCCTGCGGAGAACAGCCCCAGGCCGAGCGCGAACGACGGCCCACAGCAGGCCACATGCGACGACGGACCGCATCGAAGCGGGTGAACACGCCGGACGCAACGCCCAGAAGGACAACGCCATGAGGGCGCCGCGGCAAACGTCACCAACGCGATCGCGGCAGACACATTGCCGGCCGTTATCACCGAGGCCAGTCCCCATACCAGCAGCCACGGCGCGGGCGGGGCGGCGATGCCGTCACCGAACACCCACGACGTGGTGGCGGCTCGCCACAGCTGACCGAAGTCCCCGCCGGTCGGCAACAGCGAATCGGAGTACAGGGACGCTCCCGACAGAACGGCACGCAATGTGGTGCCGTGCATCACCGCCACGACGCCGAAGCATACCAAGGCCATCGCCACCGCGAGCAGCCAGCGCTGAATCGCACGCCGGCGCAAGTGGGCCTTGGCCAGCGGCGACAGCAGGACGACATGACGCTGGTCCGACAGCGCCTGTACGCGGTCATGCCACTGCGCCACCTGCTGCCGGTTGGCGACGAGGACGCCGAGACGCCCGATCGGCACCGACTCCTGGCGGCTGACGCGGCGACGGGCCGCGATGGCGCGAGGCAGGCCACCCCACAGCGTCCAGGGGGCGACCAGTTCGCACAGCGCCTCGTACGGACGCTTGGCGAACAGTTTCGCGATCGCCTTGCCAATCGCGGCGAACACGCCGAACACCCAGACGAACGGCCACATCATCAGGCGCGTGTCCGTATAGGAGTAGCGCATCCTCCCCCTGATGCGAGCCATCGAACTGTCAATGGGACGATCCTCGTCCACGGGCTCGCCGCCCTTGGTACGCACCCCTTCGAATCGCGCCCGCCGATGGGCGATACGCGCCTGGGGCACCACCACGACGCGCCGGCCGCTCAGGCATACGCGCCGGCAGAAATCCTCCGATTCGGCGAATGTGGCGAACCAGTCGTCGGCACCGCCAAGCTCGTGCATGGTCTCGATCGAGACGAGCGTGCCCGCGAGGCTCACCGAGAACACGTCACGGCGGCCGTCATACTGCTCCTGATCCGGTTCGCCGTCGACCACCAGCGACTCCACGCGATGCCGGTACGCATACGCGCCGACGTCATGCAGGTGTTCGGCCTGCCAGTCCAGCTGCTTGGCTCCCAGCACCGATGCGGTCGGATCGTTACGCCACGTCTCCAGCAATGATTCGAGGCATGTGTCGTCCGCGGGCCGTGAATCGTCATGCAACAGCCAGACCGCGCGGGTGGACGAGTCGAGTTGCGCGTCATGCAGCGCCTTGGCAACGCCGTGATAGAACGAACGGGCGCCCTTGACGCCGACCAGCTCGACCGTGACGGTCTTGGGCTGCGGAACGGAGCTGACCAGTCCCGACGGCGCAGGAATGACCTGGAACTGCGATTGCACCGGAGGATTGTCGCCGCCGGCGCAATCGGCGATGACGATCACGCCCGGCAGCACCGTCTGTCTGAGCAGCGCCCCCATGGTGTCGGGGAGAAACCGCATGTCCTCTTCAACGGTCACCACCGCCACGACGGTCGGATCGACATTCTGCCGATGCGAATATGGCCTGTTCGCCATGACATCGGCCAGAATCCGCTGAATATCGCTATTGCCTGTGGAACTCATAATCTCCAGTCTATGCGACGCACGGCCGCCGCGTCACGCACGTTCCTTGTGTTCCTTCTTATAGCGGCGGCGTTCGCGTTCGCTCAGACCGCCCAGATGCCGAAACGCTCATCGTGTTCGATGGCCATGCAGCATGCTCGCGCACCTCGCAGCGGGCGCACACCTGTTTCGCATCACGCGTCGACCCCCTTTTCGGGGAAAAAAGCTTCCGGATCGTCTGGGAGCACAGGGCCCTTATGCTGCCAGGAAACATCGTCGTCCGACTTGAACAGGCCCCACAGCTCACTCATCGGATCCTCGGCGGAATCGTCGACCACTCCCCACATGTGTCGCTCCTCCTTGCCGATGCTGCTATGGACGTCCATCAGGGTAATTACACACATGCGACTTACCTTTGTCAAGTCTACCCCGTGTCAATGCAGCGCAGAAGAGCGAAAGTGTGGTAAGCGACATCAGCCTTCACCCCCATGCCTTCTTCATTCCCTGTCATATCCGACCACCAGCCCTTCACGTATGTGCCGTTACTGCAGAGGAATGGGCAACAGACACGACAATGACTCATGACAACGTGTAAAAGGGATTGAGAACACGAGGCACTGGAGGAACAATGAGCGAAGGAAACAGTGGAGTCAGCCCACAGGACAATCCTCCCAGCTTCATTCCCTCCGGCACGCGCAAGCGTCGCCCCAGCGGGCAGGTGCCGCGTCCGTCGGCCGCCGGCGAGGCCGTGCCCGGAGCCGGTCCGCAGGCAGGCGTGCCGTCGCGTCGGCAGACCTCGGCAGGCGCTCAGGGAGCGCAAAGCATGCCGGCCGCACAGGACGTGATTCCCAGTTTCACGCCGAATTCATCGCGTCGCGTATCCGGGTCGACCAGGCGGTCCGCATCCGAGCAGGACGCCCGCCTGCAACCGGTCTCTCCCATGCAGGACGCCGCTTCTGCGGCCCGACGCCAGCCCCGCCGTGCAGCGGGCTCCACGCATACTATTTCGAACCAGCCTCGTCCGGGCGAGGGCGCGGGTGCGCAGTCGATGTTCGCCTCCGCACAACGTCAGGGCCCGCAGAGCCCTGACGGTTACGGCATGCCGGCCGCACAGGGAGGCGGCCGTGGCATGTCCGGGAGGCCGGCAGCCACCGCCATGCGCAGAAAGCGCCCCGTGGGACGTATCGTCGCAAGCGTTTTGGCGGCGCTGCTGGCCGTCATCATGCTGGTGACGTTCGGACTGTGGAACTGGGTCGACGGTCAGCTCGACAAGCAGCCCTGGCTGTCCGACAAGGCCAACACGTCAGGCACCAGCTGGCTCATCCTCGGATCCGACCAGCGCACCGGCGAAGAGGCGAAGACGATCACCGGGTTCCGCACCGACACGATCCTCGTGCTGACCAAGCCCAATTCCGGCACCCGCTCGCTCATCTCCATCCCGCGCGATTCGCTGGTGCAGGTGAACAGCACCTATATGAAGATCAACGCCGTCGCGCAGCTGTCCGGCGAGAAGGCGCTCGTCCAGCAGGTCGAGACCATCACCGGCCAGAAGATCGACCACGTCGCGCAGATCAAGTTCAACGGTTTGAAGGATGTGGTCGACGCGTTGGGCGGGGTCGACCTGTGCTATGACCAGACCGTGAACGACGCCCTGTCCAATCTCAACTGGACCGCGGGATGCCACACGGCCGATGGGGCGACCGCCCTGGCGTTCTCGCGCATGCGCTACTCCGACCCGAAGGGCGATTTCGGCCGCGCCGAACGCCAGCGGCAGGTCATCGGAGCCATCGCGAAGAAGGCCATGTCCGGCAAGACGCTGACCAACATCCCGAAACTCAACAAGACGCTGAAAGCCGCTTTGGCGTCCATCACCGTCGATTCCAAGACGAACCCGTACACGCTCGCACAGATGGTGTTCGCGTTCCGCGACGCCACCTCCGACAACGGCATCAGCGGCAGCGTCTATTGGACGAATCCCGGCTACAACGTGTCCGGGGTCGGCTCGTCGGTGCTGCTGGATGACGCGAAGAACCTCGAACTGTTCAGAGAGCTCGCTTCGGGCAGCCACAAGCCGGCGCGTGGGCACGCTGGCCAACCAGTGATCGCAGAATGATGCGGCAGGCCGCATGCCTCGTCGTGGCCGGTTGGCGTGTTCCACCCGCCGGCCACGACACGCCGAAATGTGGATAACTCGGTAGCCTTCGACCACATTGTTCCCCCAAGCTTGCGCATGCCGGCGACGCCGTTCCACACTGAGGGCATGGACGAAGGCAGGAACCCGGATTCGAGGCGCGGGCGGCGCGGCCGAGGCAGGCGGCGTCCCAGGCGCGAGCGACGCGCGCGCGGATCGTCCGCTCTGCCGATGATCACGCTGGTCGCGCCCATCGCCGCACAGGCGTTGATGGTCATCATGCTTCTGCTGGAGCGACGTTGGCTGTTCGCCGCCATGGTCGCGCCGGGCATGGTGGGATGCATGGCTTCGGCGGCGTCATCCCTTGCTGACCGTCGTGGATCGTCACGCCGCGACGAATCCGGGACGACGAGCCACGACGCTGCGGGCGGCCGCCCAAGTCGGCCCACCGATATGGCAGGAGCCCGGGGCCGCCATCATGGATCGGCGGACGGAGCCGATCGGGACAAGGATGAAGGCGAGTCGGAGGATCCGTCACGGATTCACTCGCCCTCACTGGAGGAGCTGACGGGGCTTCAGGCCGAGCCGCTGCCATGGCGCATCATCGCGAGAACATGGCTCGCCTCCCCGTCGCTGTGCGTCACCGTGGGCATGGGGTCGGGGCAGCGGCCGTTCACGATCGATCTGCCCCGCCAAGGGCCGCACGCCTTGGTCGCCGGCACCACGGGCTCCGGCAAATCCGTGCTGTTGCAAAGCTGGTGCCTGGCCATGGCGGTGCGCAATCCGCCCGACCGGCTGCATTTCGTGTTCCTGGATTTCAAGGGAGGTTCGGCGTTCAGCGTCATCGAGCGGCTGCCGCATACCGTGGGCAGCGTGTGCGACCTCGATCTGAATCACGCCGTTCGCGCGTTGAGGGCGCTGGAGCTGGAGCTGCGACGCAGGGAGCATCTGGTCGCCGCGGAGCGTGTCGGCTCGATCGGGCAGTTGCAATCCCCGCCGCCCTCGCTGATCGTCGTCATCGACGAGTTCCATGCGCTGAACAACCAGCTGCCCGACTATGTGGACCGGCTGGTGCGCATCGCCTCGCTGGGGCGCTCCCTGGGCATGCATGTCATCGCCTGTACACAGAACCCGCTGGGACAGGTCAGCGCCGACATGAAAGCGAACATGGCGCTGAACATATGCCTGCGTGTCCGGGACGGCCTGCAATCCATCGAATTGCTGGGAGACGGGCGGGCGGCATCCATCAGCCCGTCCGCTCCCGGGTGCGCATGGCGCAACGACGGTGAATCCGTGGAGCCGTTCCGATGCGCCTTTGTATCGGACATCGGCGCGATGGTCGAGGCCGCGCGCACAGCTGCGGCATTTCATGGTCTGGTCCATGCCTCGGCGCTGTTCACGGCCCCGCTACCCCGCATCGTGGAGGCCGACATGCTGCCCGCACGGTCATCGGACGTTCCCTCAGTGCCCTTCGCCCTTGCCGATGACGGCATCGGCATCGATGTGGCGGAACTCGCCGTGAACGCCGGCAATGTCGGGATCATCGGAAGCGCAGGACGCGGCAAGTCCACGATTCTCGCCTTGCTAGCGCACCGTTCACGCGACATTCTCGGCCTGTGCGTGCGCTGGACACGCCGTGAGGGACGGGCGTTCGTCACGTCGACGGTACGCCATCACAGACGGGTGCGGTTCTCCTCCGAATCGCCACCTCCCGTATCCCCGCATCTGCTGTGGCTGGTGGACGATGCCGACACACTGTTCGATCCGTTCGGCACGGACCCGCTATGCGCACGGCTCAAGGACGCGCTGGGCGACCACGACGTCACCGTCGTGTTCGCCGTGGAGACCTCCAAGCACATCCGAATCCCCGAGCATTGCGGCACGAGAATAGTCTTCCCCACGGGGGAACGTACCGTGGACCTGATGGATGGCATACCCGCCGGCCTGCTGTCGCAATGCGGGCCGGATGACATCATGACGGCGGGCCGCGCCGTGCTGCTGCGCGAGGGGAACGCCCTGTGGAT
>ENA-OQCW01001346-OQCW01001346.1-human-gut-metagenome-genome-assembly--contig:-NODE-1346-length-10164-cov-2.764970_pt1 | contig 10164 bp, 11 predicted proteins | sample MGYA00242767_ERZ504593 | MGnify/ENA primary metagenome ERZ504593 (study PRJEB26092, sample SAMD00036307) | human gut metagenome | host: Homo sapiens | study: EMG produced TPA metagenomics assembly of... | reverse complement strand
AAACGGTATCAGGAAAATATGAGATTCTTACAGATAAAGAATAAGCTTTTAGCAAGATTCCAGCGTGAAAAATCACACATGCAGCAGCGGAAAACACATCATATTTATACTTGTCCGACATGTAAACAAAAGATCCGTATTCCAAAAGGAAAAGGACGTATCTGCATTACCTGTCCAAAATGTAAGACAGAATTCACACGGACAAGTTAAAAATCAGCATCGGTACACAACTCTGTGAACCGATGCTATTTTTACTCCTGTATTTGTTCTGCACACAACGCCTCCATTTTCTCATGTACATAAGAAAAATCCCTCTCGTCATTTATCGTAACAATCACATCGCTTGCGGACAAAATAGTCCCTCCTTTTGGGATGATCTCTTTTTCGCCACGCTTAATCGCAACTAAAAGGCAGTGTTTTGGCCAGTCAATCTGCGCTACCGCTTTATGTACCAACAAAGAGCCATGCATGATAACATGCTCAGATAATATCTTCTGACTCGTTGTTTTCACCTGCTCTTCCCCCCGATTTTTCCAAAAGTTTGCCCAGCTAAGCATTTCATAAATCGGCTCTGATTTCATCAAACTTGCGACCACATATGCCACAATCGAGACAACTGACAGCGACAGCATCTGACTTAGCGATCCGGTCATCTCAAAAATCAAGATAATTCCGGTAATCGGCGCTCTTACTATCGCAGTAAAATACCCGGCCATAGCAAGCAGGACAAAGTTATTGATATACTCCGGGCTCATTCCGAAATATGTCGTTCCGACCATTCCAAAAATACCGCCGATAAATGCCCCTAACACCAGAAGCGGAAAAATATTCCTCCAGGTGCACCACTGCCAAAACAAATGGCAGAGAACACAAACTTTGCGACAAGCAAAAAAACAACACTTGTAAGAGCCAACTCTCCATGGGTCAAAGCATCGATCAGATTATGCCCACTTCCAAGAAGTTCCGGCATGATAAATCCCAAAACACCCGCTAACAAAAATGGAGCATAACTTTTGTGATTTCGTTTAATCCTTTTGTCTTTTTTATAAAGTCCTTGTACAGTTAACGTAAACCAATTATAAAAAGCTCCCATCACACCAAGGATGACACCAAGCAGCAGAATCATCCAATAATAACTCTGTGGTAATGCATGCCCAATATCAAATTGAAATACCGGATCCAGTCCAAATACCTTTGAAGAAATATAATCTGCCGTAATCGATGAGGTCATGACAGACACGAGCACAGACACTGAAAAATTCTTATGAATTTCTTCAAGTGAAAACATCACCCCTGCAAGAGGTGCATGAAATGCCGCAGATAGTCCCGCACTGGCACCACAAGTCAGCAAAAATTTTTCTTCTGTCTTTCCCCTGTCAAGCATTTTGGAAATTCCTTTTCCCGTCATTGCGCCAAGCTGAATGGACGGGCCCTCTCTTCCAAGAGAAAGTCCGGCAAACAAAGATAAAAATCCTCCTAAGAACTTTGCTGGCAGCACTCTATACCACCGCTGATTCAGTTTCCCGATCATCTCTCCTTCAAGCTGTGGAATTCCACTTCCTGAGATCATCGGCTCCCACTTCACAAGCAAGCCTACAATAACCGCAAACAGTACCAAAATAACGAACCACAAACACATCTTGACCGGAGAACCTTTTGCATAATGCAAAATCATCTGCAGCCACTCTCCTGCATATGCCAGCACAAGCCGGTATAGCAGCACAATTCCCCCCGCCACTGCTCCAACTAGAAGACCTTCTCCAATCAACACCATATGAAATCGTTCCGCTCTGTTTAGAACGTACGACGTATCCTTTTTCACTTTTCTCTCACTCCTATTTTATTTCTGCATCTTCCAACGTTTTATATCCATAAAATGCCGTTGTATAACGCATGATTTCTTCTGTCATATTTTTTTGTTCCTGCACAAACGCCACAATACGTCTTCCATAGAGCACCAATGTCTGCATAGAATATGTCTTAAGTTCTCCCCGCAGATAAGTCTCAAAAGAAATATCATACAGTGTATCTTCCGATGTGTGGATGATTCTTGCCTGTCCGGACAGGTGCGGATATTTTTCAGCAAACTCCTCTCGCCATCCAACCTGAATCGCCACAATCTGCTCAACCATAGCCTGTTTTTCTTCTGAAATCTTCGGAAGTCCCGTGGCAATCGCTTCGTATTCTTTTGGAGCTGTAGACTCCATCATATAAGCATACTTTTCCATCACCAGATTTCTTCCCTGCGCTTTTCCCTCTTGAAGATCCTGCCAGTAACTCTCCAAAAGAGGCAGATCCCATGTCAAAAACTGGCTTTTGCGCATCACATCAAACGTCTCAAAATCATCCTGACACGCAGCACGCCCGCCTGTATTTCTCACATTTTGAAACATCTCCCACTCCATTTCTACAATTTGTTCTATTATCGGATTCATCTCTTCTTTCGCCTCCAAAATTCTTTCCACATGCAATTCCAAAAACGTCTCCTCCCCATATGTCAGGTTTTGTCGTTTCAGTTCTTCTAACAGCCTTGCACAAATTTCTTCCACCACGCTCTCCCGTTCTCCTTCTGAAGAAAGTACCTGTTCAAACAGCGGTTTCAATTCACTTAAGCGTTCTAGATTTTCAAGACCTCTCCACGCCCATTTATAATACGGCATATACCTTCGATTCAAAAGATATGCTGTCCGCATTCCTTCCCGTACAAATTCGTCTAGCGCAAGATTTGCTGCTACAATATCATTTCGTTTTTTTACATCTTCCATAATTATACTGCCCGGCTTGTGCTGTCAGCGCAACGGCATTTGCAAGTCTTCGTTTCCAGACAGCAAATGGCATTCCATTTTGCAGTTGTTCCCGAATTGCCGAAAATTCTCCCAATGGGTCATCAAACATCTCCCCATTCACTGCCATGGCAAGTTTTTCGTCTTCCATCTCACTCCATGCACCGTTTCCGGTAAACTCTTCATAAAATTCAGGAATACTTAGCACTCCCACACGTCCGCCTCCTCGCTTTGAAGTATTCCGTGCCGGATAACCCATAAAAGCCTTCGGGAGCGCCTCATATGCTTCCTGCATCTTTTGACCTACTTTTTCATAGTCTTTCTCCGTAAGCCAAAGACAGAATCCCGGTCCAAAATCATGATCCTTTGACCACATGTCGTCAAACCCGAGACACTCTGAGCCATGCCCAACAAGACCTGCTGCCACACGATCTGCATATTCTGGAAATTGCTCTTTTAGCATCGCTTTCCCGTAAGTCTCATAGTAGCATTTTGACAATTCGAGACCTGAAATCTCTTTTTTCGGTCTTCGTATGTTCTCATAAGTTTCTTTCGCCTCTTTTTTCAGATACTCTGCCTCTTTTGCAAATCCAGCTTTCGAAAGCACAATTGCGCAGTTTTCACAAGTCATTGCATAAGACTCATTCTTCCCAAAATGCGCCAAAATCTCCCGCAATGCTTCTGTATAGGCCGAAATTGCTTTTTCCAATTCTCCCTGCTCATAGTGCCCCTGTGCAAGAAGTGCCAACGCACCGCAATAGTGCGCATCTTTTTCTTCACATTCCTCAAATCGTTCAATCGCCCTCTGCACATATTCAATCCCTTGTGCAAATTCTTCCTTTTCATAGCAGACTGACGCCAGATTTGCATAGGTTGTCGCCTCTTCCACTTTATGATCCGGAAGGTTTCTAACAATTGCAAGTGCCTGCAAAAGACAGCTCTCTGCCGTCCCATAGTCTTCTTTTTGCTGAAATGCCATACTCATATTATTATAAAGTCCCGCCAAACGCTCATCTTGAATTCCAAGATTTTTTGAAAATCTGTTCCGCTGCCCGGTACATCGCAATCGCCTTTTCGCACATACCTGCTGCTCGATATGCGGTCGCCGCATTCAAAAGTGTCGTCCCATGCGCCTCACTCTCCTGTAAACCAAGCTCTTTCACCAGTTCCAGCATCTCTTTTGAAATCTTTAGCGCCTCCTCATAGTTGCTGATACTTCTATAGTAACCAATCTGTTCATTTCCCTGAACCAATCTTTCCATTGTTCCTGGATCTATCTGTTTGTTTTCTTCCTGCATTTGTTTCCTCATTTCCTGCCCCTTTCGGCATTCTTCCACACTATTTTTTATTATAGCCAATTTCATGCAGTAACACAACCTGCAGAAATTCTGCAATGTAATCTTAATTTATTTTAATAAATTTATCACTTTTCATTAAACACTTTTTTTGTACGTGCGTTATAATATTTTTACTATGTACAAGAGAGGATTTTATTTATGGATTCAAGAAATTTAGATCATATAAATTACAGTTACACTGATTCAGAACGCGCTAAAAGAAACGCGCTAAAAAAACGCAGAAGAAAGCAGCTTCTCATACAAAGATGCGTCTTTTTTCTCATCGCCCTGCTTTTTCTGATACTCTTGGGAAAAACAGTATTCTCTATCAAAGAAAAATTATTTCCAAAGATAACGTCTTCCGAAGGGAACAATACTTCTGCAAATAAAGCAAAGAAAAAAATTGAATTCACACCGATCCCATCTGACACTGCTTCATTGCCTTCCGATGTCGTGACAAACTTGAATAACATGGCCGCAAGCGACAAGCGTGTCGCAGAAATTGTGAACCACTACGACCAGTATCCTGCTGATTTGCTGGAACTGCTCTCAAAAAATACCGAGGCAACTGATTTCGTTCTAAATTACCCGTCTGAAAAGGACAAGCCTTGCGCCGATACAATCGGCGATGTCACAAAAGGGGTAATTCCGCACCTTCTTCAATGGGATACACGATGGGGCTACGGAATCTACGGGGATAATTTTCTAGCCATCAACGGCTGCGGACCAACTTCCCTTGCAATGGTAGTTTCCGGACTGACCGGAGACAATACGATCACCCCATATAAGATTGCACAATATGCAGCTTCCAACGGACTCTATGTTCCGGAATCCGGTTCCAGCTGGGAACTGATGCGGATAGGCGCCAAGCAATATGGAATCACCTCTCAGGAACTTGTATTAGATGAATCTGTTATGGCAAACCAACTCGCTTCTGGGCACCCGATTATCTGTAGTATGCGTCCCGGAGATTTTACTACTACCGGACACTTTATTGTGTTGAACGGATATGAGAATGGACAGTTTCATGTCTTAGACCCAAACAGCAATGCAAACAGTGAAAAGTTGTGGAGCTACGAACGACTTTCTCCACAGATTAATAATCTTTGGGCATTTTCTATTTAAAAAGAAGGAGCCAGATCAATTTGATTCTGACTCCATTCTTTATTTTACTAATTTTTGATTCAGCGGGTAATCTGAAAACAACCTTTCGATACATTCCTCATACACATGCCGTTTTTCTGCCTTTTTGATCTTCTTGGCAGCCTTCTCTGCTCCTTCAAATAAATGTATCATGAAGAACCACAATTCTTTCATCTTAAAAAGAACCGCCCGGTCTCCCGAAAGAACTTCCTGATTCTTCCTGTAAAATTCATCATGAAATGCACGCAATACTTCTTTATCTAAGCTTGTACCCTCACAAATCAGATTCAAAAGTCCTGGATTTACCATCACCCCGCGCCCAAGCATCACACGCTCCACCTGCGGATACTCCTTTTCAAACGCTTCAAAATGCGACTTAATAAACAGGTCCCCATTATAGCAAAGCCGATTTTTGCTTTCTTTCACTGCCTGTCCAAAATACTTCCATATTTGGTTTGTTCTTATAAAAATCTGCCCTCACCCTCGGATGGATAATCAGTTCTTCCATCTCGAACTTATTATAAATGTTTAAAAGCCGCTCAAATTCTTCTGGATGTTCCACCCCGATTCTTGTCTTGATAGAAATCTTTGATTCTGTCTGCTCAAAAATTTCGTATAGAAAACGTTCCAGCTCATCCGGATATCCCAAAAAGCCGGATCCCTTTTTCTTTGCGGTAACTGTCCCTGACGGACATCCCAAATTCAAATTAATTTCTTCATATCCATACTCCCGAAACTCCTGTGCCGTCCGGATAAAATCCTCCGCATTATTAGTCAGAATCTGCGGGATCACACAAAGCCCTTGATTGTGCTGTGGCAGAATTTCTTTCAACTCTTTCGGTTTGAATCCACGATTTGGATGCGGTACGATAAACGGAGTAAAATATTTATCCATTGGATGGAAAAAATGATGGTATACATTCCGATAAACATATGTCGTCAGCCCCTCCAACGGCGCCAGATAAAATTTCATAATTGTCTTCTCCTCTTCTAACGAATTTTAAATGTCTTCGGCGCAAACCGAAACACGCAAAAATATGACAGCGGAATAAAGATGATTGTCACAGCAAGCACTCCCAATGTAAACAGCCATGAACCTGTCTGTATCTGCAGACAAAGATAGCATCCAAAATACACCAGTGCATTTACCACCGAAAAAATAGGGCTTTTCACCGTCTTTTCTTCTGTATATGGCTGCGTGATATAGTACATGAACAGATGAAACAGACAGAAAAATGCGGATAATAGCAAGGAGCCTGCCATCAACGGTATCACTTTCCAAACAGACAGTATCTCACCACACAGAAGTGTCCAAAGAAGAATCATCCCGCAGATTATAGCCGCCGGAACTGCATCTAGCATCAATAATTTTCTAAGGCGTATCTTAAAATTTTTCAAGATTGCATCTGCTTCCCGATAATATCCATATTTCAACAGACTGATATCACAGTTAAAAAACATTGCCTTACAAATTCTTCCACCTGTGGACTCCAAATACATGACAAATACCATGACCGGCATCATCTGTGTCATCGCCTCAAATGTCTTTTGTTTCATCTGCTCTCCCACAAATAACAATGCCACTGCCCCAATCAGTCCAACTGCCAAGATGATGATGATTCTGCTTTTGACCGCTCTTGAAACAATTCTTTTATGGCGTTCAAAGAAAATGGCATTCAAATAGTCATACCCTTCTTTTTCCTCGTATTTTCTCGAGCGCAGTTCCTCTTTGGAAATATCCTTATCCTGAATCTGCACATCTGCAGCCCGAGCCTCTTTTACCGCATCATCCTGCTCTAAAAAATCTTTCCGGCTGACCATCTTTTTCGCAAAAATCGTATATCCCCCATACTTCCACACTTTCGAGAAACAAAACATTCCTACTAACGTGAAACTCAAAAAGACAACAACTTCTGCCATCACATATCTCTCAAAAAACAACCTTGGGACTGCTGCCGCCACTCCATATCCGAGTGCTAATATGATTCCAAACATTAAAAATGTTTTTTCCTAAAGATTTCCAAAATACTTTTTTCCCTTTTTTCTCGGAATGTCGATAGTGTTGTAAAATTCCGGCATGCCCAATGTATCGTGTAAAAAAACAATGATACAACAAACAACGCAGATTCCGCTCCAAATCCAAACCACAATAGCGGTACTAAAAAGCAGATGGTATCTTTCACTCCTTTTAGTACCATCTTGGAGCGATAATACTGTACCGCCGGAATCCGCATCACATGCAGCAACACATAATCCTTTTTTTGCCCCTTCCGTCAGGTTTGACACTAAAAAACTTCCCGGCAAAAAGGAGAAAATTAAAAACAAGTAGACCATTACTGCTTTTTGATCTACAAAAATCCCTTCTTTTTCCCAAAATCCCTGAATCCAATTCGCCGGCAGCTTAATCATCAGCAAAAAGTACAAAAATGTACCAACAAATGCACCTATCACGGAAAACACAACCGGTATGGCACCAATCGCCTTCTTGATATCCGTTTCTCCATACAGACGGTACGGTATTTTCTCTCCGACAAACGGTAATTTTCTCACATAATAGAGCAGAACATTGACCTGCTGCACAAAGACAAGCATCCTTCCCTGAATGATGGTATTAATCATGCTGTTCCTCCTTCAGCGCCTCAAAAATCTTCTCTTCAAATTCAGGCGCCCCAATCATATTGTGGTCAATTGCCTCCAGTTTTCCCTGATTCAAAATGACAATCTCATCACATAGATCCTCTGCAAGTTCCAAAATATGTGTCGAAAAAATAATGATGTGATCTTGCTTCATCGCTTTTAACATCTGCTTAATCTCATGCGCCACAACGACATCAAAAGAAGTCAAAGGCTCATCCAGCAGAATCACCGGAGGCTTCGTAATCAAAAAGCAGATCATCTGCATTTTATTTTTCATTCCATGCGAGTAATCCTTAATCAGACGGTACCAGTCTTCTTCTTTGATCTTAATCATATCAAAGTACTCCGGAATTGACTTTTTATCCTTAATCTTATCTTTATTGATATCAATATAAAACTTGAGAAATTCATATCCTGTCAAAAATTCTGGTAAAAATCGGATGCGCATATGTAAATCCGATTTGTGAAAAGTCCAAAATATCATCCGCTCCGTCATATAACGCAATCTCACCGTCACAGGAAATCTCTTTGCTGATACAATTGAAAAGTGTTGTCTTTCCTGCCCCGTTTCTTCCCAACAGACCATATATCTTTCCTTTTTCAAACACAAAACTTGCACCTTTCAGAACTTGTTTTTGATCAAATGCCTTCTGCACTTCTCTGAGTTCCAACCTCATATCTCCACTTCCTCTCCAAATAAAAAAGTAATATTGTATTATTATTTTAATACAATATTACTTTTTCTTCTTTTATTTGTCAATATATTCTTTTGTACCGACTCTATTGTACAACTTCCAAATAGCTGCTGATACAATATAAAGTCTGTCCATTATATTCTACTCTGGACCACCCTTCGTTCGACACGCCGGTACGCACGATGACTTCCCCATTTTTTAATTCTGCAATAACTTCTGATGGCGACTCCACACTAGGACGATTGCGAAGATTTGTCACTTCTTTTGCCGTCACATTTTCAGATACATCCGTAAACTTTGTCTTAAACTCACTTTCAGTCTCCTGCGGCGTCACATAACTCAAATCTGTTGTCAGATAATTGCTGACACAGTACACAGTCTGCCCATTGTAGATTATTCTCGACCAGCCGTTATTTCCCACTCCTGTTCGAACTGCTGTCTCTCCGTTTTTCATGCTTCCTACGATATTATCATCACTTCCTTGTTCCATCGTACTTCGAAGATTCACCTCGTCTTTTGCCGTCACCTGCTCTTCCACTTCTGTAAAATTGACTCCCACCTCTACATTAGCTTCCACTTGCTCTGCTCCGTTTTCATCTACCGCCTGCTGGGACTGACTATATCCGAAATAAGCGACATTAAAGTCAACCGCACCTTTGATTCCGTCCAGTTTTCCCTGATTGGTGTACTGCCACATTACATGGTCACCTGTATAGTCAGATTTTGTTTTTTTCCGGCCATGTCTGATCCGAGTACTGTGCAACCCAGATACGATAATTTAAAGAAAGATCATCTGCATTCCACAAATTATTGTCATCCAGTTCATTTTTCGCTGCATAGAACATTCCTGTGTAAGATCCTTCTTCAATAGATTTGAGAAATGCATCTGCCAGTTTTGTCCGCTCCTCAACCGAAAGCTCAAACTGTCTGCTGGACGGATTTTGAAAACCTTCACAATTGTAAGCGACCGGATATGTCACCGGATATCCTGAAAGCAGATTCTTCGTCCATTCTGCCTCCTCTTTTGCCTCTTCCTCTGTCACTGCCGTGGAAAAGAAATAAGCTCCGATTTTCAGCCCATTTTTGGATGCTTCCTGCAGATTGTATTTCGCACAGGCATCTTCTTTAATCTCCCCGTTCTTCATACCACGATATCCCACACGGATCATCGCAAAATCAATTCCGCTGTCCGCAACTGCCTTCCAGTCGATATTCCCCTGAAATTCAGAGACATCGATTCCGGTTGTGATCTCATCTGTCTCATATTGAGATGCCTTCAAGTCCGGAAGCTGCACTTTTGCTTCCTCTTTTTCTTCTTCGATCTTTGCCTGCGGATCTTCCTGCGCATTCTCCGCTTTGTTTTTTGCGTTGTTCTCTTTTTCATTCGCAAACAGAAAGTAACAAAAAACAGCCAATCCGATTACAATGATTGCCACACATGCAGAAATCGCGATGATCATCTTTTTGTTTTTTACGGTCTTTTGTTGAAAAAAATTTTTTCTGCATCTTTGTATCCTCCTCTTATCTTCTGCACGTCTTTCCGGTGTAAGACTCTGCAATTACTTTTAT
>ENA-OQCW01001344-OQCW01001344.1-human-gut-metagenome-genome-assembly--contig:-NODE-1344-length-10167-cov-3.617629_pt1 | contig 10167 bp, 11 predicted proteins | sample MGYA00242767_ERZ504593 | MGnify/ENA primary metagenome ERZ504593 (study PRJEB26092, sample SAMD00036307) | human gut metagenome | host: Homo sapiens | study: EMG produced TPA metagenomics assembly of... | reverse complement strand
TTGTCTATTTTGAGGAAGAGCCGGCAAAGGAAGCTGGAAAGAAGCTTTTAGATGCAGGGAACCTCGTACATATAGCAAAGGTCGAAAACCGTCTGTTTTTAGAGTTTTATACAAGCCTCTATCCGATGGGAGTGAATTGTCTGCATATCAATCAGGGCGTGGATGGAGATATTTTGATTCAGCACAGTGATTTGCTGCGCAGAAAAGATCCTGCGGAGATTGACGATGGGAAAGTACGTGTGGAGAATCCGGAATTCCAGCTCACAGCGCTTTATTTTGAGCAGGAATTTCGTAAGAATCAGACAATTCCAATGTCTGATGAACTGAAAGAGACTTATGAAGAGATGCTGGTGCATTTCAGCAGAGGAAAATACATTGTTCCGACACAGGAAGAGCATGGCATCCCAATTTTAAAACAAAAAGAAGGACAGGCTTACCTTCCTTTATTCACAGATCTTCACGAATTTCAAAAGTTCAATCGTGAGGACAAATTTAAGGGAGGCGTCGTAGAGGCTGAAAAAGTATCTAATCTTTTGAATGATGAGATGTCAGGAGTTGTTATAAATCCGTTTGGATTCAACTTAGTATTAAATCTGCAAAAGAAGGACGCTTAGTGGGAAAAGATGTGTTTCACAGAATGAACACAGAATTCTCATAATTTAAACACAAAAATATCATAAAGTTATCGATTTCTTTTCATATAATATAAACAATTCATATTGTTTCAGGAGGGAAGAAATTGATAGAAGTAAAAAAATTTAGTCAAGAAATATGGCGATCATACGGCTGTAGATCATCTGAGTTTTACAGTTGAAAAAGGACAAATCTATGGATTTCTCGGACCGAACGGTGCCGGAAAATCTACCACAATGAATATTATGACAGGATATTTGGGGGCAACAGACGGTGAGGTACTCATCAATGGGCACGATATTTTGAAGGAGCCGGAAGCGGCGAAGAAAAGTATCGGTTATCTGCCGGAGCTGCCTCCATTATATATGGATATGACTGTCATGGAATATCTTAAGTTTTCAGCAGAATTAAAAAAGATTAAAAAGAAGACCGAGAAGCGGAGATTGAAAAGGCGTTGAAGCTTGTCAAGCTCGCAGACGTGCAGGACAGATTGATTAAAAATCTGTCAAAAGGATATAAGCAGAGAGTAGGACTTGCGCAGGCGATTTTAGGATTTCCGGAGATTATCATACTGGATGAGCCGACTGTAGGGCTCGATCCAAAGCAGATCATTGAGATTCGTGAACTGATCCGTGAACTGGCGAAAGAGCACACGGTTATTTTGAGTTCGCATATTTTGGCGGAGATTCGTGAAGTGTGCGATTACATTATGATTATCTCAAAAGGAAAGCTGGTTGCAAGCGATACTCCGGAGCATTTGGAAGAATTGATGAATGGCTCCGATACGATTCATATTGAGACAAGAGCCGAAGAAGGGACGGTAAGAGAGATCCTAAGTGGACTGGAAGATATCGAAGATGTGACCTATACACAGGAAAATGAGATCTTGAAAGCAGAGGTTAAGACGAAAGAACGAAAAGATATCAGAGAAGCGATTTTCAGTGCATTTGCAGAGGCACAATGTCCTCTTCTCACATTGCAGAAGACAACAGTTTCGTTGGAAGAAGTATTCTTAGAATTGACAGGAGGACAAAAATCAGATGAAAGCAATTTATAAAAGAGAGTTAAAATCTTATTTTCAATCTATGATCGGGTATGCGTTTATCGCATTTTTACTGGCGTTTGTCGGTATTTATTTTATGGCATACAATCTGAATGCAGGATATCCGTATTTTTCTTACGCGCTATCCGGCGTGATGTTCATGTTCCTCGTTGCGGTGCCGATATTGACGATGAAGAGTTTTTCGGAAGAACGAAAGAGTAAGACAGACCAGCTTCTTTTGACATCTCCGGTCCGCCTGGTGGACGTTGTGCTTGGGAAATATCTTGCGATGGTAACAGTATTTCTGATTCCGAATCTAATTTTTTGCATCTATCCGCTGGTGATCAAAATGCAGGGGACTGCCTATTTGCGGGTGGACTATGCGGCGATTTTGATGTTTTTTATACTTGGCTGTGTCTACATAGCAATCGGAATGTTTTTATCTGCGTTGACAGAAAGCCAGATTATCGCAGCGGTAAGTACTTTTGCAGTGCTTCTCATTTTACATCTGTGGGTGGATTGTTAGATTTTATCCCGAGTACGGCAATCAGTGGAGTGATTGGAATAATCGCATTATCACGATTGTGGCGTTGATTATATACCAGTTGACAAAAAACTGGGTTATCAGCGCGGTGATAGAAGCAATTGGAGTGATTGCATGTGTCGTTACATACGTTGTGAAATCATCTTTGTTTGAGAATCTGCTTGTGAATCTTTTGGGCAAATTAGATATTTCCAGTAGTTTTTCAAATGTGTATATGAACAAACTATTGGATGTCAGTGATTTGATTTTGTGTTTTTCACTTATTGCATTGTTTGTATTTCTGACAATTCAGACTATACAAAAAAGACGTTGGAGTTAGGAGGCTGTATCGGTGAAGAAAATAAAAGAAATGTTTCAAAGTCCTCAATCACGTTATGGGACATATAGTATGGTAATAACTGCGGTGGTAATCGCAATCGTGATCGTGATAAATATGATTGCAGGTCAGCTTCCTGACAGTATGAAAAGCATAGATTTGAGTGGTAATTCACTCTATGAGATTACGAAGACAAGTAAGAAGCTTTTAAAGAATCTGGATAAAGAGGTACAGATTCATGTGTTGTCGGAGAAAAGCTCTACAGATGAGAGAATTCAGACATTCATAGAGAAATATGCAGCGCTCTCAAACAAGGTGAAGGTAGACTGGGTAGATCCGGTATTGCATCCTTCAGAGGTTACAGAATATGAGGCACAGGAGAACAGCGTTGTTGTAGAGTGTAAGGATACAGAAAAGAAGATGGTAATCCCGTTCACAGATATCATTGTGTACGATGAGATGTCTTATTATACGACTGGGTCTATGACAGAAAGTGAATTTGATGCAGAAGGTCAGCTGACAGGTGCGATAAACTATGTGACAAGTGACACTTCAAAGACGATCTATCGCACAACAGGACACGGAGAAGCTACTTTCTCCACGACAATCACAGACCTGATGGGAAAATCCAATTTCACAATATCTGAGTTGAATCTGATGATGAATAATAAGATTCCGGATGACTGTGATCTGCTTGTTCTGTATGCGCCGACGTCGGATTTGACAGCGGACGAGAAGACATTGATCACAGATTATCTCACAAACGGCGGGAAGGTATTGTTCATTATGGGAGATACGCAGAATGAGACACCGAATTTAGATGCTCTGATGAAGACTTATGGAATGGAAAAGGTAGACGGCTATATTGCAGACACAACAAGAAGCTACCAAGGAAATCCATATTACATATTCCCGGAGATCACAGCAAGCGGAGAGATGGCGGACGGTCTTTCTTCAAAAATGGTGTTGCTGATCAATGCACTTGGATTTAACACGGTAGATCCGGAACGTGATACTATTACAGTTGACAGTTTTATGACAACTTCCAGTGACGGATATGCGGTGGCAGAGGATAAGGAGACTCAGGGAACTTACACTCTTGGCGCTGTGGCAACAGAGGATGAAAGCCGGTTTACAGTTATTTCGGCGGCAACTATGATCGATGCAAATGTGACGGATGCCTTCTCAACATTAGAAAATACAACGCTATTTATGAATGCGGTTACAAGTAATTTTGATGATGTAGACAATCTTTCAATTGAAGCGAAGAGCTTGGAGACAACATTCAATACAATGCAGCACACAGGATTATTAGGACTTGCAGCTATCATTGGTGTTCCGGTTCTCATTGTCATCTTTGGATTTGTAAGATGGCTGAAACGTCGTAAAGCGTAAGGAGGGCATAGAATGAAGAAATATAAATCACTGATCATTCTTTTGGCAGTTTTGGTTGTGCTTGTAGTTGCGTATGTTGTGACAGGGCAGTTAAAAAAGAAATCGGCAGAGAAAGAAAACGAACAGAAACAGATTGCAGTGCTTGATATGTCGGATATCACCTCAATTCAGTATACGAACGGAACAGATACGATGTCGTTTATAAAAGAAGATGGTACATGGTACAGTGAGTCTGATAAAGAGTTTCCATTGCAGCAGAGCAGTCTTAAGACGATGGCAGAGATTTTTGGAACGCTTTCAGCTAATCGGGAGTTAACCGATGGAGATACACTTGCGGACTATGGACTGGAAGAGCCGCAGTATACGATCACGCTCAAGGATGCTGATGGAGAACAACAGAACATTTATATCGGCAATGCGGCAGGTGAAGACTATTATATGACTGTAGGAGATAAGGAAAAGATCTATACGGTAGATTACAGTGTGGTAAATGCAATGAATTTTGATTTAGATTCTATGCTTCAGAAAGAGACATTCCCAAGCATTGGAGCAGATAATATCAAGAAGGTGACAATCACAAAAGCCGGCGAGACAACCGAGTATGATGCAGATAACAGTGATCAGTCAGATGATATCACAGCAATCGGCGGAGGACTTGGGGCAGCTTATTTTGTAGAGTGCGTGGACTATTCTGTACAGGCGGACGAACTGGATCAATATGGATTAGATGAGGCACAGCGTACAACAGTCACAGTCGTATATACAGACAGTGATGATAAAGAACAGACATTTACACTTTATGTAGGCGGAAGAGATGAGAGTGATGCCTATAATTATGTGCAGATGGATGGCTCGAAAATGGTCAATACGATGACAAAAGAGACTGTAAATAACATATTGAATATTGAAGAATAAGAAAAACGGAGGCTATTTGTATAGTCTCCGTTGATATACATATATTTAAAGTATGAACACATACATTACGATGAAATGGCAGATACTTCCACCCATTACAAACAGATGAAAAATCTCGTGAGTCCCGAAATTTTTATGTCGGCTGTTAAAAATTGGAAGTTTCAGTGCGTAAATAATTCCGCCAATTGTGTAGATGATACCACCTGCTAAAAGCCATCCGAATGCGGCAGGAGAAAGTGCGTTCAACAACTTTGTAAAGGTGAGAACACATGTCCAGCCCATTCCGATATACAGCACAGAAGAGAACCATTTCGGACAGTTGATCCAGAATGCTTTGATCAGTATTCCGAAGATTGCAATGCCCCATACGATGGAAAGAAGAATGATTCCGGTTGTTCCTTTTAAGACAAGCAGACAAATCGGAGTGTAGCTTCCGGCAATCAGAACCGATATCATCATGTGGTCAAATTTTTTCAGTCTTTTATTCACTTTTTCTGAGATATCAAGGGAATGATAAATCGTACTCGCTGCATATAATAAAATCATGCTGACCAAATAAATCGTAAGCGAGATAAGATAAATTGGGCTTGGTTCATGTGCAGCTTTTATCAGTAATGGTATTCCGGCAAAAATTGCCATTAACATGCCGATAAAATGAGTGATTGCGCTTCCTGGATCTTTTAAATGCTTTTTATTCATAAATCATACCTCCTAGTGATGAAAAATATTATATGTAGTAATTAATACTATGTTAAGTATATGTATATATTACACCTGATATGTATAAATAGCAAGTTAAATTTGACAAAAGCGTTTTACTCTGTTATGATGTTACACAGAAACTTTGTGAATACCCTTTACTTGGTGGCAAGTGAAGGGTATTTTTATTGGTATAGGAAGGATATAAAATATGGGAAATATGAATTTTGAGAATCTGGGACTTTGTTCAGAGATTCAAAAAGCAGTAAAATACATGGGATTTGAGGAGGCGTCGCCAATTCAGGCAAAAGCAATTCCGGTTATTTTGGAAGGAAAGGATATCATTGGTCAGGCGCAGACAGGAACCGGAAAGACAGCGGCATTCGGGATTCCACTTTTACAGAAAGTCGATCCGAAAAACAAAAAGCTGCAAGGGATTGTTCTTTGCCCGACAAGAGAACTCGCAATACAGGTGGCGGATGAGATTCGAAATCTGGCAAAATATATGCATGGAATTAAAGTGCTTCCAATCTATGGAGGGCAGGAGATTGTAAAACAGATCCGTTCTCTGAAAAGTGGGACACAGATTATTATCGGTACGCCGGGGCGTGTGATGGATCACATGAGACGAAAGACGATCAAGATGGATCAGGTGCACACGGTTGTCCTTGATGAGGCAGACGAGATGCTCAATATGGGATTTCGCGAAGATATTGAGACGATTTTAAGCGGAGTGCCGGAAGAAAGACAGACAGTTTTGTTCTCAGCGACAATGCCAAAAGCAATTATGGAGATTACAAAAAAATTCCAAAAGAATGCTCAAGTGGTGAAAGTGACAAAAAAAGAGCTCACAGTTCCGAATATCGAGCAGTTTTACTATGAAGTAAGACCAAAGAATAAGGAAGAGGTGTTAACTCGTCTTTTAGATATTTATACACCAAAGCTTTCTGTTATTTTCTGCAATACGAAAAAGCAGGTGGATCTTCTTGTGACCGCATTGCTTGGAAGAGGATATTTTGCGGCGGGACTTCACGGTGATATGAAGCAGGCGCAGCGTGATCGTGTGATGCAGGGATTCCGAAGTGGGAAGACAGACATTCTTGTTGCGACCGACGTGGCAGCCAGAGGAATTGACGTAGATGAGGTAGAAGCAGTATTTAACTATGACTTGCCGCAGGATGATGAATATTATGTACACCGTATCGGAAGAACGGGGCGTGCGGGAAGAGTTGGACGTTCGTTTTCATTTGTATCCGGAAAAGAAGTATATAAGCTGAAAGAGATTCAGAGATATTGTAAGACGAAGATTTATGCACAAAAGGTTCCGTCATTGGACGATGTCGCTAATACAAAGATGGAGAATATTTTGGAGGACATTGACCGCATTATCGAGACAGAAGATCTGACAGCGATGGTCAATGCAATCGAGAGTAAAGTAAATGGCTCTGATTACACAGCGATGGACATTGCGGCTGCATTCTTGAAAATGTGTACGGGAATGACGATGGGCGATGACGGTTCAGCGGAGGATATGGACTTTGGTGACACCGGAGCAGAAGAGCCTGGAATGGTACGTTTGTTTATCAATATTGGGAAAAAGCAAAAAGCAAAACCGGGAGATATTCTTGGAGCACTTGCCGGCGAGACCGGAATGCCTGGAAAACTCATCGGTACCATCGATATGTTTGACAAATATACATTTGTAGAGGTTCCGAGAGAGTATGCGAAAGACGTTCTGCATGCGATGCAGAATGCAAAAATCAAAGGAAAATCGATTGCCATAGAACCGGCGAACCAAAAATAAATAAACTGGACTGGTTAAAAACTCAAAAACTGGTATTTTTAAATATACCAGAATGATGTTAGTATAGTACCTAACTTAAGTAAGGAAAGGGGTATACAACATGGAAAAAAAGAATGAGACAATGATAAAACTAGCACAGACCGCTTTGGTGGCGGCGCTATGTTATGTGACCTTTACATTTTTGCAGATCAAGATACCGATGCCTGGGGGAGATGCCACATCACTGCATCTGGGAAATGCGGTATGTGTACTTGGGGCACTGTTGTTAGGCGGATGGTATGGCGGACTTGCAGGAGCTATCGGAATGTCTATTGCAGACATTATGGATCCGGTTTATATTACAGTTGCACCAAAGACATTTGTATTGAAGCTATGCATTGGTCTGATTGTCGGACTTGTGGCGCATCGTATTGCCAAGATCAATGAGAGCGGTGATAAGAAGTATGTGCTCAGATGGAGTGTGATTGCATCTGTTGCAGGGCTTGGATTCAATGTAATCGCAGATCCGCTTGTAGGTTATTTTTATAAACAGTGGATACTGGGACAGCCGCAGGAGATGGCGGAGGTGCTTGCGAAATGGAGCACGGCGACCACATTCGTAAATGCAGTGGTATCAGTCATTCTGGTCGGTGTTGTATATAATGCGCTCAGACCGGTATTGCTTCGCAGCGGGCTTATTCATATGAAGAGAAAGGCTGTTTAACTATGGGGCAGAGTAGCACGATAAACTTAAAGACGATTGTGACGGTTGGTTTTTTTGCCGCAGTTACATTTCTTGGGATACAGATGTTTCGGATTCCGCTTCCGGCAGCAGTTGGGACACCATTTGTACATTTTGGACATATTTTTGTTGTGCTGGGTGTGCTGCTACAAGGCGGGAAGAAAGGCGCAATATCAGGAACGATCGGACTTGTATTATTTGATCTGTTAAACGGATACGTGCAGGCGATTCCACAGGTTTTTATAGAGACAATTGTGAAGTGCCTGATCCTCGGTGCCATTTTAAAACACTTTGCGAAAGGGAAAGATGACCAAAAGACAGAATACCGGGCTGTCACGATCGGCGTGTTTGTGTACGCTGTGATGAATATTGTGATTGAATTTGTGATGGGAACGATTACACTTTTGATTGCGGGAAGTGGAGTGAATGCAGCACTTTTGGGAGCGCTTACTTCAATCCCTGCCACAGTGATAAACGCAGCGTTTATGGTCTGTGTGGTGCTTCTTATTTACAGACCGATAGGAAGGATATATAAAAAGTACTTCCATTAGCAGGCGCATCTGTGATTTCCAGATTAGTTCCCATATGGTCAGCTAACATTTACTCTAGGATCCTGTAGTTCAGCGGAAAGCTGAATTACAGGATTTTTTTGCATTTCACTTATAGAGCACGCATATGCAATTGTATTGTCTAATAGGATGCACAAAGTCGTTTGCATCATTTTAGGTGTCTGTATAGTATTAGTGGTATTATTTTAATAGGTAATAAAATAGAAATTAATTTGTTTCTATCTAGCAAAAAATGTTCAATTTGTAAAAATCATTGTAGAAAAATCAAATCGTTTATAGTTAAAAATGCGAACAAACCCATATGTGTTTCAAAAAGGAGAGGTGATAATATATGATAAGAATTGGAATTTGTGATGATGAAAAATTATATTAGAAATGTTGGGGAAAATCATATCAACCTGTTTTGGAAGAAATTAGGAGTTGAAGCAGAACTTGCCTTATTTCATAATGGAAGAGAATTGTTAGAAGCAGGGGAAAACGTAGATATTCTATTTTTGGATATAGAAATGCCGCAAATGGATGGAATTGAAGCTGGGAAGAAGTTACGGCAACAGGGAGGGGCTTGCAAAATCATTGTAGCAACCAGCCAGATAGAACGATTTAAAGAAGCTTTTTATATTGAAGCATTTCGATTTGTTACAAAACCATTTGAAATAGAAGAAATACGAGAAGTGTTGAAAGAGACTGTGGCTGCTTTAGAGGGAGTAGGGAAAATCGGGGCATATAAAGACCGGGTAAAGTGTGAAATTTTGCAAAGGGATATTTTATATATAGAAGCAATAGACAGTTCGGTAGAAGTGATATTACAAGAGGGAAGATATCGAAAAGAGAGTTCTTTGACTGAATTAGAAAAGAAGTTAGATGATAAAGTGTTTTTTCGTATCAACAGGCAGTGCATTGTCAATATGGCGCAAATTGAGAAGTATGAAAAAGGAATTGTGTTTATTGATAATAAAAAGAAAAAAGTGTCTCAAAGAAGAAAAAAGGAATTTATAACAGCATACAGGGAGTATATGGCGTGGAGATGATGTTGTTTTGGATTTAATAATGGAAGCTGTAAAATATGTAATTGCAGGTTATGCGCTGTTTGGAAGAAAAGTTAAGACACGCCATGGTCTAGGGATAATAGTGGCTGCTTGTGGTATTGTTTTTGTTGGAAATATTGCAGACAGCGCAGGGAAAGCTTCGGTACTGATACTTCCATTTTTTTTAAATTGGATTGTTGATTACTACGGATTTATCCATCAAAGAAGGTGTGATTTACGCATGTAAATTAATCTTTTTAATCGTATGTATTGATTATGTTGTAGCAATATTTATTAAACTTGCAACGCCTTTTGATAATTCCGCTGAGACGAAATGGCTGATGAGCAGTCTTATATCATTATTCATGTATAGCTGTATCTGCCTAATGCGTGAAAATGAAAAGATTAAAAATAGTCGAAAATGCTGGCATTGAAGAAAAGCGTGCTGTATATGGGAATTGTAATGCTTGCGGCTACAATGCCACTTACAATTTCCGGACTGAG
>ENA-OQCW01001343-OQCW01001343.1-human-gut-metagenome-genome-assembly--contig:-NODE-1343-length-10175-cov-7.734574_pt1 | contig 10175 bp, 12 predicted proteins | sample MGYA00242767_ERZ504593 | MGnify/ENA primary metagenome ERZ504593 (study PRJEB26092, sample SAMD00036307) | human gut metagenome | host: Homo sapiens | study: EMG produced TPA metagenomics assembly of... | reverse complement strand
AGACAGACGAATTACATATGCAAGAATTGTCATCAGGAGAAAGAGGTAACGGAGTCATGGGAGTGCCAATCACATTCCTTGACAAGTACAATCCGGACCAGTTCATTATCATCGGACTTGACAGATATGTTGCAGACAATCCACGATTCGGACATAGATTTACAGTCAACGGAAAGGAAACTTACGCGAGAATACTCATTAAGAGAAGAATGTAGCGGTGTTATGGGTGTTCCAATTACATTTTTGAGTAAATATAATCCAAAACAATTTAAAATAGCAGGATTAGCAAATAGTGCGAGATATATTGGTGATTTTCCTTGCTATATGGTGATAGACGGTAAGAAAATTTATAATCGTATTTTAATTAAAAGGAGGAAAAAAGATGAAAATTCAACCTAAGTCGATTAAAGTAAAAGATATATTTGACGGTTATGCAGATAACGGTGATAACGGCGTTTTTGCATATGACGGTAGGCTTGCAATTCGACCGGCTTATCAAAGAGAATTTGTATATAGTTCAGAACAGGCTGAATCTGTTATTCATACGATACTGAAAGGATTTCCTCTCAATGTTATGTATTGGGTAAAAGTTGGTGATGATCAATATGAGGTTCTTGACGGACAGCAAAGAACTCTTTCAGTAATGCAGTATTTAGATCATAAATACTCTATTTCTTTTGACGGTGGAAAATATTATTGTGATTCATTACCCGATGATAAATATGATGATATAATGAATTATGAGTTCATGGTTTATGTATGCGAGGGTAGTGAATCAGAAAAATTAGATTGGTTTAAGGTTGTAAACATTGCAGGCGAAAAATTGACTGACCAGGAACTTCGTAATTCAGTATATACAGGTAAATGGCTTACTGATGCTAAGCGATATTTTTCTAAACGAAATTGTGCCGCAAAAGGGTTATCTGATAAATATATTAAAGCAGATCCAAACAGACAGGAACTTCTTGAAAAAGCTTTAATTGGTATTTGCGGTTTTCAAGGTATAGATAATATTACAGAGTATATGTCGATGCATAAGTCAGATGATGACGCAGATGAATTATGGCAGTATTTTCAGGATGTTATCAATTGGGTACAAAAAATATTTCCTAAGTATTACAAAGATATGAAGGGATTGGATTGGTGTTCCCTTTATAATAAATATCATAACAATACTTATAACTCTTCAGCTATGAAAACAGAGGTAGAAAAACTTCATCAAGATGATGAAGTGCAAAAACAAAAAGGAATTTATGAATATCTTCTTTGCAAAGACAAAGATCCATTTGCCGGCAGATTGCTTAATTTAAGAGCATTTGACAACAGAGATAAGATGGCGACTTATGATAAACAACATGGATTGTGCAATATTTGTGGTGAACATTTTGAGTATGATGAAATGGAAGGCGACCATATTAAGCCTTGGAGTAAAGGCGGTCGCACAATTCTCGATAACTGTCAGATGCTTTGTAAATCCTGCAATGCAAAGAAAACTGACAAGTATTGAGTAGTAACAAAAACGGTGGGCATCTGCTCACCGTTTTTTATGTTTTTCATAATATCACCTATAACTTGTAATGCAGTAAATGAATAAGCCTATTATCATAAGAATCGGAATACCGACACTGTACGGGAAAAAGAATGCAAAAGCCACACCAAAAAGGATACTGTAGAATGGTGTTGAAATGAGCGAAAAAACAATTGATTTTCCGACCTTTGTACCCGTATCGCATTCAAACTTTTTAAACATTGTAAAATAAGCAATAACAGCTTGAATCAAAAATATAAAAGCAATACTTCCTATGCTGAATGAAAGATAGCAAGTTAAGTCAGGAAACGGAAGATTAAAAAGCAGTATTGCTGTCATATGCAAAACAAAAAATATCGGGTAAATTATTATGTGATTCTTTTTGCTGATGTTTACTTTGTTTTTGTAACCCGCACTTCTTTCCGTATGGCAAAATGCTGTTGTAACAGAAAGTATGGCAAGAAGTACAGATAAAATAATTATAGTGATTAAGATTTCGGGATTTGAGTTTTCATTCATAATATCACTTCGTTAAAATCAACAGGGGTCGAGAGCTACTGCGACCATATACATAATTATCGGTAAGTTGGCGGCAATAATATAGTATGGAGTACATATTGCCGCAAAAATTGCAGCCTGTTTGGCTCTTTCTTTTTTTGAACAGGAAATTTTCTTGAATACTATTGCTTTGACAACAAGAAATTCAATTATGCCTGCCACCAATATTAAAGATAAATAAGAAAATTTTGGGATTGAGATGTGGTAGTAATCAGTCGAGTCTGCAACATATGCAACAGCTATTGCGGTGAATGACGCAATAAAGTTTATAATTGTAAAAATAACAGCTATTATTCCGTAACATTTGTTGTTTATAAGTTTTTTATCTGCTTCATTAGCTTTTTTCTTGGCAAAATGTGTAGCAATGCAGATTGTGATACAAGTAAAAAATAAAGCCGCAAGAATGTTTACTAAAATAGCGGTAAGAGTTGCCGAGTTAAGCATAAATCATCTCTCCTTAAAAGAAAATCATCTTTATGAAAAGTGCATAAGGAATAAACAGGTGCCACGGTGCATTTATAACGGCGGTTAAGAATGCAAAAGCCACACCGAAAAGGATACTGTAGAATGGTGTTGAAATCAGCGAAAAAACAATTGATTTTCCGACCTTTGTACCCGTATCGCATTCAAACTTTTTAAACATTGTAAAATAAGCAATAACAGCTTGAGTCAAAAATATAAAAACAATACTTCCTATGCTGAATGAAAGATAGCAAGTTAAGTCAGGAAACGGAAGGTTAAAAAGCAGTATTGCTGTCATATGCAAAACAAAAAATATCGGGTAAATTATTATGTGATTCTTTTTGCCGATGTTTACTTTGTTTTTGTAACCCGCACTTCTTTCCGTATGGCAAAATGCCGTTGTAACAGAAAGTATGGCAAGAAGTACAGATAAAATAATTATAGTGGTTAAGATTTCGGGGTTTGAGTTTTTGTTCATAATATCACTTCGTTAAAATCAGCAGGGGTAAAGAGTTACTGCGATTATATACGGAACTATCGGTGAGCTTACGATAAATATGTAATACGGTGCGCATATTGCGGCAAAGACTGCGGCTCTTTCCGTTTTGTCTGCCTTTGAACAGGAAAATCTTTGGAATATAGTTGACTTTGCAATAAAAAATTCAACTACGCCTGCCACAAATATTAAAGATAAATAAGAAAATTGTCCTATTGAAAGGTGGTTGTAATTACCTGAGTCTGCAATATGTGCAACAGCCGTTGCGGCAAATGATGCAATGAAGTTTATAATTGAAAAAATCAGAATTGTTTTTTGATAATCATTTTTTGTTATAAGTGCTTTTTCTTCTGTATCAGCTTTTTTTCTTGCATAATATATAGCAATCGAAACGGTAGTAGATGTAAAAAGTATGGCTGAAAGTATATATAATAATATAACAGCGAGAGTTGCCGAGTTAAACATAAATCATCTCTCCTTGAAAGAAAATCATCTTGATGAAAAGTGCATATGGAATAAACAGGTGCCAAGGTGCATTTATAACGGCGGTTAAGAATGCAATGCTGTTTCTTTTTCTTTCGGGTATGTCAATTTTTCTCAAAAATGTAAAGTTGTTGACAAGGGTTAAAAACATAATAACAAAAACTACCACCACTATTGTGGGAATAGGAAATACACCTGCTCCTCCCGGTAAGAGAACAAAGCCTACAACCATTTCGTAAAATTCGTCCAAAAATGCAACTATGTCAACGCTACTATGGGCTATTGACATAATAATCAAAGTAAAAAACGCAAGCGAAATTAGAATAACGAGAACTTCTGTAAGAAGTGAAATCAATGACGCTTTGATAATGCTGAAATTTCCGCTGTAGTTTTTCTTGTGAAGTGTGTGCAAAATGAGTTTGTTGCTCAGAAGAAGTTTTAAAAAGCTGATAACCACCACGCATATAATGAGAATTACATATGCAATGTAAGGCATTTTAAAATAATCCATAACCAAACCTCCTTAAACACAAAATCAAAACATCATACTGTCGATAATCATACTTGCAATCTGTCCGTAAGGGATCAACAATTCATACGGTGCGTTTGCAAGTGCTGTGAAAAATGAAAGTTTCACTTTTTTTATTTTTAGAAACTTCAAAATCTTTATAAACGAACTTGTAATTAACGAAAAACAGAATGAGAATGTTTGCAATAATCAGAAAAGTATAGGGTATTGCAAAGAGTAACCACAAACCGAAATCACATTCTGCACCAAGAACAACGATTGCAAATACGGTAACAGCTGTCGAGAAAAATTCAGGCAACAGTTCATCAAAAAATGCATTTGTGTAAATTGTATTTATGGTGCATAAACTGATGAAAAGTGCAATTATTGCTATCGAAACATATTCAACACCAAGTGAAATAAATGTTGTTTTTACTGTTTTAAAATTGCCGCTATATGACTTTTTAGCAAGATATTTTGAAATGCCGTGATTTATGGCAAACAGTTTTCCTGTGCTTACTCCGATAGCACCGATGCAGAGTATAGTATATAAAACTGTTCTTAATGCAAAGTCGCTGTACATAAAATCACGCTCCTTATCAAGCAATTGAACTAATTCATTAGTACAATTATATAATACAATATCTCTGTACAATTGTCAATCGGAAAACACAAAATTTTTGTTTAATTTCAAATGTTTTTATTACAAAAATTGTATTGAACCGCCCGAATAACATACTTGTTGTCAAATTTGCTTATATAATGTATAATAATAAAAGTAACGATACCGAGAAGGTGATTGCCGTGACGATTGAAAAAATTAAGAGAATTTATGCATCTACCGCAATTTACAAGTTTTCGCAGGGACTAAAGAACGCTGAAACCGATGACTTTGATTCAGCGTTTGACAATGTGCTTGATTTTTTCGGAAACAAAATCGAGGAAGACGCTCTTAAAATTGAATGTTCGGGCGATGAGGTTAATATGATGTTCCTCGATTTTGTAAGAATGTTATCGTCAACCCGTCACCTTGCAATGTGTGTGTTTGTAAACGGCAATGCCGATGTTGATACAGTCAAAAGACTTGAACGCTTTTCGGGTTGGTCGGAGTGCTTTAAGGTTGTTCGTGATATGAATAAACATGATGACAAAATCTGTATCTACATAGGTTTTATAAATTGGTTTGACGGTGAAATTTACGATGTTGATTACACGGTTAATGTAATTATGTAAGGTCAAATTGCTTGAAAAGTCAGACTTTATCGGATAAAAAATGAAAGTCAGAAAAAGTCAAAAATATTTTAAAATATTAGGAAACGAGAGCATAAGCGAGGATTCGTGAGAATTTTAAAGCTTATGCTTTATTTTTTGACTTTAATTGACTTTGACTTTCTCTGACCTTGATATTATAATGTAGTCAAACAAATGAAAAGAGGCGACCAAAATGAGAATGAGCGATTTGGTGGCACAGTACATTATAGAGATGCTTGACCGTGAAAACGGCAGTGCGGAGATTCAGCGAAACGAACTCGCCGGCAACCTCGGATGTGTACCGAGCCAAATCAATTATGTTATAACCTCCCGATTCACTCCCGAAAAAGGCTACATTGTAGAGAGCCGTAGGGGCGGCGGCGGATTTATCCGAATAAGCCGTGTGAAGATGGATAGAGGTACGGCGCTTATGCATATAATAAATTCGATTGGAACAACACTTGACAAGGCAAGTGCAGAGGCAATGCTCAAAAATATGTTGCAAAGAGATATGATTGAGCTTACATCGGCAAGGCTGATAGCCTCGGCGTTGTCCGACAGAACGCTTACAAATGTTGAACAGAGTAAACGAGATGCCGTGCGAGCGGACTTGTTCAAGAATATGTTGCTCACATTAAGTTGATTTTGAACGGAGGCAGTTATTATGAAATGTCAAAAATGCGGTGCTAACAATGCAAATACTCATGTAAAGACCGTTATCAACGGTGAAATTAAGGAATATGATTTGTGCAGTGAATGTGCAAAGAAAATGGGATACACAAACATCTTCGGTAACTTTGAGGACGAATTTTCGGGACTCCTCGGAAGTTTCTTCGGCAACAGCCTTCCCGCAAGAACTCAGGCAACACGCTGTGACTTCTGCGGAAGCTCATATTCCGATATTGCAAAATCGGGTCATGTAGGCTGTGCAAAATGTTACGAAATTTTCGGCGACCAGCTTCTTCCTTCAATCAGAAGAATCCACGGTAACACAACCCATTGCGGTAAGAACAGCCGTTTCGGTACAAAGAAAGCCGAAAAGAGTGCCGAGATGACAAAGAAAGATAAAATCAAGGCACTTAAAAAGGAACTCGACAAGGCAATTTCGGAACAAAATTTTGAACATGCCGCAGAGTTAAGAGATCAGATTAAGGAAATGGAGGCTTAATTATGAGTAACGAAGTAATTTCCACCAGAGTAAGACTTGCAAGAAACCTGAAAGATTACCCGTTTCCGTGCCGACTGTCCGAACAGGGCAGAAAAAAGGTTATTGAAAAGGTTACAAGTGCAATCAGGGACAGCAACAGCTCAATTGCCTCGGATTTCAATCTGATTAAGCTTGATGATTTGACAGAGGCACAGGGTGTGTCGCTTGTTGAAAGACATCTTGTAAGTCCAGAATTCATCAGCGAAACAGAGGGCAGAGCATTGCTGTTGAGCAAGGATGAAAGCATGAGCATTATGATTAACGAGGAAGATCACATAAGACTTCAGGTTATCACAGACGGCTTGTCGCTTGAACAGGCATATGATACAGCCGATAAGCTTGACACCCTGCTTGATGAAAACCTTGAATTTGCTTTTGATGACAAGCTCGGTTATCTTACACAATGCCCTACAAACCTCGGTACAGGCATGAGAGCCTCTGTTATGCTCCATCTGCCGGCACTTGAAAAGAGCCGTACAATCGGCAGAATTGCGGGCAACCTTTCAAAGCTCGGACTTACAATCCGTGGTGCTTACGGTGAAGGCTCAGAACCCAGCGGTTCGCTTTATCAGCTTTCAAATCAGGTAACGCTCGGTATCTCCGAAAAAGCCGCAATTGAAAATCTTGAGAACATCACGAAACAGCTTGTTTCTCAGGAACAACAGGCAAGAGAAAGACTTGCAAAGAGTATTGATATTCAGGACAGCGTAAGCAGAAGCTTAGGCTTGTTGAAATCGGCAATGATTATGACTCATGACGAGGCTTTAAAGCTGTTGTCAAATGTTCGTTTCGGCATTTTGTCGGGACAGATAAAAGATGTTACCGCAGATGTTGTTGACTCTCTTATGGAAAAAATTGAGCCTGCAACGCTTATGGTAAACGCAGGAAAAAATCTTTCCGCACAGGAAAGAGATATTGAAAGGGCAAAAATTTTAAGAGAGGCTCTTTCATAGAAAATAAGCAGTTAATACATTATCCACAAGGAAGGGTGATGATTTTATGTATCAGTTCAAAGGTTTTACAGAAAAAGCAAACAAGGCGCTTAATCTTGCGATTGAAAGTGCAGAGGAGATGCGCCACAACTATGTCGGTACAGAACACATTCTCTACGGACTCGTAAAAGAGGGCAGCGGTGTTGCCGCAACCGCTCTTAATGAGTGCGGAGTAACGGAAGATGCTCTCCGTGAAAAGCTTGAATCCATTAACGGTACAATGTCGCTCGTTGAGCTTACTCCCGATGATTTTACTCCCCGTACAAAGAGAGTTTTGAGAGCCGCAGTTATCATTTCTTCAAAAACAGGCTACACCTATGTAGGCACAGAGCATTTGCTCCTTGCAATCCTTTCGGAGAGCGACAGCTACGCAGTTGCTTTTCTTGAAGAACTCGGTGTATCTGTTGAAAGACTTGCACAGGCTGTGTCAAAAGGTATGCAGGGCGGTGCAGATGACGGTTTCGGCGGTTTTGAAAACGAATCCGCTCCGAACGGTTCACAGAAAGGCGGTTCGGCTCTTGATAAATTCGGCAGAGATCTTACTCAAGCCGCAAAGAACGGTGAAATTGATCCTGTAATCGGCAGAGAAAAGGAAATCCAGAGGGTTATCCAGATTCTTTCCCGCCGTACAAAGAACAATCCTGTTCTTATCGGTGAACCCGGTGTAGGTAAAACTGCGGTTGCAGAGGGACTTGCACTTGAAATTGCAAAGGGCAATGTGCCTGAAATTCTTAAAGACAAGCGAGTTGTCAGCCTTGACCTCACAGGTATGGTAGCAGGTGCGAAGTACAGAGGTGACTTTGAGGAGAGAATTAAGGCGGCTATTGACGAGGTTAAAAAGTCAAAGAACACTATCCTCTTCATTGATGAACTTCATACTATCGTTGGTGCAGGTGCCGCAGAGGGCAGTGCAGACGCTGCAAATATCCTTAAACCGTCACTTGCAAGAGGCGATTTTCAGGTTATCGGTGCAACAACTCTTAACGAGTACAGAAAATATATTGAAAAAGATGCCGCTTTGGAGCGTCGTTTCCAGCCCGTAAAGGTTGGCGAGCCTACTCCCGAACAGGCTGTACAGATTCTCAAAGGCTTGCGTGACAGCTACGAGGCACACCATAAGGTTAAGATTACCGATGAGGCAATCAATGCCGCAGTAACATTGTCATCAAGATATATCGCAGACCGTTACCTCCCTGATAAGGCAATTGACCTTATTGATGAGGGTGCGTCAAAGGTAAGGCTTGCATCTCTTACCTCTCCTGATAATGTAAAGGAGCTTGAAGATGAAATTGCAGACTATGAAAAAGAAAAGGCAAGCGCAATTAACGAGCAGGACTTTGAAAGGGCTGCAAGACTTCGTGATGAGCAGAAGGAACTTCAGACAAAGCTTGACGATGCAAAGAAGAAGTGGCAGGAACAGCAGAAGGGTAACAGCGGCGAGGTAACTGCCGAGGATATCGCAAAGATTGTGTCCGAATGGACAGGTATCCCTGTTGTTCAGCTTACTAAGGAAGAAAGCGAAAGACTTCTTAACATGGAGAATGTTCTCCACGAAAGAGTTATCGGTCAGAGCGAGGCTGTAACTGCAATTGCAAAGGCTATCAGACGAGGCAGAGTAGGTCTTAAAGACCCGAAAAGGCCTGTAGGTTCGTTTATCTTCCTCGGTCCGACGGGTGTCGGTAAAACAGAACTTTGCAAGGCTCTTGCAGAGGCAATGTTCGGCGATGAAAATGCAATGCTCCGTCTTGATATGAGTGAATATATGGAGAAACACACCGTGTCAAAGCTTATCGGTTCACCGCCCGGATATGTAGGCTTTGAAGAGGGCGGTCAGCTCACCGAAAAGGTAAGAAGAAAACCGTATTCGGTTGTACTTTTTGATGAGATTGAAAAGGCTCACCCCGATGTATTCAATATGCTCCTCCAGATTCTTGAGGACGGCAGACTTACCGACTCACAGGGCAGAACGGTTGACTTTAAGAACACCATTATCATAATGACCTCTAATGTCGGCGCAAGACTTATCACCGAAAAGCAGAGCTCACTCGGTTTTAATTCCGAAAATGAGAATGCCGAAGAGAGCGAGAAAAAGGACATCAAGGAGCTTGTAACAGGCGAACTCCGCAAGGTATTCCGTCCTGAATTTTTGAACCGTGTTGACGATATTATCGTGTTCAACAAGCTCAACAAGGATGAAATCAAGCAGATTGCCGTTAAGATGCTCAAAACTCTTGAAAACCGTCTTGATAAGATGAATATTAAAATCAGCTTTACAGACAACGCAATCAGTGAGATTGCCGACAAGGGCTTTGACGAAAACTACGGTGCAAGACCTCTCCGCCGTGCAATACAGAACGAGATTGAAGATCCGCTTTCAGAGCAGATGCTTGAGGGCAAGGTCAAGGACGGCGCAGTAGTTACCTGCGATTTCGCAGACGGTCAGTTTACCTTTACAACAGCAAACGCCAATTAAGCGTAATCCTTAATAAAAATAAAATCAACCGCAGAGCTAAAAACTTTGCGGTTGATTTTTTTGTTTTGAATATCTTGACAAAATAAATTTAAGGTGTATAATTAAGCCGACAAAAACACAAGAGAGGGTTAATTATGAAAAAAATTATCTCGATTATATTGTTGGCAGTTATCGTGTCAACTTCTGTTTTATTTACAGGTTGTGGCGGTGAAGTTGC
>ENA-OQCW01001342-OQCW01001342.1-human-gut-metagenome-genome-assembly--contig:-NODE-1342-length-10185-cov-2.966693_pt1 | contig 10185 bp, 8 predicted proteins | sample MGYA00242767_ERZ504593 | MGnify/ENA primary metagenome ERZ504593 (study PRJEB26092, sample SAMD00036307) | human gut metagenome | host: Homo sapiens | study: EMG produced TPA metagenomics assembly of... | reverse complement strand
GCATGTGTTAGGCACGCCGCCAGCGTTCATCCTGAGCCAGGATCAAACTCTCATGTTTAAAAGTTGATTCCAGGTTTCAGACTACTTAGCTTGGCTAGTTATCTTTTAACCTTCATTACTTGGTTTTGTTCTGAATTTTCTCAAATCCAAAGGCCTAAACCTAGACCTTTTGTTTTTTAGAATTTTCAGGGTTTTACATACTGTCTAATCTTCAATTATCAAGGTTCTTTGTTGTCGGCTGCCTCAGCAGCAACTTTGATAGTTTATCACATTTGCAACTTGTTTGTCAATCAACTTTTTTTATTTCTTTTTTGTTGTCTGTCTTAGCAGCAACTTTTATATATTACCATATCTGTTACTGTTTGTCAACAACTTTTTTAACTCATTTTTCGAGTTGTCCTACCGTTTTTCGCGGTGGACCTTTAATATATCACTACTTTATCAACTTGTCAAGGGAATTTGTTCCATTTTTTTATACAATTTTCAACTTTATTTTCGCACCACTAAATGTGCTTATTTTTTCTGTATATTTCTATATTTTGTGGTTAATAAAAAAATCGCTGCTTACAGATGTTTCCATCCCCTCCCAGCGATTTGTTTTAATTATATATATTAAAGGAACAATTATATTTTTTCTTCTATAGAATACCCCGGATAATACCGCCCAGTACAATGTTAATCAGATTGTACTGATATAAAAACCGCAGCCAGGTACTTGCGTTGATCTGTTCCTCCAATGTCATTCCCAAAGGTGTGGCGGAAAAGATTCCCACCAAAAAACAGCCAATCCAAAGCAACAGAAGTCCCTGGATTAATCCCAGTACTGCACCTGCTATATGATTCAATCCATACAATATAGGCAGCCGCGCTATAAGATCCAGCCACCGCACCACCAGATGAATCAGAATATAGACCACTGCAAACAGGATGATGGAACTAACTGCATTGATGAGAATGTCGGCCAAATATGTGCTGACATATTCAGCAAACTGGTCCACTCCCAGCATATGATAAAACTCGCTGTTATTGTTTTCAAGCAGCGTTTCCTTAACGGATTGGGGAAGATTCAGGTTCTCAATGGCAATGCGCTGCGCTGCCGGAAGCTCCGTGTTTTCCGCGGATGGTTCCTCCCAGCCAGCTGCATCCAGTATGGCCTCTGCCGCGCTCTGGCGTATGGACGGATTATCCTTGATAAAATCCGTCATATACGGAGTGGCAATCTTCACCAACACAATGGTAAGTATCAGCGCTCCCAGGGATACGCACTGCTTCAGCGCTCCCCTGTAATGTCCATACAGCACCATACCAATGAGAAAAACTCCTGCACCGGCAGACAGCCAATGTTCTAATATCATGTCCATATAATTTCAGTCTTTCTTTTAGTTGAATATCAGGCGTTCTATGGCGTCCGCAACTCCATCCTCATCATTTGTCAGCGTAATCTGATCTGCGGCGTTTTTAGCTATGTCCAGTCCATTTCCCATGGCAATGCCCACTCCGGCTGCTTCCAGCATGGAGAGATCATTTTCCCCATCGCCAAATGCCATGGTGGCCTCAGGGGCAATCCCAAGATAATCTGCCAGCCACATAAGCGCAATACCCTTTGTGGCTCCCAGAGCATTGATTTCCAGATTATTATACAGGGATGAACTGATGACAATGCCTTCTACAGCTGATAGCTCTTTTCGCAGCGGAACTATGTCATTCACATCAGCCAGATATACGTTGACTTTCTCCACATCCTTCTTACATTCTGTTACGTAATTCAGGATATTGGGAACAACATCCCTGGTAGAGAGCACCATCTTCTGAATCACAGGACTCAGGCCGAAGTCTTCCATATGTCCGATGAACTCAGGCTGGGAAATCCCTCTTCCGTCTATATACGGATCATACATCGCCCTGTACCTTTTAACGATGTCCATGACTTCCAATGCCTTTGCATTGGATAGTGTACACCGCTTCAGACTGGTTCCCTTAACAAGGTCCGCTACTGTTCCGCCGTTGGTGGATATGGCATAGTTGACTCCCGGCAGAGACCGTACTTCCTGCGTGATACCATCCACTGCCCTGCCTGTGGTCGGTACAATCTGTATGCCCATACGGGCGCAGCGCTCCAGTGCCCTGCGGTTGCGCTCTGACAGGTTTTTCTGGCTGTCCAGCAGGGTGCCGTCAAGATCCAGTGCAATCAAACCTATGGTCATCATATAAAATGCTCCTCTTTCAATATCAGAAGACCGTCCCTGTCATACTTGGACGAGAATATTCCTGTTATCCGCTTTATGAAGGATGGATTCTCCGCTTTATCAGCAGCTTCCTCTATCAGGTCCTCAGCATTTACCTTTGTAAGGGGTACGCCGTCTTCCTCCATAATTTCAATGCGCTCATAGAGGGCCAGCATGCTCTTTCCTGATATGCTGCAGTCAATATCGCTGGCATATTGGCATGCATACTGGGCAAATTCATCAATATCCATCTCCTGCTGGTCATCATAATCCGGTTCTTCCGGCTGAGGCAGAACCGGCGGGGTTTCCGCCGCCTTAAGGGAGACTTCTTTATGTTCTTCCCTGGGGGCAGCCGGCTCCGGGCGGCTCTCTTCCATTTTCCTGCGCTCCGGCTTTGGTTTCTGTTCTGTTCCTGCTTTACGTTCTGCGGCCGGCTTCTGCTCTGTCTCTGGTTTTGGAAGGCTCCTGATGGCAGCTGGTTCCGCTACCGGCTGAACCTTGCCCGCAGCCGGTTCTTCTGTCCGTCTCAGAGCTGTCCTGGGCGCAGCCGCCTCTTCCGTCTTCCGAAGCTGCACAGGACGTACAGGGCGGTCATCTCCTTCCGGCGCCACATAAGCAACCTCTTCCGGCCCCATCTTCCCTACATATTCAAACCGTTTGGCCAATCCTGGATATACCTTATGGATACGGGCCAGGTTACCCGCCACGTCTATAAGGACTACATTCATACCGGTCTCATCCCTGGCCATCAGCTGGTTCAGCTCCTGGAGGGTGGATTCCTCCATGGCGCCCGCCTGTTCAATAATCAGGTCCTTGCCTGTTAACTTGTCCGCAATGGCAAATACACCTTTGCTGTTAAGCTTTTCCCCTGTTATCTTGGCGGCCTGGTTCTTAGCCCCTGTCTCCTTATGAATCTTCTTAAGAAGTTCATGGCCTGGTCCAGACCTGAACTGGAATACTCGGCTTCTATCATGAAATGATGGGATTCCTGGACAGATGACTCTCTCCCCAAATCCTTTATATCGGTCAATACACGTGTCTGGGCAGATGTTGTCTCCGGCCTGTGACGTCCGTCTGATATCCTGGACATCTCCTTTGCCAGATTTGCCTGAACCTCCGCCTCATGCATTCTCGCCCGCACGGCTTCATCTGACAGAATCCGGGGCTTATCCGGCATCCACTGGGACTGTGGCTCCTTTAGCGGTTCCTCTCCTTCATCCGAATCCTCAGACTCTATGGTAACCCGGGTGTGTGCGCCCTCATCCTCATATGGTTCCTCTGCCCCAACAGCAATCCTGTGGTGTTCCTCCGGATACCCGGCCTCGGCGCCGTCCTGCGTATCTTCCTGCACATTCTGGTCCGGATATTCATTTCCGTAACGGCCCTGCCGTGCATATACCTCCTCAGAACCATCTTCATCCGTATAGGAATCTTCCTGATATGCCTCTGCCTGATATCCGCTTTTCTGATAATCATGCTCTGAATAATCGTCCTCCGGGTATCCTGTTTCTGTATATCTGTCATTCTGATATTCATTCTGGGCATACCGGTCATTCCGATACCCGCGTTCTGTGTATCTCTCCTCCGTATATCCGTCTTCCGCATACCCGCTTTCCGGATATCCGTCCTCTGCATACCCATCATTTGGGTATCCGTCTTCCGCGTATCCGTCTTCTGCGTATCCGTCCTCCTGATACCCGCCTTCTGCGTATCCACTTTCCGAATATCCGTCCTCCGGGTACTCTGCTTCGGGCTCCGCTGCAAAAGCAGCCTCCTGGCGGGCCATGTAGGACTGGGGAGAGACTTCCGTTTTCTTCTCGGGCACGGGTTCATAATCCGCAGGCCTTTTTCCGGCGCGGTACTCCTGCTCCACTGCCTTGAGACGGGCCTCATACTTATCCCTGTTTTCCACCAGATCCATCTGGTACTTTGTCAGAGGCGCAAACTGTATCTTAAGCTCCATGGCCTTCTCCACATATTTCCCAAGGCCGAACATAAGCATAATCTTATCGCAGGTCATGATGCAGAGTTCTCCCATACCAGCCTCCGCATACAGCTCTGCCAGCTCATAGATCCATTTTTCATCCAGTTCAATGTTGCAGTACTGTTCCAGGGTATGAATCAGCTGCTCCGCGGGCGCTCCCTTAGCTCCCAGAATCAGGTAGCGCAGGATATACTGTCTGGGATCATCCGGCGCCAGATCACAAAACTCCCTGTAGTAATCCTCTGCCTCCTGGAAACTGCCCTCCTTGATAGCCAGCTCCGCCAGCTTGAACAGCAGGCGCTTTCCTATGGGCGCCCGCTCAAATGCCAGCAGCAGAATATCCTTGGCCTCCTGGTACTCTTCGTTCTTCTCATAGATGGTTGCCACCATGGACAGAATGTTTACATTCCTCACTCTGCGCCAGTCTATGGTATCGGCTATCTTCATGGCCGTTTCATAGTCCCCGCGGCTTACCATCTTCTTAATCTGCTCAACTTTTATGTTAAACTCGTATTTATCCATCTTTTGCATCTCCCTATCGCTAGTTCCCGGTATGGAAATCTGCTGTCTAAAGTTCCGTCCTGCCTTCCAATGCCCGAAGAAGTGTTACTTCGTCTATGTATTCCAAATCTCCGCCAACGGGTACTCCGCTGGCAATTCTGGTCACTTTAATCCCTGTAGGCTTTATCAGCTTGCTTATGTACATAGCTGTGGTCTCGCCTTCCAGGCTGGAATTGGTCGCAATGATGACTTCCTCTACATCCGACTGGAGCCTCTGCATCAATTCCTTCAGCTTTATATCCCCCGGGCCAATCCCCAGCATAGGAGAAATGGCGCCATGCAGCACATGATAAACCCCATCGTATTTGCCAGTTTTCTCATAAGCAGCCAAATCCCTGGTATTCTCCACCACCATAATGGTCTTATGATTCCGCCTGTCACTGCTGCAGATAGGGCACAATTCCTTGTCCGTCAAGGTGAAGCATTCCTTACAATAGCGCACGTTATTCCTGGCTCCTGTCATGGCTCCCGCCAGCTCCTCCACCTGCTCCTTCGGCATGTTGATAATGTGAAATGCCAGGCGCTGGGCCGACTTGGCCCCAACTCCGGGGAGCTTGGACAGTTCCTCTATTAACTTGGTAATCTGACTGCTGTAATAATCCATTAGAAGGGAAAACCTCCGCCCAGTGCTCCGCCTAAGCCGCCTGTCAGCTTGGACATGGCCTCGCTGCTCTCAGCCTCCATCTGGCGGAATGCCTCATTGGTGGCTGCCACAATCAGGTCCTCTAACATCTCGATATCGTCCGGGTCCACCACGTCGGGAGACAGCTTAACAGATACCACTTCTTTTTTGCCGGACACGGTCACACTGACCGCACCGCCGCCGGAAGCAGCCGTGTATTCTTTATTTTCAAGCTCCTTGGTGGTCTCCTCCATCTGGCGCTGCATACGCTGCGCCTGCTTCATAAGATTATTCATGTTGCCAGGCATTCCGCCTGGAAATCCGCCACGTTTTGCCATGGTGTATTATCCTCCTATTATTTCCACTTATTCATCTTTATATTATTCATCTTCATATGTAATATCCATATGAATCTTTTCTTCCAATTCTTCCTGGGTCACATAAATCGTATTAAGGCGCTCCCCACGGCCGGCCAACCTTGTCTTAAAGTAAATGGACCTGCCGAAATTAGCTTCCACATAGCGCTCCAGTTCCCCTATCACAGTGGGCCGCTTACCCATATCGTAGTTCATGGGATCCATAAACACGATGGTCAGGCAGCCTTCTCCCCCAGGCTCCACCACAGTGTCCCGCAGATACGACCTGGCGCCGCCTCCCATGCTGCGGACTATCTTGGCCCATTCGTTTCTCACCAGCTTCAGGTCTTCCAGCTGGGCCTGGGGAAGAGCCACCTTTTCGGGTGCAGCCCCGGGATCTGCCTGAAGTCCCGGAGCATACGGCGCAGCTGCCTGGGGTACTGTTGCCCCATCCGCCCCCGGTCCGGCTCCGGTCCGGGGCGCCTGTCCGGCAGGCGCGCTGCCTGCCTCCTGATAAACAGCTGCCATGGGGATGGCCATGCGCCCTGCCTCCAAATCCTCCATCTGGGCTTCCAGATCTCCCAACCGCTGCAGGATGGCATCCAGGTTTGGCTCCATGGAAGGACGCGTCAGCTTGATAAGCGCCACTTCCACCAGCACCCGCTTCTGGCTGGCATAGCGCAGCTGGTTGGACAATTCGGAAAAGATACGGATATACCGCATCAGCGTGGTTCCGTCTGTCTTGCCCGCATCGCTTCTCAGCTGCTTTAAATTCTCCTCCGACATATCCACCAGACCCTCTGCGTCGTCCGCGCTCTGGATTAAAAGAAGGTTTCTCATATACCATATAAAATCGGTGACAAACTGGCCCAGTTCACGGCCCTGAATCACAATCTCCTCCAGGCTGCATATGCAGTCTTTTGTCCTGCCCTCCACAATAGCGCCGAACATCTGGCTGAACACACCGGAATCCACTGCCCCCAACACCTCCAGGGCATTGTCATAGGTCAGCACCTTCCCGTAATGAAAAGCCACACACTGGTCCAAAAGGCTTAAGGCATCCCTGAGGGAACCGTCGGCCGCCTTTGCCACATAGAGAAGCGCCTTGTCCTCCACCTGTATCTGCTCTGCCTGAGTCAGCTCCCTCAGGCGGTTTGCTATGGTCTCTAAGGATATGCGTTTAAAATCATAGCGCTGGCAGCGGGACAGAATCGTAATGGGAATCTTATGCACTTCGGTGGTGGCCAGTATGAAAATCACATAGGAGGGAGGTTCCTCCAGTGTTTTTAACAGAGCGTTAAAGGCGCCTATGGAAAGCATATGGACCTCGTCAATAATATAGACCCTGTAGCGTCCCTCTGTGGGAGGATACTGCACCTGTTCCCTTATATCACGTATGTTCTCCACACCGTTGTTGGACGCGGCATCTATTTCCACCACATTCATGGAGGAACCCGACTGAATGGACCTGCAGGTGGGACACTCATTGCAGGGACTCCCGTCCACCGGATGTTCGCAGTTCACTGCCCTGGCAAATATCTTGGCTATACTGGTCTTACCTGTTCCCCTGGTACCGCAGAACAGGTAAGCATGGCCGATTCGCTCCGACGTTATTTGGTTTTTCAGTGTCTGCACAATCGGGTCCTGGCCTTTTACATCCTCAAAGGAAACCGGACGCCATTTGCGGTATAACGCCGTATATGACATATTAGGCAACTCCTGTTATTCTATCTTGTTTATATAAATTTATTTCTAAAATAACCTTTATTTTGATTATCATGCTGTTATTCATCGCCAAAGCTGATGCCCACCATCTTGGCTTCCTTAATCATGGAACACTCCGGGTCCACCGTCTTAAGTCTTCCTGCAACCTCGGAGAGAGGCACCTGGGTGATGTCGTTGTTTTTCACCGCCACCATGTAGCCATACTGCTCCTGGGCAATCAGCCTGGCTGCCGCAGCGCCCAGCCTGGTGGCCAGCACGCGGTCATAGGAGCATGGCTCACCGCCTCGCTGCATATGGCCGGGAACCGTAACCCTAACCTCGCTGCCGATGACTTCCTGTATCTTGGCCCCGATTTCATAGGCCACAGACGGATATACCACTCCGCTTTTCTTCTTTTCCTTCAGTTCCTTCTTGCTCATCTTGGCATCTTCCCTGGAAATGGCGCCTTCGGCCACTGCCAGGATGGAGAAGCGCTTGCCTGCCTTGGACCGCTTGGTCAGGGCATCGCACACAATATTGATATCATATGGTATCTCCGGAAGAAGTATAATGTCCGCCCCGCCTGCAAGACCTGCATACAGGGTCAGCCAGCCCACCTTATGTCCCATGACCTCCACGATGAACACCCGCCCGTGGGACGCAGCCGTGGTATGGATACAGTCAATGGCATTAGTGGCAACATCCACCGCGCTCTGGAACCCAAATGTCATATCCGTTCCCCACAGGTCATTGTCAATGGTCTTGGGAAGGGATACCACGTTAAGTCCCTCTTCGCTTAGCATGTTGGCTGTTTTCTGGCTGCCGTTCCCGCCCAGCACGACAAGGCAGCTGAGCTTCAGCTTTTTGTAGGTGTGCTTCATGGCCTCCACCTTATCCAGTCCATTCTCATCAGGAGTGCGCATGAGCTTGAAAGGCTGGCGAGAAGTTCCGAGAATGGTACCGCCCCTGGGTGAGAATCCCTGAGAAATCTGATGATTTCATGATCTGATAGTCTGCATACATAAGTCCTTTATATCCGTCTTCAAATCCAATTATTTCCACGTCATCAAACATGTTATATAAGGACTTTGCCACACCTCTCATAGTGGCATTCAGTGCCTGGCAGTCTCCGCCGCTGGTCAGCATCCCAATCCTTCTCATATTGCACTTCCTCCTTATAGAGTTTCTTCACTTTCTGTTATGTTTCCTGGGAATGGTTCTATTATACCCATTTTGTAATTATAACGCAAAGGTGTTATCGGGGCAAGTATAAATTCGGCCAACCGGGCAGCCTCATGCAGGCCAACCGGCCAGCCGCAGAATCCGGGCAGCCGGCCGGCTCCGGGGAAACGCGCCGTGCAGAAATACAAATGGGACATAAATCCGGTGATACAGTGACGTATCCTCAGATTTATATCCCATTTTTAAATTCCACGCACCTTGCTTTGTGCTGCTGCCACGAACGTTACTCATGCAGTTAACTCAATCCAGGCTGCCTCACGGCACACGGGAGGTTCCGCTTAGTGCTGCTGCATTCCTGCCCTGACACGGTTCATGGAGTCCTGTTGCGTAAGACCCAGACGTCAACGCCACTTACACAAGGCAGCTTCGCAGCAAACAGCCCGAGGCAAGGTATCACCCCCTGCTGGAGCGGATTGCAGGTACAGGGCACCGCTATCTCCCCGGCTGCGTGGAAACTTTATGACATATTAGGCCGTACATACGCAGATGTATCAGCAAATGCCTGCATGGATATCTGCTGAAAACTGCCTGTTAAGTATAACCTGCCCGGAGGTTTTTTGTCAAGGCTGTGCCTCCACCAAAAATAACCGGGACAGATAATCTCCCTGGGGCACCGGACTGGTCCGTACGCCGCTGGCCCCATCCGAAAGAATCAGCCCCGCACTCATTAGTTCATCCCCGTACGAGGTATAGTCCATTCCGCTGACCCGGTACATGGTCCCCGGATTCAGTCCCTTTAGCACCAGCCGCTTAAAACCGGTATTCACAGGCTGCAGGAACCGGAAATAAGCTGCAATGGCCTTGTTTTCGTCTTCCGATACCACAATCCAGGCAGCCTCATTTCCCTCAAAGGGACTTATAAGCCGGTAGAACCTTCCCTGCTGAATCAGTTTCCTGTGTTCCTTCATGAACCGTATCTGTTCCTTTACCTGGTACTGCTCCTCCTCTGTAAGCAGGTTCAGATCCAGTTCATACCCAAAGGTACCAAAAAAGGCTGCCGCTGCCCTGGAAGCCAGGGGAACATTCCTCTGGGTCTGGTGGTTGGGTATGGCGGAAACATGGCTTCCCATGGAGCTGACCGGATATACCAGGCTGGTTCCGTACTGGATTTTCACGCGCTCCACCCCGTCTGTGTCATCGGAAACCCAGCCCTGGGGAGCGTAATACAGGATGCCCGGGTCAAACCTGGCGCCGCCGCTGGCGCAGGATTCAAACAGAACATGGGGGAAATCCCTGGTGAGCCGCTCATACAGTTTATAGACTCCCAGTATCTGCCTGTGGTACACGGTTCCCTGGTACCGCGCATCCCGGCCCGCTGAAAACAGGTCGGAAATACTACGGTTCATATCCCACTTCACATAAGACACACCGCCGTCCCCCAGTATCTCCTCCATTCTGTCCCCTATGTATTCCACCACCTGGTCCTTTGAAAAATCCAGCACATACTGGTGTCTCCCCGTACACACCGGCCGGTCCGTACTCCCTAACATC
>ENA-OQCW01001341-OQCW01001341.1-human-gut-metagenome-genome-assembly--contig:-NODE-1341-length-10188-cov-2.300368_pt1 | contig 10188 bp, 6 predicted proteins | sample MGYA00242767_ERZ504593 | MGnify/ENA primary metagenome ERZ504593 (study PRJEB26092, sample SAMD00036307) | human gut metagenome | host: Homo sapiens | study: EMG produced TPA metagenomics assembly of... | reverse complement strand
AGCGAATTGAAAACGATAGTAAAGGAGAATGGAATTATCTCATTATTACAGATAAAGGAAGAACCGCGCCCATGAGAAAAACAGCAAGGGCTATTCGCGTATTTAATCCCATACAGTCACAGTATTCATATGGATATAGAAATCAACCGATAAAAAATTTGATTGAGGATATTATGGTAAAAAGATTCTTCGGAGTCTTACTTTATACAGATATGTGATTTTATATCGTTTTTTGTTCAATTTGTATTATTCGTGCTATGAAAAGAATAAAGAATTGCCCAAACGTGTGGCAAATGTTATCGATAAAAGACTTTGTGGGAAGAGTTATGGCGACATTGAAACAGACAGAAAAGATCAATCTGAAAGCGAATGAAAAGCATACATACGGTTTTGTGATTTATCCAAAATAAAACACCACCTACGTCGCATTCGCGGTTTCAGTGGTTCAATAATATTATATGAAATAATTATAATTTAGTCAACAAATTATAAAATAAATTCGGATTTGTGGGGATAAAGGAATGAAATATATGATGTTAAAAGAAGTCTGTTCTATCAAGATGGGGCAATCTCCGGCGTCAGATAGCTATAATGATAATGGTGAAGGTATTCCTTTTTTTCAAGGCAATGCTGACTTTGGTGAGCGTTATCCTGTGGCTAGGCAATGGTGTTCGGCTCCAATAAAAATGGCAGAACCAGAAGATATATTGATATCAGTCCGTGCTCCGATAGGGGCGCTGAATTATGCGAAAGAAGAATGTTGCATTGGACGAGGGCTGGCAGCATTGACTCCGAATAAATCCAAGATTTCACCGGAATTTATGTTTTGGCTCTTAAAAGGGAAAACCGCAGAGTTAAATAGTAAAGGAACAGGAAGTACATTTAAAGCTATTAGTCGTAAAGTATTAGAAGAAATATTAGTTCCAGATATTGGTATAGATCAACAGGCTGAATATTCGGCAATTCTTGAAAAAATAAATGGAATTATTCAACTTAGAAAACAGGAACTTCAGAAGCTGGATGAGCTTATCAAATCCCGATTTATCGAGATGTTTGGGGACCCAATGACGAATCCATACAACTTACCAAAAGTGATTTTAGGATCAGTTTTGACAATCGAGCCGCAGAATGGACTTTATAAGCCTCAGTCCGATTATGTATCAGATGGAACAGGTGTACCTATTCTCCGAATAGATAGTTTTTATGAGGGCAAAGTGTCGAATCTTTCATCACTAAGACGGCTAATTTGTTCAGAAATAGAGCTGAAACGATACTCGCTATATGAAAATGATATTGTTATCAATCGAGTCAATAGCATTGAATATCTCGGCAAGTGCGGTTTGATTCAAGGTTTAGTAGAAAATACGATTTTTGAGTCAAATATGATGAGATTACATGTAGATGAACATAAATTTCATCCGGTCTACATTACGAAACTGCTTTGCTCTGAATTTATTTATCAGCAAATTTTAAGACGAGCAAAAAAGGCGGTCAATCAAGCAAGTATCAACCAAAAAGATGTACAATCTTTTGTGGTGTATATGCCTCCGATAGAGCAGCAAGATCAATTCGCCGCATTCGTTAAACAGACCGACAAATCAAAAGCTGTCATACAAAAATCATTAGATGAAACACAAACATTATTTGATTGTTTAATGCAGAAATATTTTGGATAATAAGAACGTTACGGCATAAAACAACCGAGTTTGCGGATGCTGAATTGGGATAATTTACTGTAAAAGATAAAGGAGCTATATGGAAATTACATTTTTTGATTGGAAATGGATTTGATATTGGTTTAGGTATGAAAACACAATATGCTCAATTTATACCTTGTTATATCCAAAACGGAAAAGACAAGAAAAAAGTTCTTAAAGATTTTTCGGAAGATTTAGGTGATAATGCAGATAAGTGGTCTTACTTTGAAAAGCAGATAGGAGAATATACTTTAAAATTTTCTAAAGAGAATAAACAGGATTTGATAGAGCAAATAGAGGATTTTGAAAAAGAGTTCGTTGCGTATCTTTTGAATGAAGAAAGAAAACTTGAACTCGATGATTCGGGGAAAATAGGGCAATTTTTTCAAGAAAAAATTTTAAAATTTTATGAAACGCTTCATCCAGAATCTATTACTACTATCAAAGAAGTCTTTAATACGTATAAGGCCAGTGGACATAATTATAATTTTGTTTCTTTCAATTATACACAAGCGTTGGAATAAATGCCTAGAAAAAAATACCGAACAAGAAGATTAATACAAGAAAAATATCAAATACGATATATACAGATACAATTGGAGGAATTATACATGTGCATGGATTGTGTAATCAATTTCCACTTATGGGCTTAAATGATGTGGAACAAATAAAAAATCCTGAATTAGCAAAAGATTCTGCTTTTGTTAAGTACTTAATTAAACCTTCATTAAATGAATTACATAGAATGGGAAATGCAAGTACTGCTTCTAAAATGATAGATAGAAGTAGAATTATCTGTATATATGGAATGTCCTTAGGAGAAACAGATTTATTATGGTGGAAAAAACTTATTTTATGGCTAAATGGTGCAAAAGACAGGCACTTAATTATTTTTGAACATGATGACCATTTCTCAAGATCTACTCAGTTTGGATGGATAAGAAAAATGGATTCTCTAATAGATAAACTCCAACTATATAGTAAAAATACAGGAATAAAAGTAGAATCGCTAAGAGATAGGATACATTTATCGTTAGAAGATATATTTGAATTCCCTTTAATAAGTGAGGAAAAAGAAAGTAATGACCAGATAAAAAATTATGGAAAAACAATAGAAAAATTACAAGAAAGTGTTGATAAAAGTACTCAAATTGAAACAGGAAAAGATAAAACGTTGAAATAAAAGGAAAAAGATATTTGGCTTCGAGTAATGGAGAAATGGGGTGATTTTTATGACCAACTTTGATTTCCTTAAGGAAGAATCACAATTTGATTCTTTCGCAGATGTAGCCATTTCGGCTGAAAAAATATTACATATTGATGTAGAAGCAAGTGTGATTAATTGCCGCCGGGCTATGGAGTTTGCTATCAAATGGATGTATTCCGTAGATGGTTCTCTTGTCATGCCGTATCAGGATACGTTGGTCAGCCTGATGAGTACAGAAGAGTTTCGGGATATTGTAGATTCAGATCTCTGGAGAAGACTGGATTTTGTCCGTAGAGTGGGAAACAATGCGGCTCATAATGGCAAGAAGATTACCCTGGATCAAGCAAAATTATGTCTGGAAAATTTGTATATCTTTCTGGACTTTGTGGCGTATTGTTATGCCAAAGATTATACGGAAGGAGAGTTTCATGCAGAACTGCTTGAAGAACAGAAACAGTCTGTTTTAGAAGAAGTACCGCCAATTTCGGAAATTGATCTGAAAGCTCTCATGGCAGAAAACCAGGCATTGAAAGAGCAACTAACTGCAAGACGCGAAGAACAGAAACAGACGTATGTACCGAAACCTCTTGATTTGTCCGAGTATAAGACCAGAAAGATTTATATCGATACCATGTTGATGGATGCAGGATGGACGGAAGGGAAAAACTGGATCAATGAAGTAGAACTTCCGGGAATGCCAAATAAATCAGAGGTGGGCTATGCAGATTATGTGCTCTATGATGATGCTCATAGACCGCTTGCGGTAATTGAGGCAAAACGAACCTGTGTGGATGTGGCAAAAGGACGCCAGCAGGCAAAGCTATATGCAGATATTCTGGAAAAACAGTATGGCAGAAGACCGGTTATTTTCCTGACCAATGGATTTGATACGAGGATTGATGACGGGCAGTATCCGGAGCGAAAAGTATCTATGATTTATTCCAAACGGGATCTGGAAAAGTGGTTCAATCTGCAGTCTATGAAGACAAGTCTCAAGAATATTACTGTAGATAAGAATATTGGGGGACGGTATTACCAGGAAGGTGCGGTTAAGGCAGTCTGTGACAGCTTTGGAAATAAGAATCGTAGGAAAGCATTGCTTGTCATGGCGACGGGTTCCGGGAAAACAAGAACCGTTATTTCCCTGTGCGACGTGTTGCTGCAGCATGGCTGGGTAAAGAATATCCTGTTCCTCGCAGATCGAAATTCTCTGGTTACACAGGCAAAACGAAGTTTTGTGAATCTTCTTCCGGATTTATCTGTGACAAATTTATGCGAAGAAAAGGATAATTATCAGGCTCATTGTGTTTTCTCTACTTATCAGACCATGATGAATTGTATCGATTCTGTAAAGGATGAGGAGGGAAAACTGTTTACCTGCGGACATTTCGATCTGGTAATCTGTGATGAAGCCCATCGTTCTATTTATAATAAATACAAAGATATTTTTACCTATTTCGATGCGCCCCTGGTTGGCTTGACAGCTACACCAAAGGACGAAATTGATAAGAATACCTACAATATTTTTGAACTGGAAAATGGTGTGCCTACATATGGGTATGAACTGGCACAGGCCGTCAAAGACGGTTATCTGGTAGATTTCCTTTCCGTAGAATCTTCTTTGAAATTTATTGAAGAGGGAATTGTGTATGATGAATTGTCAGAAGAAGACAAAGAAGCCTATGAAGCTACGTTTGAAGACGAGAACGGAGAACTTCCTGAAAAAATTAGTTCTTCTGCATTGAATTCCTGGCTGTTTAATGAGGATACCATAAAGAAGGTTCTGCATATTCTTATGACCAAAGGGATTCGTATCAATTATGGAGAAACTTTAGGGAAGACGATTATCTTTGCCAAGAATCACGATCATGCAGAAAAGATTCTGGAGATTTTCGGGAAAGAATATCCGAATCTTCCGGGATATGCGAAAGTCATTGATAATTATATGACTTATGCCCAGAGTGCTATTGATGAATTTTCAGAGCCAAATAAACTTCCTCAGATTGCAATTTCCGTAGATATGCTGGACACAGGAATCGATGTGCCGGAAGTATTGAATCTTGTCTTTTTCAAGAAAGTCATGAGTAAAGCAAAATTCTGGCAGATGATTGGTCGAGGAACCCGTCTGTGTCCCGGATTGCTGGACGGAGAGGACAAGCAAAAATTTTATATTTTCGATTTTTGTGGCAATTTTGAGTTTTTCCGCATGAACAAAGGAAAGGCAACCGCTAATATGATGGCACTGCAGGGAGCAATTTTTAATCTGGAATTTCAGATCACTTACAAACTGCAGGATATGGAATATCAGACAGAACGATTGATTGCCTACCGGAATGCATTGATACAGCATATGAGTGAAAAAGTACAGGAACTGAATCGGGAAAACTTTGCAGTCCGTCAGCACTTAAAATATGTGGATCTGTATTCCGATCAGTCCAACTATCAGACTCTGAGTTATGAGGATACGCTGCTTGTAAGGGAAGAACTGGCTCCTCTGATCCTACCGGATGGAGATGAGGCAAGTGCAGTTCGGTTTGATGCACTGATGTACGGCATAGAGCTAGCATATCTGATCGGAAAGAAATATGGAAAAGCCAGGAGTGATCTGTTGAAAAAAGTCAGTGCGATTTCTACGGTAGCAAATATACCGGAAATTATGGTGCAGGCAGAGCTGATTAATCAGATTCTCCATACGGATTATCTGGATCGTGCCGGAATCAATGAATTTGAACATATTCGGGAAAGTCTTCGTGATCTGATGAAGTATCTTCCTAAAAAGAAAGTACGTTATGACACGAATTTCGAGGATGATATTCTGTCCATTGAATGGAAAGAGTCAGAACTGGAGAACGATGATCTGAAGAACTATAAGGCAAAGGCAGAATATTATGTCCGCCAGCACCAGGATGATCTTGTCATCGCAAAACTGAAAAAGAATAAGCCAATGACTCAGGATGATATTAAAACATTGGAAAAAATTCTGTGGAGCGATCTGGGAACGAAGGATGAATATGAAGCAGAATATGGGGACAAGCCTCTGGGAGAATTTGTCCGTGAAATCGTGGGCCTGGATATGAATGTTGCAAAAGAAGCATTTTCTGAATACCTGAATGAGGCTAATCTGGACAGCAGGCAGATTTACTTTGTGAATCAGATTGTGGAATATATCGTACATAATGGTTTGATAAAGGATTTTTCTGTGTTGCAGGAACCGCCATTCACAGATCAGGGAAGTGTTGTGGATATCTTTACTGATTTGAATGTATGGATGGGGATAAGAAAGGTTATCGAAGGGATCAATGATAATGCGAAGGTGGCGTAGAAAGGGGTGAAGTATTGAGTAATGTAAATCTTATACAAAGTGCAATTATGCAATTGGAAGGCGGTGCCTTTCAAAAATTGTTTGATGAATATCTATACAAAAAATATAAATTCAAGAATATTCAAACGCTTGGAGTTCAGACTGCTACCAATAAACCGACAAAAGGCACACCGGACTCTTATGTTCTGACTGACGATGGAAAATATATCTTAATTAACTATGGAAGTGTGAGTTCGCAGCCAGCAAAGAAAATACGGGATGATATCTTAGCATGTTTTGATAAAGCAAAATTGTCACTACCCAAGGATAAAATCGAAAAAATTATTTGCGGTCACTGTTCTACCAATATTAGTATTGAGCAATTCGGCAGCATTAAGGAATCTATAGAAGGGGTAGCGGTGGAGCTTATTGGAATTGATACTCTTTCACACGATTTAGCATTAATCTATCCCCATATTGCAAAGGATGAGCTTGGCATCCAAATTGATACGAATCAGTTTTTTGACGTTGAGGATTTTGTTAAAGCATATGATGCTAATGGCATCAATGCGCCACTTGATTGTGAATTCCTTCATCGAGAGTCTGAAATCAGTGAGACTTATAACAGTGTTGATGATAACAAGGTTACTATATTGACTGGGCCATCTGGAATTGGAAAGACAAGATTGGCTTTAGAAGTTTGTCGAAAAAAGGACGAGGAAGAGGTAAAAGTTTACTGTATCAAAAGCAATGGAAATCTGTTATATGAAGATATTAAGTACTATATTTCTGATCCGGGAAAATATCTAATCTTTTTTGATGATGCTAATATGGTGGCGAGTTTAGACAATGTGCTTAATACAATTTTAACTTTATCAGGAGATTATGAGGTCAAAGTTCTTATTACAGTGCGAGATTATGCTCGGGACAGGGTAATCAGTTCGGTATCGAAGTATGTACAACCTAATATTATTGAAATTGAACGATTTAAAGATGATGAAATAAAAGACATTTTGAAAAAGGATCTTGGAATTTTGAATTCTGATTATCTTAGAAAGATTACAGAGATTGCCAATGGAAATATAAGACTTGCATTTCTTGCTGGGATTAGGTCTGTTGATGATGGATATCAGGCAATAAGAAATGCTGAAGATATTTTCAAAAATTATTACGGTCGAGTTATTGATGATGCTAAGCTGACCAAAGATGATATTATGATGCTTTTTTTTGATCGCTGTAGCGGGACCTGTGAAAGGCGTAGAAAATCAGCTGTTTAATATTTTGAAGGAGTCGTATGGTAACGAGATTGTTGAAAAGGATATAGTAGAAAATCTGTATTCCTTGGAATTAGTCGATTGGTTTAAAAATGAGATAACCAAGATATCGGATCAAAGTCTTGGCAACTATATAATGTACTATGTTTTATTTGAAAAAGAAATGGGGTAAGTGTGGAAAGCCTAATTTCTATTGGGATTTCCAAATTATAGAAATAAGGTCATATATGTTCTTAATACTTAATGGAAATATTTGATCCAAAGAATTGTCAAAATATGTGGAAAACTCAATTATTTCTGCTTGGGAAAATGCACCAACTGGGCAAGAAATGGAATATCTTGAGTCTTTCTATAGAGTTGATCCTGATAGGGCACTTTCCATGATAAAGAAGCACATAGACCAAGAGCAATCTGTGACTTTTGATTTGCGTAATTACGATATCAGTAGTAAAAAGAATTATCACAAGATCTCTACTAAAGAGATAGAAATATTGGGAGGTTATAAGTATACAGATAATTTTGATGACGCAGTAGATCTTTTAATGGTGTATTTTACGAAAAGACCTGATTTGATAATTGATTTCTATTTCGTTCTAAGCGAGCGTTTATTATATGACAAATATTCATGGAGAAATAAGTATATTCATGAATTACGCCTGTTAGATAAGTTATGGTGCGTTACGGAAGAAGGCGCAAATTATAATAACAGTATTTTATACTTGCAAATCTCTGAATGTGCCTTAAAAACTGAGATATCATTTACTGAAGAAGTCAGAAACAGTAGGTCTGTCAATTTTGTAAGAATGACTCTTGGATTTACTGAAGAGATAGCTACTATCAGAACAAGAATATGGAAGAATTTAGCTATTTTAAGAAAGAATGAAGACTATCGTAACATTGTTAATAGCATTCTTGAAGGAGTTCATTTCAATGGGCTCAATGAAGAAGATTCCAAGAAATATTTACAATCAGATTTTGATGTTATTTATGAAAACGTTATAGACAAAGATAAGCCTGACTTCTTTGATGCAAAGATTGTAGCAAGATATAAAAAGGTAGCCGAGCAAATTGGAGTAACAATCGATGATCGCTATCTGATTTCCAAAAATAATTCGGAATATAAGATATATAAGATGCTGACTTGTGAGCATGTGATTGGAAGAACGATAAAAGAAGATAAGAAAATACAAAAGAATTTTTATCTCAAAAGAAATCAGTTCATACACACTAGCTGATTATCGAAGACTATTTGCATCATGTCATTTCTTAGAAAAAACTGTGTATGAAAGAGATCTTTGGTCTTTAAATGCTGGTCTGGATTGCATCTTTGAAGTCCTAGAAGATAATAGTGACTTATATATAGATATAATCACTGAATACTTGGACGAAAATACACCACTTAAGTTAAGCGGATATCGTCAGATAAAATATTTACTTGATCATATCGGATATGAGGCAACACTAGATTTAGTGAGTGGCAAAGTGTTCGATAAGAAGGACAACTGGCTGTCTATTATCTGGGAGTGCTTACCAGAAGAAAGCATCAATGAAAAGGTAGTTAATGATTACAAAGAATTTGTGCTCAACAATCTTGTTGAAGGCAGTCCTATGGTTCCTACGGTACAAGTAATGAACCGGTATGGTGAAAGAGATCGAAAATTCAAGGACAAGGTCATTGAGGCAATTGTAAATTGCCCTAAGATTTCAGCTGCTTTTTTAGGATATGTATATTATGACGAAGAGGTTGAGATTATCCTTCATTTCTTCAGAAGTGATTTAGATGCGTTAACAAGTATTTACATGAATGCAATCGAGAATAGTAATCATGTGGATTATGATGGAAAACTTTTCATAAAAATATTTGAACAACGACCTACAATATGGAATGAGTATGTGGACTGGGCTAAGGATAATATTCATCGAGACGGTTATGAACAAAGGATTTTTGAGTTGATATGGACTGTTGAAAAGTGGAAAGAGTGCGTTGACTATGCATATAATGTTCTCGTAGATGATGACATTGGATTTTTGATAGAGGAACCTGCAAGATTATTATTTGCGAAGTCGAAGGATGGGGATGTACTTGAGCGAAAGAAATTGTGGTTGTTTGATAAACTTCACAAAAGAAGTATGGATGTCGAGAAATGTAAAAATCTTGTTAATGTGGTTGTGACAGTTTTGCCGGAATGGAAGCTAGAGTATATTCGCGAATTTCTAAAAGAGAATAAGAAGCTGGAGGATTTTGAGAAACTTAACCTATTTCCATTATCTTATTCTTGGTCAGGAAGTGAGGTTCCACTTATTCTTGAAAAAATTGAGTTTCTCCAATCCTTAAAGGATAGCCTAAAGGGAATTGATTATATAGATCATAGAAAATACCTTGAGGAACGGCGGCGGAGCCTTGAAAAATATCAAGAAGAAGTGGAATTGAGAGAGTATCTTGAGAATGCAGATTATGCATAAGGTGAAGTAATGAAGCTGTGTCTTTTTCATATAAAAGACACATAGGGAGAAGATATAGAATTAGGCAAATTTGTTGCGATTAGAAATAAAAAGAATATAGCAGAATGTTATAAATCTGTAGGGGGACAGAAAGCAGATATCATCAATACTCTGCGGGATACCTTCGGTTTATCGGAATAGTCTTTGCCATGAGATAATAGGAATTTTTTGATAAATTTCAAATAAAATCTTCGCTTTTAGGCCCTT
>ENA-OQCW01001340-OQCW01001340.1-human-gut-metagenome-genome-assembly--contig:-NODE-1340-length-10192-cov-8.706309_pt1 | contig 10192 bp, 8 predicted proteins | sample MGYA00242767_ERZ504593 | MGnify/ENA primary metagenome ERZ504593 (study PRJEB26092, sample SAMD00036307) | human gut metagenome | host: Homo sapiens | study: EMG produced TPA metagenomics assembly of... | reverse complement strand
TCATACAAATTGCAGAAATGATTCATCTATCGGAGTAATAACGTTCTAATGACAGGATTTATAAAAAGATATCAGCGGCTTTATCACTCTGACAGACTTTGTTCAGTTTTTTGGCTGCCATGGAGAGCTTCATACTGCTGACACTGCGGGCTTTTTGCTTACAGCTTCGTACGCAGCGCAGGCAGGAAATACATTTTTTCTTGTCCGTCTTTTTTGGATCCTGTGCAGAGATTGCTCCGGCAGGACATGATTTGACGCAAGCTTTACATTCCGTGCACAGGCTGACATCTGCCTTTGGAATCAGTGGAGTTTTTGTGTATTTGCGATATGGAGTGTTACCAGGTACCTGAATGGAGACCACAGAGAGATCTTCATTTTTGATACGGCGGTTTAATGCGATTCCGAACTCACTGATTGTCTTTAGATCCGCTTTATTCGGACGGCTCAGACCAATTGAGCGAACGATCGAATGCTCAGTAGGAAATGCACCGGCACCGATTACGTGGAATCCCCGATTTTCCACCTCGGTTTTTAATTCTAACAGCGCATCTTCGTATGCCCGGCAGCCATAAGTTGCGATCAGCGCAGCCGGAGTGTTGTGTCCTTTGAGTGTCTCGAAATAAGAAAGAAATGTTTCGGGAACCCGGCCGGAATAAACCGGGATTCCAAACAGGACAAAATCTGTTTCGTCAAATTGCAGAACCGGCTTTTTTTCTTTATGTACGGACAGGTCAAATGAGACGGATTTAAGGTCAATCTGACGTGCTGCCTCCATGATGACCCTTCTTGTCGTCCCTGTCGGACTGAAATAGACCAGTTTTAATTCAGTTGTTTTCATAATAGTATCCTCTCCTTGCATTCAAATGTAAATAATGTTACTATACCATAAATTTGAAAAAAATACCATGAAAAAAGAAATGGAGTATGGGTTGTAAAATCTATGTAAATAGGCTATAATAAATTCAACGGAAAACCTGAGATGTTCGATAACCTTGTTATTTTGAACCTACAATACTTTAAACGGGATTCTTATATTTCTGTAATATGTCAAGCCTCCGTTATGCAGTGGAAGACAGAAAAGCAGATGCGGTTGCCCACCTAGCTTGCGTGCTAGGAGTCAAAATACAGGGAACGGCATTTTGGGGATTCTACAGAAGATAAAAGGGAATGAAATTTAGCACAGGCTGATTTCATTCCCTTATTTCATCAATACAGGATATACAAGCCTTCAAAAAAGATCCCTTTACGAAACAGGGGCTTTATGATATGATTTTGAAAGTTTGAGAGCAGCAGGAGAGAATATTATGGGAAGAAGAGTCAAGGAGACGATAAAAAAAGTAAATAAAGTCACTGAGATCGTCGGCTCCCATCATACAGGAGCGTATGCGGCCCAGGCTGCTTATTTTTTGTACTCTCTATGATTCCGATCATCCTGCTTTTGCTGACGGCGGTACAGTTTACACCGGCTACTTATGCAAATGTCATCGATGCAGTGGAGCAGGTGTTTCCGACATCCGTGCAGGGGTTTATCCGTTCGATCGTGGCACAGGTCTATTTTTCCCAGTCGGCTAAGATCATTCCGATCACGATCCTTGTAGCGCTGTGGTCTGCGGGAAGAGGGGTACTGTCCGTGACTGCAGGACTGAACTGCATTTATGGTAATACCGAGACTCGTAATTATGTATACCTGAGGCTTAGGGCTTCTTTATATACCGTGATCTTCATTCTTGCAATCGTACTGTCACTGGTTCTGTCTGTATTTGGAAACAGTATCAGCGCCATGATCTACAAGCATGCACCGTTCTGGAGTACTCTGATGCAGTATATTATTAAGATACGGACCGTTATGACACTTGCAGTTCTGACCGTTTTCTGGGATCTGGTTTATAAATATCTTCCAAACCGGAGAGCAACACAGAAGACAACTTTGCGTAAACAGCTTCCGGGAGCCGTTTTTACAGCGTGCGGATGGCTGCTGATCTCTTTTATCTTTTCGATTTATCTGGACATCTTTGAAGGATTTTCAGATATGTATGGAAGTATGACTACGATTGTGCTGATTATGCTGTGGCTGTATCTGTGTATGTATGTGATCCTGCTTGGCGGAGAAGTCAATGCACTGTTAGAGAAATATCTTGACAATCACAAAAACTGTGATAAGATAATAAAGTAAATTTGTCTTAAATTTGAAAAATGAATCAGGATATGAAAAGCGATGAGCGTGCACAGTAGAGAACTGTTTTCCATCAGAGAGAGAAGGTCACTGGCTGTAAGCCTTCTTTGGTTCAGACGGCAATCGAAATTCCCACGTAAGCTGCATTTTTGAAATGATTTCAGAGTAGAAAGTGCCGTCTATTGTACGTTACACAAGACCAAGTGCTCACAGGAAGACTGTGGGAATTAGGGTGGTACCGCGAATACAGACTTCGTCCCTTTTGGGATGGAGTTTTTTTCATACTAAGAAATATGCTTTCAAAGAAAGGAGAAAGAAGATGAAAGACAGACTGGAACAAATCAAAGCACAGGCTTTGGAGCAGATTAAAGCTTCTGATATGCCGGAAAAGCTGAACGAGGTGCGTGTAAAATTTCTTGGAAAAAAAGGAGAATTAACAGCCGTATTAAAGGGAATGAAAGACGTGGCCCCAGAGGAGCGTCCGAAAGTCGGACAGCTGGTCAATGAGACAAGAGCTGCAATCGAAGAGCTTTTAGAAGAGACAAAAGTGAAAATGGAGGCAGCCATCCGTGAGGAAAAAATGAAAGCGGAAGTCATTGACGTGACGCTGCCATCTAAGAAAAGTACGGTGGGACACAGACATCCAAATACGATCGCGCTGGAAGAGGTAGAGCGCATTTTCGTGGGAATGGGATACGAAGTAGTAGAAGGACCGGAAGTAGAATACGACCTGTACAACTTCGAGAAACTCAACATTCCGGATGGGCATCCTGCAAAAGATGAACAGGATACCTTTTATGTGAATAAGGACATTGTGCTGCGTACACAGACTTCTCCGGTTCAGGCGAGAGTGATGGAGCAGGGCAAGCTGCCGATCCGTATGATCGCACCGGGAAGAGTATTCCGTTCTGATGAAGTGGATGCAACACATTCTCCATCCTTCCATCAGATTGAAGGTCTTGTGATCGATAAAAATGTTTCCTTTGCAGATCTGAAAGGAACACTGGAAGTGTTTGCAAAAGAGCTGTTTGGAGAAGAGACAAAGACAAAATTCAGACCGCATCATTTCCCGTTTACAGAGCCAAGTGCAGAGGTGGATGTGACTTGCTTCAAATGCGGAGGCAAAGGATGTCGATTCTGTAAAGGTTCCGGCTGGATTGAGATCCTCGGATGCGGGATGGTACATCCACATGTATTGGAGATGTGCGGAATTAATCCGGAAGAATATTCTGGATTTGCGTTTGGTGTCGGACTGGAGCGAATCGCATTGCTGAAATATGAGATTGATGACATGCGGCTTTTGTATGAAAATGACATCAGATTTTTGAAACAGTTCTAGATATTTGGAGAGAAAGGAATAGGATTATGAATACTTCTTTATCATGGTTGAAAGCGTATGTCCCGGATTTGGACGTGACAGCGCAGGAATATACAGATGCAATGACACTGTCAGGAACGAAAGTAGAGGGTTATGAGCAGCTGGATGCAGATCTGGAGAAAATTGTGATTGGTCAGATCGATAAGATTGAGAAGCATCCGGATGCAGATAAGCTGGTCGTATGCCAGGTAAATATAGGAACTGAGACTGTGCAGATCGTAACCGGAGCGAAAAACGTATTTGAAGGAGCAAAAGTTCCTGTTGTATTAGATGGAGGACGTGTTGCAGGCGGACATGAGCCGGGACAAAAGTGCCGGGCGGAATCAAGATCAAAAAAGGAAAACTCCGCGGAGTGGAAAGTTATGGTATGATGTGTTCCATCGAGGAACTTGGTTCTACAACTGATATGTATCCGGAAGCGCCGGAGAACGGAATTTATATTTTCCCGGAAGATGCCGAAGTCGGAGCCAGTGCAATTGAAGCGCTTGGCAGAAACGATGTGGTATTTGAATACGAAGTGACATCCAATCGTGTAGATTGCTACAGTGTGATCGGAATTGCAAGAGAAGCGGCGGCGACCTTTGACAAAGCATTTGTTCCTCCGATCGTAACAGAGACAGGAAATGAAGAAGATGTCAACGATTATATCAAAGTAACAGTAGAAGATGCAGAACTGTGTCCGAGATACTGTGCAAGAGTGGTAAAAAATATTAAAATCGGTCCGTCTCCAAAATGGATGCAGAGAAGGCTGGCATCTGTAGGAATTCGTCCGATCAACAATCTGGTGGATATTACAAACTATGTGATGGAAGAGTACGGACAGCCGATGCATGCCTATGATCTGGATACGATCGCAGGTCATGAGATTGTTGTAAAAACTGCACAGGATGGAGAGAAATTTACCACACTTGACGGACAGGAGCGTATCATGGACAAGGACGTCCTGATGATCTGTGACGGAGAAAAAGCAGTCGGAATTGCCGGTATCATGGGCGGAGAAAACTCCATGATCACAGATGATGTCAAGACCATGCTCTTTGAGGCAGCATGCTTTGACGGTGTCAACATCCGAAAATCTTCAAAGAGAGTAGGGCTTCGTACAGATGCTTCCGGAAAATTTGAAAAGGGTCTGGATCCGAACAATGCAAAAGCAGCCATAGACAGAGCCTGCCAGTTAGTAGAAGAATTAGGCGCCGGAGAAGTGGTTGGCGGAACCGTGGATGTTTACGGAAAAGTAAAAGAGCCGGTAAGAGTTCCATTTGATGCAGATAAGATAAACTCCATGCTGGGAACTTCCATTTCAGAAGAAGAGATGCTTGGTTATTTCGCAAAGATCGGTCTGGAATATGATGAAGCAGCAAAAGAAGTGATCGCGCCGACATTCCGTCATGACCTGTTCAGAATCGCAGATCTGGCAGAAGAAGTGGCAAGATTTTTCGGATATGACAATATTCCGACCACACTTCCAAAGGGAGAGGCTACAACAGGAAAGCTGCCGTTTAAACTGAGAATTGAAGATGTGGCAAAAGAAATCGCAGAGTTCTGCGGATTCAGCCAGGGAATGACCTATTCTTTCGAGAGCCCGAAGGTGTTTGACAAACTGAGAATCCCGGCAGACTCCAAATTGAGAGAAACCGTAGAGATCATGAATCCGCTGGGAGAAGACTACAGTGTGATGAGAACGACATCCTTAAATGGAATGCTTACTTCTCTTGCGACAAACTACAACCGCAGAAATAAAAATGTCAGATTGTACGAGCTTGGAAATATTTATCTTCCGAAACAGCTTCCGGTTACAGAACTTCCGGAAGAGAGAATGCAGTTTACATTGGGAATGTATGGAGACGGCGATTTCTTCAGCATGAAAGGTGTAGTAGAAGAATTCTTTGAAAAGATCGGAATGCACGAAAAAGAAACGTATGATCCAAATGCAGGAAAACCATATCTGCACCCGGGCCGTCAGGCAAATATTATGTATGATGGAAAGGTTGTTGGATATTTAGGAGAGGTACATCCGGAAGTTGCCGATACTTACGGAATCGGGGAACGCGCATATGTAGCAGTACTGGATATGCCGGAGATCATTCCGTATGCAACTTTTGACAGAAAATATACAGGAATCGCAAAGTACCCTGCTGTGACAAGAGATATCAGTATGGTAGTGCCAAAAGAGATTCTGGTAGGACAGATTGAAGATGTGATCGAGAAAAAAGGCGGAGCATATCTGGAAAGCTATGCACTGTTTGACCTGTATGAAGGAAGTCAGATCAAAGCCGGATTCAAATCCGTTGCATATTCTATCGTATTCCGTGCAAAGGATAAGACTCTGGAAGAGGCGGATGTAACTTCTGCGATGAACCGGATCTTAAAAGCACTGGAAGAGATGGGAATCGAGCTGAGAAAATAGGACCGAGTCTGTTTAGAAAGAGGGATATCATTGAAAACAAGTGATTTTTATTATGATCTGCCGGAGGAACTGATCGCACAGGATCCTCTGGAGGATCGCTCCGGTTCCAGATTATTGTTTCTGGATAAAGAGACAGGGAAAACAGAGCATCATATCTTTCGGGATGTGATCGATTATCTGAATCCGGGAGACTGTCTGGTCATCAACGATACAAAAGTAATTCCGGCACGCCTGATCGGAGAAAAAGAAGGCACCGGTGCCAAGATCGAGGTCCTCCTGTTGAAGCGCGGAGAAAACGATGTGTGGGAAACACTGGTAAAACCGGGGAAAAAAGCAAAACCGGGAACCAGGATCAGTTTCGGAGACGGACTTCTGGTCGGCGAGGTTGTGGATGTGGTAGAAGAGGGAAACCGTCTGATTCACTTTGAGTATAAGGGAATCTTTGAGGAGATTTTAGACCAGCTTGGTCAGATGCCGCTTCCTCCATATATTACCCATCAGTTGGAAGACAGAACCCGATATAATACGGTATATGCGGCTCATGAAGGATCCGCTGCGGCGCCAACTGCCGGCCTTCACTTTACACCGGAGCTTTTAAAAGAGATCCAGGAAAAAGGGGTGGATATTGCGAGGGTGACTCTTCACGTTGGGCTGGGTACTTTTCGTCCGGTAAAAGTAGAAGATGTGACAGAGCATCATATGCATTCTGAGTTCTACATGGTGGATGCCGAGGCAGCAGAAAAGATCAACCGTGCCAAAGAACATGGCGGCCGTGTGATCTGTGTGGGAACAACAAGCTGTCGTACCATTGAATCTGCTGCGGATGAGAATGGACACTTAGAGCCATGCAGCGGTTGGACGGAGATTTTTATCTATCCGGGATATCAGTTTAAGATATTAGATGGGCTGATCACAAATTTCCATCTGCCGGAATCTACACTGATCATGCTGGTGTCTGCACTGGCGGGAAAAGAGCATGTCATGGCAGCCTATGAAGAGGCAGTGAAAGAACGGTATCGTTTTTTCAGCTTCGGAGATGCGATGATTATTTTATAGAGGAAGAAAAACGCCATTCTATGGGGGCATAGATGGCGTTTTTTTTGACTCTGTGGAATTGAAAAAATGCATGGAAAAGAAACAAATGCTGTGATATGACGAATATGCTGTCGAAACCTTCCAGCAGAAGGGAGGTGAGACTATGGATTATATTCTCCGATTCCTTGTTTCGGTTATGGCGAGTGTGGCTGGCTACTACATACGCAAGTGGTTAGACCGGAATGATAAAGACAGTTAGCCCAAAAAGAACCCCCAAGGACTGGCCTCCTTGGGGGTTCACTTTGACTATGGAATATTCTCCATTTCCTTAGCTAAGATTATGATATGCCACTTTACAAAAAAAGTCAACAGTTTTTCAAACACTGATTTATCGAATACCTTCCGGCTATCTGACATAGGATAGGCAGGAGGTGTTTTTATGATTTATGTAACAGTACCGGGAGATACGGTGTCTTCGATCTCCCGTCAAAGCGGAGTTCCTGTCTGGAAGATCCTGTATGACAATCAGTTGGGAGAAGAGGGAAAACTGACAGTGGGGCAGGCGCTGCTTTTATTAAAACCGCAGGAGAGCGCGGGAATCCGAAAGGATTTGTATGTGACAGGGTATGCATATCCGTTTATTGAGCCATATGTGCTGGAGATGGCGTTTCCGGCGCTCAATGAACTGCTTGTGTTTTCTTATGGATTTACGTTTGAAGGAGAGTTGGTTCCGCCCATACAGGATGAAACATGGATGATACAGCTGGCCTGGGAGAATGGGATAGAACCGATGCTGGTTCTGACCCCGTTTACACAGGGGGTCTTTAACAATCAGCTGATCCAGACTCTGGTGGAGGAAGAATCAGTACGTGAAAATGTGATTACCAATCTGCTGAAGGTAGTGGAGGAAAAAGGATATGTGGGTGTGGATGTAGATTTTGAATATGTCCGTGTGCAGAACAGGGAAGGATATGCCGAGTTTATCGGAGAATTGCGGGCTGCCATGAACGAAAAGGGATATCGCGTGTCAGTGGCTCTGGCGCCCAAGACGTCTTCAGATCAGAAAGGGCTGCTCTATGAGGGGATTGATTATGCACTTCTGGGAGAACAGGCAGACCGGCTGTTTCTGATGACTTATGAGTGGGGATATTCTTATGGTCCGCCTATGGCAGTAGCGCCGCTTGAAAAAGTGCGTCAGGTGGTAGAGTATGCGCTGACACAGATCCCGGCTGAGAAGCTTCTGATGGGGATACCGAACTATGGGTATAACTGGACGATTCCCTATGAAAAAGGCGTGACAAAAGCAGAAACCATTGGAAATGTAGAAGCTATACGGCTTGCGGTGGAATACGGTGCTCCGATTCAGTATGACCAGGAGGCTCAAAGCCCGTATTTTACTTACAGAAATCAGGGAAGAGAGCAGGAAGTCTGGTTTGAAGATGTGAGAAGTATTGCGGCAAAGATCGAACTGGCAAAAGAATATGAATTATATGGAGTCGGATACTGGAATTTAATGCGTCCTTTTCGTGCAAATTGGATCATGTTGGAATAAAAAGACCGGGAAATCACAAATGGAACTGTGATTCCCCGGCAGATTAAAGATTATCTTGTGACTGAACTGCATTATAACCGGTCTCTTTTGTGCGGATTTTGACAGCGCTGCGGATTTCATAGCTGAAAATTTTTCCGTCACCGACTTCGCCGGTAAAAGCGGCTTTTTGTATTGCTGAGATTGTTTTTTGTTCCCATTCTTCGGAAGAGACGACCACTTCAAATTTAATTTTGGGATGTAACAGGATATCTACTTCACTTCCGCGGACAATTTCTGTATAGCCACGCTGCGTTCCATACCCCATAACCTGGGAGATGGTAACCCCGTTCACCTGGATGTCCTGAAGAGCAGATTTAACCTGTTCAAATTTTTCTTCTCTTACGATTGCTTCAATTTTGATCAACATGATGACTCCCCCTCTTTTATGAATCAAATCCGTTAAAGGACGGATATGCATTTTCTCCATGCTGTGAGAAATCCAGACCGGATATCTCATCAGAAACATCTACACGAAGCGGTGTGAAAATTCTTACGATACCGATGCAGATCAAGGTTCCGCACACAGCAACTGCAATGGTGACCAGAATGCTGATCAGCTGTGCAGTGAATAAATGAAAATCTCCGAAGACTAATCCATTCCATCTGGCAACAGAATTGACAGAAGTTTTACCGAAAAGTCCGGTCGCAATACCGCCCCAGATACCGCCGATTCCATGACATCCGAACGCATCGAGCGCATCATCGATTTTTAATTTCTGTTTTAAGAGCACCACGGTAAAATAGCAGATCGGACTGACAAGTGCACCGATCAGGAAAGAAGACCAGATCGGAACAAATCCGGCACCGGGGGTGATAGCTACAAGCCCTACGACCAGCCCTGTAGAAGCACCGACAAGTGTGGTTTTTTTACTTTTCAGATAATCAATGAGCATCCAGACGAGCATTGCGGAAGCAGAAGCGATTGCAGAGGTCATAAAAGCGTGGGCTGCAAGTCCGTCTGCTGCGAGGGCACTTCCGGCATTGAAGCCAAACCATCCGAACCAGAGCAGTGATGCACCCAGAGTGACAAATGGGATGTTGTGGATGCGGTAGGAAGTGTGTTCATATCCGCGTCTTCGACCAAGACAGATGGCAAGGACAAGAGCGGATACTCCGGAACTGATATGGACAACATTTCCGCCGGCAAAATCAACAGATCCTAAAGCGGCAAGGAAACCGTCTTCTCCCCATACCATATGTGCCATCGGATAATAAACAATCAAAGACCAGAATGCAATAAACAGAAACAGTGCCTTAAAACGCATTCTGCCGACGACAGCTCCGGTGATCAGCGCAGGGGTAATGACTGCGAACATCATCTGGAAACCGGCAAATACAAGATGTGGAATTGTATCAGCATAGGGTCCGGGATCGGCTCCTACACCCTGAAAAGCAAAATATCGGAAATCACCGATGATTCCGGCATGGTTTCCGCCGAAAGAAAGGGAATATCCAAACAGTACCCACATAACGATGGACAGCCCCATAATGCCGATGCAGGCCATCATTGTGTTGACAACATTTTTCCGGCGGACCAATCCGCCCATAAAACGAAAGCAAGGCCCAGGTGTCATAAGAAAAACAAGGGCAGAGCAAAGCATGATAAAA
>ENA-OQCW01001336-OQCW01001336.1-human-gut-metagenome-genome-assembly--contig:-NODE-1336-length-10209-cov-3.895358_pt1 | contig 10209 bp, 9 predicted proteins | sample MGYA00242767_ERZ504593 | MGnify/ENA primary metagenome ERZ504593 (study PRJEB26092, sample SAMD00036307) | human gut metagenome | host: Homo sapiens | study: EMG produced TPA metagenomics assembly of... | reverse complement strand
ACAAAAATATTATCAAAGACTACACTTTTTCTTGTGATTTTTAAAACTTTATTGTATTAATATATAGGATAATGGAAAAAAATAGATATAGAATCAAATGAAATAAACAATAGATGAGAAACGGGTGAATTGAATTTTGATCAAAGATAATCAGAAACATTTTAACCGGATGCATGTTGTGCTGGATGCATGTGTGATTATTTTTTCTTATGTTCTGGCATGGTATCTTCGGTTTAAGAGCGGACTGTTTCAGCAGGATCCGTGGTTTTTATCTCTTCATGAATATATGGGAGCACTTCTCTACATTGTTCCGGGCTATTTAATGTTGTATTATTTATTCCAGCTTTATACGCCGAAGCGGGTACGTGGACGGAGACTGGAAGCATGGAATATTCTGCAGGCAAACACGATCGGGTTGATGGTGTTCACATTCGTGTTGTATATTATAGAGCAAGCAAACTTTTCCAGAAAAATGATCGCGATTTTTTTCTGCGTGAATATTGTGACAGAGATTTTTATGAGAAATCTTGTGCGGCATTTTCTGCGGGATATGCGGAAGCGCGGTTATAATCAGAAACATATGATTTTGATTGGATATAGCCGGGCAGCGGAGCAATACATTGACCGGATCAAGGCAAATCCAGAGTGGGGATACACCATCCGGGGAATTCTGGATGACAATCAGCCGAGAGGAATGGAATATAAGGGTGTCAAGGTGATTGGTACGATTGAAAATCTAAAGATCATCCTGCCGCAGAATCGTTTGGATGAGATTGCGATCACACTTGGAATTAATGAGTATTCCAAGTTGGAATCCATCGTTGCAATGTGCGAAAAATCAGGAGTGCATACGAAGTTTATTCCGGATTATAATCACATCATTCCGACCAAACCGTACACGGAGGATCTTTTGGGACTTCCGGTCATCAATATCCGCCATGTACCACTCAGCAACACATTGAACCGATGGATGAAGCGATTGATGGATATTTTCGGAGCCATCGTCGCAATTATTTTATTCTCTCCGGTCATGCTGCTTGCAGCAATCCTTGTCAAGACGACATCAGAAGGACCGCTGATTTTCAAGCAGGAGCGTGTGGGACTTCACAACAGACCATTTTATATGTATAAATTCCGATCAATGGTTGTACAGGATAAAGCAGCAGAGAAAGGAAAGTGGACCGTCCAGAATGATCCGCGCGTGACACCGATCGGCAAATTTATGAGAAAGACAAGCATCGACGAACTTCCGCAGTTGTTCAATGTCCTGAAAGGTGAGATGAGCCTTGTGGGACCAAGACCGGAACGACCGTTTTTTGTAGAGAAATTTAAAGAAGAGATTCCGCGCTACATGGTCAAACATCAGGTACGCCCGGGGATTACTGGGTGGGCACAGATCAATGGCTACCGGGGGGACACTTCTATTATGAAGCGAATCGAATATGACTTGTATTATATTGAAAACTGGACTATCGGGTTGGATATTAAAATATTGATTTTGACGTTCTTTAAAGGCTTTATCAATAAAAATGCATATTAGTAAGGAGATTATAGATGGGAACAAAGAGACCGTCCGGGAGACGATATCCGGAAGATGAAAGAGAGATGAGAGCAGCAAGATCCGCTTCGGAGCGGAGACGACTTGCACTGGAGGAGAAGAGACGGGCGAAGAAGAAAAAGAGGAGAAGAAGAATCGGTATTTTAGTAGCTGAAGTGATTATCCTCAGTGTATTGTGTGTTTTTGCATATGCGACAGTAAAGATGGACAAGCTTGATTTCAATTTTCTGGATGAAGATAAGCTGGAAGTATATAAGGACACCGGACCGTATACAAATATAGCGCTGTTTGGTCTTGACGCCAGGGAAGGTGAGAGCATTGAGAGCGGTGTGCGAAGCGACAGTATGATGGTCGCCAGCATCAATAATGAGACGAATGAGGTAAAAGTCGTTTCTATTTTCCGAGATACACTGTTAAAACAGCAGGACGGTACGTTTGACAAGGCGAATGCGGCATATTCGTATGGAGGGCCGCAGGAGGCGATTGCACTTCTGAACCGAAACCTGGATCTGGATATTAAAAACTACATGAGTGTGGACTTTAAGGCCCTCTCTGATGTGATCGATGCACTCGGTGGAATGGAATTGGAACTGACTGCAGAGGAAGTTGTACATATGAATAATTACTGTGTGGAAACTTCAGAAGTGACTGGCAAAGATTACGAGAGAATCGAGCCGGAAGTGGCAGGAACTTACCATTTAAATGGTGTGCAGGCGACATCCTACGCCAGAATCCGTGCCACGGCGGGAGGAGATTACAAGAGAGCGGAGCGCCAGCGGCTTGTGATCGAGAAGATTGTAGAGAAAGCACAGAAGGCAAATTTAAAAACATTGGATAAGATTATAGACGTCGTATTTCCGCAAGTATCCACGAGCTTTTCTTCTAAAGATCTGATTGGGATTGCAGCGAATGCACTCTCTTATCAGTTGGGAGAGACACAGGGATTCCCATATAGTATTGCAGATACAGATGTAGTGGATGGATATGAAGGCTCTTATGTAGTTCCTTCAGATTTTGACGGGGATGTCAAAAAGCTGCATGAATTTTTGTTCAATGAGAAAGACTATCAGGTATCGGATACGGTCAAGGAAATCAGCCATGAGATTGACGTGATGTCAGGAGCAATTGTGGAAGATGGATATACCGATGAGTATGGGACCGATGAAGGATATTCGGAAGAACCATACGGTGGTTATGAGTCTGACGGTTACGAGACTGATGTTTATGAAAGTGAAAATTACGAAGGCTCTTACTAAGAAGAGAAAAAGAGCAGGAAGACAGGGGACACAAGTGTAATAATGTTAGAAGAAAGAAGAAAAAGAGCTGATGTCATTATTCCGGTCTATAGGCCGGATGAAAAATTAAAAAAACTGTTGGAAGGGTTAAGAAAACAGACGCATTTGGCAGAGCATATTTTTCTGATCCATACAAAGACAGAGGGAGTCTCGTTAGAGTGGTGTAAAGAATACGAAACAGTACAGGTTATAGAAATCAGGCCAGAAGAGTTTGATCATGGAGGAACAAGACGGATGGGCGCAGAACTGTCTGACGAGGAATTCCTGATTTTTATGACACAGGATGCAGTGCCGCAGGATCAGTACTTGATCGAAAAACTGATGGAACCTTTCCAAGACCAAAAAAGTCGGAGCAAGTTATGCAAGGCAATTGCCGGATAAAGACTGCCGGATGGTGGAACGCTATACGCGAAGCTTTAATTATCCACAGGAAAGCAGAATAAAAACGATTGAGGATGTGGATAAACTTGGAATTAAGACGTTCTTCTGTTCAAATGTATGTGCCGCTTATAAAAAGTCAGTTTATAAAGAACTGGGGGGATTTGTACCGCGGGCGATCTTTAATGAAGATATGATTCTGGCAGGGACAATGATAAAGGCAGGATATGGCATCGCATATGCGGCGGATGCAAAAGTAATCCACTCTCACAATTACAGTGGGAGACAGCAGTTTCACAGAAATTTTGATCTTGCAGTTTCGCAGAAAGATCATCCGGAGAATTTTTGCTGGGATCTCATCCGAGAGCGAGGGAATCCGCCTTGTGATTTCAACAGTCAAATATTTGCTGAAAAATAAGAAAGGGATGGAAATTCCCGGTCTGATTGTACAGAGTGGGTGCAAGTTTCTGGGATATAAACTGGGGCTGCATTATGAGAAGCTGCCGGAATGGCTTATTTTGCGCTGCACGATGAATAAAACTTACTGGAAATCACAAAAAAACGCATAAAGTCATTGTAGTTCGCTGATAAGTGCGATATGATAAAAGATAGCTTACGGATAAAAACATAGAAGAACAGTTGTAGGAAAAGAAGAAAGGATACAATTATGACACAGAGACAGTCAAGAAGAAGACGTGCAAGGAGAAGACGGAAGCATGGATTTTCCACATGGTCACTGGGAAAGAAGATTTTATTAGTTTTTGTCATTGCATTGCTTTTGATGATCACGGTAGGTGTTGTCTATGCGGCAGATAAGCTTGGCAAACTTGAGCAGACGAAGCTGGACACAAAGAAATTGAGTATTTCAGATGAAATTGATCTTGGAGATGGATATACGAATCTTGCATTGTTTGGACTGGATTCCAGAGATGGGGAGTTAGGCGAAGGTGTCAGAAGTGACAGTATTATCATCGCAAGTCTGAACAATAAAACAAAAGAGATTAAGATGGTTTCTTTATACCGTGACACGCTGTTAGAACTGGAAGACGGAAGCCTGAACAAAGCGAACTCGGCATATGCATTCGGAGGCCCAGAAGAAGCGGTCGCGATGATCAATAAAAATCTGGATCTGAATATTGAGGATTATATTGCAGTGAATTTCAACGCACTTGTCGATGTCATCGATGCACTTGGCGGCATGGATGTGACATTGTCTGATGCGGAAGTAGTGCATATGAATAATTATTGTGTGGAGACTTCGGAAGTGACAGGAAAGTCTTATACAAAGATTGAACCAGAAGTTGCAGGAACGTATCACCTGAATGGAGTGCAGGCGACATCGTACGCACGTATCCGCTACACAGCCGGAGGAGATTTTGAAAGAACAGAGCGTCAGCGTTTTGTCCTGGAACAAATAGCGGAGAGCGCAAAAAAGGTAAGTTTTTCTTCGTTGAATTCCATCATGGATAAAGTATTCCCTCAGGTGGCAACAAGTATGGAACTTGGGGAAATGTTAAAGTATGCCAAAATAGGAACCAGTCTTAAGATTGGCGCTACGAAAGGATTCCCGGAAGCCAATACGAGTGATACATTAAGTGGTGTCGGAAGTGTAGTAATTCCAGACAGTCTGATCCAGAGTGTCAGAGAATTGCATGAATTTTTATTTCCGGATCTGGAGTATGAAGTGTCTTCCACTGTGACCGCGATAGATGAAAAAATAAGAAATAATCTTTGGACCGTTCGGATGGATCTGATTTTGTGGAAGATGAAGTAAACTTCTATTCGGAACCGCAGTATTATGAGTATGGAAGTCCGGAACAGGATGTATGGACTGGCGGAGAGACTCAGACACCAGATTATGGAACAGGAGATTCTTCGGGAAGTATCGAGGGATCAGGAACTGGAGAATCAGGTTTGCCGGGAGGTGACGGAACCATTTCACCGGACGGAGGTGGAAGTGATCTCGGCGGTGGAGATGTAGGAGACAGTATGGGAGGCGGAGAGACTGGCGGTGTTGATACCGGAACCGGTCAAGAGATGACGCAATAACAAGAAACATACGATAAAGAGGATAAGAGGATGAAGATAGCAAAGAAAACAGCAGCATTTTTATTGGTATTATTTCTGGGAATCCAATGTATGCCGTTGACTGCACTGGCGGCGGACGGAACATTGTCATTCTCAGATCCTACTGCAAAAGCAGGAGAAACGATAGAAGTAACTGTCAAGATCAACACAGCAGAGGGACCGATCGGGGATGGTCAGGTACAGGTTACCTATGATCCGACCTATCTGGAATTTGTCAGTGGAGTCAATGCGACTGGAGAAGCAGGAACGATTACGCTTTCTGCATCCGGAAATGGGATAGATTCTGAACTCGCATACAGCATGACCTTCAAGGCTTTGGCAGAGGGAGAGACAACTTTGCAGGCAGTGGGATATACAGCGTATACGTTTGGCGGTGAAGAATTGAATCTGACACTTGGGACATCTGCGGTTAAGATTGAAGCGGGAGATGGCACACAGCCGGCCGCTGCACAGCAGCCAGGCACACAGACTATGATTGAGCTGGATGGAAAGCAGTATTTTATTGCAGACGATATTCCAGAAGCGCTGATCCCGGAAGGATATGAGAAGAGCCAGCTCACATATGAGGGAAGCCCACATACAATCCTTGTGCATACCGGAAGCGGTCAGAAGATGATTTATTTGATGGATACGCAGGGTGAGGGAAACCTGTTTTTATATGATAGTGAGACAGATCATTTCTCTGCGTTTGAAAAGATAGACTTATCAAGTGATTCGTATATTTTGATCACAGATGACAAAGAAAGTGCAAATATTCCGGAAGATTATGAGGAAACAACAATTCAGATCAATGGGAAAGTATTTCCTGCATGGCAGAATGTAGTTGACACAAAATTGGCTGATTTCTGTCTGGTATATGCAGTGGATAATGCTGGTAAAAAAGGGTTATACCAGTACGACAGCACACAGAAGACCTACCAGAGATTTCTTCCTCCAACGGCAGAAAAAGAGAAACAAGATGGTTCTGTTGCAAATAAGGTGACAACATTTGTAGAGGAGAATCTTCCGAAAATCATGGTAGGGGCTTGGGGAGTTTTCCTGATGATGTTGCTGCTCATTGTGATCCTTGCTGTAAAACTTCGCCATAGAAATGAAGAACTGGATGATTATTACGATCAGGAATATGACGAAAATCCGCGTGCAGCGAGAGGGTTCTCGTCAGAGGATTATGATGAGTCCGACGACGATGACTATGATTACGAAGAGGATTATGACGAGTCTGACGAAGATGACTATGATTACGAAGAGGATTATGACGAGTCTGACGACGATGACTATGATTACGAAGAGGATTATGATGAGTCCGAGGAAGATGACTATGCTTATGAGGATGCTTATGACGAGTCCGAGGACGATTATGAAGATGACTATGATTACGAAGAAGACTATGAGTCGGAAGATGCTTATGATGATTTGTTAGATTATTATGATGATGACGATGATGATGAGTTGGAGCGGGAGATTCTGGACGAGGATGAAGGATTTTTCGATAAGAGAAGCGGTAAAAAAAGAGGAATCGATTTAATCTAACCAGTAGTGTAGAAAGAAAAGTTTCAATGAAAGGGGAGTACGAAGCATGAAGATGAAGAAAGTAAAAGCAGTTTTAGCAGCATTTGCGCTGATTGCTATGATGCCGTTTCAGGTAATGGCAGCAGATGGAAGTATTATGTTTTCTGACCTGACAGAAGAAACGGGAAGAAGCGTAAAGACAGGTGAGACGGCTGAAATTAAATTTGCGGTAGCCTCTACAGCAGGTGCAATTGGAGAGGCCAATGTCACTTTGACTTATGATGCCAGCGCGCTGCAGTTTGAGGGCGCAGAAGGTGTCACAGAGGGAAGTGAAAAAGGATCGCTGGTCTATACGGGAAAAGGGGATGGAACAGTAGCAGAATTAAGAACAACTCTGAAATTTAAAGTATTAAAAGCAGGAGATTTGTCGATCCATGTCGCATCTTACCAGGTGACCTCCAGTGTGGGAGCACAGCTGACTGAAGTGGAAACAGGAAGTTCTGCAATCACAGCACTTCCAGGGGAGACAGAGGTGGCAGAGCAAACTGGCAGCGAACAGCAAGGACAGACGACAGGAGAAGCAATTGAGATTTCAGATACATACAAGATCACGCTTCTCACAGAAAAGCCGGATACAGAACTGCCGGAGAATTATGTAGATACAGAATTGACATTGAATGGAAAATCTTATCCGGTATGGCAGGATGAGAATAAATCTTCTTATTACATCGTCTATGCAGAAAACAGTGATGGTGAAAAACAGTTATATCAGTATGATTCAAAAGAGGGAACTTACCAGAGATTTATTGCGCCGGAGACAAAAAAAGACAGCGCATCGGGAATCAAAGGGAAGATCAAAGGTGTGTTGGAAGGACATCTGATGCAGGCAGTTATCGGAGTGGCTGCGGTTGTCGCATTCCTTCTTCTGATGGTGTTGATTCTTGCAATTAAATTGCACAGACGCAACCGAGAACTGGATGAGATGGAGCTGTTCGGTATGCAGGAAGACGATGATTTTGAAAATGACCTTTCAGACTATGAAACAGATGCTGATGAGGCTGAGTTTGATGACGATTATGATGAATATGAAGAGGATGATTACGAAGAGGATTACGATGACGAAGACGACTTTGATGATGAGGACGACTTCGAGGATGACTTTGATGATGAGGAAGATCGCTCTAAGACATTTTCCATGGACTTCATTGATCTTGATTAAGAATACATTTAGTATGAGAATCTAATACTGTGCAATCATGACAGGATAAAAGCTGTTGTGGAACCAAAAAAATTATGAAAATGTGTGCATAGATAAAATCTGTGAAACAGTTTTCTAGTGTAATTTTGTTCTGCGGCAGCTTTTCTATTTGAGAAAATGCTTTACAAAATTCGATATTCTTGCTACAATACAACACGAAAATGCCAAAAAAAACGGATGTTTGTGCCAAAAAAGGAGGACTTATACCATGTGTGGGATTGTAGGATATATAGGAAATGAACAGGCGGCACCGATACTGTTAGATGGATTATCCAAGTTGGAATACCGAGGATATGATTCTGCGGGGATTGCTGTCTATAACGGAGCGGAGATCGCAGTTGCAAAGTCTAGAGGAAGATTACATGTGTTGAGTGAATTGACACAAGAGGGGAAAGGTCTTCCGGGGACAAGTGGGATTGGGCATACGAGATGGGCGACACATGGTTCACCATCGGATCAGAATGCACATCCACATGTCAACAAGGAAGAAAGTATTGTGGTAGTACATAATGGAATTATTGAGAATTATTTGAAACTCAAGAAGAAATTAGAGAAAAAAGGATATGAGTTCCAATCGGAGACAGACACGGAAGTGATCGCGCATCTTTTGGATGATTATTACAAAGGCAATCCGTTGGAGGCGATTACAAAGATCATGCATCGAATGGAAGGCTCTTATGCACTTGGAATTTTGTTCAAAGATCATCCGGGAGAACTTTACGCTGTGAGAAAAGACAGCCCGCTGATCGTAGGGCGTACAGACGGTGGAAATATCATTGCATCTGATGTTCCCGCTGTCTTGAAATATACAAGAGATGTGGTGTTTATTGAAAATGAGGAGATTGTAAAGATGACAAAAGAAGAACTGTCATTTTTTACAGCGGATGAAGAACCAATTGAGAAAACAACAACAAGAATTGAGTGGGATGTAGATGCGGCAGAAAAAGGCGGATATGAGCATTTTATGCTGAAAGAAATGTATGAACAGCCAAAAGCAATTACAGATACTGTTGCACCGAGGATCAAAGAAGAACAGACTGTGATTGAAGAATTAGGTATGAGTGATGAGGAAATCAAAAGCATTCAAAAAATTATGATCGTTGCCTGTGGATCGGCATATCACGCAGGTGTTACGAGCAAGTACATTTTTGAAGGGCTGGCAAGAATTCCGGTAGAGGTAGATGTTGCATCGGAATTTCGATATCGGGATCCAATCCTTGGAGACGGTACACTTGTACTGATCATCAGTCAGTCAGGAGAAACGGCGGATTCACTGGCGGCATTGCGCGAAGCAAAGAGAAAAGGAAGTAAGGTACTTGGGATTGTCAATGTTGTGGGAAGTTCGATTGCAAGGGAAGCGGACAATGTGATGTATACATGGGCAGGACCGGAGATTGCAGTCGCTACTACGAAGGCATATTCCTCTCAGCTTGCAGCACTGTATCTTCTTGCAATGAAATTTGCGGGTGTGAGAGGAAAAATAGCACCAGAATTACAGAGAGAAATGTTGTCAGATTTAAGAAAACTTCCGGAACAGGTAGAAGTACTCTTAAAGCAACAGGAGAAAGTTCAGAAATTTGCAAACAGATATCTGGCTGCAAAGGACATATTTTTTATCGGGCGTGGAATTGACTATGCGATTTCGATGGAGGGATCCTTAAAGTTAAAAGAGATTTCCTATATCCATTCAGAAGCCTATGCGGCAGGAGAATTGAAACATGGAACGATTTCTCTGATCGAGGAAGGAACACTTGTGGCAGCGGTATTGACACAGGAAGATCTGTACAAGAAAATGATCAGCAATATGGTTGAGGTAAGGACGAGAGGTGCTTTTGTTCTTGCAATTACAAATGAAGGCAATACGGAAGTAGAGAGAGCCGCCGATTACGTTCTCTATATCCCGAAAACAAATAAATACTTTACAAATTCACTTGCGATCATTCCGCTGCAGTTATTTGGATATTATGTGTCAGTCGGAAGAGGGTGCGATGTGGATAAGCCGAGAAATCTCGCGAAATCGGTGACAGTAGAATAAACAAGATCTAAAAATCACTTTTTTTTGAACGAATGAGAACACAATTTCCATCACAAAATATCGCTTTACTGATAATCACAAAAGCGAA
>ENA-OQCW01001335-OQCW01001335.1-human-gut-metagenome-genome-assembly--contig:-NODE-1335-length-10209-cov-5.259175_pt1 | contig 10209 bp, 9 predicted proteins | sample MGYA00242767_ERZ504593 | MGnify/ENA primary metagenome ERZ504593 (study PRJEB26092, sample SAMD00036307) | human gut metagenome | host: Homo sapiens | study: EMG produced TPA metagenomics assembly of... | reverse complement strand
AGAAAGATGGGCTTATGAACTGGCACGACTTTATGCAAAAGCAGGTATGAAAGAGTCTTGTGTTGAGGAATGTGATGATTTGATTTTATGGTTTAGTGAAGGAAAATATGTTACAAAAGCCATGGAATTAAAAAGTGAGGTTTATGCCTCTGACAGCAAAACAACAGGAGAGCTATAATAAAGCGAAAGGTATACCGGTTAGAGCAGTTGAAATACCAAAGACAGTGCCGATACGGGAAAAAGAGCCGTTAAATCAGCAACAGGATAAAGAAATAGAAGAAATATTAAAGAGCATTCAAGTAGGAGATTTGGCGCAGGAGGCAGTTATCCAGCCAAAACAGCCGGAAGACCTTCCGGATCGTGTGGCTCAGGGGCTCAGAGATGTTTTCCAGCCGAAAACAACAGTGGCAGAGGAAATGGAAACAGCAGCGACTAAAGAACCTTCTACAGCTACGGAAGAACAGGGATATATCGTTAAGGATTTAGAACCTGAAGATATGACAAAAGGCACTGAATTTAAGCCATTTCACCTTGGAAATGCCATGACTATGGAAGTAAAAGCAGAAGCACCAAAATCAGAAATGTTTTCTTCTGATGGGGCAAAAACAGAAGCTTTTAAAACAGATACAAAAGGTCTGGAAATTGATTTAGAAGCACTTCTGGCAGAAACAGCAAATGAATTAGCACAGGCAGTTGCCGAAGATACAGAAGAAGTTGCCGAGGAAGCAGTTGAAGAAGCAGAAGAAGAAGTTGCTGAGGAAGTTGTCGAAGAGGCAGAAGAAGAAGTTGCTGAGGAAGTTGTCGAAGAGGCAGAAGAAGAAGTTACTGAGGAAGTTGTCGAAGAGGCAACAGAAAATATTCTTCCTGCGCCGGCAGCAGCAAAAGCTGCTATGATTGCAGAAAATCTGAGTGCTGTTTTTGAAGAAAAGGCAAATGAAATTGAAGCCTTGGCAGCAGAAAAAGAAGAGGAAAAAGCATCAGAGGAAGCAACGAGAGAAATACCTGTAGAAGAAGTCAAAGAAGCGATGGAAAATATTGATTTTACACAGGCTTTGGAGCAGGAAGAAAGTCATATAAAACGTGTGGTGGCTTCAGCCGTAGATGAAACACAGAAATCCACAGCTTTCCAGACAGCCGTAGAAGGATTGATGCGTCATCATCTTACAGAAGAAGAACATAGAAGATTATTTACTTATTTTGCACCGGTTCCCGGTATGACACAGCAGATAAGTGAAGCCTTAGATATTGCACAGGAATCAGCGTGTGATAAGACGTCTCAGGCGGGAAATATTATCGTTACAGGACGTGAAGGTTCTGGAAAAACAAGACTTTCAGAAGGACTGATTAAAGCTCTTTGCAAAGAACGTCAGATGGAAGGCGCTAAAGTTGCTTTTATCACTGCAGAAGAATTGAATAAGAAAGATCCGATAGCTGTTGTAGGAAAATTGTCAGGAGGATTTTTGGTAGTTGAAAATGCAGGAGAGTTAAATGGGGACGTAGTTGAAGATATGTCAAAGGCTATGGAATTTAAGACAAATCGTTTAACTGTGATTTTAGAAGATTTGAAACCGGGTATCCGCAGCTTGGAGGAAAAATATCCTGAATTTATGAAAAAATTTGACTCTCGCATTGTAATACCGGTATTTACCAATGATGAATTGGTATCTTTTGCAAAAACTTATGCCAAAGATCTGGGATATAAAATTGATGATATGGCAGTTCTTGCATTGTATACATTAATCGGAGATAATCAGAACGAAGAAAATCCGGTTACAATCGGCACAGTAAGAGAAATGATGGATGAAGCGATTAAAAGAGCATCTAAAAAAGGACGCCGATTAGGAAAGAAAGTAGCAAAACGTCATTTAGATGACGAAAGCGGCAGAATTATGCTGTATGAAAAAGATTTTGATATTTAGTCAGGAGGAAAAAATATGACAGCCCCTTATCTGGGAAACCCTAAAAGAACCATAGAAGTTCTCCAAAAATATGATTTTGTTTTTCAGAAAAAATTTGGGCAGAATTTCCTGATTGATACCCATGTATTAGATAAAATCATAAGTGCTGCAGAGATTACAAAAGATGACTTTGTACTGGAGATTGGTCCCGGAATTGGGACCATGACTCAGTATTTAGCGTGTGCAGCCAGAGAAGTTGTTGCAGTTGAAATTGATAAAGCATTGATACCAATCCTTGAAGATACGCTTCAGGAGTATTCAAATGTAACAGTTCTCAATGAAGATATTTTGAGAGTTGATATTAAAAAAACTGGCAGATGAGCACAATGGTGGAAAACCCATTAAGGTTGTGGCAAATCTGCCATATTATATAACAACACCGATTATCATGGGATTGTTTGAAGGAGATGTGCCCATTGAGTCCATTACAGTAATGGTACAGAAGGAAGTAGCAGACAGAATGCAGGTAGGACCGGGAACAAAGGAATACGGAGCTTTGTCATTGGCAGTGCAGTATTATGCGGAGCCTTATATTGTAGCCAATGTACCGCCGAACTGTTTTATGCCAAGGCCGAAAGTCGGAAGCGCCGTCATACGCCTTACAAGACATGCAGAACCTCCGGTAGAAGTAGCTGATACAAAGCTAATGTTCCGTATTATTCGGGCATCCTTTAATCAGAGAAGAAAAACTCTTGCCAATGGTTTGAACAATTCTCCAGAGCTTTCTTTTGGGAAAGAAGAAATTCAAAGAGCAATTAAAGCTTGTGGATTTCCTGAGGGAATTCGAGGAGAGGCATTGACTTTAGAAGAGTTTGCTGCATTAACGAATGAATTTAGAAAGTAAATGAGAAACAGAAAAACATCGCAGAGAAGTGAGTCTGCGATGTTTTTTTTATAAATATTAAAGGAAGGAGAGTCGGCATTAACGCCGACTTATGAAAAAGAAAATATAAAAATAATTTGCTCTGTATTATTTTTATGATATTAGTATATCCTGGAAATGTGTTCAAAGCATGATAAACTTGTGAAGAAACCATGAACGAAATTGAAAACTTTTATGAATGTTTTATATTAATGATTGAAAAAAGAAGGCACACAAGAGATTTGCAGTTGGTGGATATCTAAGAAGTTTTCAATAGATATTCGTGCTCCTCCTAAAAGACAAGAGAAATTCCCTAATTTAGAAGGAATAATGTTGCAGTCTCTGTTTTGGTGTCTGGCTAAGTATTTTAAAATTCTGTGGTTTATATCCGGAATATGATTGGAAAAAGCACTGTTTAATACAATAACATCTGTGTTAAAGGTATTAATGATGTTGTTGATACCAATGGAAATATATTTTACGAATAAATCCATCATATCACCTGCAAGAGGTAGGTTTGCATCATAATCTTTTAAAAATTCAGAGATTGTAACAGTTTCTTTTTTTTGTTGGGCAGCATAATTTTCCAAGATGGCTCGTTGGGAAGCATAAAGCTCAAAACAACCATGATTTCCGCAAGGACATGGTTTTCCGTCGGGAAATAAAATGGTGTGTCCAAATTCTCCTGCGTAGCCATCTCGCCCTTTATATAAGCGTCCGTTTACAAGAATTCCCATACCAATACCATCGTGTACATTAATATGTATCATGTTTTTATATTTGTGATGAAAAGCAGCTTCGCCCAGAACGGAGAGGTTTGCTTCGTTCTCTACAAAAACAGGGACTTTAAATATTTCCTCTAACTGTTTTCCAAGGCCGACATCGGGAAGCGGATAGTAAGGTGTAAATAAAATTTCATTTTTTTGTACAACTCCATAAATACCAATGGAAACGCCAATGATTTTATTTTGAAAATCAGCGCTTTCTTTTATATAGAACTTTAAAAGGCTTTTTAAGTGCTGAAAAAGATTATCTTTTGGACAGAAGGGGACTTTTTTGATTTCCTGTATTTCTCCCTTTAAATTTGTTACAAGGGCAATGATTTGCTGAGGCTGTATTTCCAAAGACAGGGCAAATCTATAAGATTTGTTAAATTCTAGCAGAATAGGTTTTCTTCCTAAAGAAGTCTGGGCGCTACCGATTTCTTGTATAAAATGCTGATTTAGTAATTCCTGTACGATATTTGAAATAGTTGCTTTGGTAAGGGATAGTTGCTTTGCCAGAGCAGCTCTGGAAACAGGGGGATTATTTATAATAAATTCCAGTACCAGACGGCGGTTATTATTGCGTATCATTTCCTGATTGGCGATGGACATAGTAAAAGCTCCTTCGTATCTATTAAACTTTTTGTTCTTATCATACACTTTTATAGGGAAAGGGGCAAGTAATTACAGTTCTTCTTTCGAGAACCTTTAGAGAAACTTTAGAAGTATATAGACAGAAATGTGGTATAATAGAAGTGTATTAGCTTATCGTCATATACGTGACGAATGATATTGGCAGGCCACGGCTTGATGAGAAAATGCTTTACGAGTGTTTTTGGGCTGGTACGTGGTACAATAAAATATGTAGAATTTAAGGAGATTGAAAGATATGAAGAAAAAAGGAATTGCATTGCTGCTTGCAGGTGTTATTATGGCATCATGTTCTATGCCTGTTTATGCGGACAGAGAGGATGCGAAGCTGGATGTTCCGTATATTTCTCTGGGAGCAGATTTGAATGCTCAGGAGAAAGCTTCTGTTTTGGATCTTTTAGGAGTTTCTGAACAGGAACTGGGAAATTATACGGTTGCCACTGTTACGAATGAAGATGAGCATACTTATTTAGACTCTTATTTGGATAAGAGTGTTATTGGTTCAAGAGCCCTTTCTTCTGTTCTGGTAGAAGGAAAGAAGGATGGAAATGGAATTCGCGTGACAACAAAGAATATTACATACTGTACACCGGGAATGTATGAAAATGCTCTTGCTACAGCGGGGATCAAGGATGCAGACATTGTAGTAGCAGGTCCGTTTAAGATTTCAGGGACAGCAGCGTTAGTAGGTGCAATTAAATCTTATGAAAACATGACAGGTGAAGAAGTAAAAAAAGAAAATGTAGAAACTGCTACCAATGAGTTGGTTATTACGGGGCAGATTGCAGAAGATGTAGGAAGTCAGGAAAAGGCAGAACAGCTTATCGGAGCAATTAAGGGAGAGGTTGTTAGCAGCGGTGTTTCATCCCCGGAAGAAATCAGAGAAATTGTAGACCAGGCTGTAAAAGAGATGGAAGTAAAGCTTTCTGAAGAAGATCGTCAGGCTATTGTGAAACTGATGGAAAAAATTGAAAATCTGGATTTGGATATTAATAGCTTAAAAGAACAGGCAAAAAACCTTTATAACAAAATTGAAGATTTAGGATTGAAATTAGATATTAATCAGGAAGAAGTAAAAGGATTTTTTGAAAAAATCATAGAATTCTTTAAGAATTTATTCTCTGGTAATCAGGAATAACGAGAAATTTGGAGCTGTCGATATGTCGGCAGCTCCAAGCTATAGATATTTGTCTTTATACAATTCTTCCTTATTTCTTTTCAGAAAATTCTTGTATTTTCTCATTTAGGGAAAGCATACGTCGGTCTAGGTTTGAAACGATATTTGCACATTCCTGAAGTTCTCTGCGAATGTAATCTGGTGCGTTTCCTTCAAATTTGTAATAGATTTTATGCTCCAGACTTGCCCAGAAATCCTGTGCAATGGTGCGTATCTGTATTTCTACAATTGTATCTACAATACCCTGTGTCAGATGAATAGGAACAGTTACCAGAATATGGTAGCTTTGGTATCCGCTTACTTTTGGATGTGTGATATAGTCTTTTACAGAAACTACTTTTAAATCGATTTGTTTTGTAATCATATCTGCAATTAAATAAATATCAGAAGTGAAAGAGCATATGATACGAATACCTGCAATGTCATTTACGTGTCGAACCATATTTTCCACACTGGTCTCATATCCGTTCTTTTTCAGCTTGTTTACAATACTGGTGGGAGTTTTGATACGTGATTTAATGTGCTCGATAGGGGTGTAATGATAAATATGCTGAAATTCATCATTGAGAATATCAATTTTCGTATTAATTTCTTTTAAAGCAGCGTTGTATAGGAACATAAGAGTTTCCCAGCTGTCTGCATCGTCTTGTTTGATTAATTCTATAATGTTTTCCATTTTTTTGTCCTCGTTAAAACAAATTAAAGTCTGCCACTTTCCCTTAGTGTAGCAGAAAAGTGGCAGACAGTCAAAAAAGATTTTACATTGAACAAAGAAGCATGTCTTGAGATTTGATGAAATTTAATCTGCGCATGCCGTTTGCTATAAATAGTGTAAGGACGCCCGGAAGGATAAAATGCAGCAGAAGGATTTTGAAAAATACTATCTGAGGAGATTCTACTGTTATCATAGTCTCCCAAGTGGTAATTTGTCCGGCAAGCCCCATAGTGCCAAGACCGGAGCCTAAGGAAGAATTTTGCATTTTTCCTATGAAAACGCTTACAGGACCTAAAATGGCGCTGGAAATTATGGAAGGCAATAGAAGTAATGGACTTTTTTAAAACATTTGGGAGTAAAAACAGGGGTGTTCCTGCTCCGATAGAAAGAAGTCCTGAAAAACCATTTTCTTGATAGCTTGCAACAGCCATTCCTACCATACTACAACAGCATCCGATTGTCGCTGCACCGGCAGCAAGTCCTGATAATCCCAACATAGAACCAAGGGCAAGAGTGTTTATAGGAAAAATAATGGCGATTCCCATGAGTATAGAAACTACCATTCCCATGAGAAAAGGCTGCTGTTGAGTTCCCCAATTGATCCAGTTTCCCAGCTGTTCTATGAGCTGATTAACAGGAGGACTAATCCAAATTCCTACAAGCCCTCCGCATAAAATTCCGGTAAGAGGACATAGAATTAGGTCGAAGCTGGTTTTGCCGGATAAAAGACGGGAAAGTTCAATAGCTGTAAATGCAGCTAAAAAAGCTCCCAGAAATTGACCCGGACCAGAGGTGCCTCCTGCCATACCGGCGATACCAGCGCAAAGTACAACAAGAGGCTCTTCATGGAGTCGGCAGGCAATACCAACTCCGATACCTACACCTGTAAGGGAGATAGCAATATCACCCAGATGAGTAAGGGCATTGCCAAAATCACCGGGAAAAAACCCGGCAATTTGTTGAAAAATACTTCCTAATACCCACGTGACAAAGATACCGCAGGCCATTCCATGAATTCCTTCTATGAAAAATCGTTGGAATAAGCGTCTCATAGTTTCAGATTTTTAAATAAGGAGCCTAAAGAAGTTGAAATTTCTTCGCTTTCCGGTAATTCGTAATCTGGCTCTTCCTCTTTTTCTTCGATAATTTCAGTGAGAGCTTTGATACTTAAACTGATTTTTCCGTCTTCATTTTTAATTACTTTTGCTTTTACTGTATCACCAATATTTAAAACGGCCTTCGGTGATTTAATTCTTTTCTCGGAAATCTGAGAAATGTGTACAAGTCCGGATATTCCATTGCCTAAATCGATGAAAGCACCATAAGTTTGTAAGGACTCTACAGTTCCTTCTACAATGCTTCCTACTTTAATATCATCGATTTTACTACGTTTTTCAGCGTCAGCTTTTTCTTTTAAGATTTCTTTAGCAGAGAGCACAAGACGGTTTTCTTGCTCATCTACTTCGAAGACTCTTACAGTGATTGTCTTCTTTAAGTAATCTTCTGGATTTTCCACATAATTTAAAGCGAGTTTAGAAACAGGAATAAAAGCACGGATGCCTTCTACATAAGCGATGGCACCGCCCTTTACAATACCTTCTACAGATACTTCAAATTCTGTTTTGTCTTCTTTCATCTGCTCTAATTTGTCCCATATAAGCATATCATCATCGCGGAAGTCAGAGAAAGATGCATCAATTTCTTTCATGTAGTCTTCCATAGTTTCCTGTTTTTTCATTTCTTCTGACATTGCAATACCTCCATGTTTTAAATTTTGGATTAAGTATATCATAATTGCCATTGATTTAGAAGTATGTTACTATAAAAACAGATAGAACTGCAGTAAAAGCAGAAAGGAAAGAAGAATGGGAAAGCAAGGGAAAATATACATAATCGGACATAAAAATCCAGATACAGACTCTATTTGTTCGGCAATAGCCTATGCAGATATTAAGAATAGAATGAGTAATGGCAATCGTTATGCGGCAAAGAGAGCAGGACAGATAAATGAAGAAACAGAATATGTGTTAAAACGCTTTGGTGTAGAAGCACCGGGATACTTGTCGGATGTTGGAACACAGGTAAAGGATATGGATATTCGTGAAACTCCGGGAGTTCCAAACAGCATTTCCATTAAAGATGCATGGGCGATTATGAAGGAGAGCAGTGCAGTAACATTGCCTATTACCAAAGAAGACGGACAACTGGAAGGGTTGATTACTACAGGAGATATTGCGAAATCCTACATGGATGCCCATAATAATTATTTCCTTTCCAATGCCAGAACCCAGTACAGAAGTATTGCCAATACAGTAGAAGGTGTTATTGTTACAGGGAATTCTCATGGGTATTTTGTAAAGGGAAAGGTAGTAATCGGTGCAGCAAATCCAAATAAATTAGGAGATTTTCTGGAAGAAGATGATTTAGTTATTTTGGGAGACAGACATGAGGATCATTTGTGTGCAATTCAGGAAAATGTAAGTTGTATAATTGTATGTAATCATGCCAAAGTATCTCAAGATATTATCGAGGCAGCAGAGAAAAATCAGTGCGTTATTATTCAATCTGCTCTCGATACTTTTACGGTAGCAAGATTGATTAATCAGAGTATTCCTGTAAAGCATATTATGAAAAAGGAAAATTTGATTACGTTTCAGACAGATGACTTTACAGACGATGTAAAGGACATTATGGTAAAAAACAGACATAGAGCGTTCCCAGTGGTAAATAAGCATGGTAAGTATATAGGAACGGTTTCCCGCCGTAATTTGCTGGGAATGAAAAAGAAACAGTTGATTTTGGTAGACCATAATGAAAAGACACAGGCAGTAGATAATATTGATGCGGCAGAGATATTGGAAATTATCGATCATCACAGATTGGGTTCTCTGGAAACTTTACAGCCTGTAATGTTCCGTAATCAGCCTGTAGGGTGTACGGCAACGATTATGTATCAGATTTATGTAGAGAAAGCACTGGAAATTAGTCCGTCGATAGCAGGTCTTTTGTGTTCTGCTATTATTTCGGATACGTTAATGTTTCGTTCGCCTACATGTACTTCTTCAGATAAAATGGCTGCAGGGGCACTGGCTTTAATTGCCGGAATTAGTATAGAAGAACATGCAAAAGAGATGTTTACTGCAGGAAGTAATTTGAGAGGAAAAACTACAGAGGTTATTTTTTATCAGGACTTTAAACGATTTACAGCGGATACAGTTAATTTTGGTGTAGGACAGATTAGTTCCATGAATGAGGATGAACTGAAAGACTTAAAGAAACGATTAATTCCATTTATGGAACATGAGTGCGGAAAAAATGGAATTTCTATGGTATTTTTTATGCTGACTAATATTTTGGACGAATCTTCTGAGATTATATGTTACGGAGAAGGCAGTGGAAAGCTGGTGAAAGAAGCTTTTGAAGTACAGGAAACGGATGGTGGTTATGTACTGCCTGGTGTGGTATCCAGAAAGAAACAGTTGATACCTGCATTTATAGGGACTTTGCAACAGAATGGAAATTAGTTTTGAGAGGAAACGAAAATGAGTAAAATTGAATGGAAACCGGGAAATATGCTTTATCCTCTTCCGGTGGTAATGGTAAGTGTGGCAGACGAAGAAGGAAGAGATAATATTATAACAGTGGCATGGGCAGGAACAGTATGTACAAATCCGCCTATGGTGTCTATTTCTGTGAGACCGGAGAGATATTCTTATCGTATGATAGAAGAAACTAAAGAATTTGTGATTAATCTCACCACAGAAAAATTAGCTTATGCAACAGACTACTGTGGTGTGAAATCCGGACGAGATGTGGATAAATTTAAAGAGGCACATTTAACCAGGGAAGCAGCCTCTCATGTGGGAGCGCCCATGATAAAAGAATCACCGGTTTCCATTGAGTGTCGTGTAAGGGAAGTGCAGGAGTACGGAAGTCACAGTGTATTTACAGCGGATGTTCTGGCTGTGCATGTGGATGACCAGTACATGGATGAAAAAGGAAAGTTTGATTTGGCTATGTCAAATCCTATTGTATATTCTCATGGAGAATATTATGGGTTAGGAAAAAAATTAGGAACTTTT
>ENA-OQCW01001334-OQCW01001334.1-human-gut-metagenome-genome-assembly--contig:-NODE-1334-length-10211-cov-2.329532_pt1 | contig 10211 bp, 15 predicted proteins | sample MGYA00242767_ERZ504593 | MGnify/ENA primary metagenome ERZ504593 (study PRJEB26092, sample SAMD00036307) | human gut metagenome | host: Homo sapiens | study: EMG produced TPA metagenomics assembly of... | reverse complement strand
CGTGAAGGTGCGAGTTTGTGATACGATGGGATACGGTGTCAATTATCCGGGGGCTGTGATTCCGCGATCAATTCCGGGAATCATATACGGTCTGATGGTTCACGCAGGTGTGCCAAGTGAATTGATTGAATTTCACGGACATAATGACTTTTATAAGGCGGTCAGCAACTCCACGACAGCTTGGCTGTATGGTGCAAGCGGCGTAAACTGTTCCTTGTTTGGAATCGGTGAGCGTACAGGAAATACACCGCTCGAAGCAATGGTATTTGAATATGCACAGCTTCGCGGAACTTTAGACGGAATGGATACGACAGTCATCACAGAGATGGCGGAGTATTACGAAAAAGAGATCGGCTATCGTGTGCCGTCAAGAACTCCGTTTGTCGGAAAGAACTTTAATGTGACAAGAGCCGGTATTCACGCCGATGGACTTCTGAAAAATGAGGAGATTTACAATATTTTTGATACGGATAAATTTCTGAACCGTCCGGTTCTTGTTGCGGTATCCAACACATCGGGACTTGCGGGAATTGCACATTGGATCAATGCATATTACAAGTTGAAAGGTGACCGTGCTATTGACAAAAATTCACCATTGGTAGCGAAGGTAAAAGAATGGGTAGATGCAGAGTATGAATCCGGACGTGTGACTGTTTTGACAGATGACGAATTGGTACGTGTGATCACAGATGCCTGTCATGAGTTGCAGATAATTTTATAGTGGAGGCAGAAGATGGAAGAATATCAGGAGTATTCGCTCCGTGGAAGAGTCTTTCAAAAAATCAGAGATGGTATTTTGAAGGGCGAATACAAAGAAAATGAAGAATTGCGGGAAAGCACAATCGGGAAAAAGCTTGGGGTGAGCAGAACTCCGGTGAGAGAGGCGTTAAGACAGCTTGAACTGGAGGGACTTGTAAAAATCGTACCAAACAAAGGCGCATATGTGACCGGAATTACAGGGAAAGATGTGAAGGATATCTATTTGGTACGCTCCCTCCTGGAAGGACTTTGCGCCAGATGGGCGACCGAGCATATTACAGAAGAACAGATAGAAAAACTAGAAGAGATTGTTTTACTCTCAGAATTTCATGCAAACAAAAATCAAAAAGAAAAATCGGGTCAGGTTGTAGAACTTGATGGAAAATTCCATGAAGTATTGTACGAAGCATCAAATAGTCGTATACTAGAACATGTATTATCCGATTTTCATAAATATGTCCAGATGGCAAGGCAGGCATCTGTTACAAGAGAACATCGGGCAGAAAAATCAATCAAAGAACATAAAGAGATTTTTGGAAGCAATCAAACAGAAAGATGCAGATAAAGCAGAACAACTTGCCAATGAACACATTTTGAAAGTAATGCAAAATTTGAATATCGAAGCGTAGAGCAGGAGGAAATGGAAGATGGATAAAATTAAGATGACAACACCACTTGTAGAGATGGACGGAGATGAGATGACAAGAATCCTTTGGAAGATGATCAAAGAGAATCTGTTATTACCATTTATTGATTTGAAAACAGAATATTATGATTTGGGATTGGAGTACCGCAACGAAACAAATGACCAGGTTACCATTGATTCTGCAAATGCAACGAAGAAATATGGAGTCGCTGTAAAATGTGCGACCATCACTCCGAATGCTGCACGAATGACAGAATATGACTTAAAAGAGATGTGGAAAAGCCCAAATGGAACAATCCGTGCGATGTTAGACGGAACAGTTTTCCGTACACCGATTATTGTAAAGGGAATTGAGCCATGTGTGAAAAACTGGAAAAAGCCAATTACAATTGCAAGACATGCATATGGAGATGTCTATAAAAATACAGAGATGATCATTCCGGGACCGGGAAAAGTGGAGCTGGTATATACGGCAGAAGACGGAACAGAGACAAGAGAGTTGGTACATAATTACACAGGAGCCGGAATCGCACAGGGGATGCACAACTTGGATGCTTCTATTGAAAGTTTTGCGAGAAGTTGTTTTAACTATGCGCTTGATATCAAACAGGATTTGTGGTTTGCAACAAAAGATACAATCTCTAAAAAATACGATCATACATTTAAAGATATTTTCCAAGAGATTTATGATAAAGAATATGATGAGAAATTCAAAGCTGCCGGAATTGAGTATTTCTATACACTGATTGACGACGCAGTAGCGCGTGTCATGAAAGCGGAAGGTGGATTTATCTGGGCTTGTAAGAACTATGATGGGGATGTAATGAGTGATATGGTCTCTTCCGCATTCGGTTCTCTTGCGATGATGACTTCCGTGTTGGTATCTCCACAGGGATATTATGAGTACGAAGCTGCTCACGGAACAGTACAGCGTCATTATTACAAGCACTTAAAGGGTGAAGAGACTTCTACGAACTCTGTTGCAACCATTTTTGCATGGACCGGCGCACTCCGTAAACGCGGTGAATTAGATGGCAATCAAGAATTGATGGATTTTGCAGACAGACTGGAAAAAGCAACTATCGATACGATCGAGAGCGGTAAGATGACAAAAGACCTTGCTTTGATTACAAGCATTGAAAATCCAACGGTATTAAACAGCGAACAATTTATCAAAGCAATTGCAGAATTATTGTAATGAATGTAAAATGTCCGAATGACCTGAGACACAGGAAATTCGGGCATTTTCTTTTTTCGCATACTTTTTATTCCGCAAGTTCTTCCCAGCGCATGTAAAGTGTTTCTAATTCCTCAGCGATTTTTGCTTTTTCCTCAGATAATTCACGGCATCTCACAGAGTTGGTGAAGACTTCTTCCTGAGTCATCAACTCATCAATTTCAGAATCTCTTTCTTCCAGTTTCGCAATTGCATCTTCAGTCTTTTTAAATCGTTTTGACGTTTCCGTTCTTTTGCCTGTGCTTCTTTTGGGCTTTCCAGTCCAGCTTTGTGTCAGATTCCACAGGTGTGGAAGAGATGGAAGGGCAGAAATTTCGGAAATGCCGGCATACGCTGCTGTCAATTCTTCTTTCTTTCCAAGTAGTAATCGTAGTTTCCGATATAATTAACAAATGTGCCATTGACAAGATCTAAAATACGTGTCGCCGTCTGATTAATAAAGTAACGGTCGTGGGACACATAAAGTACAGTCCCGGTGTAATCATTCAGCGCATTTTTCCAAAATTTCTTTGGAAGCAATATCCAAATGGTTCGTCGGCTCATCGAGGATGAGGAAGTTTGCCTCAGACAGCATAAGTTTTGCAAGAGAAACGCGACCGCGCTCGCCACCGCTTAAATCACCGATCAGTTTATAGACATCATCGCCCGTAAATAAAAATGCGGCGAGTGTATTTCGAATCTGTGTGTTGTTAAGACTTGGATAATCATCTGAGATTTCATCAAAAATATTTTTTTCCATATGTAACACGTGGTGTTCCTGATCATAATAGCCAATCTGTACTTTGGAGCCGAGCTTGAAAGAACCGCCATCAGCGGCGACTACCTGATTCAGTATTTTCAAAAGTGTTGTCTTTCCGGTTCCGTTGTCTCCGATGATGGCAACGTGTTCCCCACGCTTGATCTCAAAGCTGATATCCTGAAATAGTTTGTGGTTTCCGAATGCCTTGCTTAAATGTTCAACTTCTAACACATCGTTTCCGCTGACGCAAGATGGCTCTAATGAAAAGTGGAGTTCTTGTGGATCCCCCATCGGCTTTTTCAATGACGTCCATTTTTTCAAGCATCTTTTCACGACTTTCTGCACGACGGATTGATTTTTCTCGATTGAAAGAGCGAAGTTTTTCGATTACTGCTTCCTGATGCTTGATTTCCTGCTGTTGATTTAAGTATTCTTTTAATTTTGCTTCACGAATCATCTTTTTCTTTTGTGCATAGTCTGAATAGTTTCCCATGTAAGTCATAATGCTGCCGTATTCAATCTCTACCACTTTTGTGACAACACGGTTCAGAAAATAACGGTCATGGGATACGATTAAGACAGCACCGTCATAGTTGAGCAAATAGGTCTCGAGCCATGAGATGGAGTTCATATCCAAATGGTTGTCGGTTCATCGAGCAATAAAATATCTGGTTTGGTAAGAAGAAGCTTTCCGAGGGACACACGGGTCTTTGTCCTCCGGAGAGCGTGTCCACCTCTTTTGAAAATTCATCTTCACGAAAGCCAAGTCCTTTTAAGACACCGACCAATTCACTCTGATAGGCGTATCCGTCGGCGTGCTCAAAACGTTCTGTCAGACGATGATATGTCTGAAGACGATTCTCCAAATCTTCTCCATGAAGATGTTTTAACTCCATCTCGATGGTACGGATCTGCTTTTCCATCTCAATGATATCTGCTTTGGCAGTCTTTAGTTCCTCCAAAATAGTATTGCCGCTTGAAAGATCCTGATGCTGTGACAGATAACCGATCGTCTTTCCTTTTGTCAGGATAATATCGCCGCTGTCTGTATCGAGTTCTTTCATGATCATTTTTAAAATAGTAGACTTTCCGGCACCATTTGGTCCGATCAGTGCCGTTTTTTTCCACGATCTTCTATATGAAAAGAACCAGATTTGACAATCACTTGTTCTCCAAATGCTTTTGAAATATTATGACATGCGAGAATCATATATAAAAACCCTCCCTTTTTGGTACAATAATTTTATTATAACTAAAATGTAAGAAAATACAACTAAAAGTTTGACTTTGATGCAGTGATTCTATATAATGATTCTTAGAATGGACAGGAAAAGTAGAGGAAGGTGAAGAAAAATGGAAGAAAGACAAATCTCCCAAGCAGTTATCAGAAGATTACCCCGCTATTATCGTTACTTAGGTGAGTTGTTGGAGAATAGTGTGGAGCGTATTTCTTCTAATGAATTAAGTAAAAGGATGAATGTAACAGCTTCCCAGATCAGACAGGATTTGAATAATTTTGGTGGCTTTGGACAACAAGGTTATGGATATAATGTAAAGTATTTATATACAGAGATCGGAAAGATTTTAGGTTTGGATGTCAATCATAATATGATTATACTCGGAGCAGGTAATTTAGGACAGGCACTTGCCAATTATGCTGCTTTTGAGCGAAGCGGATTTGTCTTAAAAGGGATTTTTGATGTGAATCCAAGACTTGAGGGCGTTACAATTCGAGGTATTGAGATTCGTATGATGGATGAGTTAAGCAATTTTATCAAAGAGAATAATATTGAGATTGCGGTGCTCACTATTCCAAAGACAAAAGCAATTGAAGTTGCAGATATGCTTGTGGAAAGCGGTATCAAAGCAATTTGGAACTTTGCGCATACAGATTTAGAACTTCCGGAGGATGTGATTGTTGAGAACGTACATCTTTCAGAAAGTCTGATGAGACTTTCTTATAATGTCAATCGTTATCATGTGGAGCATAAGACGGAACAATAATTTATTCCCTTTAAGGGAGATAAGATAAAAGGAACGTGTAGTGGAGGCATGCAGCAGGCAGGTTCCTTTACACGTTTTTTTCAAGAATAGAAGGTGAACAAGAATGATATATTTGCCAACCGGCGAACAGATGCGAAGAGCAGATCTGTATACGATTGAAGAAATCGGAGTTCCGTCTATGGTTTTGATGGAACGTGCGGCACTGGAAGTGGTAAGATGCATGGAAGAAGAACAACTGGATTTCGTAAAGTGCTTGTAGTCTGTGGAAGCGGTAACAATGGCGGAGATGGATATGCAATTGCCCTGCCTGTTAACACTTAAAGGGACATGATGTGACCATCTTTTTTTGCCGGGAATTCTCAAAAACGAAGCGAGGAAAATGCACAGCAGGCAAAAAATTGCAGCACATTATGAAATTCCGGTGATAACCAATCTGGATACAGAGGAATATAGTGTAATTATAGATGCACTCTTTGGAACCGGATTGAAACGTGAAATTACAGGTCATTACAGGGAGATTCTTTGTTCTGTCAATCAGATGACTGGCGAGAAGGTGGCAGTTGATCTGCCATCCGGAATTCATGATACAACCGGAGCACAGATGGGGATTGCTTTTTGTGCAGATCTGACAGTCGCAATTGCCTTTCCAAAGAGAGGTCTGTTTTTACAGGAGGGAAATGTGTGTGCCGGAAAGATTCTCACAGGTGACATCGGCATTTCCTCGGAAACATTCTCAGAAGGAACAGTTACATTTGGCTATGAAAAACAAGACCTATTTCTGGGATTTCCCAAAAAGGAAGAAAAATTCACATAAGGGAAGCTATGGAAAAGTGCTGATGATTGCAGGCAGCAAAGGGATGTCAGGAGCTGCTTATTTAAGTGCAAAAGCCGCTTATGCAGTGGGGGCAGGACTTGTGCAGATTTATACACACGAAGAAAACCGTGTGATATTACAACAGCTTTTACCGGAGGCGATTATTACAACATATGACACGTTCGATTCCGAGCAATTAGAAAAATTGATTCAATGGGCAGATTTGATTGGAATTGGATGCGGACTTGGGAAAAAGTGACACAGCAGAACGAGTGATGCAATATACGTTGAAACGTGCGCTGGTTCCTTGTGTGGTGGATGCAGACGGTATCAATATCCTGTCAAAAACATATGGAATGGATTGAAGTAACGAATGCTCTGATTGTTTTGACACCACATATGAAAGAGATGTCCAGAATGCTGCAGTGCAGTGTAAAAGAACTGATAGAACAGCGAATGGAAAGGCTGCATGCGTTTGTGGAACGATATAAGGTTGTCTGCGTGCTAAAAGATGCAAGAACGCTTGTTGCAAAGGAACATCGAAATACATATTTGAATTTGTCCGGGAATGCGGCGATGGCAAAGGCAGGTTCCGGAGATGTGCTTGCGGGAGTTATTGTGGGGATTCTGGCACAACAGTGTGAACCGTATACATCTGCATGTCTTGGGGTGTTCCTCCATGGTCTTGCAGGTGATATGGCCCGGGACAAAAAGGGAGCATACAGTGTACTGGCAAGTGATTTGGTTGCGGAAATCAGCAGTGTATTAAAGAATATATAAGAGAGGCGACAGAACAGATGAAGACTTATAGCAGAGTATATGCAAAGATTGATTTGGATGCAATTGCATATAATATGGAACAGATGAAACAAAACATCAGACCTGAGACGAAAGTAATGGCGGTCATAAAAGCGGATGGATATGGGCATGGAGCCGTTCAGATTGCGGAGATGATGGAACGTTGGAACTACATATGGGGCTTTGCGGTAGCGACTTTAGACGAGGCAGTTGTGCTTCGCACAGAAGGGATTCAAAAACCGATTCTGGTGCTTGGATGTGTGTTCCCAGATCAGTACATGGAGATGTTAAAGCATGAGATTCGAATGAATATTTACACAGAAGAGATGGCAGAGTCAATCTCTCGAATGGCGGCAAGAGAGGGGAAAACAGCTTATATGCACATCAAACTGGATACCGGAATGTCGCGGCTGGGATTTGGAATCAATGAACAATCCGTGGAGACAATCAAGCGGATCAGCAAGATGCCAAATGTCAATATGGAAGGGATTTTTACACATTTTACCAAAGCAGATGAGAAAGATAAAAGCTTTACGAAAAAACAGATACAGGAATTTGTATGGATGAGGGAACGCCTGAAAGAAAAAAATGTCCGGTTTGCATATGAGCACTGCTCCAACAGTGCAGGCATCATTGATGTCCCGGAGGCGAATTTCGATATTGTAAGAGCGGGAATTTCTACATATGGCCTCTATCCATCGGAAGAGGTAGACAAGACAAACGTAAAATTAAAACCGGCATTGGCATTAAAGAGTCATGTGGCATTTGTAAAGGAGATAGAGAGTGGGACTCCTGTGAGCTACGGAGGCACGTTCGTTGCCAAAGAGAAAATGAAGATTGCAACGATTCCGGTCGGATATGCAGATGGATATCCAAGAAGCTTATCAAATAAAGGATACGTGTTGATCCGTGGAAAGAAAGCACCTATTCTCGGGCGGGTCTGCATGGATCAGTTTATGGTGGATGTGACACAGATTGAAGGCGTAAGCTTTGGCGATAAAGTCACAATGATTGGAAAAGACGGAAATGAGATTTTGCCGGTGGAGGTGCTGAGTGAACTTTCCGGGCGATTTAATTATGAATTTGTGTGCGACCTTGGAAAACGTATTCCGCGTGTCTATGTGCGGGACGGGAAAATAGCAGAGCAGGTGGACTATTTTGCATAAACGAGAATTCAGGTTCTAACTGGAATACATCCGAAAAAGATGGAAATACTAATTTTATCTTAAAAAATCGGAGTGTGAATAGAGTGCAGATTAGACGTGGTGATATATTTTATGCGGACTTAAGTCCGGTAGTCGGTTCAGAACAAGGTGGAATACGACCTGTTTTGATTATACAAAATGACATTGGGAACAGACACAGCCCGACTGTGATCTGTGCTGCGATTACATCAAGAATGAACAAGGCAAAGTTGCCGACACATGTTGAAATTGATGCAGGAAAATATCAGATTGTAAAAAATTCAGTGGTGCTGTTGGAACAGATTCGAACGATTGACAAGCAAAGGCTAAAAGACATGGTTTGTCATGTGGACAAAAAACTGATGACAAAAGTTGATGAAGCGTTGAGAATCAGCTTGGAGCTTCATACATAATAAAAGGAGAAAAAAAGAAATGGAAGATGAGGGTAATCTATTATCACGAATGAGAAAAATATTTTCAGGAGAGATGGAAGAGGGAGAAGATGCGGCGGAGGCCGTGATGGATATGGTCGATGAGGGGTATCGGCAGGGTGTGTTCCTGAGCAGTGAAGCTCAGATGATACGGAATATTTTCGCATATGGGGAAAAGGATGCGAAAAGTATTATGACGCACCGGAAACATATGGTTGCGCTGGATGGTGAAGAGACGCTTGAAAATGCGTTGACGTTTATATTAGAGCAGAATAAATCCAGATTTCCGGTCTATGAAGAAGATATTGATTCTATCATCGGAACGATTCATCTGCGGGATGCAATGAAATGCTACTTTAACGAACAGCTTCGTCATATTCCGATTAAACAGCTGAAGGAATACATAAGACCAGTAAGCTTTATACCGGAGACGAGAAGTATTGATAAACTGCTGAAAAATGATGCAGGAAGGGAAATATCATATGGCGATTGTCATTGATGAGTATGGTCAGACTGCAGGACTTGTGACAATGGAAGATATCATAGAAGAAATTGTCGGAAACATTCAGGATGAATACGACGAGGAAGAAGAACTGATCAGGCAGGAGACAGATGGAAGCTATCTTGCAGATGGAATGACAGAAGTTGAAGATTTGGAAGAACTGCTTGAAATTCAATTTGAGGAAGAGGACTATGAGACACTTAATGGATCCTTATCTTTCATTTAGAAAGAATTCCGACAGAGGAAGAAAATTGTGTTGTAATCCTATGGAGGTTATGATTTCAAGTGCTGTCCATGGAAATAATATTATAAAAACTGTACAAATAAAAAAAAGAGTGCTAGAATAGACAAGTGATTTTTAAAAGAAAACAAGGAGAGGAATAAAAATGTCAGGACATTCAAAATTTGCGATATTAAACATAAAAAGGAAAAAAATGATGCGGTCAGAGGAAAGATTTTCACGAAGATCGGTAGAGAACTTGCCGTTGCAGTAAAAGAGGGAGGCGGTCCGGATCCGGCCAACAACAGCAGACTGCGTGATGTAATTGCAAAAGCAAAGGCAAACAATATGCCGAATGACAACATCGAGAGAAGTATTAAAAAAGCAGCCGGAGATGCGGATGCTTCCAACTATGAACATGTTACATATGAAGGATATGGACCAAACGGTACTGCAATTATTGTAGATGCACTGACGGACAATAAGAACCGTACTGCTTCCAATGTGAGAAATGCATTTACAAAAGGAAGTGGTAATGTCGGAACACCTGGATGTGTGTCATTCATGTTTGACAAAAAAGGACAGATTATCGTTGCAAAAGAAGAGTGCGAGATGGATGCAGATGATTTGATGATGATAGCACTAGATGCGGGGGCAGAAGATTTTGTAGAGGAAGAGGACAGCTTTGAGATTCTGACAGATCCAGATTCTTTTAGTGAGGTGCGTCTGACTTTGGAGGAGGCCGGCATTCCTATGGCAAGCGCAGAAGTAACTATGATTCCGCAGACATGGGTACAGTTAACAGACGAGACAGACCTGAAAAATATTCAGAAAACGCTTGATCTGTTAGAAGAAGATGACGATGTACAAGAGGTTT
>ENA-OQCW01001333-OQCW01001333.1-human-gut-metagenome-genome-assembly--contig:-NODE-1333-length-10216-cov-2.455447_pt1 | contig 10216 bp, 9 predicted proteins | sample MGYA00242767_ERZ504593 | MGnify/ENA primary metagenome ERZ504593 (study PRJEB26092, sample SAMD00036307) | human gut metagenome | host: Homo sapiens | study: EMG produced TPA metagenomics assembly of... | reverse complement strand
CAGTTCTTCCCACTTTTCGTAAAGTTCTTCCAGCTTTTGGGCAATTTCAGCTTTTTCTTTAGAAAGGCGAACACATTCTGCTACATTGGTAGCAACTTCCGGTTTTGCCATTTCCTCATCAATTTCACTGTCTCGTGTTTCCAGTTCTTCAATCATGGCTTCCGTTTTCTTTAAATCGTTTTCTTTTTTACGAAGGCGTGCCTGTTCTTCTTTTTGCTGTTTCCAATCCAGTTTTACAGCAGAAGTCTTAGTTTCAGCTGGGGCTTCCTGCATATCCGGTGCATAAATTTGAGTTAATTCTTCTTTTTTTTCTAAATAATAATCATAATTTCCAATATAATTTACCAATTTTTGATTGGTTAAATCTAAAATTCTGGTAGCTGTTTTATTGATAAAATAACGGTCATGAGATACATATAAAACCGTTCCTTCATAATTGCTTAAAGCTTCTTCCAAAATTTCTTTTGAGGTAATATCTAAATGGTTCGTAGGCTCATCCAAAATCAGGAAGTTTGCTTCTGAAAGCATGAGTTTTGCCAGAGAAACTCGTCCTTTTTCTCCACCGCTTAAAGCCTGAATAGGTTTAAATACATCATCGCCTGTAAATAAAAACGCTGCCAGAAGATTGCGGATTTCTGTATTGGTAAGTTTTGGGAAATCATCTGAAATTTCTTCAAAAATTGTTTTTTCATTATGCAAAACATGGTGTTCCTGATCATAATAGCCAATGTGAACTTTACTTCCTAAATGAAAACATCCAGTATCTGCTGGTACAATCTGATTTAAAATTTTTAAAATGGTAGTCTTTCCAGTACCATTATTTCCGATAATGGCAACACGCTCACCTCTTTTAATGGAAAAATTCAAATCTTCAAAAAGTGTGAGAGGAGGGAAAGATTTTCCCAGTCCTTCTACAGTCAGAACGTCATTTCCGCTGGTAATTCTGGGTTTTAAAGAGATTTTCATAGAATTATCAATCTCTATTGGTTTTTCCAGCACTTCCATTTTATCCAACATTTTTTCTCTGCTTTCCGCTCTGCGGATAGACTTTTCTCTGTTGAAAGATTTCAGTTTTGCAATGACTTCTTCCTGATGTTTAATTTCCTGTTGTTGATTTAAGTATGCCTGATATGCTGCTTTTCGAATAAGTGCCTTTTTTTCACTGTAAGCACTGTAATTGCCGGTGAAAGAAGATACTTTTCCGTTATCAATTTCCACGATTTTCGTAGCAACTTTATCCAGAAAATAACGGTCATGGGAGACAATAAAAACAGCTCCGGGGTAATTTAAGAGGTAGGTTTCCAGCCAGGCAATAGAGTCCATATCCAAATGGTTGGTAGGCTCATCCAGTAGAATAATATCTGGTTTAGAAAGAAGCAGACGGCCAAGGGCAACCCTTGTTTTTTGTCCTCCGGAAAGAGTGGAAACCTGTTTTTGAAAATCTTCCTCCTGAAAACCAAGTCCCTTTAAGACACCTGTTAATTCGCTTTTATAAGCATATCCGTTTTCCATCTCAAATTCGTGAGTGAGACGAGAGTAGCTGTCCATCAGTTTTGTTAAAGCTTCTCCGGTGGTATGTTTCATTTCTGCTTCCATTTCCCGCATACGAATTTCCATATCCAGAATATGTTGTTTTACCTGTAAAAGGCAATCATAGATGGTAAGTTGATTTTCCATTTCCTGATGCTGTGCTAAATAGCCTAAAGTCTTTCCTTTCGCAAGAATGACCTGTCCGTTATCAGGCGTAAGTTCTCCAACGATAATACGGAAAAGTGTAGATTTTCCTGCACCATTAATGCCCACAAGGGCAGCTTTTTCTCTTTCCTCTATATGGAAACTGGCATCTTGTAGAATTGTGACGCCATCAAAAGATTTTTCTATATTTTGACACGCTAATATCATGTAAATATCTCCTTTGTAAAATATAGTACCTTCATTTATTATAGCGGAAAAAAATATATTTGACAACAGATAAATGAATTATGATTGACTTTAATTTAACAATTTTATATAATGATTTTAAGAAATGTGTATTTTGAATACAGGAGGGTCGCCGTGGAGGAAAAAAGCATTTCAAAAGCAGTAATTAAACGATTGCCTCGATATTACAGATATTTAGGTGAACTCATGGAGGAGGGAATAGAAAGGATTTCATCCAATGAGTTAAGTGCAAAAATGCGTGTTACGGCTTCTCAAATCCGTCAGGATTTGAATAATTTTGGAGGTTTTGGGCAGCAGGGATACGGATATAATGTGCGATATCTGTACGAGGAAATCGGAAAAATTCTAGGGTTGGATAAAACCCATCACATGATTATTATAGGAGCGGGAAATCTTGGACAAGCTCTTGCAAATTATGTAAAGTTTGAAAAAAGAGGATTTAAAATTGTAGGTGTTTTTGATATTAATCCGGTTTTAAAAGGAATTTCAATCAGGGGGAATGGAATTCGTATGATGAGCGAGTTGCCGGATTTTCTACAAAAAGAAGATGTACAGATTGCTGCATTGACTGTGCCAAAAAGCAGTGCTGCGGAAATTGCAGAGCTTTTGGTGCAAAATGGAATTAAAGCCATTTGGAATTTTGCTCATTTGGACTTAAATGTTCCAAAAGATGTTATTGTAGAAAATGTTCATCTTTCAGAAAGCCTAATGCGTTTGTCCTACAATTTGAATTGCTCTGTTGCAGAGCAGAAAGAAGAGAAATAATGGAGAAGGCTGTTGTGAAAGAAATTTTGCAGCAGCTTTTTCTGTGTATGTTAGGGAGGGAAAAATGGAGCGAAATTGTAACAGGTGAGCAGATGCAGCTTTTAGACAAATGCACCAAAGAAGAAATGGGTGTTCCTTCTTTGGTACTTATGGAAAGAGCAGGACTTTCTGTTTTTGAAGCAATGAAAAAAGAGGGGTTTTGTTTAAAGAAAGTTTTGATTTTATGCGGAAGTGGAAATAATGGGGCAGATGGTGTAGTACTTGCACGATTGCTTCACCTTGCAGGATATTGTACAGATGTCTGTATTTTAGGAAAGCCGGAGAATTTTACAAAAGAAATGCAAAAACAGATAGATATTGGGAGAAATTATGGAATTTCCTTTGTCAAGAGTTTTCATGTTTCTGAATATACTGTTATCGTAGATGCTGTTTTAGGAGTAGGTCTTTCCAGAGAAATTACGGGAAGTTTAAAAGAAGTGATACAAGAACTGCATCAGTTTCACGGGAAAGTAGTTGCTGTGGATATTCCCTCAGGTATTTGCAGTAAGACCGGAAAAATATTAGGATGTGCAGTAAAAGCAGATTTAACGGTTACATTTGCTTATGGAAAGGCAGGACTTTTCCTTTATCCCGGTGCAGACTACGCGGGGAAAATTGTTATTGCCGATATTGGCATCTATGCTAAATCACAAATATTGCCTCAGCCTGAAATTTTTGCTTATACAAGAGAAGACTTAAAGAAAATTCAAAGAAAACAAGATGGGAATAAAGGTAATTTTGGAAAAATTCTTTTAATTGCAGGAAGCAAGGATATTTTTGGCGCTGCATATTTAAGCGGGATGGCAGCCATGAGAACCGGTGCAGGGATGTTGAAAATTTGTACTCACAAAGAAAATAAAAATCTGTTTTCCTGTTTTCCTGAGGCTATGCTGCTGTGTTATGAAGATAATCAGGACATTACGAAAGAACTTTTAGAAAGCTTTGCCTGGGCAGATGTGATTGGAATTGGACCGGGTATTGGTCTTGAAAAGCAGGCGGAAAACCTTTTGGACACGGTGCTTTTTTATGGAAGAAAGCCTCTTGTTATTGATGCAGATGCCATTGGAATGTTAAAAGAACGGGAAGTACAGTTGAAAAATTATCCTGAAGAAGTGATTTTGACTCCTCATTTAGGGGAATTTTCTCGCCTTACTGGGATTTCTATAGAAAAATGGAAAGAAAATCCCATAAAAATTACACAGGAAATTGCAAAAACCCTTTCTATTGTGTTAGTATGTAAAGATGCCAGAACAATTATCAGTAAAAGAAATGAAAGTATATATTTAAATTTATCCGGAAATGACGGTATGGCAAGCGCAGGCAGCGGCGATGTTCTGACAGGAATTATTTTGAGCCTTTTGGCACAGGGAAAAGATGCGCTGGAAGCAGCCTGTCTGGGCGCTTATCTTCATGGTGCTGCCGGAGATTTAGCAGCAAAGAAAAAAGGGCGTGCGGCTATGTTGGCAGGAGATTTAATTGAAGCAGCAGGGCAAATTCTGGGTGAGATTTAAAAAGGGAGAGATGAGAAAGGCATGAGAATACAAAGCAGAATTCAGGCACACATTAATCTGGATGCAATTGATTACAACCTGAAAAATATGCACGATTATATGGGAGAGGATACACAGATTATTGCAGTGCTAAAGGCAGATGGATACGGACACGGAGCTGGTCCTATTGCAAAAGAAATTCAAGATTATCCTTATATATGGGGAATTGCGGTTGCTACTGTGGAGGAAGGCAGAGAACTTCGAAAAGCAGGAATAAAAAAACCGATTTTAATTTTAGGTTATACATACGAGGAAGATTATGACCGAATTGTAAAAGAAGATTTTCAACCTACGGTGTTTAAATTTTCCATGGCAGAACAGCTGTCAAAAGCAGCCGTAAAGGCCAATAAAGTTTTAAAAATACATATAAAATTAGATACAGGCATGACACGTATCGGTTATCGTCATATACAGGATGCAATACCGGAAATCGTGGAAATTTCAAAACTTCCAAATATCGAATTGGAAGGGATATTTACCCATTTTGCCAGAGCAGATGAGTCAGATATTACACCGGCATATCGGCAGCTGGAGAAATATCAGGTGTTTTTAAATGCTTTAAAAGAACAGGGGATTTCCATACCAGTAAAGCATTGCTCCAACAGTGCGGCAATTATTCGGATGCAGGATGCTTATTTTGATGCAGTACGTGCAGGAATTATTCTTTATGGAATGTATCCCTCTAGTGAAGTGGAAAGGGATAAAATTCTCTTAAAACCGGCAATGGAATTAAAAAGCCATATTGCTTATATAAAAGAAGTAGAACCTGGAGTGGAAATCAGTTATGGAGGAACTTTTACAACAGAAAAAGTAACCAGAGTTGCCACTATACCTGTGGGATATGCAGATGGTTATTCCAGAGGACTTTCCAATAAAGGCAGTGTTTTAATTCGTGGGAAAAGAGCAAAAATCCTTGGAAAAGTATGTATGGATCAGTTTATGGTAGATGTGACGGAAATTCCGGAAGCGGAAGAATTAGATGAGGTAACTCTTCTTGGAAAAGATGGCACAGACTGCATTACTATGGAGGAATTAGGCGAGTTGTCAGGCAGATTTAATTATGAGTTTGCCTGCTGTATCAGTAAAAGGGTTCCAAGAGTATATTATAAAGACGGACAAGTAAAGGAATAGAAAATTCCGATAGGCAGAATTCTTCGCCTGCGGATAATACATGAATACACACGAAAAAAATGGGTAAAATCATAGAAAACATAAAATCGGAGTGTGAAATGTGTGGTTATCAAACGCGGAGATATTTTTTACGCAGATCTGCGACCGGTGGTAGGCAGTGAGCAAGGCGGTATCAGACCGGTTCTGATTATACAAAATGATATTGGAAATAAACATAGTCCAACAGTTATCTGTGCAGCAATTACATCGAGAATGAATAAGGCAAAGCTTCCTACGCATATTGAGATTGATGCACAGTCTTATGCCATTGTAAAAGATTCGGTAATTCTGCTGGAACAGTTAAGAACCATTGATAAACGAAGGCTGAAGGATAAAGTCTGCCATTTGGATGCAGAGATATTGAAGAAAGTCAACCATGCACTGTGTGTCAGTCTGGAACTTCCTACATAGTTTTCTGCGGAAATCTTGACGAAAGATATGGAAAATGGTATTTTATTCATGATGTGTTTTTTCACATTGAAAACATAAGAAGAAGGAAGGAAATAAAATAATTTATGGATGATGGGAGTAGCCTTATAGGGGCTCTGATAGTATTTGTCGCATTTATTCTGGTAAATGGTAGTTTGTATGGTTTTTGGAGCTGCCATTCAAAAGGTAAGCGAAGCAGATGTGGAGAAAAAAGCCAGTGAACAAAATGACAGAAAATCTCAATGGATTTTAGAGATTATGGCAAACCCTGCTGCAATTATTAACACAATTTTAACAACGGCAACACTTTTAAGTATTTTAATTGGTTATATTGGAATTCATTCTATAACACCTTATGTTTATACATGGATAGAAGGACTTTTTAAAGCAGCCGGTATAGAAATGCTGCCTTATATAGGAGCAGGAATTTCTGTTGTATTGGTGTTGGTGTTCTTTTTGATTACGTTGATGTCTTTTGGTGTGATTTCAGCTAAAAAAGTATTTAATCATAATCCTGATAAATGGGTGTATCGCACAGCAGGTATGGTTCGATTTTTCGTAACTGTTTTTAAGCCGATTACTTTTCTGATTATGAAGCTTTCCAATGTAATTGTGAGGTTATTTGGTGTAGATCCTCATAAACAGGAAGATGATGTGACAGAAGAAGAGATTATTTCCATGGTGGACGATGCGCATGAGCAAGGTGTTATCGAAGAAAATGAAGCAGAGATGATTCAGAATATTATGGAGTTTTCTGAGACAGAAGCGCAGGATATTATGACACACCGTAAAAATCTTCATGCCATAGAAGAAAATACGTTATTAAAGGATGCCTTGTCTTATATGTTGGATAACAGCAATTCTCGTTATCCGGTATACCGAGAAGATATTGATAATATTATTGGTATTTTACATTTAAAAGACGTTATGAGGCAGATTACACTGCCTGAATGTGAAAATCTTCCCATTGGTTCTATTCCTGATTTAATCCTCCTTCTCTCTTTCGGCGGTCTTGCCGCCTACTCTGTCTTATTATCTGCCGCTGCCTTCACTTCCTCTGCCACCACCTGTATCTGTGCGTCCACGTCCTTTTTAAACTGTTCCCAGGCATCCGGATGGTCCACAAAGTATTTGGGGCAGATTTTCTCTGTCACATCGTAGTGGCGGATCACGTCACTGCTCTTTAAGTCAAAGCGGTAACAGAGCCATCCCACCAGCTTGACAAGAGAGTCATATGTTGCCTGGGTAAATTCACCGGTCTCATCCTTATGGCAGCACTCAATGGATAACGTATCGTCATTGCGGGAGTTGGAGGCATAGGCTATCTCTGAACTGGGAATGCACTGGACGATCTCGCCCTCAATCCCTATGACAAAATGGCTGCTCACTTTTGTCTCATGGCTGTCCTTCAGCCCCTCAAAATAATTTCTGTTTTCCTCTGCCGTGCTTCCCGGATTTGCAGTATAATGCACCACAATGCCTTTTATCTTTTTCAAAGGAATGCCCGGTCTGGAATACTCATTTACATCCAACAGCTCCACATCAAAAGGGGGCGCGCCTATAAAGCTGCCGTTTTCCTGGGTGACCTTTGTCTGCAGCTTTTCCAGCTTGGCATCCTGTATCTTTCCTGTGACTATTTTTATAACCCCTATTGCAAATATGATCCCCAACAGGACCAGTCCGAAGAGCATGAGCCTTTTATTTCTCTGCCTCCTTCTGTTTATCCTTCTGTAATCCCTTCTGTTATTTCCTCTCCTTTGTCCCATAAGCGTTTCTCCCCATTTATGTACATTTCCTGCAGCTCTTTGGCAGGCCTGCGCATTTACCGCGCTGACCGTAAGACAGACTTCTCCTTTTTATAAGACAAAAGGCTGTTGCCACTATAGCAACAGCCTCTGTTCTTGTATCGATAGGAGATACACAATGCCTGTGCTTCCTATTATTCGTCTACACTGTAATTCGGTGCTTCTTTTGTAATGTGAATGTCGTGCGGATGAGATTCTTTCAGAGACGCGGCTGTGATCTTAACAAACTGTCCGGTCTGCTTCAGAGTCTCGATATCCTTTGCACCACAATAGCCCATACCGGAGCGGAGACCACCCACTAACTGGAATACCGTATCCTCCACATGGCCTTTGTAAGCAACTCGTCCTTCGACACCTTCCGGAACCAGTTTCTTGGCATTCTGCTGGAAGTAGCGGTCCTTGCTGCCGTTCTCCATTGCGGCAATAGAACCCATGCCTCGGTAAACTTTATATTTTCTTCCCTGATATAATTCAAAGTCTCCCGGGCTTTCGTCACATCCTGCGAAGATACTACCCATCATGCAGACATTGGCTCCTGCTGCGATCGCTTTGGTCATATCTCCTGAATATTTGATACCGCCGTCCGCGATAATGGGGAATACCCGCTTCTTTTGCCGCTGCGTAGCACTCCATGATCGCTGTGATCTGCGGAACACCGATACCAGCTACCACACGTGTGGTACAGATGGAACCAGGTCCGATACCGACTTTGACAGCATCTACGCCGGCCTCGATCAGGGCTTTTGTTGCTGCTCCGGTTGCCACATTACCTGCAACTACCTGCAGATTCGGGTGTTTTGTCTTGATCTCCTTAACTGCTTTGAGAATGTTAGCGGAATGTCCATGTGCAGAATCCACTACAATGACATCAACTTGTGCTTCCACCAGCGCGTCCACACGCGCCATAACGTTGGCTGTGATGCCTACCGCTGCGCCGCACAGCAGTCTTCCCTGCTCGTCCTTTGCGGATAAGGGATATTTGATCTGTTTCTCTATATCTTTAATGGTAATAAGACCTTTTAAGTTGAAGTTTTCATCGACGATCGGAAGTTTTTCTTTTCTTGATTTTGCCAGGATTTTTTTGGCTTCCTCTAAAGTGACTCCTTCTCTGGCTGTGACCAGATTTTCTGATGTCATGCTCTCTTTGATCTTTTTACTGAAATCCTCTTCAAATTTCAGATCACGGTTGGTAATGATACCTACCAGCTTCCTGCCCTCAGTAATGGGAACACCAGAAATACGGAATTTTGCCATAAGATTGTTGGCATCCTCCAGAGTATGCTCAGGGGAAAGATAGAAAGGATCTGTGATGACCCCGTTCTCGGAACGTTTTACCTTGTCTACCTCATCTGCCTGTGCTTCAATAGACATATTTTTATGGATGATACCGATACCTCCCTGTCTCGCCATAGCAATTGCCATACGGTATTCGGTAACTGTATCCATTCCTGCACTCATCATCGGAATATTTAACTTCACTTTTTTTGTCAGATTTGTCGACAAATCAACCTGATTGGGGATTACTTCAGAATATGCCGGAACCAGCAGCACATCGTCAAAAGTAATGCCTTCACCAATAATCTTACCCATTTTTGTTCTCCCTTCGTTTGTTTATAGTAAAATAATATAACAAATTACGACAAACCTGTCAATCCGTAAAAACTTTTCTCGGACAGCTTTTTTCTATATTTTTGATCAATTCCATGTCCGGCTCGATCAGCACTTTACAAACTTCTTTGTCGTCCGGGATGATCATGGCATAAATCTTATGGGATGGATTTCCGGATGAAAAATCGTAAACTTTAATATTTTTATTGTGGTTCTGGTAATCCAGACGATGTGACTGTACAGGAGCCATAAGCTCCATCTTGGAGAGATCCAGGCTCTTGACCCTCTCCTTTTTGCTCTGGAAGCGATCCTGTCAATATCCAGCTCTCCGTTCACATAGAGATATTCAAATTCCAGATCCAGGTTCGGCAGCAGAAAATACGCAGCCGCTCCCAGAACTACAGCTACAACCAGGGCGATGGGTGTAATGAAAATACCGGCTACTGCCGCCAGTACGATCAGTGCGATGACCAATACCTTGATTGCCTTCTCCTTTATGGTCTGCTCCTTTTTTACGAGCAGTTCTGAGTACGCGTCGTTCATGTTTTCCTCCTTAAATGTCCGCTTTTGTGCAGCCCGTTCAGCAGGTCTGTGCATTTGCCGCACTGAACAGCTTGGGCTTTTGCTTATAAGTCTATCACAAAGAAATGCCGGTGTCCATATGACACCGGCATAAGAAATGTGAAATTTCTATATATATCTTACATCATTCCCATTCCAGGAGCACCGCCTGCCGGCATAGCCGGTGTTTCTTCTTTGATATTGGAAACAACAGCTTCTGTTGTCAGCAGAGTACCTGCAACACTTGTTGCGTTCTGCAGTGCGCTTCTTGTAACTTTTGTAGGATCCAGGATACCTTCTTTTACCATATCCACATATTTCTCATTTAACGCGTCAAATCCTACACCC
>ENA-OQCW01001332-OQCW01001332.1-human-gut-metagenome-genome-assembly--contig:-NODE-1332-length-10217-cov-2.263429_pt1 | contig 10217 bp, 8 predicted proteins | sample MGYA00242767_ERZ504593 | MGnify/ENA primary metagenome ERZ504593 (study PRJEB26092, sample SAMD00036307) | human gut metagenome | host: Homo sapiens | study: EMG produced TPA metagenomics assembly of... | reverse complement strand
GCGTATATGAATAATTTATATGTGACAACACCGATTGGAACAGATATTTTCAAAGTGGCAGGTGGTGGACAGAACTATGTACATGGTGGTTCTTCGATTCAGGAAATGCTGATTCCGGTAATTGAGCTGACAATGAACACCAGAGCGGTTGCTTATGATTATGTAGATGTGATTTTGACTTCCGTGAACCGAAAAGTGACAAATCTGATTACTTACTTTGATTTTATTCAGACAGAGAAAGTAACTGATACCATGAAAGCAAGAAGTCTAGTGGCATACTTTACGACGGAAGATGGAGAGAAGATATCTTTTGACGTACCGATTGTTGCGAACAGCAGAGAAGATGCACCGGAGAAGAGAACATTCCATGAGAAATTTACATTGAAATCCAGAGAATATAAGTATGGAGACAAGTATTATCTGGTGCTGGCAGATGCGAATGATGAGAAGAATATACTGCAGCAATATGAGTTTATGATTGATATGCGTTCGTGGATGATTTTGGATTTTAGAAGAAGATAATAACAACAGAAGGTACTTCTTTGGTTTGGGGGAGTATAATAGGTGCAGCTGCACCACGAATAAATAGTATTATAATGAATTGTTTACCAAAAAGAGGTGACCAGATGAACTTAAATGAATTACAATCTATCCTTACAATCGGTGAAACTGTAGCTGTAGAATTCAAACGTTGTGGTAATGGAATTGAAAATGATACCTACGAAACGGTCTGTTCGTTTCTGAACAGATTTGGCGGTAATCATTTTCATGGGAGTGTTGGATGATGGAACTGTTGAGGAGTACCAGAAAAGGCGGCTCCGGATATGGTGAAGAATTTCATAAAGGTTATCAGTAATCCGGTATTGTTTTCTCCAACGATATATTTGGCGCCAGAAATTATCAAATATGATGAAAAGAGAATGATTATTCATGTTCATATTCCGCCAAGCGCAGAAGTTCATAGTTTTAAAAAAGTAATTTATGATCGTGTGGATGATGCAGATGTTAAAGTGACAGCGACTAGTGCGATTGCGCAGATGTATATTCGGAAACAGAATATTTTTACGGAAAGAAAGATTTATCCTTATGCAAAAATGGAAGATTTAAGACTAGACTTGCTACCTAAGATTCGTATTATGGCACAGAATCATGCAGGTGGTCAGCATCCTTGGACAGCAATGGATGACCAGGAACTTTTAAAAAGCGCAGGATTATATGGAAGAGACATTGTTACCGGAGAAGAAGGTCTCAATTTAGCAGCAATTATGCTATTGGGAAAAGACGATGTGATTTTGAATGTTGCTCCGACATATGTGACAGATGCACTTGTAAGAAAAGTTAATGTAGATCGATATGATGATCGGGAAATTGTTAAGACCAATTTAATTGAAAGTTATAGTCAGCTTCTTGATTTTGGAAGGAAAAATTTGCCTGATAAGTTTTTTCTCGAAGATACCGTAAATAAAAGCCTTAGAAATACCATTGTCCGAGAAATGGTTAGCAATACATTAATGCACCGTGAGTTTACCAGCAGTTATACAGCAAAGTTTGTAATTGAGAAAAATCGAATGTATGTAGAGAACGCAAATCGTGCAACACAGGAAGGTCTTATTACAGTAGATAATTTGGAACCGAATCCCAAGAATCCAGTTATAGCAGCATTTTTTAGAAATATTGGTTATGCGGATCAACTTGGTTCTGGGGTAAGAAAATTATTCAAATATAGTAAATATTATTCAGGAAGAGATCCTCAATTTGTAGAAGACGATATATTCCGGATTATTGTACCGTTAGATGATGAATACTCATTTGATTATAGTACAGAAAATAGAGATAATACTGTAAGTGAAAATGCCGGTAAAGTGCCGATAAATGCCGATAAAATGCCGATAAATAGTTTGTCGGCACAACAAAGATCAATCATTCAATTTGCTGAAGGAAAAGGACAGATTACATCTCGACAGGTGGAAGAATTGTTGGAAGTAAAGCAACGACGGGCGAGAAGTATCCTTGGAGAATTGGTCGATATGGGAATTTTGGAACGACAGGGTTCATACAAAAGCACTGTATATGTTTTAAAAAATGGAAGGTAAAATAAAATGGATGAATTTAGCAATGCACAGGAAAATACAACAGAAGACAAGCGAGAAGAAATCAAGCAAAAACTCCGTCAATACTATGACGGTCGTATCGTCCGGAAGGATTTAACAAAATCCATCCGTGAAGGGGCTAATGTTCCGGTCTATGTACTGGAATATCTCCTTGGACAGTACTGTAATTCCGATGATGAAGAGATCATTGAAGAGGGAGTAGAGAACGTAAAGCGTATTTTGAGAGATAATTATGTGCGTCCGGATGAGGCACAGAAGATTCTCTCTCTTTTGCGTGAAAGAGGCAGTTATACCGTGATTGACCGTATTACGGTTGTATTGAATACGAAAGAAGATCGTTATGAAGCGACTTTCTCCAATCTGGGTGTAAAAGGAATTCCGATTCACCCGGATTATGTAAAAGATTATGACCGTCTGCTCTGTGGAGGTATCTGGTGTATTTTGCAGATGGAGTATGAATTTATCGAGGAAGATAAGAAGAATACACAGCCAATTCGAATCCGTAAGCTGACACCAATCCAGATGCCCCATGTAGATATGGACGAAGTCAGAAATGGAAGAAAAGCATTTACAAAGGATGAATGGATGGATATCCTGCTTCGTTCCACAGGTTTGGAGCCAGATCGTTTCAGTGAGAGAGTAAAGTGGCTGCTGATTGCCCGTATGATTCCGCTTGTAGAGAACAACTTTAACCTTTGCGAGCTGGGACCGCGTTCTACGGGTAAATCTTACATATATGAGCAGATTTCTCCAAACAGTATTCTGGTTGCCGGAGGACAGACAACGGTTGCCAATCTTTTCTATAACATGTCCAACCATACAGTCGGTCTTGTGGGCATGTGGGATTGTGTGGCTTTTGATGAGGTCGCCGGTATTAAGTTTAAAGATAAAGATGGTATCCAAATCATGAAAGGATATATGGCATCCGGGGCATTTTCACGAGGAAAAGCAGAGATTCAGGCGAAGGCTTCCATGGTTTTTGTGGGGAATATTGATCAGAGTGTTGATACACTTTTGAAGACGTCCAGTCTATTTGATCCATTTCCACCGGAAATGGGAACAGATACGGCGTTTTTGGATCGTATGCATTGCTATATTCCTGGATGGGAGATTCCGCCATATCAACCGGCATCATTTACGAATGATTATGGTTTTATTACAGATTATTTATCTGAATTTATGAGAGAATTAAGAAAAGAAAATTACAGTGATATAGCAGATAAATATTTCAGATTTGGAAATCATTTGAAACAGCGTGATGCGATTGCTATACGTAAATTAATATCGGGATTTATAAAATTGTTGTACCCAGATGGAGAAGTAACCAAAGATGAAGTGCAGGAAATTATGAATATTTCTATGGAACTTCGGCGCAGAGTAAAGGAACAGCTTAAGAAGATTGGTGGTATGGAATTCTATGATGTAAACTTCTCTTATATTGACAATGATAGTTTTGAAGAACACTATGTTTCTGTTCCGGAGCAGGGCGGTGGCAAATTGATTCCAGAGGGAATGGGAAAACCGGGATCTGTTTACACCGTTTCTAAGGCAAAGACTGGTATGATTGGCTGCTATATGCTGGAGACACAGATGTTGCCTGGTAATGGAAAGCTGACCTGTACTGGCATCGGATCAGGAAAAGAACCGAAGGAAGCAACAAATACAGCTTTAAACTATTTGAAAGCCAATGGAAACCGTATTTCCGGACAGATCAGTACCACAACCAAAGATTATATTATTAATTATCAAGACATGCAGGGCATTGGAATGACAGCTAATTTGGCGTTGCCGACCTTAATTGCAATCTGTTCCGCAGCACTTGGAAAGACACCATTGAACAGCCTTGCAATTCTTGGTGAGATCAGTATTGGTGGTACTTTGATTAAGGTGGATGAGTTGGCAAGTACGCTGCAGGTATGTCTGGATAGTGGAGCGAAGAAGGTATTGCTTCCAATTACTTCAGCCGGAGATCTGGGTAACGTACCATCGGATTTGGTTGGAGCATTTAGCCTGATTTTCTATTCTTCTGCAGAAGAAGCAGTATTTAAAGCACTTGGTGTAGAATAGAATTTTGTATTATAAACAGATAAGAAGGTGATGGATTAATTTTTGAACGGGATTTTGAAGAGATGCTTGCGAAACATCAGGCATCTCTGGATGATAAAAAGAAATTTACAGCGTTGGTGAAAGACTTATTTCCAGATCAGTCAAAGAATGTGAATTTACTGTTAATGGCATATAATATGGGGATTGCACAGGATATTAAGAGCGCACCTTATATCAATAATACGTTTGCGTTTCGGTATGTAAAGCAACTTATAAATGATTTTGGTATGAGTCGTGTCAATGCAGATTGGATTGTATCGGTATGGTGCTCCTGTTATGGAGGTAAAGTATTAGGGAAAGCTTGTGATATTTCTGTACAGAAGCAAGGAAGTGGTCCGGCAATTCAAGGAGAACAAGCATCTTCAGGGAAATCTTATGGAGATCTTTTTACATATGAGAGAAGCCATAGAGGAAAAGGGCTTTCAGTAATTGGATTCCATGGGGATAAAAATCAGACCATCATTTTTCAAAACAAATCCGGGAATACCCCGGTAGTTGAGATTGCAGATAATAGTTTCTGTAATTCTCTAACAGAGGAAGCTATTCTGACGGAAGGGATTGCATATATTGGGAATCGTGCTTTTTCTGATTGTAAAAATTTGCATCAGGTGGTATTGCCAATTAGCATTGAAGAAATTGGTGATTTTTCTTTTGAAAATTGCAATAGCTTAAAATCCGTATCACTTCCTACGGCATTAAAAACCATTGGTGATGGGGCGTTCAAAGGAACAGGACTTCGAACAATCGCTATTCCAAAGAGTGTGTTCTGGGTAGGGAAAGGACTTTTGGCAGAGTGTGATTCATTAGATCATATAACAATTTCAGAGAATATAGAAAGAATCCCAGCTAAAATGTTTGAAAATTGTAAAAATCTAAAAAAAGTGGAATTGCAGGAGAATCTAGTTGAGATTGGTGAACGTGCACTTTTTTGGATGCAGTTCTTTGGATTTTCTGATTATTCCAGATAGTGTGAAACAAATTGGTTTAGATGCATTTGCCAATATGGACAAGCAGTTTATTCTTCAATGTTCTTTTGGCTCATATGCAGAAGAATATGCCAGAAAGAATAAGATTAAATATCAGTTGGTGTAAAATGTCGCCTGCTATGGGACAAAAAAATCGGTATTTGTTGATATGATGATATAAAATAAAAAAGCCTATATAAAAATAGACTTTTTATAACACGCACTGTGTTTGTCAGTTATCTGACGCATTCATAATAATATTATTTGAACTTGCAGTGTAAATCTATAGGGTAATGATTTACAAAACTAAAATATCATATTTTGAGGTGGGGTGTCAAGAGTGAAAGAAAATTATTATTTAGGATTAGATATTGGAACAAACTCCGTTGGCTACGCAGTAACGGATGGTGGGTTCAATTTGTTGAAGTACAAAGGGGAACCAATGTGGGGATCCCATGTGTTTGAAGAGGGAAAACAATGTTCAGACAGAAGAATGCATAGGACAGCACGTAGACGATTAGATCGCAGACAACAGAGAGTTCATTTGACACAGGAAATTTTTGCAAAAGCTATTAGTGAAGTTGATGAAAGATTTTTTATCGATTGAAGGAAAAGTGCATTATTTAGGGAAGATACCAGTGGAAGAGATACTTATCTTTTTTTCAAGATGAAAATTATACGGATAAAGAGTATCACAAAGACTATCCAACAATTCATCATCTCATTAAAGAATTGATGGAAGATACAACACCGCGTGATGTTCGTTTGGTTTATTTAGCAGTTGCTTGGCTTATGTCACATAGAGGACATTTTTTAAGTGAAGTAAACAAAGATAATATTTCTGCATTACTGGATTTTGACTTAATTTACGAAAAATTTATGGAGCTGTTCTTAGTTCCTCCATGGGTGTGTCATGATAGAGAACAATTTCAGAGTCTACTTTTATCCCATCAAACTGTTAAAAATAAAGAGCGGAAATTCTGGGATTTGTTATATAATGGGAAAAAGCCTAAAGTAGAAGAAGAGGATTGCGTTAGTAAAGAAGGAATTATTAAACTTCTTTCAGGAGGAAGTGTAGAGGCAGGAAAATTATTTAATCAGAAAGAGTTTCAAGAGAAAATTTCTATTTCTTTAAAAAAGTCAGAGGAAGACTTCCAGTTGCTTTTAGATGAAATGGATGAAGAAGATTCTGAGTATCTGATTCGGCTTCGAGCACTTTATGATTGGGCTTTGTTAGTGGATTCTTTACATGGTTGTTCCAGTATTTCAGAAGCAAAGGTACAAGATTATGCTCAACATGAAGCAGATTTAAAGATGCTGAAAAATTTTGTTCGTAAGTATTGCCCGAATGAGTATGCTGCCATTTTTAAAAATGCAGAAAAAGAAAACTATGCATCTTATGTATATAATATTCCAAAAGGGAAAAGAACAAAAGAATATAAAAAAAAGATCACGCAAGAAGAATTTTGTGACTATCTGAAAAAGAAATTAAAAGATATTCAAATTGAAGAAGAAGATCAGGAAATCTATCAAGATATGATGTTTCGATTAGAAACATATACGTTTATGCCGAAACAGGTAACGGGAGATAATAGAGTTATACCTTATCAGCTTTATTATGATGAACTGAAAAAAATTCTGGAAAATGCAGAAAATTATTTGCCGTTTTTGAAAAAGGTAGATGAACAAGGAATTTCTAATAAAACGAAGTTACTTTCTATATTTGAATTTCGTATTCCATATTATGTAGGACCGCTTTGTTCGGCAAGTAAATATGCATGGCTGAAACGAAAAGCAGAAGGGAAAATCTACCCATGGAATTTTGAAGAAAAGGTGGATTTAGATCAAAGCGAGAAAGCATTTATTAATCGAATGACAAATAACTGTTCTTATTTGCCAGGTGAAACCGTGTTGCCACAGAATTCATTATTATATTGTAAATTTACCGTATTGAATGAAATAAACAATATTAAGATTAATGGAATCCCAATTTCTGTAGAATGTAAACAAGAGATTTACAGACTTTTTGAAGAAAATAAAAAAGTAACAGTTGATAAGATAAAGAAATATTTAATTAGTAATAATTACATGGAAAAAGAAGATGTGCTAGGTGGTATCGATATTACTATAAAATCTTCTCTTAAACCACAACATGATTTTAAAAGACTTTTACATTCAAAAATTTTAAATGAAAAAGAAGTAGAGCAAATTATTGAGTGCATTACATATTCAGAAGAAAAAAGTAGAGTGCTTCGGAGATTAGAGAGGGAGTTTCCGAAACTTTCAGATGAAGACAGAAGATATTTATCAAAGTTAAAATATAGTGGTTTTGGAAGATTATCCAGAGAATTTTTTACTGGAATTCATGGTGCAAATAAGGAAACCGGTGAAAGTTTTAGTATTATACAGGCATTGTGGGATACAAATGATAATTTGATGCAATTGCTTTCAGACCGGTATACATTCAAAGACAGTATCGAAGAAGAACAACGTCAATATTATGAAGAACATCCAATGACAGTAGAATCTTTATTAGAGGAAATGTATGTTTCAAATGCGGTAAAACGTCCAATTTACAGAACATTAGATGTAATAAAAGATATTCAAAGTGTTTGTAAAGCAGCACCGAAAAAAATTTATATAGAAATGGCAAGAGGACAGGAAGAAGGAAGCAACAGAAAGAGATCCAGGAAAGATCAGATTTTAGAGCTGTATAAAAATATGGATAAGGGAGAAGTAAGAGAACTATCAAAACAATTGGAAGATTGTAGTGAACGTGAACTTAGAAGTGAAGTTCTTTTTCTATATTTTATGCAACTTGGAAGAAGTATGTATTCTGGCAAGCCAATAGATATCGAAAAACTGAAAACAAATGCATATGATGTGGATCATATTTATCCGCAGTGTAGAGTAAAAGATGATAGCCTTTCAAACAAAGTCCTTGTTTTATCAGAAGAAAATAGGGCAAAAGGGGATAAGTATCCAATCAGTGCGGTAATCAGACAAAATATGGGAGAAATGTGGAGAGTATATCATGAAAAAGGACTTATTTCAGATGAAAAATATCGTCGTCTGACAAGAGTAAGTGCATTTTCTAATGCGGAAAAAATGGAGTTTATTAATCGGCAATTGGTAGAGACCAGACAGTCTACAAAAGCATTGACAAGAATTTTTCGGTACATTTTTCCAGAAACAGAAATTGTATTTGTGAAGGCTGGACTTGTTTCGGATTTTCGAAATGAAGTTTTGAAATGTGCGAAAAGCAGAATTGTAAATGATTTACATCATGCGAAAGATGCATATTTGAATATTGTTGCAGGAGAAGTTTATCATGCCAGATTTACTTCAAAATTTTTTAAAATTGATCAAGATGAATATTCGGTAAAAACAAAGGCGATTTTTGGAAACAAAGTATGGAACGGGAAAGAATTAGTGTGGGATGGTGAAAAAGATATTGCAAGAGTAAAAAAAATTACTCACGAAAAACAGCGTTCATTATACTAGGTACGCGTTTGAAAGAAAAGGCGGTTTATTTGACCAACAGCCTTTGCGAGCAGCATCAGGATTAATTGAGAGAAAAGCCGGATTGGATACAGAAAAATATGGAGGATATAATAAATCAACAGCCAGTTATTTTTGTTAGTAAATATGCGGAAGCAGGAAAGAAACCAAAACAAGATGTAATGTTCGTTCCGATAGATTTGATGGAATCGGAACAGATAATAAAAAGTGAATCTTATGCAAAATACTACGTGAGAAATGCAATCGCTCATATTATCGGAAAATCAAGAGAGATTGTGCAAGAAGTAAGTTTTCCTTTGGGTATGAGAAAAATGAAAGTAAACACATTGTTGACACTTGATGGCTTTGAAGCAATTTTGGCAAGCAAATCTAATGGTGGAAAGACATTAGTATTTGGATCTATGATGCCTTTGTTTGTTAACAATAAGAAAGAAATCTATATCAAACGGTTGGAAAGCTTTTCTAAAAAGAAGAAACAAAATAATTTTTTGTTTGTAGATGAGGTATATGACAAAATAACGAAAGAAGAAAATCGTGAGTTGTTTTTATTTTTAACAAATAAGGTAGAAGAAGAACCCTATTGTTTAATATTTGGCAGTCAATTACAGGTATTGCATGATAAAGAAAATGAATTTGAAAATTTGAATTTAGAACAACAAGTAGAAACACTTTTAAATCTCCTTTCTATTTTCAAAACAGGACGGACAACCGGTTGTGATTTAAAACTACTAGGAGGAGCAGGACAGGCCGGGATATTTACAGAGAGTTCTAAATTATCAAATTGGAAAAAATCATACAAAGATGTCCGGATTGTAGACATTTCTGTAGCCGGATTACATAGGAAAACATCGCAGAATTTATTGGAGTTATTATGAGTTTTAGAACGGTAGTTATTACAAAACGCTGTAAATTAGATTATAAAATGAATTTCTTAGAAGTTAGAAAAGAAGATACGAAAAGGATTCTCTTGGATGATATCCATACACTCATTATAGAGAATCCTGCGGTATCTCTTACAGGGTGTCTAGTGGAAGCGCTTATACAGAAAAAGATTAAAGTGATTTTTTGTGACAGCAAAAGAAATCCGCAGTCAGAATTGGTTCCTTACTATGGATGCCATGATTGCTCCAGCAAAATTAAATTACAAATGTCATGGTCTGAAGAGCTAAAAGGGGAAATTTGGACGAGGATTGTTCAAGAAAAATTTCGAAAACAAGCCGATTTTTTGTTGGATTTACAAAATGGAAGAAGAATTCTTTACTTAGAAGCTATATAGATGAGATGGAATACCGAGATGCAACGAACCGTGAGGGACATGCAGCTAAAGTATACTTTTAACGCTCTATTTGGAAAAGACTTTACCAGAAATGATGATAATCCAATTAATGCAGCTTTGAATTATGGATATTCACTTATTTTGTCAACAATTAACAGAGAAATTGTTGCAAATGGATATCTGACACAATTAGGAATTTTTTCATGATAACATGTTTAACCAATTTAATTTAAGCTG
>ENA-OQCW01001331-OQCW01001331.1-human-gut-metagenome-genome-assembly--contig:-NODE-1331-length-10219-cov-2.679350_pt1 | contig 10219 bp, 7 predicted proteins | sample MGYA00242767_ERZ504593 | MGnify/ENA primary metagenome ERZ504593 (study PRJEB26092, sample SAMD00036307) | human gut metagenome | host: Homo sapiens | study: EMG produced TPA metagenomics assembly of... | reverse complement strand
ATCCATCGTGTAAACACCGAACAATACGGGAACCTCAGTTCACATATTTGTATACGGAGACCTCATAGAAGGTAGCCTCTGGCACTTTCGGGAAGGTCAGCGTAGCCGTGGAACTCAGCGGCCTCAACCACTGGTTTATCCAAGTCCGGGTCGGTTACCGTAACCTCGCAAGTGGCCGTATAACCACCGTCATCCGTTGTTACGGTTATCGTAGCGACACCGGCAATTCCGGCGGTAACCGTACCATCGTCGGCTACGGAAGCAACAGTAATATCCGAGCTACTCCATGACACGGATTTATTTTCCGCATTTGAAGGAGTGACAATCGCAGCTAAAACAGCCGTCTCGCCCTTATCTAAAGACAAAGAAGAAGCATTTAAAGAAACCCCTGTAACTGAAGAGGAAGGAGCCTCCGTAACCGGAACTACCGTTACATCACAATAGGCAGGAATATCTCCGTAATTCGTATATACCCAAATGCGAGTAGAACCTCCTGAAATAGCGGTCACTACACCGTCCACAACGGTAGCGATCTCCTTATTATCACTTTCCCAATAAACTGTTTGATCCACTTCTTCCGGATTCTCTACGGTTGGTTTTACTTTAACTGTCGGAGTTAACGTTATCGTACGACCTAGTTCTATCGTAGCTTGATTCTTATTCAACGTTACAGTATCTATATCACATACGACATGGACTAAACAAGAATCGACAAACTTGCCATTTTCCATATTCGCATAGACCCAAGTAGAGCCCGCCTTTTCTCCACGAATACGTCCATCATAATAAATATATAATATATCTTCATCAGCGGCCGTTATATCGGGCATTGTCTGAGATGCGTCATCAGGCGCATAAATCCATTCTAAGCGACCAGACTTCGAGATATCGATTGTCATCTCATGCTGTTTTAATTCAAAAGATTCCACATGGATTGAATCAACGATTATTACGCAAGTATCGGTTATTCCTCCGTATTTTGAAGTAACGACGACATTTGATTTACCCGGACGAACGAAAGAAACCTTGCCATCGCTAGACACGCGCACGGGGCTCATACTGGTAGACTTCCATGTCAGTTCTTGGAATGTAGCATCCCCCGGATTAATAGTTGCGGTCAATTGAGCGAAAGTGTTCGGTTTCTGGCAAATCGTATCTTTATCCAATTGGATGCTCGTTACAGGAATCTCAACCGCAACTTTACAAGTCGCTTTTACATCCGCACCACTTAACGGAGACACCGTAATGATTGCCTCACCATATTTTTTTCGCGGTCAATACACCATTCTTATCAACCGTAACAACATCCGGCGTATCAGAAACATACTTCATTGGTACGGCACCTATCGAATCTGGTGTTGTCGTTATCGTCAATTGCTGCGTGTTACCCGGTTTCATAGAAACAAATGTCAAATCCAATTTAACCGCATCCGGCCATTGTACACAATTCACTTTACATTCCGCAGTTTTCGATCCATCTTCCGTAGTCACCGTAATGGTAGCTTCACCTGCTTTAATAGCCGTAATTAAGCCTTTCTCTGAAACCGTGACAATATCCTCATTCGAAGATTTCCAACTAACAACCGTATTTGTAGGCTTAGCAGGTATAAACGTAGGTTTCAATGTATAAGTATGTTGCTTTCCATTCGAATTCGTATTTAGGGATATTGATTCCGGTAAACTCACGGATTGAATATTGGCTAGAACCTTGATAACACAGCTATCCATTTTGGATGAATCTGCGCTCATAACCTTAATAACAGCTAGTCCATCCGCAAAAGCCGTAACCAATCCCTTATTATTCACATGAGCGACCTTTGTGTTCGAGGAGTTCCAAAGCAATTCAGGTAGAACCGCTCCTTCAGGATGTAATTTAACTTTTAACTGGAGTGTACCATCACGCTGTACACGGGTCGTATCACTCTCGACATCTAAAGTCAAACTTTGGACTGAAAGAGAAACATTTACAAGACAAGTGTCCTTCTCATTACCTGCTGACACGATAATTTTGGCAGAACCTTGAGCAACAGCGGTTATTTCTCCATTCACCACACTCGCCACATTGCTGTTCGAAGAAGTCCATACGGCAGAAACACCTTCGGGAACAGTCACCTTTAATGTGGATTTTTCACCCACATTCAGAGATAACTCATGCTTATCTAAATAAACTGCTTTTCCTTTCACCGTCACTTTCAAATCCTTTGTGACAATTTTTCCATTCGAATCGAAATTAACGGAGACGGTAGCTTCTCCTGTTTGATCCGGCTTCAATGTTAGAGTCAGATTATCACCTAAGATAGATGCAGATAACAGACTCTCATTCGATACTGATTTAACGGATTTATAGATAGCTTCAGCTATATTGTCTTTATCCGTAGCCATATCTTTTAAAGATACAGTTATAGGCGCATCATTAATACCAGCCTCTATCGAAGTAAAATCTTTAACAACCGGAGCCTCATTATCAGGGAAGATATGCATGGCAGGGAACCAATAGCTGGGTTCTAGCGGATAACACCCTAATTGACGGCCAGTTTTAGCATCTACAACATATTGCCAATAGTTTATAGAGCCAAAATTCTCAAAAGCGGAAATATACAATTTGTCATCTGGACTTACACGTAAACCGGCACCCACATACAATACGCGTCCCTTCTCCGGAATGGTATAAAATGGTTTATCCATAGAAGAAGGATTACCGATCTCATAACGATAAATCTCATTACCACTGCTAAAACCACCTCCCTTTGTCCAATAAATAGCATTTTCTTGCGTACTTGCACAAAGAACACCCGCAGTCCAAGCATACCATGAATCCGGAATAGTCAAGCCATCGGGTAATGATAGATAAGTTTCTTCCAAAGTCTCCGGATCAATACATAACAGGCGTGATCCAGCACCTACCCAAACACTGCCATCCTTACTTTGTGTCAAAGTGCTGAAACTTCCTTCTATCAATTTGATAATCTCATGTTTTAGAGGATCTATCACTAAAACGCCTTTGCTTTGCTGAACTGCAAACACATATGTTTTTGTTCGGACCATCATTCCTACTTGACCATTATAAAGTCCCCCGGAATTTGAGGCACCTTTCAATTGATCTCCAACCGTCAAGTTCTTTATATCAAACAAAAAAAGTACCGTTTGAAGCGCCAATATAGCCAACAGAGTCATTCACGCCTAAAAAAGCACGCCCATCGCCTCCGCCTATATCCGTAAATTGAGCTTTCACTTTCATTGTCTTGGCATCCACCACATTCAGGCGACCTCCTTCAATACTGGCTCCACCATCCTTTGGCTGTTTAGAAGTAATAAACACATTATCTCCAAAAATAGTACCAAACTGAGATGTACAACCTAATTCTTTACCAGGGTTTGCTGTCTGGAAAATCCTATAAGCAAAATCACCAGAAGAAGTCATAAAATTAATAGTACTGTTGTTATGACCAAACCAGTCCTCGTTCAAAATAAAAACTCCCTGTGTATAATCTACGTTTTCACTTGAACGTAGTAGCGTGACTCGGCTTTGCGAAGCCGGAAGTTCAGGCAATTGCAGTTTCTGCTTCTCTATCGGATTCAGCCCCCGCAAACCGATTTGCCCCACAGCCGAAAAGGCCGATAGTAAGCAAACCATACTTAAGTAAAGTGTTCTTTTCATGCAAATGAATTTAATTATTAATTAATACGGAATTTAAAGACCTTTCGGTCTCCATCCTTTTCTCCTGTCAACAGATAATTCCCGGAGGGAAGCGATATAGGATAAAGTTCGTGGGGAACTCGAGCTATAAAGGTTCTCAATATTTTTCCTTCCATTGTCATTAAATAAAAATGATATCCATCCAAATGCTCCAAAGACAATGTCCCATTTTGATAAATTACCCGACTACCACTTACGGATAAATATTCATTACTTACTGGATTCGATATTGTTTCTACTGTATAGGTATCTATTATATCCAATCCATTCAGCACCTGTATCTCTATCGTATAAACACCGTCTATGTCTAAATTTTTCAATGGAACCAAAATTTCCCCAGAAGAGCCTTGTAAGCTCACCGCTCTTAATTCTGTGATTATATTACCTTCGGCATCGATTACATAAGTAGCGATTCTTTTATGACCACTATCCTCATTTCTATAAACACGAACTTCATAAGAGGTGGCTTCCTCTACTTTCGGGAAAGTTAAAACAGCATCAGGACCATTGAAATCTATTTCCGGAATAACAACTTCCGTTATCGTTACCTCGCAAACAGCGGTATATCCGCCATCTACCGATTGGGCTGTTATTTTCACCACACCGAACTTGGCACCTGTTACGACCCCATCTTCTACCGTTGCTATACCTGTATCGGAACTACTCCAAGTAACCTGCTTATTATCAGCGTTTACAGGAGAGATGCTAGCTACAAGGGTTGCGTTTGCTCCTGCTTGTAAACGCAAAGAAGACTTATTGAGAGAAATGGATGTTACGTGTATCACCGGGATCTCGGGTTCATCCCCTCCACCTCCAGAGGGTATTGTCGCAGCGACAAAGACATCCCCGGGCTGAGTTCCTTCTGATGTATTCATATTTCCATTCCAACTCCACGCATCCCAACAACCATCCGTCAATACACGGCTTGTAGCACCTAAACCAGAATAGCTAAAATTAGAGGTTTGGCTACTTCTCACAAAATAACTCCAATAACCATAATACCAACCGGCTTGCCAATGAATGCCATTGCTACAACTCCAATGGTCATAGTCATAAGATGGATATCCATATCTTTCCGCATTTATCGGGTGATAAATAACTCCTGTTTGAACCCCTTGCCGAATGGCGGCCGCAACATCCTCTGCCGGATGCTCTGGATGAGAAGTTTGCCCCAACAGCGGATTTGTGATAGGAGGTTCAAATTTAAACGCATTTTTAGGCTCAGACTTCGCTCCCTCTAGATCATAAGAAATATTAAGTCTACTTTCACCATACCCGATTCCATCGATCGTATATCCCATCCAGCCAGTGTATTGGGTGAGCAATACCAATCGAGGATCTGCTTGAGCAATCGCCACGATCATATCATGTCCGGTTGCCTCGCCATCCCAGCGATATCCCCAAACCATGGCATCCGGGCGATTCCCATCATGCCATTCAATCACTAAAGCGGCTTTATTGCTACCGTTACCAACCCAATATTGGATGTCATCGAAAGTAAAACTGGCATCAGCTCTTAACTGAGACTCCTGCTTTGTTGAGATATTCCTTGCGGAAGGATGCGGTTGACCTTGGACCAATACTTGCGCATAGGCTCCAACTACGTAAAAAGCCATTACAAAGAAAAAAGATAAAAACTTTCTCATAAGCATAATATTAATGTAAAACTCCAAAAAACAAATACACTGAATGATATAAAAAGACATGGCTTTAACAGGTTAACACAAAATAAATTACCCATAGTTCCCCACGAACTATGGCATAACTTACCCTATCAAAATTACCTCTTTAGAGCAATGTCCTCTGTATTCCATATTTGAATCATACGCTAAACCCCGGTAGCGTAAAATCGCGGCGGTTATCCGGCATTGGCAGGTCTTCTGACTTACTCCACTTTAGAACTTCCTTCCCGTTCCTTCCGGAAACAGTGGCAATGAGTTGATGTCTAAAGCTTTTTTGGAGCTTACAGCAGCGGGACTGTCCAGGTTTCTCACCTGATTCCCTTTTAATCGCCGTACCCTGAATAAAGTAGGCGAACCAATACGTTGGCAAATTTATAAAAAACAATTCAAATTATCGACAAATTCACAAAATGCTTTCTTCCCCCAACCATCACTGGTCATTCATGGGTATTCCCGACCGTCAAAATACATATTTGTAGGTATTGCTGAGACTAATAAGATATCGGATATTTGTCTTCGTTATTAAACTATAAAAACAAATAGGAATGAAGACTATAGGAATATTCTACGGCTCGTCTACAGGAACGACGGAAGGGATCGCGAAACGTATCGCAGAGAAGCTGGGTGTGGAAGACAAAGATATTCATGACGTATCTAACGCTTCTCCCGCTGATGTAGCGCCTTATGAAATCTTGTTATTGGGCTGTTCTACTTGGGGCGCCGGAGATTTGCAAGATGATTGGGATAGTTATCTAGGGAAGCTGAAAAAGCTGGACTTAAGTGAGAAAACCGTCGCATTATTCGGTTGCGGAGACTCAGCCTCTTTTAGCGACACTTTCTGTGACGCCATCGGTACGATCTATTCCGACCTGCGAAATACAGGTTGCAAATTCATTGGCGCTGTAGATGCCTCGGGATATTCATTTGACAGTTCCACCGCCTGCATAAACGGTATGTTCGTCGGACTTCCTTTGGATGAAATGAATGAAGACGATCAAACAGAAGGGCGGATCGACCAGTGGTTGGCATCTATAAGGAAAGAAGGAATTGAATAGACGCACACTTTTACATACATAACTGTTTAACCTTAATATTACAACGTTTGCGTATTCAACTTGATTGGTTTAGATTTATGAAGAGGTATGTGGGTCAAACATACCTCTTTCTTTTCATCTCAGTTTCCTGAATTGTTTCTTTATCCAAAAATAATAGCCGGTTATCGCGAAGATCGTCCCCAACAAGGAAACTAAGCAAGTCAATATACGGGTAGTCATTCCCCCCCACGAGCCGACGTGTACGGAATAAATCCATCCTCTTATCTTCCCCGATTTTGGGAGATCTTTATATAATTGGACTTCCGTAATCTCACCCGTAGCAGGATCAAAGGAGTAACGGTCGCTTCCTCTTGTATTTCCATAACGGGCCGTAGAAACCGTAGCGGAGCCATCTTGGATCGTGATTGAGTTAAAGTCCGGATAATGGCTTTTCAATGCCGATAACACCTCAGCCCATTGTGTGTAATCCGTCTTTTTCTTCGCGGGTTTCTTCGCGCCGGAAGAAGCTGGAGCATGATGCGCTTGAGGCGGGTTTGCACTAATACCGAAGACACTATAAAAGGCATTTCGATACCAACCAAACGACCATGTTAATCCGGTTAACGCTAAGATAAGCAGGAGCAATGCCGCATAGAATCCCCCGGAGACATGTAAATCATAGAAGAAACGGAACCAACCAGCCTTGGTCTTTACTTTCAACCGGTTTCTCAATACTTTTTTATTACGGGGATACCAAATTACGATTCCACTTATAATAATAATCGCCAAGACCAAAGTCGCATAGCCAACTATTGATTTTCCCCAAGAAAAACTTCCATCCCGTTTATACTCATCAAGTAACCAACGATGAAGACGCATCATTTTCAGGAAAAAACCTTGTCCGTCATCCATCCCGGTCACCTCCCCGGTATAGGGATCAATAAAACCGGCGGCTTTTTTCCCCGGTAATACAAGTTGATAGGTTCGTCTCGGGTCAGACGATACCCGAATACCGTTTATTCGAACCGAATCGGGTAATTGTTGGCGCGCCGATTCTATCAAGGTGGCAGGCGAGAGAGGTTCCCCTTTTACTTTCTTTACAAAATAACGGGAAGGGTAGCCTAATTCTAATATCTCTGTCTCAAAGACGAGAATCGCCCCGGTCAGGCAGACAATCGCAATAATAATGCCAAAAGGTATCGATAGCCATAAATGTACTTTCGCAAAGAATTTTCTCATTTTCCGAATAATTGTTTAATCCCGTCATATATACCCGGAACCGCTACCGTTCCATGGTTCTCGTCGGGAAATGATTTACTAAAGAAACGCAGGTTCTCCGCTTGCGGTAAAAGCTCCGAAAGAAGATAACTCACTTTGTCAAGATGAATGTCCACCCGGTCCGTCCTTTTTTTAGACGCGACACCGATATACAGGCTTTTCCCTTTAAAATCCCGGCCTGCAACCAAAGCCTCCGCCTCCCGGACCAACCGCCCCTGATCCCACCACAAACTAGGGTCGACCGCTAGATAGGTATCAAATAATTCCGTATGACGAAGAAACGTATTCAAGGTGAAAAGCCCCGCATACGAATGACCGATAAGCATATTCCAGCCGTTCGTGCGATAGGCACTATCGATAGCAGGGCGAAGTTCTTCCGTAAGAAACTTACTGAAAGCCTCACTTCCCCCTCCTTGCGGAATCGCATCTATGGAGATTTTACCATCCCGTCCGGCGGCTGAAGCGGTAGGCGTAAAATCACGTGTCCGATCCGTATTTAATACCCCGACAATAATACAGGGAGGTAGATATTTACCTCTACCGGATGCCAACGTTTTCCTTATGCCTACCAGCGAATGAAAGAAAGAATCTCCATCTAGCAGGTAAACAACCGGATAGCGTTGTTTCGTATCCATATTATAATGCTCCGGCAGGTGTATCCAATAACTCCGGTCTTCTTGCAATACGGTAGAGTACAAAACCAGTTCCTTTCCTATACAAATATCCTCCTGGCTCCGCAGGGTTAGCGGGAGCAGGAGGAATATTAAAAGAATGTGAGTCCGACTCATACTTGCTTATTACTCTTGAGCGGCAGTCAATTTACCTACACCACTGATTTGCTCTGCCTCAACGGTAAGACCTTTTGTTGCGGTAGCTGTCTTCGGATCGATACGATACACGGCAGGTTGACTTCCATCGGTAGTCGTAACCGCCATATAAGCGATACCATCCTCCGAGAACGGAGTATTGCCAAATCCGGAAATAACATCCGTGGAAGGCAGCCCCTTCACGTAAGTAAGACTCTTATCCTCTCCTTTATAAATAGCCAACTCTTTCGCGGCGAATCCGGATTCAGTCAACGGACGATCATACATCAACAACAAGAAATAATCTTCCGTGATATGCCAACAACGCAAGAATGCCTTACCACCCGTCTGTGCCTCCAAATTACAATAATAATCAGGATCAAACCCCTCCGCGTTAGCCTTAATACGAACTACACCGGCCGGCAAAGTCGTTTTCTGTACCTCCGCGGTCATCGTCTTGGCATAGCTGGGCGAGAACACATACACATCGCCGTTGTCTGCCGTCCAAATGGTCTGGTAGTATTGAGAACGGTTACGTCCGCAAGCATAACTGATCTTATCCGTCTTTATCAGTTTCGGGTTCTCGAATTTCTCGTTCGCATAAATAGCGACCCAAGCCTCGTTCGGATATTGCGTCCATTGCAATTCCCCTTTTTCGTAAGCGCCACTACCGCTTCCTCCGGATTCAGTCTTTACCAGCTCCGGGTATTTAACATATTTACCTCCCTCCGCTTTCACGCCGTACTTACTCAATCCCATCGGGATAGCCGCGGAATAGATCCGGCCGTTCGCTTGGAGAATACCCGCTAACGTAACAAACTCGCCATTTCCCAAATAATTCTCCGACAAGATCGTATTCGTGTTTGTCGTAAACGTCTCTTTGGCCACATCCAGATAAGAGAGCAAGAAACCTTTAGGCAGATAACCATTCTCGTCCGCATATTCCTCACCCAGATCACCGGTAGAAGATGTAATGATATAGTCGCCATAGATACCATAAGAAGTAAACCGCTTGATCTCGTAAGTATTATCACGCTCCTTAACCTTGCCTTCCGTATTCAGTACGTATGAAGAAGTAACACCGGCATTTCCTTGATTGTAAACCAAACGATACAAATATTTATCCTTATAGAAGATCCATTGCGTACCGCTTTCCGTAGTGAGTCCGTTGTTTTTAGCGGAGATAGAGCCATCACCCAGCGTATCGGCTGTCAACAAGTAATTCGCGTCACCGACAGAAGCGGCAACTACATAGCTCGAAACCGCCTCCGAGGTCGATCCTCCGCCATTTCCATTCCCGTTGCCTCCGTTATCCGGGTTTACAGGATCGTCGTCACTACAAGAAGTAAATACCCCCCAACCAATAACGCGGCGGCAAGACCTGTCATTAAATAATTCTTCTTCATGTTGTTTTAATCTATTATGTTTTGAATTAATTATTGATAAATAAAAGATAGTCACACTTTAAATTAATTACCGAAATAAACCCTCACCTTACCATAGAAAGCCCTGCCAGCCTTCTGCAAGCTGAAGTTATCGTATAATTTCTCGTTCGTGAGATTCCTGCACTCGAAAGAGATATTGTAACGCCCGTTCTGTATACCATAAGAGAGTGTCAGGTTATGCGAGAATTCGAGTTGGTACCACAAATTCGGATTCACTGCCTACTGCCTCCGAATACAGCGGAAAGCTATGACTATATAAATTATACGTAAGTGACAC
>ENA-OQCW01001330-OQCW01001330.1-human-gut-metagenome-genome-assembly--contig:-NODE-1330-length-10221-cov-2.671191_pt1 | contig 10221 bp, 13 predicted proteins | sample MGYA00242767_ERZ504593 | MGnify/ENA primary metagenome ERZ504593 (study PRJEB26092, sample SAMD00036307) | human gut metagenome | host: Homo sapiens | study: EMG produced TPA metagenomics assembly of... | reverse complement strand
AAAAATGAGTATTTATTTAGATTATAATTCATCAGCTCCTATTGATGGAAGAGTCTTAGATGTTATGGTGGATGTCTACAAAAATATATTGGAATGCGGATAGTAGAACGCATGATTATGGCGAGGGTGCACGAAAAATAGTGAACATGCAAGAAAACAAGTTGCTTCGATTTTAAAAATAAATAAGGACGAAGTGATTTTTACAAGTGGAGCAACAGAAAGTAATAATATTGCACTCCAAGGATTAAAAGAATATGCATACTCAACTAATAAAAAACATATTATTACGACATCCATAGAACATAAAGCTGTACTTGAAACAGCAAAAGCTTTACAAAAACAAGGGTTTGAAGTTGACTATGTTTCGCCCGATTTGAGTGGGCGTATATCTGTGGAAGATATTATGTCAAAGGTAAGAGAAGATACATTACTTGTTAGTGTGATGCATGTGAATAATGAAACTGGTATTATTCAACCAGTGTATGAAATTGGAGAAGCTTTACAGGATAGAGAAGTATTATTTCATGTGGATGCTACACAAAGTTTTGGTAAACTTGTAGAAGAACTCCAGAAAATTCAATATAATATGTTATCAATGAGTGCTCACAAATTAGGAGGCCCGCAAGGAATAGGAGCGCTTATATTAAGGAAACAGAAGTATAAATTCCCGCCGGTAAAAGCAATTATGTATGGAGGACAACAGGAACATGGAATTCGACCAGGAACTCTTCCAGTTGCATTAATAGCAGGATTAGGTAAAGCGTGTGAAATAGCGGAGGAAGAATACAAAGATAATAATCGAAGATGTCAAGCGATTAAAGATAAAATGAAATCTATGTTAGAAGAATCCGGGTTAACATACAAATATAATGGTCTGCAAGAATATGCATTTCCGACTACTGTAAATGTATGTTTCTGTGGCGTATCATCAGAAGCATTGATGTTGTCATCAAAAGAATTTTGTAGTATATCCAATGGAGCTGCATGTAATTCTAAATCATATAATACAAGTTATGTACTTTTGGCTATGGGTATTCCAGAAGATCAAATAGAAAGTTCAGTGAGAATTAGCTGGGGATATGATACCGAAATGGTTGAATTTGAAAAATCATTTAAAAATCTGTTGGAGTCAGCGAGAAGACTGGTCTGGTAAAAAAATAGAAAATATTTTTAAAAGGGACGCAAATTGAGTCTCCAAGGTATATATACGATTCTTAGATTGAGCCATTTTTATTTCAAATGCTGACTTGAAAGTGAGCCGCTTAGAAGTATTCTGAATATAATTCTTTTTATTCGGAGGAAAATAAGGTGGTTATTACAATGCAAGATTATGATGAAATACGCAGGAGTTTCGTTGCTGGCGGAAATTCAGAGACATATCGCAAAACGATGGGGATTTCCAGGAATACAGTTAAAAAATACTGTGAATGGAATGCTGTCTCCTGAGAACGGAAAACACCTGACCGTGAATCGACTAATTCTTACACCAGACATAGTCAAATTCATATACAACTACCTTGATGAAGATTCCCGGTAAAGTCTTAAAAGCAAAACATATCGCAAAATGTATCTATGACCGACTTGTTGAAGAAACAGGATTTACAGGTGGGGAATCCTATCGTAACTAGAAGGTCTTTCGATGGATCGATACTTTCAATATTAATCTTATATGAGTCGTAAGTGTGCGTGGTAAGGTGATTTTACATCGTAAGAAATTCGATTCATGATGGACTATACGCATTCAGATTTGAAACTGGGTGCGGTTTTTTTATGCCCTATTTTAAAAATCTTGTTTCTAAGCACTGTAAAATTTTCGGATTTCCTTTCTATAAGTGAGGGGGAAATCTTTTTTGAAGCAGAAAATTAAAAGATTTTTCGAATCTCCTTGTATTTCTGCCTATGACGATTGGGTTAAGTGAGGGGATCTTTAAAGAATAAAAAGATAAGAGCGGATCTGATCGAAAAGAATGAAATGATTTCTTTTTGCCGTTATTAGCGTCGGGTTAAAATAACCATCTAGTGTCAGGCTAAAATAGCCAATCCTAGTCAAATTAAAAAAGCCATTACATACAGGTCTTCATCCTCTTATACTGATGATAAGCCAATGCATCAGAAAAGGAGGATTTATGCACGAAGATGCTACATGTAATGACTTACAAAAAATCATAACACAAGCAATCAACGAAATAAAGCAGGAACAAGGCGAAAATTTCAACCTTGCCAAAATTAATCTTGCAGAACTGGAACGCCGAACCGGGCTCAGCAGATCCAGGCTAAGGCACTTAAAAGAAAATAACTTTATTGTTACGCCACATGGGAGGACAGGACAAAAAGCAACAGCTACGGTTCTGACCGGATATAGCGGCATTATTGACGGACTGCTCCGAAAAGGCGTCACGAATTCTTCTGTATGCTTTGAGCGGCTGCAGGAAGCTGGATATACCGGTGGGTTAACAACCGTAAAAACTTATATCGCTGATCACCGGGATCTTGTCCCGCCCAAGCGTCAGCTCGTTGCCCCTCAGGGAAACCGGGGACGCAGATATCAAACTTCCCCTGGGGAATCCTATCAGATGGACTGGGGCTTTGTCCAGGTAGATACAAATACCGATGCTTCCTATAAGGTCGCATGTTTTGCTATGATCTGCCATCATTGCGGGGAAAGATACATTGAATTCTTCCCCAATGCCAGACAGGAAAATCTTTTTATAGGGATGATCCATGCTTTTACTTATATGGGAATCCCGCACTATATACTGACAGACAACATGAAAAGTGTCGTGATCCGGCGTGATCCAGAGGGACATCCTATCTGGCAGAAAGATTATAAAGTGTTCATGGAAACGATCGGTTTCCAGACGAAGCTCTGTAAACCAAGGCATCCTTTCACCAAAGGAAAGGTGGAGCGCCTGATCCGCTTCGTAAAAGATAACTTCCTTGCTGGCAGAGTTTTTGGCACGATTACCGAATTAAATCTGGAAGCCATCGGATGGTGCAAACGCCAGAACAGCATATACCATAAAGCAGTGGACTGTATCCCCTGTGAAAAGCATCAGGAAGACTGCATGGCTGTTGCTTCCGTATTAACAAAAACACAGGCACTTGCTTTCTATCTCTGTCCGGAAAGAAAAATTTCTTTCGATGGATTTGTCCATTATGAAGGGCGGCGCTTCGGCGTCCCGTACTGGTACACCCAGAAGACCTGCAGGATCCGGAGAGATTCCTTTACCCTCTATATCTACGCATCCGATCTCAGCAAAGTCCTGACCACCCATGATGTTACCTGGATGAGAAGAGACAGTTTCTGCCGGGATCAGTATGTGACAGAACAGCCGGAAGAAGTCCCATCAATGCCAGTCAAAACCCGGATCTTTCAGATAGAGCCACCCAAACAGCACTCCGGATTTGAAAAATTCAACTTTGAGGAGGGCCTGTGGGATGAATGAATCAATACTTGAAAGAATCCAGTCCAGTGCAAAGGCACTGAAGATCGATCTTTATACAGCAGAACTGGCCAGCTATGCCGATGAAAAAGAACTTACGCCGGAAGCTCTGGAGGCAGTCTGCGGAGTTTTTGAATACCTGGAGCAGAAAAAAGTACGACTCCATGGTCCACACAATGCTAAAACTGAGTAAGCTTCCTATGAATGAGCCGAAAACCTTTGAAAGATTTGATTTCAGCCGGCTCCATGGAAAGCATGTGCAGTCACTGAAGAACCTCTCTTCTCTGTCCGCTCTGTATGCAGGAAAAAATCTGGCATTTATTGGTCCGCAGGGTGTAGGCAAAACTCATCTGGCCATGGCTTTTGGGCGGGAATGCTGCCTGAAAGGATATAAGACTTATTTCTTAAGGGCAAGCGAACTCAACCAAAAGTTGACGGATGCAAGGAAACACGGCCGGGAGGGGGCTGTCATCAACGGGCTGGTAAAGCCTTCCTGCCTGATCATTGATGAGATTGGCAGGTGTGTGTTCGATAAAGAGAACACCCGTATGTTCTTTGATGTGATTGACCGCCGCTATAATAAAGATGGTCCCAGCACCATGATTTTTACCAGCAACAAAACACCAAACCAGTGGGGCGAATATTTCAGCGAAGATGATACGCTGCTTTGTTCTTTAGACCGGGTTTTTGATGACGCCACTGTATTTATGATCAAAGGTGACAGTTACCGGGGACGCAAGCTGGAAACACTTGGTCTTGAGGCTGGTATCGCAAAACATACGGAGTATAAAAATGCGTAACTGTTAATAACATACATGATGCATTGGCGTTTTTAAATTGACTGAGATTGGCGTTTTTAATCCGACTCTGAATGGCGAAAATCGCCCGACGCTAACACATAGCCGGAAGGTTTTCAATTTGCGAAAATCATCCGGTTTTTTCATGCCTATTTTTATACATAGTCATTTCCCTACACGGGAAGATGGCTATTAAATTTTCAGGAAAGGAGGGAACCGTTATGGCGAATTGCAAAGTAATTGCGATTGCCAACCAGAAAGGCGGAACGGGGAAAACCACCACGACTGTCAACTTAGGGATCGGACTTGCCAGAGAAGGGAAAAAGGTCCTTCTGGTAGACGCTGATCCACAGGGCGATCTGACCACTTCATTAGGGTGGCCGGAGCAGGATAATCTTTCTGTGACGCTTGCCACACAGTTAGAGGGCATTGTGGCTGACCGGGAAATGGATAGCCACGCCGGGATTTTACACCATGAGGAAGGCGTTGATCTGATCCCGTCTAACATTGAACTTGCAGGACTGGAAGTTATGCTTGTCAATGCCATGAGCCGGGAACTGACGCTGAAAAACTATCTGAATGAAGTGAAAAACGGATATGATTATGTGTTGATTGACTGTATGCCGAGTTTGGGTATGCTGACAATCAATGCACTGGCGGCGTCAGATAGTGTAATTGTTCCGGTACAGGCTCAGTATCTTCCGGCAAAGGGAATTACACAGCTTATGAAAACAATCGGGAAGGTACAAAGGCAGATCAATCCGGCGCTGAAGGTAGACGGAGTGCTTTTAACACTTGCGGATATGAGGACAAATCTGGCCCGTGTGACCGCAGAAAGTATCCGGCAGAATTATGGGAGGATGGTCAAGGTTTACCAGACGGTCATTCCGGTTGGCGTGAAAGCAGCGGAAACGAGTGCCGCAGGACAAAGCATTTACAGCTATGACAAAAACAGTACAGTCGCTAAAGCCTATGGGAGAGTTACTATGGAGTTCAAAGACGTTCTAAACCGATATATGGAGCGGACCGGATGCTCCGCCAGGGATCTGGCGGAACGCTCCGGCCTGTCCACAGCTACAATTAGCCGATATCGCTCTGGAGACCGTGTGCCGGAAGCAGATTCCAGGCAATTGGAGAATTTAGCCAAGGGGATTGCGGCGATAGCAGCCGAAAAGAAAATTCGGGAGATGGAAGAGGAAGCGGTTCGGCAGGCGCTCTCCGAGCAGGCACAGGGGCCTGGTATCGAGATAGAAAAACTCAGATTGAATTTTGATACCCTGCTGAAGACATTGTCCGTCAGCGTATCCGATCTTGCGCGTTTTTTGAGCTACGATCCTTCGTACCTGTCCCGTATCCGAAAGGGGCAGCGCAAGCTGTCCGATCCTCAAAAATTTACGGCGGATGCCTTTTTAAAGCTTGATGCAAAAACAGAAGGTACAAGGCGGTCAATCCTGTCATCCCTGCCGCTCTACACGGCCGACGATGAGCTTGTCTTTCAGGTTTTGAGGGACAATCGTGTTTCGGAGAAAAACCAGATCAGGATCATGGAACATATTGCTTTTCAAAGGGAATTGACGGAAGAAATTCTATCCCACGACTCCATCTTTGAAGCGTATCCCAACTTTTCAAAAGATGAGTTTGCCCAATACCCCATGACGCTATCCTTGGCTGGCGCTTTTTATGAAGAGGATATCGTCTACACCTATGAGCAATATCGGGAACATCTGGAGATGATGAAGCGCTTTTCTCAGATGCATAAAAACTACCATATTGAGGAAAACAAATCTCCTGCGTTCCGCCATATCCAAATTCTTATCCATGAGGGAAGCTGGGCGATCGTGTCCAAGGAAAAAACGCCGGCGATTCATTTTGTTATCCGGCACCCCAAAATGCGAGAAGCCATGGAAAACATCACAATGCCCATTGTGGAAGGGGAAGAGTATAAATGAGGCTAAATCCGAGTCCCTTGCGTTTGAAAAATGGGTATAAATAAACCAGGCATTCCCTGCTTGCACAGCCTTAGCTGGATACAAGTAAGGAATGCCTGGTTTTGCGATGTGCCTTTTTTACTCCATCGCTTCCCTGTACTCTGGATATGTTTCCTGGATTTTCCGCGCCAGATCCCAAATCTCCTCGTCGCCGGAAAGCACATAGGATGTTCCGCCGGCGCCATGGAACCGGTTTTCATCAAACCAGAAGAGGCAGGTATCCCCATCCGCTGTCTCAAACTCCAGGATCCGGCTGTCTGTAGAGCCGCTGAAAGCTTTGGATACAATGGTCGTTTCCCGTAATGCCTGCAGGATTTCGGAGATGATTTCTTCATCCGTCGTTTCGTAGCGTCCCAGGATGTTATCGTTGTGACGATAGGTAAGCGCGACCGGCAGCTCTTCCAGCGACTGATCCAGAAATTCCTGCTGGCTTTCGGTGCAATAGGCCCGAAGCGATGTGTCTTTTGGGGAACACCCCGCCAGTACGCACAATAAAATCAGCAAAACGGTAATTTTAATCCTCTTCATCCGAATCCCTTTCTGGCTGTCATAGCCTGCGCTGTTTTTCTATGTAGAGCTGGTACAATCCCATGCGTGATTTTACACCCGCTTTCTCATAGATCGCCGCGATATGCCGCTGACAGGTTCGCCGGGATAGATACAGTCCATCTGCGATCTCCTGAATACTTTCCTCTGAATTGACCAGCTTGTCAAATACTTCGGTTTCCTTGGGCGTAAGGATAAACAGCTCCGACAAAAGACGGAACGCTTCCTGAGGGTCCAGGTCTGTCGGGATATCCTTGGGGGTGCCGGATGAAACCGGCATCCAGGCTGTATAAAGATAGATGACTACGCTGACGGCCACAAACAGGACCAGTGCCAGAATGATGGATGCCATGCCATTGCTGTCAGAAACAAGCAACGCTACAGAGGCGTTGGTAAGCAAAGCGGCGCTCACGTTATTCATGGCGCGCCCCATACCGGCCCACAGCGCTGGCGTGGGCATATGGCGGGCAAAATCCAGAAAGCTGGTGGTGAAGAATACCACAAAAAATCCAGCCGAAAGATAAAATACGATCAGGCCGATCAAAAACGGGCCGCCCAGCTTGAGTACTACCAAACAGATGACGGACATCAGCATGACGCAGTACATCATCATGGCCATAAATTTCCGCTTTCGGATATCAAAAAGAAAGCCGGCAGAAAGGCCGCTTACCGCCAGCAAAAGCCGCGGCCATTGCCCGATGTCAGTGCCTGCTGCATGATGCATGGTGACCGCGTTGTCCAGCGTACTGAAGATACATGCCATCAGGATGACAAGCAGTGCAAGGAGTCCGCCGGCGGCGATCTTCTTTCGGGTTCCCTTCCCATCCTCCTCTATGGCCTCTATGGCGGGGGACTGGGGTTCTTCCGCTTCTGCATTTTCCTGGCGGCAAAGCCTTTCTGCCTTCAGTAACAGCGCTAACGCTACAAGGGCAAAGAGTGAAAGTATCAAGGCTTCCGCAGTTTCCAGATCCACAAGATTGTTATTTAGAAACTGCAGGAAGATCCCAAGGGCATAGGAGACACCAACCATACGCGCCAGATGGGTGCGATCCCTCGCCAGTTTGAAAAACAGGTAGTGGGCCGCGCTTCCCAATATCCCCAGAAACAGGAACAATGTCATTCCGGAGAGCAGAGTGGACGAATAAGAAACATGTTTTTGAACCAAAAAATTGCATACTGCCGCTGCTAGTGCAAGGATAAAAAGTCCAACGATTTGTACCCGCCTTTTCAAAAAGCGATGAAACAGCGGATAGAGCAAAAAACCGACAGCGCTTATTCCTAACGCGTAGTTTTGCGTAATCACCGTTTTTTCTTCCCCTGCCGTAAGCGAGATCATATTCACATATAGGTACTCGGCGCCAAGAAATAGAAAAGTAAAAATACCAAGCAGCAGAATCGCATAAATGGATTTTGGATTTGTGAAGCTTTTCTTTATTACCATACGTCCCATTCCACCCCCTTTCTCCGCAATGGTACAATTATAAACCATTATACTATAAACGGCATGGATTTTCAACGATTTCGGTCGGTTAGAGACTTTTTTCGCTGACGTTTTTGCGGAATATACAATCCTTCCTGTTTGACCTAAACCAGGGATTCTCCTGGATAAAACCGTATATTTTTGGAGCTGCGTTCCGCATCCGGGAACTACCGGTTTTTTGCGCCCGCACATGCCATTTTACCGCAGCCACACGGTGCAGCCGCGGTAAACAAGGAAATATCCTGAATGAGAGAAGCTGTCTAGTAGGTGATATTGTGGACGTAAAAATAAATCAGCAGGCCACCCAGCCCAGCGCCGCTTATCAGGCTTGCCCACGTCCAGAATAAAGACAGCAGAAGCCCCAGGAAAATAAACACGCAGAACACCACGACAAAAGCGTCTCTCTGGAAGAGCATGATGAATTTGATACAGGCGATCACAACCCCTGCCATCATAACGAGAGCCCCAAGAAGAGCCAGAACAAAAACGTACACCCCACCATCTGGAGAATTGAGATCAAGATATTAAAGCCAAGACCTATCCCCGCGATCAGGCTGCCTACTTTGATGAGGCTGTCACGGGTAGCGCTGAACGCGCCAAAGAAATAGGTTGCGATTAACCCGTTGGAGCCAATGAGCAGCATGTTTACAATAATGACACATTCTGCGCTTATGTAGTACGATGTGGAAACTGCCAAGCTGATAATAGCGGTGAGGGCAGTGAGGAACCCACCGATGGCGCCAATGAGATGGTACGGCCTGAACCTTGCATACATACGATATATCCTCTTTCTGATCCTGCGTTCCGAAAAGGCCAGCTGAAGCCTTTTTGGACATTCTGTGTCCTGGCCGGCCTTCCATCATGTGAACTTTTAGTTTTTTGTCATAGCAGGAAGCTGGTGTTTTTAACAGGCCGCTTTAGCGCCAACTAAAAAAACACTGTGGCGCACCTGCGCCATTTTGAGAAACGAAGCTTTGAGCGGAAAATTGAGGCCATCCACCCTGTACAGAGTGTAATACCTCTTAAGTTTACAGGACGTAGCAGGCCGCCTGTCATGATCGGCAATCCCTTTTGCACAATCAAGGTGTTTTGGAATTTTCACACAAAAAATAGATTGGCGCAGGTGCGCCAATGCGTTTTTTGATAAATTGGCGCGAAAGCGGCCTGCACAGATCCTTAAAAAAAGCGATAGCGATTCATGAGACCAGGACAGAAGAAAGGAGGCACGAATGAAAAAAACGAGGGCAGCGGCACTTCTGGCAGCCATCTGTTTGGCTGGCGGGGTGTGCAGCATCAGATCCTGCGCTTCCGGCAGAGACTCCGACCCCGACAGAGACTTCGTCCCCGGCATACCAAGGGGACTCCCTTTTTGCTTACTGTACCGAAAGGCAGCGGGAGCTTTTGGAGCTGCCCCATGAGGAACTGCCGGTGGAACTGATCTTTCACCATTGGACAGAGACGGCGGCGGACTACGAGACAAGGGACGAAACGGTGATCGCCGGGGTCTTGCAGGCACTGCGGGATGTGTCGGTGGAATCCGAGTCACCCATCGTCTCTACAGATACCCGGGGGCTTACATTTGTGACGGCGCAAGGGGATACCTACAGTTTCTGGTTTGATAAACGCCGGTTCGAAGGGGTGGATGGCAGGTGCTATGTCCTTTCCGAAGATGAAAAGCTTTGGGAACTGGCGTGGGGATTCGGACAACAGACCCAGAATATCAGGATCTAATGAGATAAGCGGTATTTCCCCATGATTTCCGCGAAAAATGTGGATTGGCGCAGGTGCGCCACATAATTTTTGGGAAATTGGCGCTAAAGCGACCTGCACAAATCCCGAAAAAGGCGCTACAGTAAGTTTTGTTTGACAAGGAGGAGAAACCAAATGCAAGCAAAAAGGAAACTGACGGCGCTGCTGCGCTGCTGCTTTCCCTGTAGTATGCTGCTGGGGATGCTGCCAATGACCGC
>ENA-OQCW01001329-OQCW01001329.1-human-gut-metagenome-genome-assembly--contig:-NODE-1329-length-10228-cov-2.131274_pt1 | contig 10228 bp, 14 predicted proteins | sample MGYA00242767_ERZ504593 | MGnify/ENA primary metagenome ERZ504593 (study PRJEB26092, sample SAMD00036307) | human gut metagenome | host: Homo sapiens | study: EMG produced TPA metagenomics assembly of... | reverse complement strand
ATTCAGGAATTTGGTCGGGAATTGTTGGAAAAAGCAGTTATAACTGATGTGGAAGAGCGCATGAAAAGAATGCTCTCCGTTTATAAAATAGAAGAAAATGAAGTGCTCACTTTTTCTGACGACATCTCTTTTGAACTATGTGATTATAGTAGCGGAAACGTATGATGATAAGATTGGTCATGAGCAGATCGAACATATTCTTCTGTTTTTGAAAAATGGGATGCAGGAATATTGTCACAATCAGAATAATGTGCAATGTGCATAAAAATTAATTTTTAATAATCTAAAACTATACAAAATATATAAAATGTATAATGACAAAAAATTGAAAAAGTGGTAATATGATTACAATAGGTAATGTGAAAAATGCTAAAAAGAAAAAGGAGGATGTATTCACATGGCAAAATATGTAATGGCACTAGATGCAGGAACAACGAGCAACAGATGTATTTTATTTAATGAAAAAGGCGAGATGTGCAGCGTGGCACAACGGGAATTCACGCAGTATTTTCCACAACCTGGATGGGTGGAACATGATGCAGATGAGATTTGGGCAAGCCAGCTTGGCGTAGCTGTGGAAGCAATGAATATGATCGGGGCAACCGCAGAGGAGATCGCAGCAATTGGTATCACAAATCAGAGAGAGACAGCAATTGTGTGGGATAAGAACACAGGGGAGCCGGTATATCACGCAATTGTATGGCAGTGTAGAAGAACTTCTGAATACTGTGACTCTTTGAAAGAGAAAGGACTGACAGAAAAATTCAGAGAAAAGACAGGACTTGTCATCGATGCTTATTTCTCAGCGACAAAGGTAAAATGGATCTTAGATAATGTACCGGGAGCAAGAGAACGGGCGGAAAAAGGAGAGTTATTGTTCGGTACAGTTGAGACATGGCTGATCTGGAAATTGACAAAAGGTGCCGTGCATGTGACAGATTATTCAAATGCATCACGTACAATGCTCTTTAATATTAATACACTTGAATGGGATGATGAGATTTTGGCAGAATTGGATATTCCAAAATCAATGCTCCCGGAAGCAAAGCCTTCAAGCTGTATTTACGGGGAAGCAGATCCATCGTTTTTAGGGGGATCAATTCCGATCGCAGGTGCTGCAGGTGATCAACAGGCCGCTTTGTTCGGACAGACATGTTTTACTGCAGGAGAAGCAAAAAATACATATGGTACAGGATGTTTCTTATTGATGAACACAGGCGAGAAACCTGTTTTTTCAAAGAATGGCTTAGTAACAACAATTGCATGGGGACTGGACGGAAAAGTCAACTATGCACTGGAAGGTTCCATTTTTGTGGCAGGTGCGGCTGTGCAATGGCTGCGTGATGAGATGCGAATCATCGATTCTTCACCAGACTCTGAATATATGGCGAAAAAAGTAAAAGATACAAATGGATGTTATGTCGTACCAGCATTTACTGGCTTGGGAGCTCCGCACTGGGATCAATATGCGAGAGGAACCATCGTAGGAATTACACGTGGCGTTAATAAGTATCATATTATCCGTGCTACTTTGGAATCGTTGGCATATCAAGTAAATGATGTTTTAGAGGCGATGAAAGCAGATTCGGGAATTTCACTTGCAGCATTAAAAGTAGATGGAGGAGCAAGTGCGAATGATTTCTTGATGCGGACACAGGCTGACATTATTGATGCGCCGGTTAATCGTCCGCAATGTGTAGAGACAACTGCTATGGGAGCGGCTTATCTTGCAGGTTTGGCAGTTGGATATTGGGCAAACAAAGAGGATGTAATAAAGAACTGGGCGATTGATAAGACGTTCAAACCATCCATTACAGAAGAAGACCGTGCGGTTAGAATCAAAGGCTGGAATAAGGCTGTAAAATATGCTTACGGATGGGCAAAAGAAGATTAAGGACTGTGAAAAGTGAAAGGGGGATCTTTATATGTTACCATATATAGCTGAATTTTTAGGAACAATGATGCTCATCTTACTCGGAGATGGTGTTGTAGCCAATGTGACATTGAATAAATCCGGCATGAAAGGTGCGGGTTCGATTCAGATCACATTTGCCTGGGGACTTGCAGTTATGATACCAGCGTATATTTTCGGAGCAGCTTCTGGCGCATCTTTTAATCCGGCGCTCACGCTGGCGCTGGCGATTGATGGAAGCTTTGATTGGGCATTGGTACCAGGATATATTATTGCTCAGTTTGCAGGTGCGTTTGTAGGTGCCTGTCTGGTATATATTTTATTCAAAGAACAGTTTGATGCGACACCGGAACCTGTTGCGAAATTAGGAGCATTTTCTACAAGTCCATCAGTTCCGAATCTTCCGCTCAATATTTTGAGTGAAGCAATCGGAACATTCGTATTAGTATTTGCTATCAAAGGAATCGCAAATGTGGATGGAATTGCAGGAGGATTGGATAAATTCTTAGTATTTGGAATTATTGTATCAGTTGGTATGTCATTAGGTGGACTTACAGGATATGCAATCAATCCGGCGCGTGATATTGGACCTCGTCTAGCGCATGCGATATTGCCAATCAAAGGGAAAGGCTCTTCTAATTGGGGATATGCAATTGTTCCGTTGGTAGGACCGATTATCGGTGCGATTGTGGCAGTGCTTCTGTACGGAGCAATTCCGTGGTAAAGATAACAAAAATTGAATACCGCAAACGATAGGAGAAAAGAGTCAGGCGTTTTAGAATCGGGTGGTGCCCGAGTCTTTGCCTGACTCTGTCTTATTTTAGGTAAATTATAATTAAAAAGGAGATAGAAAAATTGTATGATGTTATGATTGTAGGCGCAGGTGTTGTGGGCTGCGCAATTGCAAGAGAATTATCAAAGTATCAGGTGAATGCCTGTGTGGTTGAAAAAGATGAAGATGTATGTAATGGAACATCAAAGGCAAACAGCGCGATTGCACATGCCGGATTTGATGCAAAGCCGGGAACGCTGAAGGCAAAACTGAATGTAGAAGGAAATCTAATGATGGAAAAATTGTCAAAAGAATTAGATTTTCCGTTTAAACAAACAGGAGCGTTTGTTGTCTGTGTATGCGAGGAGGATAAACCAAAGTTACAGGAATTATACGACAAAGGTGTTCAAAATGGCGTGAAAGGACTTCGTATCCTAGATAAAGAAGAAACACATGAGATGGAACCAAATCTTACAGATCAGGTTGTTGCTGCGCTCTATGCACCGACATCCGGAATTGTATGTCCGTTTAATATGACGATTGCCTTTGCGGAAAATGCAGTTGAAAATGGCGTGGAATTTAAACTGAACACAAGTGTAGAGAACATTAGTAAGACGGAGAACGGTTATCTTGTGGAGACGTCGAAAGGAACATTTGAGACAAAAGCGGTTGTGAATGCTGCAGGTGTCTATGCTGATGAAATTCATAATATGGTATCCGAGGATAAGCTGAAAATTGTGGCAAGACGAGGGGATTACTGTCTATTAGATAAGACGGCGGGAAATCATGTGAGCCGGACAATTTTTCCGTTGCCAAATGAATTTGGAAAAGGAGTATTAGTGTCTCCTACAGTACATGGGAATCTGATTGTAGGACCGACAGCTATGGATGTAGAAGATAAAGGAGCAAATAACGTGAGACAGGAAGGAATTGATTTCCTGATGGAAAAAGCAGGAGAATCTGTGGCAAATCTTCCGATGCGTCAGGTGATCACTTCTTTTGCGGGATTGAGAGCTCGCGAGAGTAAGGGGGACTTTACAATCGGAGAAGCAAGGGATGCGAAAAACTTCTTTGATGCAGCAGGAATTGAATCACCGGGACTTACAAGTGCGCCAGCGATTGGAGTGATGGTTGCAACTATGGTGAAAGATGCACTGCAGCTTTCGGTAAATGAAAATTTTGTCGCACAAAGAAAAGGTGTTTTGAATCCGCAGACACTTTCAAAGGAAGAACGGGTGGCATTGATTAAAGAAAATCCAGCATACGGAAACATTATCTGCAGATGTGAAACGGTGACAGAAGGAGAAATTATTGACGCAATTTGGCGTCCTTTGGGGGCACGTTCATTGGATGGTGTGAAACGGCGGACAAGAGCAGGAATGGGACGTTGTCAGGCGGGCTTCTGTTCACCGAGAACGATGGAAATTCTTTCACGCGAACTGGAAATTGATATGGCGGAAGTGACAAAATCAGGCGGGGAATCAAAAATTATCGTAGGAATCAATAAAGATCATCTGTAGAAAGAGGAGGCATATACATGAAATCATATGATATTGTGATTGTAGGAGGTGGACCGGCAGGACTTGCTGCTGCGGCTTCTGCAAAGGAACACGGAATTGACAGCATCTTAATCTTAGAAAGAGACAAGGAACTTGGGGGTATTTTAAATCAGTGTATTCATAACGGGTTTGGACTTCATACATTTAAAGAAGAGTTAACAGGACCTGAGTATGCAGGAAGATTCATAGAAAAAGTGGAAGAACTTGGAATTACATATGAACTTAATACGATGGTGATGGATATTTCAAAAGATAAGGTTGTCACAGCGATGAACCGAGAGGAAGGGCTGTTTGAAATTCAGGCAAAAGCAATTATTTTGGCAATGGGATGCCGCGAACGTCCTCGAGGTGCGCTAAATATTCCGGGGTATCGTCCGGCTGGAATTTTTTCGGCGGGAACGGCGCAAAGACTAGTTAATATGGAAGGATATTTGCCGGGAAGAGAAGTTGTGATATTGGGCTCCGGCGATATTGGACTTATTATGGCAAGAAGAATGACGCTGGAAGGGGCTCATGTGAAAGTGGTTGCAGAGTTAATGCCATATTCCGGCGGTCTGAAACGTAATATTGTGCAGTGTCTGGATGATTATGGAATTCCTTTGAAATTAAGCCATACGGTTATTGACATTGACGGAAAAAGAGAGAGTCAAAAGGTGTCACACTTGCTCAGGTAGATGAAAAAGGCAAACCGATCAAAGGGACAGAAGAATATATTCCATGTGATACATTGTTGCTGTCAGTTGGACTTATCCCGGAAAATGAACTTTCAAGAGGACTTGATATCGATATGGAACGAGTGACTTCCGGACCGGCAGTAAACGAGAGTCTTGAGACAAGTATGGAAGGTGTTTTTTGCATGCGGAAATGTACTTCATGTACATGATCTTGTCGATTTCGTGTCAGAAGAGGCTGCTATGGCAGGGAAAAACGCAGTGAAATATATCAAGGGCGAGCTGGCAGCCGCTGACAAGAAAATTGATCTTGTACCGGAAGATGGTGTTCGATATACAGTTCCGAAATATATCCATCCAGAAAATATGGATGAGAAACTGACGGTTCGTTTTCGTGTCGGAGGCGTGTTCAAAAATTGTTATATCAGTACATATTTTGATGGGGAACGTATTATGAGAAGAAAACGTCCGGTTGTAGCACCTGGTGAAATGGAAGAGATCAAACTTACAAAAGAGCAGTTGAGCCAATATCCGGATCTGAAGAAAATAACCATAAAGGTTGAAAAGGAGTAGTGATAAGGATGGAAAAAAAGAGAGTTGATTTGTATCGGATGTCCTTTGGGATGTATGGTTTCGGTGGAATTGGAAGGAAAAGAAGTAAAAAATGTGACAGGGAATACTTGTCCAAGAGGAAAGGTGTATGCGGAGAAAGAAGTGACGAATCCAATGCGGATTGTGACAAGCAGTGTGCGAGTAAGCGGTGGGGATAAAGTGTCTGTCTCTGTAAAAACAAAAAGCGATATTCCGAAGGGGAAAATTTTTGATGTTGTGCGGGACATTGAAAGATGTTGTGGCGAAAGCACCGGTAAAAATCGGAGATATATTAGTGAAAGATGTAGCTGAAACAGGGGTAGACATTGTTGCAACTGCAAATGTGAATCAGAAATAGAAATAAAGTCGGGGACGGAGTTTTGCTTCGTCCCTGATTACGTCTTGAATAATAAATATAAGTCGTGTATAATGGATTCGCATATTGAAAGTAAGATACCGGAGGCGAATCGTGAATAACAAAAATACAATAAATTGTTAAATAAAATAGATAAAAATTATGAACAGATGAGTAAAGGACAAAACTGCTGGCAGATTATATTTTGAAAAATTATGACAAAGCAGTATTTCTTACCGCAGCAAAACTTGGGAAAGTGGTGGGGGTCAGTGAGTCTACTGTTGTTAGATTTGCAACGCAGTTGGGGTATCAAGGGTATCCGGGATTTCAGAAAGCACTAGAAGAGCTTGTGCGGAATAAATTAAATTCGATTCAGCGCATGGAAGTGACATATGGTCGGATCAGTCAGTCGGAGATTCTGGCATCGGTTCTTCAGTCGGATATCGAAAAAATCAAGCTTACACTTGCCAATATGGATCAGAATGCATTTGAGCTTGCTGTCGAGACTATTTTGAATGCAAAACGTATATATGTAGTGGGAATCCGGAGTTGTGCACCACTTGCTAATTTTCTGAGTTTTTATTTGAATTTAATTTTTGATAATGTGACATCGGTTCACACAAACAGCTCAAGCGAGATTTTTGAGCAGCTTATACGGATCGGAGCAGAGGATGTGATCATTGGCATTAGTTTTCCACGGTATTCTATGCGCACGTTGAAAGCATTAGAGTTTGCGAGTAACCGAAAAGCAAAAGTGATCACACTGACAGACAGTGTACATTCTCCGATGACCTTATATTCGTCCTGCAATCTGATTGCGAGAAGCGATATGGCATCCATTGTAGATTCGCTGGTTGCTCCATTAAGTGTTGTGAATGCACTTGTGGTGGCGCTATGTATGAAAAAGCAGAAAGACGTCATTGCCACCCTTGAGACATTGGAACAAATTTGGGATGAGTATCAGGTATACAGCAGTGATGAACTGAATCAGGTGGACGATTCGGTGTCACTCAATTTTAAAGAAAACGAGGAAGTGTAGATGAGTAAAGTACTTGTGATAGGAGGCGGTGCGGCAGGAATGTTTGCCGCAATTTTTGCAGCCTACAATGGAAATGAAGTTCATATTTTTGAAAGAACGAAAAACTTGGAAAGAAGCTGTTTATCACAGGTAAAAGGGCGCTGTAATATTACAAATGCAAGTGATATGGATACGTTGTTTGCCTCTGTGGTGACAAACCCTAAATTTTTTATACAGTAGTTTTTACGGTTATGACAATCAGAATGTGATTGAATTTTTGAAAGAATCGGTGTGAGAACAAAGGTTGAGCGTGGAAACAGAGTATTTCCGGTGTCGGATCACTCATCGGATGTCATCGGCGCATTGACAAAAGAACTACATCAGCTTGGCGTTTTAATCCATCTGCATACAGAAGTGAAAAAGGTTGTCGGTGAAGACAGATTTGAATACTTGGAAACGAAGGATGGACAAAAGATTACGGGAGACGCATGTGTTGTTGCGACAGGTGGGTTTTCTTATCAGACGACCGGATCGACAGGAGACGGATATCGTTTTGCAGAAGAAACAGGACATCAAGTTACTGATATTATGCCGGCGCTTGTCCCGTTGGAGCTTAAAGAAACCTACGTAAAAGAACTTCAGGGGTTGTCGCTTCGGAATGTGACTGCAGCGATCTATGATGGGAAGAAAAAGTTGTATGAAGATTTTGGTGAGATGTTGTTTACACATTATGGAGTGAGCGGACCTTTGATGCTCAGTGCGAGCAGTTATATCGGAAAACAGTTGAAAAGAAGTGAACTGAAATTGGTTATTGATTTGAAGCCGGCATTGTCTTTTGAACAGCTGGACCAAAGAGTGCTCAGAGACTTTGAAGAGAATAAGAATAAGCAGTTTAAAAATGCTGTTACCAAGCTGTTTCCGGGGAAACTGCTCCCGGTGATGCTTAAGCTAAGCGGTGTTGATGTTGAAAAAAAGGTGAATCTGATCTCGAAAGAAGGCGTCACCAATTTGTGCATTTGATGAAAAATTTTACGTGGACTATCACAAGGCTGAGAGATTTCAACGAAGCGATCATCACAAAGGGCGGAGTGAAGGTGAAAGAGATCAATCCTTCTACAATGGAGTCAAAACTGGTGAGCGGACTTTGATTTTGTGGGGGAAGTATTGGATCTGGATGCGCTGACAGGTGGATTTAATTTACAGGTTGCATGGTCGACAGCGTATGCAGCGGGAAGCAGCAATTTTTTAAAGCAGGAGGAGAAAGAATGGGATATAATATAGCAATTGACGGACCAGCTGGTGCGGGAAAAAGTACAATAGCAAAAAGAGTGGCGAAAGAGTTGGGATATGTATATGTAGATACCGGGGCAATGTACCGGGCGCTTGCAATCTATTTTCTCAATCAGGGGCTTGGCACAGATGACACAGAAAAGATTGCGGAAGCATGCAAGCATGCGGAAGTGACTCTGCAGTATGAGAACGGCGTACAGCAGGTGTATTTGAATGGTGAGAATGTGACTGGTTTTCTGAGGGAAGAAGCTGTCGGAAATATGGCTTCCGTCACATCGGCAATTCCGGAAGTGCGGGCACAACTTTTAGAATTACAAAGAGAGATGGCAAGAACAAAAGATGTTGTCATGGACGGAAGGGATATCGGTACAAATGTGCTGCCGAATGCAGAGGTCAAAGTATACTTGACTGCAAGCGTGCAGACAAGGGCGAACAGAAGATATTTGGAGCTGTCAGACAAAGGACAGGCGTGCAGCCTTGAAGATATTGCTCGTGATATCGAAGAGCGAGATACAAGAGATATGAACCGCGAAACTGCTCCATTGAGACAGGCGGAAGATGCTGTGTTGATCGATAGTTCCGATATGAGTATTGATGAAGTGGTAGAAGTAATCAAAAATCTTTGCAAATAGAGGTGTTTATGACAAGGCAAGACAGAAAGAGGATGCTGCTTTTTATCCTGCTCATTTTCTGGATGGGACTGATTTTCTTTTTTTGCAGCGAAACCAGCGGTACAGTCTGCAAAGATGAGCACCTCGGTAGGAAAAATGATCGGGAGAGTGGTGGTACCGGAATTTGAAGAGTGGAGCGACACGAAACAAGATGCATTTGCAAAGAAGATAGATTTTGCAGTGAGAAAAAGTGCCCATGCATGTGAATATGCAGCGCTTAGTGTATTGTTTTTTGTGAACTATAAAAAGAAGAGCAGAAAGATAAAACAGATTGTGGTAATGAGTGTGCTAAGTACTGCTCTGTATGCAGTGACAGATGAGATTCATCAGTTATTTGTGCCGGGAAGGAGCGGGCAGATTACAGATGTGATCTTAGACAGCTGCGGTGGATTGATCGGAGCAGTTCTGTCGGCAACCATATTATACCTGATAAGAAAGAGGAAAAAAGATGGAAGTTAGACTTGCAAAAACAGCAGGATTTTGTTTTGGGGTAAAAAGAGCTGTGGAGACGGTGTATGAACAGGCTCAAAAACGAAGTGATGTGAAGATATATACTTATGGTCCGATCATCCACAATGAAGAGGTCGTCAAAGATATGCGAAGCAAGGGTGTTGAGGTGATTTATACACAGGAGGAACTGATGCAGTTGCAAAGTGGTGTGGTGATCATTCGCTCTCACGGTGTCGCAAAAGAAATTTATACGATCTTAGAGGAACGAGGCTTGATTTGTGTAGATGCAACCTGTCCGTTCGTAAAAAGATTCACCGTATTGTTGAAAAAGAGAGTGTGGAAGGGAAGCATATTGTAATCATAGGTGATGAGTCACATCCGGAGGTGCAGGGAATCAAAGGATGGGCAGAAAACGATGTCACAGTGATTAAAACTGTGGAAGATGCAGAAAAAATTTCATGTTTCTTCAGATGTAAAAAGTGTGTGTTGTGTCTCAGACGACATTTAATTACAAATAAATTCAAATATTTAGTTGAAATTATTTCTAAAAAGAGTTATGATATAAGTGTTTAAATACAATTTGCAGTGCAACAAAAGAAAGGCAGGAAGAAGCTGATCAGATTGCAAGAAAAGTGGATGCTATGATCGTAATTGGAGATAAACATAGTTCCAACACGCAAAAGTTATTTGAAATATGTGATAAAGCATGTAACAATACGTACTATATACAGACACTTGACGATTTGAATATGAATCAATTAAAGTCGGTAAAAACGGTAGGTATTACAGCTGGGGCATCAACGCCCAAGAATATAATTGAGGAGGTTCAAAATAATGTCAGAATTAACTTTTGAACAAATGTTAGAAGAGTCTTTTAAAACAATACGTAATGGAGAGGTTGTAGATGGAACTGTCATTGATGTGAAACCAGATGAGATC
>ENA-OQCW01001328-OQCW01001328.1-human-gut-metagenome-genome-assembly--contig:-NODE-1328-length-10241-cov-2.403500_pt1 | contig 10241 bp, 8 predicted proteins | sample MGYA00242767_ERZ504593 | MGnify/ENA primary metagenome ERZ504593 (study PRJEB26092, sample SAMD00036307) | human gut metagenome | host: Homo sapiens | study: EMG produced TPA metagenomics assembly of... | reverse complement strand
AAGTATAACGAAAGAAATCACGGTTCCATATAAAGAGAAGCAATTATTCCATATCGTTGAAAGACTTTATGATAAAGGAGAAACAAGAGCAGCTGGACCAGGTCCGTATAACAGTATAATTCCTTTTAAGGGTAATTGGATTCTATTTGAGGCCTCTTCAGATACGGTATACACCTTAATGCCTGATTACAGTTTGCGCCCGCTTATCGCACGAACACCCCCTATCCACACCATGGATCCGGGCGTTTTCGTCGTCTTAAGATTGATTTCCGATCGTTATTATTTCATGGAAAGCGTAACGAATATATATGATTTTAACACAGGAGAAGGTTTCCCGAGAAAGTACTTCGCATACGATACGCAAGAAAAGAAATTTTTCAACTATATCACATACAACGATGATTATTCTTATAAGAAAGAAATCTATATGGTGACATTTCCTCCCATCAATTCAAAAGGCGAATTGTGTTCTACCATCAATGCTTCCGATCTTTGCCAGGACTATAAAAGGGGAAAGCTGAAAGGCAAACTAAAAGAGGTGGCCGCGACATTGGAAGAGGATGACAACCGGGTGGTAGTGTTGGTGAGACCTAAAAAGTAAACGATTACCAATCATCGGTAATATGATCAAGCGGATTATTTCCCCGTAATAATCCGCTTAATCTCACTCAGTTTGTTCAAGGCTTCCAAGGGGGTAAGATTATTCACGTCCAAGTTCTTGATCTCATCCCGTACTTGGCTCAACACCGGATCATCCAACTGGAAGAAACTCAGTTGATATCCCTCGGCGGCAGAGGCGATCGCTTTTACAGGTTTACCCCCGATGCCTTCCTGACGATTCTCGGACTCCAACTGCTTCAAGATCTCATTCGAACGCTTCACGATGCTTTTAGGCATACCGGCCATTTTCGCCACGTGGATACCAAAGCTATGCTCGCTTCCTCCCGGTATCAACTTACGCAAGAATATCACCTTATTCCCTACTTCCTTGACCGATACGTTATAGTTCTTGATCCGCTTAAAGGCACGCTCCATCTCGTTCAGCTCGTGGTAATGGGTAGCGAACAGCGTTTTCGCCTTCGCATTCGGGTGCTCATGAATATATTCCACGATCGCCCAAGCGATCGATATGCCATCGTAGGTACTGGTACCCCGCCCTAACTCGTCGAAAAGCACCAAGCTCCGGGAAGTCATATTATTTAATATATCGGAAGCCTCATTCATCTCGACCATAAAAGTAGACTCACCCACCGAGATATTATCCGAGGCGCCTACACGGGTAAATATCTTATCCACGATACCGATATGGGCGCTCTCGGCCGGAACAAAGCAACCGATTTGCGCCATGAGCGTAATCAAGGCTGTCTGACGCAATAAGGCGGACTTACCGGCCATATTCGGACCCGTGATAATGATGATCTGTTGTTTCTCGTCATCCAGATAGACATCATTGGCGATATAAGGTTCTCCCAAGGGCAGTTGTTTCTCGATTACCGGGTGGCGACCTCCCTTTATGTCGATCTTGTCGGAATCACTCACGACCGGACGGATATACTTATTCGCCTCCGCAGCCTTAGCGAAAGATAAAAGGCAATCGATACGCCCGATCAAGTTCGCGTTCATCTGGATAGGCGGAATATACTCCGTCAAGGCCAATACCAGCTCATTGAAAAGGCGAGTCTCCAAAGCAAGGATCTTTTCTTCCGCCCCTAATATCTTCTCCTCGTATTCCTTCAACTCCTCGGTAATATAGCGCTCGGCGTTCACCAAGGTCTGTTTACGGATCCAATTCGCCGGGACTTTATCCTTATGGGTATTACGTACCTCTATATAATAGCCGAAGACGTTGTTGAAAGCGATCTTCAAGCTTGGGATACCCGTCAATTCGATCTCGCGCTGCTGTACCTTCAACAAATAATCCTTGCCGGAATAAGCGATGGCACGCAAGTCATCCAATTCCTCGTTGACACCCTTCGCTATAATTCCCCCCTTATTGACCAAAGAAGGGGGATCGTTATTAATCTCTTTCTCAATCCGGTCGCGGATCAAGGCGCAAACGTTCAACTGCTCCCCGATCCGGCATAAGCTAGGCTCCTCACTCGCCATACATGCCTCCTTGATCGGCTCGATCGCACGAAGCGCGACCTTTAGCTGAACCACCTCACGAGGAGATACACGGCCGACAGCCACCTTGGAGATAATACGCTCCAAGTCGCCGATCTGCTCCAACTGCGTATCCAGCAACTCCTTTGTCTCCGGTTCACGGAAGAAATAATCCACGACCTCTTGGCGTTCTTGGATCGGTTTTACATCCTTTAGCGGGAATAGTATCCATCGGCGAAGCATACGGGAACCCATCGGCGAGATCGTCTTATCGATCACGTCCAACAAGCTTGTTCCCTCATCGTTCATCGTACCCACCAGTTCCAAGCTGCGTACCGTAAACTTATCCAAGCGGACGTATCGATCTTCCTCGATACGAGATAAAGCGGTGATATGGGAAATATGCGTGTGCTGGGTCTGGTCCAGATAATACAGAATCGCCCCGGAAGCGATAATACCTAATTTCAAGTGTTGTACGCCAAAACCCTTCAAGTTCTTCGTCTCGAAATGCTTCAACAGGCGATCCTCGGCGGCCGAGGTCGTAAAGATCCAATCATCCAGCTCAAAGATAAAGAAACGAGGACCGAAAGCCTCCTCGAAACGTTTCTTGTTTCCCCGTTCGATCAACACTTCCTTCGGGGAAAAATTATTGAGTAATTTGTCGATATAGTCAATAGAACCCTCCGCCGTCATGAACTCGCCGGTAGAGATATCCAAGAAAGAGATACCACATACCTCCTTGGCGAAATGGATAGAGGCCAAGAAATTATTCTCTTTATGATTCAGTATATTATCATTGATGGAAACACCGGGAGTCACCAATTCCGTAATTCCCCGCTTCACCAATTTCTTAGTCAATTTAGGATCTTCCAGCTGATCACAAATAGCCACACGCTTACCGGCCCGCACCAATTTCGGCAGATAAGAATCCAAGGCATGATGTGGAAATCCCGCCATCTCAACATGCTGCCCTACGCCATTCGCACGTTTGGTCTGTACGATACCCAGTATTTCCGCGCCAATCACGGCGTCCTCGCCATACATCTCGTAAAAGTCTCCAACCCGGAATAAAAGGATAGCGTCCGGATGTTTCGCTTTTATATCGAAATACTGCTTCATCAAAGGGGTTTCCACAACTTTTGCCACGATAGTAATCTTTTAAATGCGTTTACGAATTAATCCGCACAAAGGTACTACTTTTTTTTCTATCCGTTTACTTTCTTATAATCCGCTAGAAAAGTAGCCAGCCCACTATCCGTTAACGGGTGTTTCAATAAGCCTTTAATGGCGGACAAAGGACAGGTAGCCACATCCGCCCCCGCCTCCACGCATTGGATGATATGCTGGGTGCTACGGATAGAAGCCGCCAATACTTGGGTATCATAATCGTAATAATCATACATTTCCACGATCTTACGTACCAGCTCTATCCCGTCGCTGGCGATGTCATCCAAACGCCCGACGAACGGCGATACATACGTAGCCCCGGCCTTAGCCGCCAATAACGCCTGACCGACAGAGAAAACCAGCGTACAATTCGTACGGATGCCTTTTCTGGTGAAATATTTTATCGCTTTAATCCCCGCTTCGATACAAGGTACTTTAACGACTATATTAGGATGTAAAGCGGCCAACTCCTCCCCTTCTTTTATCATGCCTTCTAAGTCGATAGCGATTACCTCGGCGCTAACATCCCCGCCCACGATCTCGCAAATTTCCAAATAGTGTTTCCGTTGATTTTCCACCCCCCGGATTCCCTCTTTCGCCATTAAGGACGGATTAGTCGTCACGCCATCCAATACTCCCAATTCATTCGCTTCCCGGATCTGGTCCAGATTCGCCGTGTCAATAAAAAACTTCATAGCTTTAAACTTTAATGTTACGTATTTGTATAACCCTTCTGATTCGCTATTAGTTCTAAATCAACCGTCTCAATCCCCAACTAATTCCATATACAAGTCGTTAAGCCGTTTGCGGAGATATAAGTTTCCAAATATCATTAAGCCAGACCTCATATCGGTTAGGCAACATAAGTTCTGGACGGAATTCCGATATAATTATCTCTTTTTAAAATACAACGGCCATAAAGTCTGTATGCGATTCGCTATATGATACGCTAATACCGGAGGAACCGCGTTACCGATCACTTTATAAGCGCCTGAGGCACTTAACTCAAAACGTGTACTGTTCTTTTTATGGGAGACAAACGTATAATCCGGCGGAAACGTCTGTATCAAAGCACATTCTCGAGGAGTTAAGCGACGTTCTTGTAAACCGGCGTCTAATTCTTCCGTAATAACGCCCCCATGCTCCCGGGATAAACGACGGTATTCTATATTTCCATGATGCTCGGAACGAATCGTCGGGCCAATATTATCCAGCGCGATCTCCTTTTGACCTTGACAATGAGCTCCCATATATTTCGCCTGTGAATAATACCGCTGGGATGGATCTTCTGTCCTATCCGGTTCCTCCAATCCTACAAATACATCCCGACAAACCACCGGTGGCAATAGTTTCTTATCTTCCACGGTGCAAGCATGTGTCGGACTCGGATAAGGATCGTAAGCTTTGGGTATCTTCTCCTCTTGAAGCGCTCTTAAAGCCTTAACCTTTAACGCGGACTTACGTATCCCGATAAAAATCACACGCTCTCTAGACTCCGGAACCCCATAATTGCCCGCATGTAAAACTTGAGGATCTAAAACAATATATCCATCCCCAGCCGCATGGGCGAAGTCTCTCTGAATAATACTTTTCACGTCTCCCAGATTCACCAGTCCCTTCACGTTCTCCGCGATAAATATCTTGGGTCTCGTAATATCGATCACCTGCTTCATCCAATAGTAAAGTTTACCCCTCGTCTCTTCCGAGGCCTCATCGTCCTCACGCAATTTCCCGGTATGATCCTTATTCGACTCAAACCCTAAACGTTTACCGGAGACACTGAAATCCTGGCAAGGAAAACCTCCCGTGACGACATCTATATTTTTAGGGAAGACTTTTTTCCCCGCTCGATGCTCTTTCACCAAGTCTACGATACTCTTTGTATTATAAACGTTTTTATCATATCCGAATCGATCCATATATTGAAGCCAAGCGGTTTGTGCCTCTTTCAATATATCATTCGCAAAGACCGTTCGAAAACGATTCTTCTGTAAACGAACCCAGTGTTCATCGATAACCTCTTGAACCCACGTATTTTGAGGAGATATAGACTTACGATGACATATAAAATCCCCCTCGAATCCTAAATCCATGCCCCCACATCCGGAGAACAGGGACAAGACCCGTAAGCTATCCAACGATTCAATATCCTTTCCACCTCTTTTCATTTCCGATCCTTGCTATATACTATTTTTTATCAAAAGAATCGCAAATCTACAAAAATCACGGGAAAAGCACTAGAATTTATTAGTCTTTGCTCAAAACAATCTTATGCAGGAAATTGTCCTCATAATAATCTACCATATAGATTATCGAATTATCTTCTGTCGCACATCCAGTGTATAGGCCTCTTCCTTTGGGTAACGAATAACGAGCTACCGGATTCCCATCCCAATCAAATTGCTCCAGATACAAGGGATTCGTTTCATCCGTATCTTTCTTTGATTCCCGGTAAACGGCATAGACATACTTGTCACTCGCGAAACAACTGTAATAATAGAGAGGATTATCCGGCGAAGAGGTAGTTTGTAAGGTTTTATCTCCAAATCGGCACATCTTCACATGGTTACCATCAAAGTCAAAGAAACGATCCGGTCATGAAAGGTAAACGCAAATGCTTCTCGTTTTCTTGAAAAGCTATGCGCCAAATTTCCGATATAGAAAAACCAACCTGCTCCTTCAGCGAACAGGAAAGGTACGGTTCCCTTCACTATAGTATCATTCAAGCTTACCAATCCTATTCCCATTCCATCATTTGAACCTAGACTAACCTGCATCTTGCCATCTCCCATATATAAAGGCTTATCAGGGACTATCTTATTTTCAGGGATTTCAGCCAATTGATCATACTCCTCTAGTTTAAGGGTAGTGGACAAGCTAAAGATCCGATTATTACGTATGTTCCAGACGTAGCAAAGGCTTATCGGTCTCTTCCGTGGGTATCATGCGTATATCATTGAACTCATCCGGTCCCTCGCCAAAATGGGGACTAAGTTGAGCAATCCGTTTTATAATCGGGCAAAGAGAGTACATGCAAAATGATAGGCTCCCTCCCGCCACTCAAGGGTGTTTAACGATGAGGTAGTTGCCTTTAGCCAATATATTCACTTCCCGAAGCTCGATCTCCAAGTCAATCGGTATCCGCTCAATAGAACGGATCTCCCCATTTCGGGAAATCAGATTTCTCTAGCTGAATGATATTCGACTTCGGTATTTCCGGATACTCCACTCCACCAAGTTGAACTAAATTAACAACTTGAGAATTATTTGATTTCTCATGTCCACATCCTGCCAATAGCAGAATAATTACGGCAATAGCACTAAAAAAGGCAACAATACGCATATCCCTAACTATTATAATATTCTACTTTCAATCCTATTCCCCCGGTTCAAGGCCCGTGACTTACCAAATTATTCCAGAGTCAATACCTAAAGCTTTCATTTTTTTTGGGCATTAGCCTTATATTGAATAGTTTGTCAAAGATAGTTCTTAATCACGAAAGAGACAATATCGCAAACAAAAAATTGCAAAAAGGCCTCAATAATTATTCAAAATTTATACATCATATACAAGCAAAAGCCATGCATAGAATTATCTCTCTACACATGGCTCTTTTTCACGTACTCTTTTCTTATAGGCAGTTATTCATCTTTGTTTTGGTTCCAAATAAAACATTATGTGTTTCTATACTTTATTATTCTATCATTTCAAAACAAAAGGAACATATACAGAGAGCATCAAATCCGAAAGATGTCCACGACGGCCATTAGCCGGTCCGTTATTGAAATGCTTCAAGGTATTGAAACAGCCATACTGATAAGAAAGGCCGAACTCACAATGCTTGCTTAAACGATATCCCACCTTCGCCATCACGGACAGGTCAAACACGGCTTGTGGCTGTACATAAAGCGTAGGAGCGATACCGACACCTAAATGGAATTTCTTGGTAAAACGCCAATTCCAACTAGCGGCTACGGAGATAGGCATCACAAACTCATCGAAAACATCAGCTTTCTTAGAAACATATATACCATCCTCTATACTTTCATAATAAGGAAAATACTTCGTCGTTTCCATCTTCTGAAATCCCATCGTAATATCCAAATCATAAAAGAATTTCTGTTCCGGAAGGAATCGAAAGCGATAACCGATCATACTATTTAACTTATAATCGTGCCGATAAGACCAATTTGATTCATCACCCCAAGTAGTTCGTTTCCAACTATCTTGTAAAGGAAATCCAACACCGGCACCTACTAATAAGCCATGCTCAATTTGGGCGAAAGTAGAAGTAGAAACCAATAACAGTAAAAATAAAAATTTTTTTCATAAATTATCACCAGTCTTCTTTTAAACTTATTTTTGCAGTCCCTTTATTACTTTCAGGCATTTCATCTGACCAAATTTCCATTCGTCCAGAAAACTCAAATCGAGGAGGAGTTACGATTGTAACTGAGTTTCTTGGATTTTCACCAACATGCCCTAACATACCTCCTTGATCCTTAGCTAAAAGTTTATTATATACATCTGTATGTAAAAGAATTGTTACCCCATTTTTATTCTGATAATTTTTAATTGAAACATTATATACTTCAAAACCACTTCCTGACCCTGAAGCTGTAAGACGTAGTATAATCATTGTACGGTGTTTTTTCCATAAAACTTTCTTTTTTTGACTAAGATAATCAAAGCCCAATGACAAATAATTTTTATTTTCAATAGTTTGTAACTCTATAAATCTTGGAATAGCTCGAACCTTTACATAATCACCACCTGGTATTTGATATTTACTTTCAGCTAGGTTTATATCATTCTTTTCATTTGTAGCTTCATTATTACCATACAATGATATCCCTGATCCGAAATATTCCTCTAAAGCCTTATATACAGGAGCATGTGCTACACTATCTCCTATCAAAAACACCCCCCTTCTATTCACAAAAGAACTATATGTAGAACCTTTTAATTTATAATGCGCAATAAAATCTGTAGAATCATAAGGTTCAAACATGAAAACATCATCATATTTTTGTTTGAATTCTTTGATTTGATGAGCAGGCCAAGGTTGGCTAAGATCTTTCTCATAATTGTCTACAATAAGCTCCTGTTCTTGATCTGCTTCTTGCATAAGTTGCCATTGACTTACGAAACCTGCCCCCGAGAAAATATTATTTCTCTCTTCTTCTGACATATCATTCATCTCCCAAAGCATCGCATTAAAGACGGAATCATTCTTGAACTGAATACATTTATCTCCCGCATAATCTACAATTTGGAAATCTGCTTCACCAACAAAAGCCTTTGTTTGTAATCCTGTCGTTTCAGCAACATTAATCAATTCCGCATCATTACTACATGATATCATCAATAAAGTACATGCAGATGCTAAAAGCACTGTCTTTTTGTCCATACTTCTAAAATTTGAATTATTTATAAATTAAAAAAAGCCTTCTGCGTAGTTTTCTGAATCTGATATATAAAGTCCATAAGATCCAGAAGTACATTCATCTAATGAGATAATACTAGAAGAAACATCTTGTGTATCCACTATCTCCTCATAAACGATATTTCCATTCGCATCCACAACAGATACTCGTACCTCTCCTATATATTCTAAAAACTCCAAAGACAAAACTTTTGAAGTTTCATCTATGTCTGCTTTTATAGGTACATCCAAATTTACAGATCGCTGTTTTTTACTTAAGATGACCATGTAAAGGCACATGACCTGCAAAAGATGGAATACAAATTGAAAAAATTAAACAACACTGTTAGTAGCCATTTTACATTTTTCATAATCTCTCTTTTTTTGTTATGTTTCGGTTGCAAATCTAGAGATTATATATGATCTAAAGGGGTTAAATTATGTAATCCACATAGACAAAGAAAAAAACCGTAAACACTTGACAATCAAATACTATAAAAACAAATACATAGACAAACAATCGTAGAGCCCCTTAAATGAAGGTTTATTACATACTAAATATTAACAAGAGATTCATACAATCCTTGTTTACCTTCCCAATTTAATTTCTTTCGTACTCGCAAACGTGTACGATCGACGGAAGTAGGAATAATATTTAAAAGGATAGATATAGCTGTTGAATCAAGTTTAAATAATGTAAGGAAACAAAGATGCATCTCCGATGGTGACAAGCCTGCATCCTTCAGTACCTTTATAACACTAGGGTAAACTTCCATCATCAAAACTTCAATATCAATCCACATTTTTTCGGAAACGGGTGCTTCAGAATGATTAGGCTGCACAGTTTGAGATATTTTCTTTATTTTTTTAGCTAAATTACTATTGAGAATTTTAGATTCTCTTAATTCGAATAATCGAGATCTCAAGCTATCTACCTCTTTCTGTACATTTTCATATTCCACTTGCATTTTCACCGAAGAATACTGAGTATTTTGCAATTGGATTAGTTCATCACTCTTTCTCCGAAGTTCTGCATATAATTGATATATGCTTTGATTCAAAGTATTAATTTTTTCTTGTTGTTTTAAAAGTGAACGATTCTTTCTTCTTATCGTAGCTAAATAGACAATAATGAGTAAAGCACATAAAAATAACAATATCAATATAAAAGTATAATTCCTTTGCCCCTTTAATAGTAATCTTATATTTTCATTATGCAATTTCAAATGTTCATATTTTTGTTCTGTATCATATATATCGACAGATTTACTTATATTCATAAGGGAATCCTCTGCTGCTACATATTCTTCATAAAAAGACAAAGCTCTTTTATAATCATCTCTTTCTTTATTTATTTTATAATAATGATAAGCAATAGTAGCCGGTACAAAATCATTATCTATGGATACACTATTAGCCTTTTGAAGATAATTTTCCGCTTGTTCTAAATTTCCACGCTTTTGCTCAAGATCTGATAAGGTCAAATAATCCGAAGCAGTATCACTCGAATCCTCTTTTATGCTCTTCAATAAATATTTTTCAGCT
>ENA-OQCW01001327-OQCW01001327.1-human-gut-metagenome-genome-assembly--contig:-NODE-1327-length-10245-cov-3.097351_pt1 | contig 10245 bp, 15 predicted proteins | sample MGYA00242767_ERZ504593 | MGnify/ENA primary metagenome ERZ504593 (study PRJEB26092, sample SAMD00036307) | human gut metagenome | host: Homo sapiens | study: EMG produced TPA metagenomics assembly of... | reverse complement strand
CTCATACAACCGTTCAATCAGCACGGAATTATAGCTTTCCCCAAGCACCCTAGGGACACGAATCAGTTCTTTTGCCATGATAATACTTACAAAATCAATCCTTTCTCTGTTTTCATTGCCACAAAGATAGGCATACCGGCCAACATACGCGTCATAATTATCAATCAGTTTTAACGGTATGACCGGTATGGGAAAAAGGAGAAGTACTTTCCTGAAGAATGCTTTATCCGCCCTTCATCAGAAAGAAAGCATCTTACACCTGTACCCCATAGACATCCTATATTACTTTTTCAGTTCTTCCGATAAAAAGGAACGGTCTATCAATACTTGCACCAATGGTTTCTCTTTGACAAACTCATCAAGCTCACGCTTTATCAATTTATTGCCCAACCCTATGCGTCGTCCAAAATTCCTCGAAATCCTTCCGCCCTACCTGATGAGCAATTTGACTCCACATTGTCATCTGTAATCGACTCAACCCTCGGTCTAAGGTGTAGATCGTTAGGTTATCAGTACAGCGAAATCATCCGTTCTCTCATGAGTATCTACTTCTGTGGTGGCTCATGTATTGAGGATGTCACTACTCATTTGATGAACCATCTCTCGCTTCATCCGACACTTCATACTTGTAGTTCTGATACTATCCTCAGAGCGATAAAGGAACTGACGCAAGAAAACATCTCATACACATCAGATACGGGTAAGAACTACGATTTCAACACGGCTGACACTCTCAATACTTTACTGCTCAATTGTATGTTTGCATCTGACCAACTGAAAGAGGGTGAGAAGTATGATGCAAAGCCTACATACAAGAAGTTCTCTGGTTATCGCCCTGGCGTGGCGGTTATTGGTGACTTGATTGTTGGCATTGAGAATAGCGATGGTAACACAAAAGTTCCATTTCATGGCACGTTTTCTCGCCATGGCAGAGCTTAAGTAAACTTAGCTCTGCTCATCTGGCTTAACGAAAACCTTCGTTTTCATCAGAAGGACACGCTGAAGAGGTTCTTTGAGAGATTTGAACAGAACAGGCTCACTATCAATCGTTTCAGAGCTGATTGCGGATCATGTTCCGAGGAAATCGTGGAGGAAATAGAGAAACACTGCAAGTCCTTCTATATCCGCACTAACCGCTGCAGTTCGCTCTACAATGACATATTTGCTCTCAGAGGCTGGAAGACTGAGGAAATCAATGGCATTGAGTTTGAATTGAACTCTATCCTTGTTGAGAAGTGGAAGGGTAAAGCATACCGACTTGTGATTCAAAGACAGAAACGGATGGATGGTGTGCAGGATCTTTGGGAAGGAGAATACACATACCGTTGTATCCTGACTAACGACTATGAATCTTCCGTAAGAGAAATTGTCGAGTTCTATAACCTTCGTGGAGGAAAGGAACGTATCTTTGATGATATGAACAATGGTTTCGGGTGGGACAGATTGCCCAAATCCTTCATGGCCGAGAACACTGTGTTCCTTCTTCTTACAGCACTTATCCGTAACTTCTACAAGGCCATTATCCAAAGACTTGACGTAAAGAGGTTCGGACTCAATGCAACAAGTCGCATAAAAGCGTTTGTCTTCAGGTTTATCTCTGTACCAGCCAAGTGGATCAGGACATCAAGGCGGTATGTGCTGAATATCTATACCTGTAACAATGCTTACGCAGATATTTTTCAGACTGATTTTGGATAACGCCTACAACTTATGGGTATGATACTGCGTATTGTCTCAAGTCGCATTGTGGGGTAAGGGGATGTTGTAGGCAGAAGTGGGTGTTTCTGCCTCAATTTATCTGATAATTCAGTAATGAGAGGACGTGTACACGCAAGAAGGACGTTGAAGGGCTTAGTTGCGGATTTGAGGCAGGTAAGAAAATACAAAGAATTAACAGCAACCGAGAAACTGAAATACCGTATCGCAGTGAAAATGACGGCAGCCGACTACTTCCGCCTGCTGACACGATCGCATGAGGCGGGCGTATCACCAAGCGAGTACATGAGGGAATGTTTCCGTAACGGTCATGTGAAAGAACGGCTGTCGGAGGAACATGCCGGATACATCCGCCAACTCTGCGGCATGGCTAACAATCTCAACCAGCTTGCGCGTAAGGCAAACGCCGGAGGCTTCCACGATGAACGGTGGGACTGCAAGGTGGCAGTGGCAAGGATTCATGAACTTATAACCAAGATAGGGATATGATGGCGAAAATCGTAAAAGGAAGCGACTTCAAGGGTGCGGTGGATTACATCATCGACAAGAAGAAGGATACGCAGATAGTAGCAAGCGAAGGCTTGTTTATGGAAAATCTGGAAACTATCGCCATGAGTTTCAATGCCCAGTCACGGATGAACGATAAGGTGACAAAACCTGTCGGACATATCGCGTTGAGTTTTTCCAAAGAGGATGAGTTACGGCTGACGAACCGTATCATGGCAGGCATCGCGCTTGAATATATGGAACGGATGGGAATCAAGAATACGCAGTTCTTCATCGCCCAGCATTTCGACAAGGAGCATCCGCACGTGCATATTGCTTTCAACCGCATAGACAACAACGGCAATACCATATCGGACAGGCACGAGCGTCTGCGCAGTACCCGCATCTGCAAGGAATTGACCTTGAAATACGGCTTGCATATGGCTGGCGGAAAGGACAATGTCAAACGCAACCGCCTGAAAGAGCCAGACAGGACGAAATATGCGCTTTACGACATCATCAAAATGGAAGTCGGCAGATGCGGCAACTGGAACGTGCTTATCGCCAACCTGAAACGGCAGGGAGTGGAAGTACATTTCAAGCATAAGGGGCAGACCAGCGAGGTGCAGGGTGTTGTATTCTCCATGAATGGCTACCATTTCAACGGCTCCAAAGTGGACAGGCGTTTCAGTTATTCCAAGATTGACGCGGCTTTGCAGCACAACAGATGCAGGGAACGTATGGGAATAACAGCCGGAATATATGAAACGGCTACACCAAGCGCACCGTCCGGCACGGCACAAAGCGAGTTGTTCAACGGCTCTTGGGGATTGCTAAAAAGCAGTGGCTCATCTTATAACACTGCTGATGCGGAAGCCAATCAGGAAATGGTGGATATACTTCGCAGAAGGAAGAAAGTTAAGCGCAAGAGAGGTGTTGGGTTCTAATATTCTGTACTAATCCAATTCTCACGACACTTGCGCTCTATATTCATTCGGAGTGTAACCTACCTCTTTCTTGAACAGTCGGGTAAAATGTTGCGGGTACTGAAAACCGAGATTATAGGCGATTTCATTAACGGTGTCGTCTGTAGATGCAAGTTCCGTCTTGGCTATTTCAATAGACTTGTCATGAATGAAATGCAGGGCGGTTGAACCTGTTTCTTTTTTCAATAAATCACTGAAATAGTTGGGCGAGAGGCAGAGCTTGTCTGCACAATACTGTACAGTGGGCAAGCCTATCCGTTTAGCAGCCCCATCATGGAAGTATTCGTCAAGCAACCGCTCAAATCTTGCGAGGATGTCTCGGTTTTGGTTGTCGCGTGTGATGAACTGACGGTCATAGAAACGTGTGCAGTAATCAAGGAACGTCTTGATGCTGTCTGTGATGAGGTTCTTGCTGTGACGGTGTATCGGATGGTTCAATTCATATTGAATCTTGTGGAAGCAATCCATGATGATTTGCCGTTCTTCCACACTAAGGTGCAATGCCTCGTTTGTCTCGTAGGAAAAGAACGAATATTCACGCATTATCCGCCCGAGAGGTGTATTCCGCAGCAGGTCGGGATGGAACATAAGCAGGTAGCCATCTGGTTGGAACTGCATGCCGTCATCTTCCGCACCGAACACCTGTCCGGGCGCGATAAATATCAGTGTGCATAATTATTCCTAAGTCTGTGAAACCGGAACGCATGAAGCAGAATCTCGACATATTAGACTTCACCCTGTCGGCCGACGACATGGCACGGATAAAGACGCTGGATACCGACAAGCCTTTCTTACTCGGCTCGCACGAAGATCCAGAAATCGTAAAATGGTTCATGCAGTACAAAAACGCCTGAACATCAACAACCATATTTCGATAGCCGCTATCGACTATATTAAGAAGTTATTCGTATATGCCTTTATTGTAATCCGTCATGTACTGAGTAAATGTTTTGCCTGTTTGCTGTTTGAAGAAGCGCATGAGATGGCTCGGATCAGAGAAATTGAAATCATCCGCCATTTCACTGACAGTGCGGTTGGAGAATAGCAATTCGTTCTTCAGTTCCTCAAGCAGACGTTGTTTTATCAAATGGGTAGCTGATACTCCGAATTGGGCTTTTACTGAGTTATTGAGTGTGATGCGACTGACATGAAGCATGTCTGCATATTCCTGCACCCGCTGGTGGGTGCGGATATTCTGTTCCAACAAGTCCTTGAACCGAAAAGCGAAATTGTTTTTAGCAATTTCAGCGGGCAAGCAATAGGCGGCAGCGTATGTACGATTGATAATCAGCAAAAGATAATATAGTAAGGAAACAATGATATTGTACGTATCGGACACTGGATTCATCAGCTCATACTTAATCTTTCCGAGCAGCCGCATATATTCCTTCATTTCGTCATGTGTGGCATTGATGTAAGGCGGCGTATCTGTCTGGTAACAATACAAAAGGCGAAAAACGAAGAACTTGTCGGCGATAAAAGTACGCATGAAATCTTCGCGGAATATAAGGAACGTGTAATCCAACGCCGTCTCATCTACATGCCACTCTTGTTGCTGATGGGGTGAAAGCAGGAGAACCATGCCGTCGCGCAGTTCAATCTTGCGGAAGTTCAGTAGCAAATATCCGTTTGCCTTACGGAAAAAGTAGAAGCTGAAGAAGTCTGTCTTAAACCGCTTGTTTTCTGTCAGCACAAGTCCGATGTCCTTGTTTATGGCAGTATTGATGTAAAAATCCACGCCGCAGCGTGTCTTGTTGAACGGTACGCTGACCAGTCGATCAGGGTTGATTATCTCGTCCATATCCTTGTCGTTTTTGCAAAGATAATAATTTCATTTATCAAAATGGCATAATTACCGTTTTTTCAGGCATAGATGTTTCGCCGGATTCTTCCGAACTTTGCACCCGTAATCAATAACAAGACATATAGTCATGAAAAAGACATCTACAGTACAATTGGTGCGCAATGCCACCTTGAAAATCAGGTATGCGGGACACACCATGCTAATTGACCCCGTTTTAGCCGACAAAGGCACTTTGATATCGGCCCTCGGTGTGAATAAAACACCGAGGGTACACCTCACCATTCCTATTCAGGATATTATCGGAGGCGTGGACATGGTGCTCCTGACCCACAATCACATCGACCATTACGAGCCGAGTGTCCCCACACATTTGCCCAAAGAAATTCCTTTCTACGTTCAGCCCCAGGACGCGGACGCCATCAGAAACGACGGATTTACAAATGTGATACCCATCGAAGAAATAAAAACAATAGACGGCATATCCATTTACCGCACGACCGGACATCATGGTTTCGGGCAGATCGGGCAGATGATGGGACCTGTATCAGGTTATGTGCTAAAAGCCGAGGGCTTCCCGACCGTTTATATAATGGGTGACTGCCGATGGGAAGCATGTATCCGAGACACCGTGGAACGGTTCAATCCTGACTATATCGTGGTAAACTCCGGAGGTGCAATCTTTCCCGAATTTTCCAAAACGGACGGTCCTATCATCCCCGACGAGAACGAAGTGATGCAGATACTTGACGAATTGCCTTCGCATATCAAGCTGATAGCCGTACACATGGATGCCATCGATCATTGCCAGACCACCCGTGCAATTCTGCGCAATGAGGCAACGCATCACGAAGCCGACATGAGCCGGCTGATTATCCCGGAGGACGGAGAAACAGTTGTGTTATGAGTGTCTGCATTAAATCCCTGATAAAAAACATGAACATAGTGGTAGGGTGCACTATAGGATGCCCTTACTGCTATGCCCGTAACAACTGCCGCCGTTTCCACATTACCGACGACTTTTCCGTGCCTGAATACATGGAACGAAAACTGCGCATCATCGATACGTCCCGTCCTCATGTGTGGCTCATGACAGGAATGAGCGATTTCTCCGATTGGAAGCCTGAATGGAACGCAGAAATTTTCGAGCGGATCAGCAGCAATCCCCAGCACGCCTATATCTTTCTGACGAAGCGCCCTGACAAAATCAGTTTCTCCTCTGACGACGAGAACGTATGGATGGGCGTGACCGTTACGCGCAGTTCCGAGAAAAGGAGGATTGATGATTTGAAAAAGAATATCAAAGCACGACACTACCATGTCACGTTTGAACCTCTCTTCGATGATATCGGCGAGATTGATTTCGAGGGAATTGACTGGATTGTCATAGGCACAGAGACCGGAAACCGAAAAGGAAAGTCATATTCGCGCCCCGAATGGGTGCTTAGCATTGCAGAACAGGCAAAGGCTCATGGCATACCGGTGTTCATGAAAGAGGATTTGCTGCCGATTATGGGCGACGAAAGAATGATTCAGGAATTGCCGGAACAATTTACCAGACGAATACAATGAATATGGATACAATAAAGGAAATAGATGTAAAGAGTGTAATGACCAAATCCTCTCTGCCGGTGGGAGGATATTCGGTCAACCCTTATGTAGGGTGTCCCCAGCGCCTGCCAGGTATTGCTACGCATCGTTCATGAAACGGTTCACCGGGCACACCGAGCCGTGGGGTACGTTTTTAGATGTAAAAAACTGGAGCCGATAACGAATCCTCATAAATACGACGGTGAACGTGTTGTAATAGGGTCTGTGACGGACGGTTACAATCCGTATGAAGAAGAATTCCACCGTACCCGAAGGCTGCTCGAAGAGCTGCGAGGAAGCGATGCCGAGATTATGATATGCACAAAGTCCGATCTTGTCCTTCGCGATCTCGACCTGTTGAAGAGTTTTCCCAAAGTGACTGTGTCATGGTCTGTCAATACGCTCGACGAGCAGTTCTGCGCAGATATGGACAACGCCGTAAGCATTGAACGCCGTCTGAAAGCGATGCGTCAGACATACGAGGCAGGTATCCGCACCGTATGCTTCGTCTCGCCCATATTCCCCAGAATAACAGACGTAAAGGCAATAATAGAGGAGGTAAAAGATTATGCTGATTTAATCTGGCTTGAAAACCTGAATTTACGCGGGCAGTTCAAAGGCGGGATAATGACGTATATCCGTGAGAAGTATCCTGACCTCATACCGCTTTACGAGGAAATTTACAATAAAAAAAGGCTTGAATACTGGCAGGCATTGGAGCAGGACATTTCAAATTACGCCAAGGAGCAGGGCTTCCCGTATCGTATAAACGATCTGCCATACGGACGCTCGGAAAAAGGCAAACCTGTCATCGTAAACTACTTCTACCACGAAAAAATACGATTGACAAAATGAGGCTATGCCGGACTGATGCAGAAAAGTTGTAGCGCGGATAAAAGCACCATGTATGTGGATAATATCCGGCAATCTTCCGAGCGTATGCGGGAGATGCTCAACACGCTGCTGGATTTCTTCCGTCTGGACAACGGCAAGGAGCAACCCAACCTTTCCCCTTGCAGGATTTCCGCAATCACGCATATTCTTGAAACGGAGTTCATGCCCATTGCCATGAACAAGGGGCTGACTTTGATAGTGGAGAGCCACACCGATGCGGTGGTTTTGACCGACAAGGAACGTATCCTGCAAATCGGCAACAACTTGTTGTCAAACGCCATCAAGTTCACGGATAACGGTAGTGTATCATTGGCAGCGGATTATGATAACGGTTTGCTGAAACTTATCGTTGAAGATACCGGTACGGGCATGACCGAAGATGAGCAACAACGAGTATTCGGTGCATTTGAACGTCTTTCAAATGCCGCCGCAAAAGACGGCTTCGGATTAGGCTTCCTGCAACCAGCCGTTATCCAACAGCCGGGTTAAATGCGTCCTCCCTATCTCGGCCGTCCCTTGCAGGACGACACAGCGGTCTTTCTCCTGGAGCTTTCTTAATTCCTCCAGTGAAGCCGCCATTTTCTCCGCCATTGTTGCCATAACCGTTTTTATTTAGATTCTGATTATTTTCGTGCAAATACTCGTTTTTAGACACGTGTAAATACTCGTTTTTAATTATGTGCATTTACTCGTATTTGTTGCAAAAATACAATATTTGTTCCGATAATCAGCTACTAATGAAGTCTTTTTTTGACTTGTTGTATCGTCGAAACGGCCTTTCCCGTGAGCTTCGCCACGTTCCGGATCGAGTAGCCTTTCTTTAACAAGGCGATCGCCTCCCGGTATTCCTCTTTCCTCTGTTCGGCCGTTTTCCGGCTTCCCGGCTTCCGTCCCAGCCTGCCCCCTTTCTGGATGTACAACTCCCGTCCGCTATTAAGGCGGTCGATGATCCCCTGGCGTTCGATCGCGGCCAGTTCCCCCAACAGGGTAGTGATCAGAGAGGACAAGGGGTTTACCGTCTTGTCCGGCCGTAACGTTTCCAGGTTCAGGTTTTGAATATACACGCATATTTTATGCGTGTGCAGCGTATCGAGTGACTTTAGGATCTCCAGGGTTGAACGCCCCAGGCGTGAGATCTCGGTCAGCAACAACATATCCACCCGGTTCTGCGGATCTGTGCAGTATTCCAGGCAACGGCTTAAAACCGGGCGTTCGATATTGGCCTTTCGTCCGCTTATCTTTTCCTCAAAGACCGCCGTCACCTCGTACCCCCGTCCGGCTGCGAACCTCTCCAGATCGACAACCTGCCGTTCGGTCGATTGCCTGGCCGACTGCGAGCTTACACGTGAATAAATAACCACATTCATCCCTTTTGCTTTTGTTCTTCCTTATCTATTGTTTTAATCACCTTATCCACCTCTTTCAAGGAGGCATTATTTCCGGATCTATCCAAAAAAGAAATTCGCTAATTAACCTATAATTACTATCTTTGCATTGTAATGCTTGGTAAAGCCTCTGTTGTCAAAACACGTAACCAAGTTAAGGATATACCCGTTCATCAAGAACGGGTTTTTCTTTTGCGACAGCCCATTCATAAGACAAAGGATATTATAACAGGTCAGTAATCACAGCCGCCGGAATATCCAGCTTTGAGAAAGCGAACATCTTTTTCCCCAGATCCTTTAACGAGGCTCCGATATGGTACACGTCCGTTTCATCAACGATCAGGAAACGGTCGTGACTGTCCCGGTACGTCCTGATGTCGATAGGTGGGTACTGGCTGTTATGCCTGTCAAGATCAAGTTGGAGTTGCTGCGTGATACGCTGGGTGTAAATGGTGGCCGAGACACCGACGCTGCGTTTACTCAACATGAGCAAGACCGTTTCGTCCACATAGTTGTCGATAAGCACGATCGAACGCCTGGCCGACTTTACCAGATCGGTAGCGAACTTGTACGCATCGAAAATCTGGCCGTTATAAAAAATGCCTTCGACCGGGGGCAAGGCAGTACGCACAAAAAAATCTATCTTCTCGGTATGTTGAGCGACAGTCCTTTCAAGTTCTGACAAACGTTTATTAATGGAATACCCTTTTAAAAGATAGTCCTTTAAAACCTTATTCGCCCATTGCCTAAATAAAATACCTCTTTTACTATTGACACGAAACCCAATGGATATGATCGCATCCAAATTGTAATAAGTCAGATTGCGCATCACTTGCCGTTTGCCTTCCTGTCGAACTGTTCGGAAATCCCGAACAGTTGAACTTTCCTCTAATTCTTTCTGATCATATATGTTTTTTATATGCTCGCTTATATTTGCTTTGCTGGATTGAAAAAGATCCACAATTTGCGCCTGTGTCAGCCAAACGGTTTCATCTTCCAGCCTCACTTCCAACTTGACCGCTTCATCCGGCTGGTATAATATGATTTCTCCCTGTTCCATTACTTATTTACCTTTTCTTAATTCATCAAGCCTCTGCATCGCACCGCTGAACTTCTCACTAAACATCATATCATCGGGCAAAACAAACCAGGTGGGAATACCTCTCGACTGTGGATTACCTATACATTCATCTTGCCCGTTCTGTTTGCGGTAATCGTCCCATTCACTATAAGCGATGTTCCAAACGAAATACCTAATTTTATAGGGTATTTTTCCCATTTAATAATAGCCAGTGAATAGGCCGGATCATCTTTGCCGTCATAAATCACTTCTACAACTTCAACCATCCCTTTAGGGGGAATTTATAAACTTCGGGATTTTTTATAC
>ENA-OQCW01001326-OQCW01001326.1-human-gut-metagenome-genome-assembly--contig:-NODE-1326-length-10275-cov-4.313165_pt1 | contig 10275 bp, 10 predicted proteins | sample MGYA00242767_ERZ504593 | MGnify/ENA primary metagenome ERZ504593 (study PRJEB26092, sample SAMD00036307) | human gut metagenome | host: Homo sapiens | study: EMG produced TPA metagenomics assembly of... | reverse complement strand
ATTTATGGTATAATTTACATATAAAATAAAATGAAAGGAGTTGTTATTATGAAGGTGAAAAAAATAGCAGCAATCAGTTCTGCAATTATTTTTGGCGCATCAACTGCATTCGCAGGAATGCCTAATATCGTATCAGCGCAAACCGTATCAGAAGAAACTATCGTACCAGAAGCAGAAAAATCCATTGGTATTACCATTGATGAAAAAGCTTTTCCGGATGCTGCTTTTCGCAGCTATGTCGAGCAAAATCTTGACACCGAGGAAAGCTCCAAAGGTGTTTTAACAGAAGCTGAAATTAATAAAGTCACTTCCATTTCACTCCTTGATTTGTCTGTTTCAGATATCAAAGGAATTGAATTCTTTACAGAATTACAAACGCTTTCTATCTCTGGTTCCAGCTTATCTTCTTTCACTCTGAAAGGATTGGACAAACTCGAAGTACTGACAATCGACTTAAAAAATTCTACACAATAAATCCTGACGGCACAAAAGCCATAGATTTAAGTAAAGTTTTTGCTCCTACATTATTAGAAGTTTTCGCTAATGAAAACCATTCTTCTTTTAATAAAGAAACAAATATTCTGACCATACCTGCTAATGAAAATCAAACTACTTTAAAAGCAGACGAAGTGGATAGCAAAAAAACAATAAAATGGATTTTTTACACAGATGTCACACAACCGAATATTTATGGCGTAACATTTGACTCTATGGGTGGAAGTAAGATAGAAGACCAGCTTATCACTCACGGAAAAACTGCTTCCAAGCCTGCTGATCCTACGAAAGAAGGTTACATTTTTAAAGGCTGGTATCTGGATAAAGAATTTACAAAAATTTATGACTTTACAGCGCCGGTAACAAGGATTATGACACTATATGCCCTTTGGGAAGAGGAAGTTATCCCCAATACACTGCCAACTATCACAGCGAAAGATATTACACTGACCGTAGGCGACAGCTTTAATCCTCTTAATTTTGCTTCTGCTTCCGACAAAGAAGACGGCGAGATAAAACTTACGAATGATAATATAATTAAAAATGATGTAAACACAGCAAAAGCAGGTACTTACTATGTTACTTATAAAGTTACAGATAAAGTCGGAGCTTCTGTTGAAAAAACCATTAAAGTAACTGTAAATTCCAAACCTGAAGAACCTAACACTGCTCCTGTTATTCATGCAGAAGATCTTACTTTAACCGTAGGCGATAAATTTGATCCTCTGAAAAAAGTAACTGCAACAGATAAAGAAGACGGAAATCTAAAACTCACCAAAGATAACGTAATTAAAAATAATGTAGATACTTCCAAGGCTGGAACTTATTCCGTTACTTATAAAGTTACAGATAAAGTCGGAGCTTCTGTTGAAAAAACCATTAAAGTAACTGTAAAAGAAAAAGAAGACGAGAAAAAGAAAGCGCCTAAAACAGCTGATATGACAAATGTAGGTCTGTTTGGCTCCATGTTTGCAGGCTCTGCAGGTGTTTTATCCTTATCTCTTGGAAGAAAACGCAGAAAAAATAACAAATAGAAACAACATTATAGAAAGGCTGGATTTTATATGAACTCTTTACAAAATTTAATCTTAATTGTTTTATGGGAACCGGTAAAAGTACCGTTGCCTGCCAGTTAAGCAAGCAATTAAATCTTCCTTTTTTTGAAATGGATGAAATGATTGTTCAGGAACAGGGAATGGAAATTTCCAATATTTTCAAAGAAAAAGGAGAAAATTACTTCCGCAATTTAGAAACTGAACTTTTAAAAAATCTCCTGCAAAAAGAAACAGGTATTCTTTCCTGTGGCGGTGGAATTATATTACGTGATGAAAATATTCAGGCAATGAAAAATCATGGCACTGTTATTCTTCTCACAGCAAAACCGGAAACCATTTTAAAAAGAGTTCTGCATAACCAGTCCCGACCTGTTTTAAATGGCAAGAAAAACGTAAACGACATCACAAAGCTAATGAAAGAAAGAGAAGAACGATATCATATAGCTGCTGACATAATTGTTTCCACCGATGAAAAATCGCTTTCTCAGATTTGTGAAGAAATCATAGCCATGATTACACCATAATTTTCTTATACGACAAAGGGGTTGCCGCATTAAGCAATAATCAGAAATATACACTTAATGCGACAACCCTATTTTTTAACTAATCTTCATTTTCTTCCGGCTCTTCTCCCTCCGGTTCCTCCGCGTCCCACGTCTCTTCCGGTTCTTGACTTTCCCATTCTGGTATCTCTGTTTCTTCCTCTTCTTCGCTTTCCAGCTCTATGTCATCTTCCCCACTATCCGGTTCTTCCGGGTCTGAAAAACGCTCGTCTTCATCCTCCTCATTTTCCGGTTCATCTATCTCTTCTGTATCTGATTCTACATTTTCATCATCTTCTTCTTGTTCTGCTTCTTCTGCTTTCGGTTCTGCAATAATTTCTTTTCCTGTTATAATATCCATTTTTTGTTTTTTATCAGGTTCTTGAATTTCTTCTATCTTTCCTTCCATGTAAGTAACAGCCTGATCGCCAAAAATCTCCTGCAATACCTCTGCAAACTTTCCTGAAACTTTTTTATCCTCTTTATAAAGAGCATATACAACCTTTAAACTACCGTCAGCAGCTCTGATTTCTTCTGCTAATTCCTTTAAGTCCTGAAGCTTCTGTCCTTCTAAATCTTTTAAAATTTTTGAAGAAAAAGAACCAAGTACGCCTAATGACAACATAGGATTATTCTGGATTAAAGTCAGTAAAATAGTGGAAACAAACGACAGCATCAAAAGTGTAATATTAAATCTTCTGTTGTACGTAAGTGCATCATGACAAAGACGATATACAACCATCATCAAACTTCCTGTAAAAAGCGTAAATCCAATACTAATTACTAATTCTATATTTCCATTCATATTTTTCACCCTTTCTGCTAATAATAATATTCTTTTAAAAGTTGCCTTGATGTTCCGAATTTGCTGGGAGGCTTTTTTGCTCAAATCACATTGTGCAAGCACATCTTGTATCTGTTTAAATAAAAACCTGTCATATTTAATTTCTAAAATTGTCTGTTCTTTTGGCATAGCCGATTTGAAATTTAATTTTTTACTGTATAAGTCATAGCAAAAATCACAATATCTTAAATGATTATCCAGTGTAATTCTTGTATTAAATATCCGCCATAAGCGTCCTGTGTTAAGATATGATCGAGAGCATCTAATAAAAATAAACGGTCCGGCAGCGACAGCAGGTACTTTACTTCCTTTCTTGATACAGAAAGCTTTGTCTGTTTTTCTTGGCTCATATAAAAACCTCCTCTCGCCTTTTACTATATAATACAAGGGGATTTTTTAGTTTCGGGCCCTTTTTTGCAAAAAAAATAGAGAAAAGACAAAAATTATCTTTTCTCCATTTTTATAATTTCTATTCTTATATACTTTCCGCTTTTTCAAACTGGCTGTTATACAGATTTGCATAAAATCCATCAGCTTCCAAAAGGGACTGATGTGTTCCCTGTTCAATAATATCTCCGTCTTTCATAACCAGAATTAAGTCTGCATCACGAATGGTTGATAATCTGTGTGCGATGACAAAGCTGGTTCTGCCTTTCATCAGGTTATCCATAGCGGCCTGAATACGCTCCTCTGTTCTGGTATCTACGGAAGAGGTTGCCTCATCTAAAATCAGGATTTTATTATCCGCTAAAATTGCCCTTGCAATGGTAAGAAGCTGCTTCTGTCCCTGAGAAATATTGCTGGTTTCTTCATTTAAAACCATCTGATACCCTCCCGGTTGGGACATGATAAAGTGATGGGCATGAGCCGCTTTTGCTGCTGCAATGACTTCTTCATCCGTAGCATCTAATCGTCCATAGCGAATATTTTCCATAATTGTTCCGTGGAACAGCCATGTTTCCTGCAATACCATTCCAAATAATTCTCTTAACTGAGTTCGATTAAAATCTTTAATATTGTGACCGTCTATAAGAATTTCACCGGAATTCACATCATAAAAACGCATTAAAAGCTTAATCATGGTGGTCTTTCCTGCTCCGGTCGGTCCTACAATGGCAACCTTCTGTCCTGCCTTCACATCACCGCTGAAGTCGTGAATAATCAAATGCTCCGGCTGATAGCCAAACGCAACGTGACGGGCTTCTACGTTTCCCTCTATGGTTGTGATATCCACAGGATTTTCCACTGTCTGGTCTTCTTCTTCCTCATCTAAAAATTCAAAGACACGCTCTGCCGCCGCTGCGGATGACTGAAGCATATTAGTAACCTGCGCAATCTGCTGGATTGGCTGGGTAAAATTTCGGATATACTGGAAAAATGCCTGAATATCACCTACCATAACCTTTTCTTTAATTACTAAAAATCCGCCTAAAAGAGCTACCATAACATATCCCAGATTTCCCACAAACTGCATAATCGGCATCATCATTCCTGAGAAAAACTGAGAACGCCATCCTGTGGTATACAGCTTTTCATTGGTTTTCTCAAATTCACGGATAACATCTTCTTCTTTGTTAAATGCTTTGACTACGTTGTGACCGCTGTAAATTTCTTCCACTTGCCCATTGACTTCTCCCAGATATTTCTGCTGCTGCTGGAAATATTTCTGCGAATGTTTCATGACTTTTCCGATAATCATCATGGAAATCGGCAAAATCAGAATTGCTGCCACAGTCATATATACGTTAATGGACAGCATCATAATCAGAACACCAATCAGCATGGTAACAGAGGTAATCAACTGGGTAAAGCTCTGGTTAATACTGGTCTGCAAGGTATCAATATCATTGGTAATACGTGATAAAATTTCTCCGTGTGTTCTGCTCTCAAAGTATTTCAAAGGTATTTTATTGATTTTTACGGAAATGTCTTTTCTCAGATTATAAGTAACCTGATTGGAAATTCCCGTCATAATAAAGCCCTGAATAAAAGAGAAGGCAGAGCTGATTAAATACAAGCCCAATGCAAACAGAAGAATTTCACCGATTTTTCCAAAATCAATGCCTGCCCCTCCGCTTATCTTTGAAACCAGCCCTTCATACAGCTCGGTGGTTGCCTTTCCCAAAACCTTAGGACCTACAATGTTGAAAATCGTACTTCCCACTGCAAATACCATCATCACGACAAGCTGAAGTCTGTAACGCTTCATATAGTTTAACAGCCTTTTCATTGCTGTTTTAAAATCTTTGGCTTTTTCTGCGGACATGTGTCCTCCATGTCCTCTTGGTCTTCCACTACTCATCGGCTAATTCCTCCTCTGATAACTGTGACATGGCAATCTGGCGATATACATCACAGGATTTCAAAAGCTCCTTATGAGTTCCCTGTCCTACCACATGGCCTTCATCCAGAACTAAAATCTTATCTGCATGAAGAATGGTACTAATTCTCTGTGCCACAATCAGTGTAGTGGCATCCTTTGTTTCTTTTTTCAATGCTCTTCGCAGCACCACATCCGTCTTATAATCCAATGCGGAAAAGCTATCATCAAAAATATAAATCTCCGGATTTTTTGCAATGGCTCTTGCAATGGACAATCTCTGCTTCTGTCCACCGGAAACATTGGTTCCGCCCTGTGCAATGGCTGACTGCACACCGTCTTCTTTTTCTTCTATAAAATCCCATGCCTGCGCAATTTCAGCTGCTCTTTGTACTTCTGCTTCTGTGGCAGCTTCTTTTCCGTAACGGATATTGGAGTCAATGGTACCGGAAAACAGCACACCTTTTTGCGGCACATAGCCAATTCGTTCTCTTAATTCATGCAAAGGCATCTGTCGGATATCCACACCGTCTACCAAAATTCTTCCTTCTGTCACATCAAAAAATCTTGGAATAAGATTTACCAGCGTACTTTTACCGCTTCCTGTACTTCCGATAAACGCAACCGTTTCTCCTTTATTGGCAGAAAAACTAATATCTGTAAGGGATTTTCCATCTGCACCCGGATATGCAAATCCTACATGTTCAAAAACAATTTCACCTTTCTGTTCTTCTTTTGGCTGAACCAGAATTTCTCCGTCTTTAATACTGACTTCTGTTTCCATAATCTCATTAATACGTTTTGCTGCTACATTTGCTCTCGGTATCATAATAGACATCATGGTAATCATCAGAAATGCCATAATAATCTGCATTGCATACTGCATAAACGCCATCATATTACCTACCTGCATATTGCCTGCGTCTACGGCATGAGAACCGTTCCACACAATTAAAACGGTAATGGCATTCATCAAAAGCATCATAAACGGCATCATAAATGTCATACATCGGTTTACAAAAAGATTGGTTTTTGTCAGCTTTGCATTGGCATCCTCAAAACGTTCTTCCTCATGCTTTTCTCGACTGAAAGCTCGAATAACTGGCACACCGGTAAGGATTTCTCTTGCTACCAAGTTCAACTCGTCAATTAAATACTGAAGCTTTGTAAATTTCGGCATAACCAGCTTGAAAACAAGGAAAACAAACAGTGTAATCACAACCACTGCCAACGCTAAAATCCATGTCATAGATGCGTCTGTCTGAAACACCTTATATACACCGCCAATTCCTAAAATCGGCGCATACAGAACAATACGAAACAGCATGGTAAATAGCATCTGTACCTGCTGCACATCATTGGTACTTCTTGTAATTAAAGAAGCAATGGAAAAATGATTTAATTCTTCTCCTGAAAAAGAAATAACCTTGCGGTAAATATTATTTCTTAAATTTTTTCCCAGTATAGCTGCAACCTGTGAAGACAAAAAAGTAACCATAACAGCTGCTGCCATAGCAAGAAATGCCAGTCCCAGCATCTTCAAGCCACTGAACAAAATATAATTTGTCTGGAATTTATCCATATCCTGCCCCTGTCGCTTATATTCTTCCTGCACAAAACTGACTGCCCTTTGGGTGATAATGGAGTCCGGAATTTCTTCAAGTTTCTCCTTCTTATCTCTTAAAAGAGCCTCTCTTTGTTCCTTGGGCATCTGTGCTACTGCCTGAATTTCCTCTTCCTTCATACTTCCTGCAATCAGTTCCGGAATACCCAAAATATGGTTCAGCTCTTCACGCTCATCTTTTGTAATTTTCTTTAACTGATATTTCTCATTCTCTATTTCATAAGAGTTTAATACAATATCCTGCTTCTCTTTCTCCATAAATAACAACAATGTATCTAAATTTTTCTGCTCAATAGTGTTTGGTACTCCGTCTTCCACGCCTTTTTGCTGAATTCCTACATTTACAATCTTAGATGTATAATCCGGCAAAGACAAATCACAAAATGCCTGAACAAATAAAAGAAGAAGAATCATAACAATGTAATGCCATCGTTCTTTCATATAATGAAACATTTTTAACATAGTGTCCTCCTTTCCTGTCTACATACAACAATTATGTTTATCATTTCCACCTAAATTTTGAATCATCTGATCAAAAAATCGCTTCATAAGACATATTTCACTTTCCGAAAAGCCGTCAAAGACCAGCTTTTCATTTTCTTCTACACATTTTCTGGACTTCTCAATGATTTCTCTTCCCTGTGCAGTAAGATAAATACGCACCATTCTCTGATCATGTTCATCATTTCTTCTTTCAATAATTCCCGCTTTTTCCATTCGCTTCATGGAAACTGCTACAGTAGGGGCGCTGATATGCAGTTCTTCTGAGATTTCCTTCTGGCTCATACCATCCCGCTTATCCAATAAAATCAGCAGTGGAATTTGCTTGGGATGGATGCCTGTTTCACTTAAAATCTTAAATGTATTTCTGTAATACAGATGGGTAAGCTGCACAAATTTTCCATGCAAACTGTCATCCTTCTCCATTTTAATTCTTATGCTCCTTTCCTTCATACAGCGAATACAAAGTCTCCGCTATATTATTTAGTTGACTAACTTATATTATGGCAGAAGTTATGAAATATCAAGCAGATTTTGATATTTTACACATTTTTTTAGAAATAAGTCACATGATATTTATTAGTCAGCTAATTTAATTTCTTATATAACGAAAAAAGAACTGCCACTCGATTATTTCTTCATGTGACAGTTCTGTTTATAACGTTCGTTTTTCTTTATAATTTCTGATGATATCCTGCAAAAAAGTCTCTTAATTTTCCCGTTGCCTTTCTCAATTCCTCCACACTTGGCAGATACACAATCCTGAAATGGTCGGGTTCTCCCCAGTTAAAGCCTTTTCCGTGTGTAATCAGTACCTTCTTTTCTTTTAAAAGGTCTAAGGCAAATTTTTCATCGTCTAAAATATTAAATTTCTTTGTATCCATTTTCGGGAAAATATAAAATGCTGCTTTTGGCTTTACTGCTGACAGCCCCGGAATATCATTAATTGCATTGTAGATATATTCTCTCTGCTCATAAATTCTGCCTCCCGGAACCAAATATTCATTGACACTTTGATAGCCTCCTAAAGCAGTCTGAATGATTGCCTGCCCCGGAACATTAGAGCAAAGGCGCATATTAGAAAGCATATTTAAGCCTTCAATGAACCCTTTTGCTTTTTCTTTTGCACCGCTTAATACCATCCAGCCACACCGAAATCCTGCTATCATGTGGGATTTAGAAAGTCCGTTTAAAGTAATGCAAAATACATCCGGTGCCAGAGAAGCAATAGACGTATGTTCAATCCCATCGAATACCAATCTGTCATAAATTTCATCAGAAAAAATCATCAGCTCATGTTCTCTTGCAATCTCTACAATCTCCATTAAAAGCTCTTTCGGATAAACTGCTCCTGTAGGATTGTTAGGATTAATTAAGACAATTGCCTTTGTTTTATCTGTTATCTTACTTTTAATATCCTCTATATCAGGATACCATTCTGATTGCTCATCACAGATATAATGTACCGGTGTTCCTCCCGCCAAAGAAACACAGCCTGTCCATAATGGATAATCCGGTGAAGGAACTAATATCTCATCGCCGCTATCTAAAAGTCCCTGTGTTACCATATTAATCAGCTCACTGACACCATTCCCTGTATAAATGTCATTAATCGTTACATTAGGAATTTTCTTTATCTGACAATATTGCATAATTGCTTTTCTCGCAGAAAAAATCCCCTTGGAATCTGAATAACCCTGTGAATCCCGAAGTGTATAAATCATATCTAAAATCACTTCTTCTGGGGCTGAGAATCCGAATGGCGCAGGATTTCCGATATTCAGCTTTAAAATGTCAATACCACTTTCCTGCATACGGTTTGCTTCATCTAAAACCGGTCCCCTTACATCATAGCACACATTTTCGAGTTTTGATGATTTCTGAAATGTTCTCATAGTTCTGCCTCACTTTATTTTTTTATTGGAATGATTTTATCACTTTACTTTAAGAAACTCAACTGTTTTCCTTGATTTTTTTGAAATAATCCCTGATATTCTGTTCATATCCATTCTCTGTAGGAGTATAAAATACTTTGCCCTGCAGCTCAGACGGCATATACTGCTGCTCTACATAATGATTAGGGTAGTCATGGGCATATTTGTATCCTATTCCATGTCCCATTTTAGATGCTCCTCTATAATGTGAATCCTGTAAATGTACCGGCACTGTAGTTTTCGTATTCTTCACTGCCTCCATTGCCTCTGCGATTGCCATATATGCTGCATTGCTCTTTGGTGCAGAAGCCACATAAGTTACTGCCTGAGCCAGTGGAATTTGTGCTTCCGGCATACCAAGACGCTCCACTGCCTGAGCTGCTGCCACAGCCACCTGTAGTGCCTGAGGATCTGCATTTCCTACATCTTCTGCAGCACAAATCATAATACGCCGTGCAATAAACTTAATATCTTCTCCTGCATATAACATCTTTGCCAGATAAAATACTGCTGCATCCGGATCAGAACCTCTCATACTTTTTATAAATGCAGAAACAGTATCGTAATGATTATCTCCTGTTTTATCATAACGGACAACTCTTTTTTGGATACACTGAGAAGCTGTTTCCAAATCAATATGTATCTTACCATCTTCACTTTTTTGCGTAGTAAGAATACCCAATTCAAGAGCATTCAATGCCGCTCTTGCATCACCTCCTGCAATATCTGCCAGAAAGTTTTTGGCATCTTCATGAAGCACTGCATGATAGCTTCCCATCCCCCTTTCACAGTCAGAAACAGCTCTCTCTAAAAAGCTTACAGATATCCTCTTTTTTCCAAAGGTTTCAGTTCAAAAACAATGGAACGGGAAAGAAGCGCTCCATTTACTTCAAAATAAGGATTTCTGTCGTTGCTCCTATTAAAATCAAATGTGCCGTCTTCTACAAAAAGGCAAGTAAA
>ENA-OQCW01001325-OQCW01001325.1-human-gut-metagenome-genome-assembly--contig:-NODE-1325-length-10279-cov-2.183609_pt1 | contig 10279 bp, 12 predicted proteins | sample MGYA00242767_ERZ504593 | MGnify/ENA primary metagenome ERZ504593 (study PRJEB26092, sample SAMD00036307) | human gut metagenome | host: Homo sapiens | study: EMG produced TPA metagenomics assembly of... | reverse complement strand
GATTCACCTTCCTGCGGAGTTCAATGAACTCATCCGTATCTTTAAGTGACAGATCACGATCATACGGCAGCAATACCGGAACCTCTGCCTTTACGGTTCCCGGTCTCTGTGTCAGCACATAAATTTTTGCTGGATAAAAAGACTTCCATAATGGTGTTATCGGGCGTAATCGCCATTCCGCCCATCGAATAAAACTCACTATGAGCTGCGCGCTTGTTGGCATCGAGCAATGTTTCCCACTCATCCCACTCTTCGCTGAATGCCGATTGACGCTGGTAGATAGCATATTCACAGCCTGGTTCATAAATATGCCGATAGCGGTAGCCATTTTTATGTAGGGAGCAGAAACTTCTCTTTGCGGAATGCGATCGATGATTTCCTTTAAGATGCGATCCTGCAAGGCTTGTTGCGAGGCCATCACCCGATGACCGTAACTATTTTCTTGTTGCAGGTAGTCCAGGACTTCCGGCTGAGAACGCGTATCGTCCCGCAGCCAGTAGTAATTATCGATGCGCGTATCACCATGAAGCGTCATGGCGTGGGGAATGCGGGCGGCTTTTGGTAGCATGTTATTGTTCTTTCTGGTTGAAACATCTTATAAGGGTGGCAAAACTCACCGGAGATGCAAGCGAAACAGGGTAGTCATTGCTTAGCGAAAAACGCCGTAAACCCTCGCCCAATGCGGGCGGGGATATAAGGCGAAAAGCCCGCAGGGCTTTAAAGATCAATCAGGTGTTGACTGACTCTGAACGTAGGCTCTGAGCGTTTCAATCGTTGCCTCTCCGGTGCTACAGACAAAGTACGATCTCGACCACAAAAGCCCCGTTTTACTCTGCATACGTAAATGCGCGTTCTGCTGGCGTAGCAAACGTGATGATACCGATTTTAAATTATTGACCATCACACTGACCGCCAGTTTTGGCGGGTAGGCAACCAGCAGGTGTACATGGTCTGGCTCCCCGTCCATCTCAATAATTTCGCATTCAAGCTTTGCCGCAGCGGAGCCAAAAGCCTCACGCAACTGAGCGATCATCTGACTGTCGAATAGTTTGCGTCGATACTTTGTCGTAAAAATAAGGTGCACAACCAGCTTACTGACACTGTGTCGTTTGCGGAGAAATCCCGCCAGTAAATCATCATGATTACTCAATTGATATATCCACCTAAAGTGTTAAAATAAAAGCATTATATCAATGAGCGCTGATTATGTTAAGAGCAACAAAAGTACGCATCTACCCGACACCAGAACAGGCTGAATTTATCAACGCCCAGTTCGGTGCAGTGCGTTTTGCGTACAACAAAGCTCTGCATATCAAGAAACATTCTTACCAGCGGCACCGCGTAAATTTAAACCCGCGTAAAGACCTCAAACCACTGCTTGCAGTGGCGAAGAAATCCCGCCGGTATGGATGGCTTAAAGAATATGATTCTATTGCGTTGCAGCAGGCGGTAATTAACCTCGACGTGGCTTTTTCTAACTTTTTCAATCCGAAACTGAAAGCAGGTAAACCAACCTTTAAAAGTAAACACGGCAGACAATCGAGCTATCATTGTGTTGGCATAAAAGTCCTTGATGGTGCGATAAAAATACCGAAAATCTTGCCGATTGAAGCGCGTTTACATCGTGAAATTACGGGAATGCTGAAAAGTATCACGTTGAGCCGCAGCGCAACCGGGAAATACTACGCGTCGTTACTCTGTGACGACGGGATGGAAGCGCCGGCAAAGCCCGCACTGATATCAAATGTGACAGGGCTGGATATGGGGCTGGCGCATTTTGTCATCAAATCGGACGGCAATAAAATTGCCAGTCCCCGCCACCTAATCAATGCAAGTCGCAACCTGCGCCGGAAGCAGAAAGCACTGTCCCGTAAGAAAAAAGGGAGCGCAAACAGGCGCAAAGCCAGAATACAACTTGCAGCTGTTCACGAACGGGTAGCCAGTGCCCGTGCCGATTTCCAGCACAAGTTATCTCGCGCAATTGTTGACGAAAACCAAGCGGTAATTGTCGAGACATTGAAAACGGCAAATATGATGAAAAATCACCATCTGGCTCGTGCGATAGGCGATGCTGGATGGTCTGGATTCATCACAAAACTGGAATACAAAGCAACAGAGAAAGGTGTGCATCTGGTGAAACTGGATCAATGGTTCGCCAGTTCGAAGACCTGCCACTGCTGCGGTCACAAAATGTCGGAGATGCCATTACATAAGCGCATCTGGCAGTGTCCAGAGTGTGGAGTTGAACATGACCGCGATATCAACGCGGCGCTCAACATCAAACGCAAGGGCATACTGGAATTACAAGCGGCGGGACTCGTCGTTTCTGCCCATGGAGGCCAGCGTAAATCCGTCACACAGACGGTTGCGGCTTAAGAAGTGGGAAGCCTCGCCCGACAGGGCGGGGAGCAGTCACATGATGACAGGTAATGGCGCGGATATCGAATGTTATGCAGACAGAGAAAATCAGCCTGCTCAAATGGCTGTGCGGTTCTGGATAGCCCGAAATCGTCAACTTCAGGCTATCCAGAGAGCGGAATTATTCCGCCAAAGTGCGTTTTTGCTGTTCGAGATCGCGTTCAATGCCTTCACGAACATCCTGCGGGATTTTCAGCGCGTCACCCAGTGCATTCAGGTAACTGCGTTCCATAAAATGGTCAATATCAATAGCCGCGCAGCTCAGGAAATAGATTTCCAACGCCTCTTCTTCATTGCGGACCCCGGTAGCCAGGCGTTGTGGATCCAGCGGTTGTTCGATTGCCTGCTCAATGAGTACACGCCCCTGCTCTTCCACGCCGGCTTCACGCAATTGCTGGTCGATTGCCGCACGTTCTTTGGCATCAATATGACCATCACTTTTAGCGGCAAAGACCAGCGCAAGGATCAAACGTTTCGTACGCTCATCCAGCGGCGTACTCTGCACGCCAAACTGCGGTTCGTCCTGATGCGCCGCGCGAATTTTATCTTTGTATTTATTCCACAGCACCGTACCCGCTACCGCTCCGCCGCCAACCAGCAACGCGTTGGTGCCATATTTCGTAAGAAGTTTACGTGCTGATTTATTTGCGACCAGCAGCCCAGCCAGTCCGCCTAATGCGCCAGGCACTAAAAGTTTGCCCAATCCCTGATCCGCAGACGAGGAGGTAGAAGAACTGCTTTGCCCAAGCAGGGATTGCAGTTGATTTAACCAGTTAGCCATATTTGCTCCTCAATAACCATTTTTAGTGCCTGTAGCATAGCGGATGAGGATGTCAGAAAATGTATATCGAGACAAAAGATGCGCAAATAAGCGGGTCGGCAGGCCGTTATTCAAAGAAATTCGCGCCAGGTAAGGTGTTCACTGTATATCAGGTGATAAGGGTATTTTAGGTGAAAGTAATTTGACGTTTTGAGTGGCATTGTTTGATGCTGATTGCCCGATGCGACGCTGTTGCGTCTTCTCAGGCCTCCGATTGAGGTGCCTTGTAGGGCGGACCAGGCACTCGCGCCGCATCCGCCGACGGTCAATCGAATTATCAGAGGCCATTAACGCCGCTGATATTCCGCCATTCCCGCTTTGCAGTCCACGCTGACCTGGTAATGAATATCGGCACTTTTACCACGCACGGTTAGCGGTACTGACCATTTATCATCTTTACCCTGAATGTCCTGCAAACTGACCCATGCCACAGGATCGGCCTGACCGACAATTTTTTGATCATCTGCCCAGCGCGCCACGCGATTTTGTTGATAATCACGTTTTACGCTCGCGGCAATTCCGGCAGCATCCAGACCTTCACACTTTGGGAAAGTGACCGACTTGCTGGTTTCATTATTGGCAGCGAAAACTGATGCGCAGGCAGAAACCAACAACAGCCCTAAAAACGCCCCTCTTTTTTCATGTTTTCTCCATAGCACAATGATTCAGGAGAAAGCATGGTACAAATTGTCAGGAGCGCAAGTTGCTTCAGGCCGCGTGTGAGGCATCTTCCTCTTCGGATTCAGCACCGACGACCTGTGGGGACGGTAATTTGCCGGTTTTCAGAATGGTGCTAAGCACATCTTTTTGTTCTGCCAGCCATAGCGAAAGGGCTTCACGTTGCTCGTCTTCCATTTGCACTGGAGAATTTGTCAGCCAGGTGTCAAGCAGATCCGCCGTATCAAGCATTTTGTCATAAGCATCGGCTTCCTTTTTGCTGGTAAACGACATTTTCTCTTCGCCCTCACGAATGACTACGTATTTAACTTCAACCGCCATTTGCAGCCTCTCATAATAACTGTGATTTTATACAGTATATTTCTTCTCGGTTGGGAAATCAACATCAACAATAAAGACACACGCAAACGTTTTCGTTTATACTGCGCGCGGAATTAATCAGGGGATATTCGTTATGACGTTATTAGGCACTGCGCTGCGTCCGGCAGCAACTCGCGTGATGTTATTAGGCTCCGGTGAACTGGGTAAAGAAGTGGCAATCGAGTGTCAGCGTCTCGGCGTAGAGGTGATTGCCGTCGATCGCTATGCCGACGCACCAGCCATGCATGTCGCGCATCGCTCCCATGTCATTAATATGCTTGATGGTGATGCATTACGCCGTGTGGTTGAACTGGAAAAACCACATTATATCATGCCGGAGATCGAAGCTATTGCCACCGATATGCTGATCCAACTTGAAGAGGAAGGGCTGAATGTTGTCCCCTGCGCTCGCGCAACGAAATTAACGATGAATCGCGAGGGTATTCGTCGCCTGGCGGCAGAAGAGCTGCAGCTGCCCACTTCCACTTATCGTTTTGCCGATAGCGAAAACCTTTTCCGCGAGGCGGTTGCCGCCATTGGCTACCCCTGTATTGTTAAACCGGTGATGAGTTCCTCCGGCAAGGGGCAGACGTTTATTCGCTCTGCAGAGCAACTTGCTCAGGCATGGGAGTACGCTCAGCAAGGCGGTCGCGCCGGAGCGGGCCGCGTAATTGTTGAAGGCGTCGTTAAGTTTGATTTCGAAATTACCCTGCTAACCGTCAGCGCGGTGGATGGCGTCCATTTCTGTGCACCGGTAGGTCATCGCCAGGAAGATGGCGACTATCGTGAATCTGGCAACCACAGCAAATGAGCCAGCTGGCTTTGGAACGTGCGCAAGAGATTGCCCGTAAAAGTGGTGCTGGCACTGGGCGGTTATGGTCTGTTTGGTGTCGAGCTGTTTGTCTGTGGTGATGAGGTGATTTTCAGTGAGGTCTCCCCTCGCCCACATGATACCGGGATGGTGACGTTAATTTCTCAGGATCTCTCGGAGTTTGCCCTGCATGTGCGAGCCTTGCTCGGACTTCCGGTTGGCGAGATCCGTCAGTATGGTCCTGCAGCTTCTGCCGTTATCCTGCCACAACTGACCAGTCAGAATGTCACGTTTGATAATGTGCAGAATGCCGTAGGCGCAGGCCTACAGATTCGTTTATTTGGTAAGCCGGAAATTGATGGCAGCCGTCGTCTGGGGGTGGCACTGGCTACTGCAGAGAGTGTTGATGAAGCGATTGAGCGCGCAAAGCACGCCGCCGGACAGGTAAAAGTACAGGGTTAAACCCGGCAAAAAAATGCTACAAAAATGCCGATCGAGGATCGGGCATTTTGACTTTTACAGCTTAGCGCCTTCTACAGCTTCACGCGCTAGCTTAGTAATGCGGTCGTAATCGCCCGCTTCCAGCGCATCTGCCGGAACCAGCCAGGAACCACCGATGCACAGCACGCTTTTCAGCGCCAGGTAGTCACGGTAATTAGCCGGAGAAATACCACCCGTCGGGCAGAAACGGACCTGGGAGAACGGACCCGCGATCGCCTGCAGGGCTTTCACGCCGCCGTTAGCTTCAGCCGGGAAGAATTTGAACTCTTTCAAACCGTAGTCCATACCCAGCATCAGTTCGGAAACAGTGCTGATCCCCGGAATCAGAGGAATAGTCCCTTCGGTAGCAGCTTTCAGCAGCGGCTCGGTCAGACCCGGGCTAATTGCGAACTGTGCACCCGCTTCAGTGACTTCTGCCAGCTGCTGTGGATTCAGCACCGTACCGGCACCCACAATCGCTTCAGGCACTTCTTTGGCGATAGCACGGATAGCGTCAACTGCACACTCGGTACGCAGAGTCACTTCCAGAACGCGCACCCCACCAGCAACCAACGCTTTTGCCATCGGCACCGCGTGTTCCAGTTTTTTTACCACGATAACCGGTACAACCGGGCCGGTGGTGAGGATTGATTCTGCACTTGTTTTCCAGTTTTTCATCAGAGTTTTCTCTCGCCTGATTACAAATTTGTCGTCTTAAAAAGTGATACAGGTTGCGCCCTGTTCGGCACCGGACAGTTTTTCACGCAAGGCGCTGAATAATTCACGTCCTGTTCCCACGCGTGACGCGCTCAGGTCAGGAATGTGCGGTTCGCGAGCAGCCAGTTCCGCTTCGTCTACCAGCAGCGTCAGTTCGCCTGTCTGTCCATTCACACGAATGATGTCCCCGTCGCGCACTTTTGCCAGCAGCCCGCCATCGTAGGCTTCTGGTGTTACGTGGATAGCTGACGGCACTTTACCTGAAGCGCCGGAGAGTCGTCCATCAGTAACTAACGCAATTTTGAAACACCGGTCCAATAATACACCAAGTGGCGGCATGAGTTTATGTAATTCTGGCATTCCGTTCGCTTTTGGCCCCTGATGACGGACAACAACGACACAATCGCGGTCCAGCAAACCCGCTTCAAAGGCCGGCATAACGTCATGCTGGCTTTCAAAAACAACCGCAGGCGCTTCAATCACCTGGTTCTCAACCGGCACGGCAGAGGTTTTCATAACCGCACGGCCCAGGTTACCGCTTAACACTTTTGTCCCACCATGATGAGAGAAAGGTTGTTCGAAGGAAGCGATCACATTGCTGTCGAGTGATTTTTCCGCCCCTTCCCGCCAGTCCAGTTCACCATTATTCAGCCATGGTTCAAGGGTATAACGAGACAGACCAAAGCCTGCCACCGTATTGACATCTTCATGCAGCAGGCCTGCTTTGAGCAGTTCACGCACCAGAACCGGTACGCCACCTGCCGCCTGGAAGTGGTTAATATCGGCCGGACCGTTCGGGTAGAGACGTGCCATCAGCGGTACAACATCAGAAAGGTCAGAGAAGTCATCCCAGTTAATCTGAATACCGGCCGCGCGTGCCATCGCCACCAGGTGCATGGTGTGGTTAGTGGAACCACCGGTCGCCAGCAGTGCAACGATACCGTTCACCACCACTTTCTCATCTATCATCTTACCGATCGGCATCCATTCATTACCATTACCGGTCATGCGTGTAACCTGGCGCGCAGCGGCTGCGGTCAAAGCATCGCGCAGCGGAGAATCCGGATGAACAAAAGAAGAGCCTGGCAACTGCATCCCCATAAACTCCACCACCATCTGGTTGGTGTTGGCAGTACCGTAGAAAGTACATGTTCCCGGCGCATGATAAGACGCGGCTTCTGACTCCAGTAATGCCATGCGGTCCACTTTACCTTCGGCATAAAGCTGGCGAATACGCACTTTTTCTTTATTTGGCAAACCGCTTGCCATCGGTCCAGACGGCACAAACACCGCAGGCAAATGCCCAAACGACAGGGCTGCCATCGTCAGACCCGGGACAATCTTGTCGCACACACCGAGGAACAGCGCACCATCAAACATGTTATGGGACAGCCCCACCGCCGCAGACATCGCAATCACTTCGCGGCTTAACAGCGACAATTCCATTCCATCCTGCCCCTGGGTGACACCATCACACATCGCCGGAACACCGCCCGCAACCTGACCAACCGCATTTGCTTCATGCAGGGCTTTACGAATGATTTCTGGATAGTGTTCATAAGGCTGGTGCGCGGAGAGCATGTCGTTATAGGAGGTGATGATGGCGATATTGTTACGCAACATGCTTTTCAAAGAGGCTTTGTCTTCTGGCTGGCAGGCAGCGAAACCGTGTGCCAGGTTACCACATGCCAACTGCGAACGATGAACGGTCGAAGTTTTCGCTTGTTCTATCCGGGCGAGGTAAGCAGAGCGAGTCTCGCGCGAACGTTCAATGATTCGATTTGTTACGCGTAACAATTGTGGGTTCATAAAGGCTCCGAAATTGAGTTGTCAGAGCAGAGATTCACAACGCGTTTCATTCAGAGGAGTTTATGACTGAAACGCCTGTAACCGGAGCTCATAGGGCAAAAACGTTTCAGTCAGTGTAATCAAAAAAAGCCTCGTGGGTGAATCCGCACGAGGCCTGAAAGTGTAAAAATTGTTCTACAATCTGTGCAAGATCATGTTACCGGTAAAATAACCATAAAGGATGAGCGCAGATATTACTCAAACTCATTCCAGGAACGACCATCACGGGTAATCATCGCCACTGAGGCAACGGGTCCCCAGGTTCCGGCCTGATACGGTTTCGGCGCATCATTGTCCATCGCCCACGCTTCAGTAATGGAGTCTACCCATTTCCAGGCTTCTTCCACTTCATCGCGACGTACGAACAGTGCCTGAATACCACGCATGGTTTCCAGCAGCAGACGTTCATAGGCATCTGCCAGATGCGTTTGATTAAAGGTTTCTGAATAGCTCAGATCCAGCTTGGTGATTTGCAGGTTATGTTTATGGTCAAGGCCAGGAACTTTATTTAGTACCTGGATATCCACGCCTTCATCAGGTTGCAGACGGATAGTCAGTTTATTCTGCGGCAGATCCTGCCACGACTCTTTAAACAGATTCAGTTCAGGTGTTTTGAAATAGACCACGACTTCAGAACATTTGGTCGGCAGACGTTTACCAGTACGCAGGTAGAATGGCACACCGGCCCAGCGCCAGTTATCAATGTCGACGCGGATCGCCACGAAGGTTTCTGTATTGCTGCTCTTGTTCGCGCCCTCTTCTTCCAGATAGCCCGGCACTTTTTTGCCCTGGGCGAAGCCCGCAGTATATTGCCCGCGTACGGATTTTTTCGCGCACGTTGGAGCGGTCAATGCGGCGCAGAGACTTCAGTACTTTCACTTTTTCATCGCGGATGCTATCTGCACTCAGGTCAGACGGCGGAGACATCGCAATCATGCAAAGAATTTGCAGCAGGTGGTTCTGGATCATGTCGCGCATCTGACCGGCTTTATCAAAATAGCCCCAGCGCCCTTCGATCCCCACTTCTTCTGCCACGGTAATCTCAACATGATCAATGGTGCGATTGTCCCAGTTATTCACAAACAGGGAGTTAGCAAAACGCAGCGCCAACAGGTTCAGCACCGTTTCTTTACCAAGATAGTGGTCGATACGGTAAACCTGGCACTCCTCGAAGTATTCGCCAACCTGATCATTGATTTCCTGCGAGGTCGCCAGCGACGTCCCCAGCGGTTTCTCCATGACTACGCGTGCCGGTTTAGCATTCAGTTTTGCCTCACCAAGCCCTTTGCAAATTGCGCCAAAAGTGCTGGGCGGCATGGCAAAGTAGTTAATGGTGATACGATTTTTTTGATCCAGCATCGCGCCGAGACGGCTGAATGCAGCAGTGTCATTGACATCGAGATTACAAAAATCCAGACGTGCACTCAGGGTGTCCCATAAACCTTCATCAATGGTTTCTTTCATGAAAGTTTCGAGCGCCTCGCGGACAACTTTGGTATAAGCCGCTTTATCCCAGTCAGCACGCCCTACGCCGATAATCCGGGTGTCCGGGTTGAGCTGACCGGCTTTTTCCAGTTGATACAGGGAAGGCAGCAATTTACGACGCGCAAGGTCGCCTTTCGCGCCGAAAATGACCAGGTCACAGGCCTGGGCTGTTTGCGTTACCGCCATGTCATTCTCCTTAAGTTAACTATCCCGGTACTTAAGCCAGGGTATACTTGTAATTTTCTTACGGTGCACTGTACTGCTTTTACGAGCTTGCGAAAACTGTAAACGCTTATCCACCCGTGCGATTACGGTAAAAGCGCGCAAAGTGCGGCAAAACTGATAAAAAATCATCGTTTTCCATTGGGTAAAAATCTGACACTGATCATGTTATGAAAAAAATAACAACTTTTTAATCTGCTTTTGTCATTAACACTAGCACATCAGGCGTAATATCTGACAAACTGCATTTCGATTTCTTTCAGTGCGGAAATCGATCATTACCCGTGAGTCTCTTTACATACATGAATATGCTGGAAAAAATCCAGTACTCAGCTGGAACATTTGAGCAAATCAGAGCGCAAAGTTGCCGAGGTCATTCTGGCTCGCCGATAACGCGATCCATTCGAGTAATTGCTGCTCTGGCGCTGGAAGCCAATGTT
>ENA-OQCW01001324-OQCW01001324.1-human-gut-metagenome-genome-assembly--contig:-NODE-1324-length-10282-cov-1.991433_pt1 | contig 10282 bp, 16 predicted proteins | sample MGYA00242767_ERZ504593 | MGnify/ENA primary metagenome ERZ504593 (study PRJEB26092, sample SAMD00036307) | human gut metagenome | host: Homo sapiens | study: EMG produced TPA metagenomics assembly of... | reverse complement strand
CCGGCGCTGACCGCAGCTTTAGCGCGTTGATCCACTCTGGCAGGGCTGCATTTTGGCCCTGCCGCTGACAGGGAGCTCTTATGTCCGAAGATATCTTTGACGCCATCATCGTCGGTGCAGGGCTTGCCGGTTCGGTTGCCGCACTGGTGCTCGCCCGCGAAGGTGCGCAAGTGTTAGTATCGAGCGTGGCAATTCCGCAGGTGCCAAGAACGTCACCGGCGGGCGTCTCTATGCCCACAGTCTGGAACACATTATTCCTGGTTTCGCCGACTCCGACCCCCGTAGAACGCCTGATCACCCATGAAAAACTCGCGTTTATGACGGAAAAGTCAGCGATGACTATGGACTACTGCAATGGTGACGAAACCTCGCCATCCCAGCGTTCTTACTCCGTTTTGCGCAGTAAATTTGACGCCTGGCTGATGGAGCAGGCCGAAGAAGCGGGCGCGCAGTTAATTACCGGGATCCGCGTCGATAACCTCGTACAGCGCGATGGCAAAGTCGTCGGTGTAGAAGCCGATGGCGATGTGATTGAAGCGAAAACGGTGATCCTTGCTGACGGGGTGAATTCCATCCTTGCCGAAAAGCTGGGGATGGCAAAACGCGTCAAACCGACGGATGTGGCGGTTGGCGTGAAGGAACTGATCGAGTTACCGAAGTCGGTTATCGAAGACCGTTTTCAGTTGCAGGGTAATCAGGGTGCGGCTTGCCTGTTTGCGGGATCACCCACCGATGGCCTGATGGGCGGCGGCTTCCTTTATACCAATGAAAACACCCTGTCGCTGGGGCTGGTTTGTGGTCTGCATCATCTGCATGACGCGAAAAAATCGGTGCCGCAAATGCTGGAAGATTTCAAACAGCATCCGGCAGTTGCACCGCTGATCGCGGGCGGCAAGCTGGTGGAATATTCCGCTCACGTAGTGCCGGAAGCAGGCATCAACATGCTGCCGGAGTTGGTTGGTGACGGCGTATTGATTGCCGGTGATGCCGCCGGAATGTGTATGAACCTCGGCTTTTACCATTCGCGGTATGGATCTGGCGATTGCCGCCGGGGAAGCCGCAGCAAAAACCGTGCTTTCAGCGATGAAAAGCGACGATTTCAGTAAGCGAAAAACTCGCGGAATATCGTCAGCATCTTGAGAGTGGCCCGCTGCGCGATATGCGCATGTACCAGAAACTACCGGCGTTCCTTGATAACCCACGCATGTTTAGCGGCTACCCGGAGCTGGCGGTGGGCGTGGCGCGTGACCTGTTCACCATTGACGGCAGTGCGCCGGAACTGATGCGCAAGAAAATCCTCCGCCACGGCAAGAAAGTGGGCTTCATCAATCTGATCAAGGATGGCATGAAAGGAGTGACCGTTTTATGACTTCTCCCGTCAATGTGGACGTCAAACTGGGCGTCAATAAATTCAATGTCGATGAAGAGCATCCGCACATTGTTGTGAAGGCCGATGCCGATAAACAGGCCCTGGAGCTGCTGGTGAAAGCGTGCCCCGCAGGTCTGTACAAGAAGCAGGATGACGGCAGCGTGCGTTTCGATTACGCCGGATGTCTGGAGTGTGGCACCTGCCGCATTCTGGGGCTGGGGTCGGCGCTGGAACAGTGGGAATACCCGCGCGGCACCTTTGGTGTGGAGTTCCGTTACGGCTGATGTTGGTTTGATACGTAATGCCGTACTGACTCTCATTGCAAAAAAACAGGAATAACCCATGCAACCGTCCAGAAACTTTGATGATCTTAAATTCTCCTCTATTCACCGCCGCATTTTGCTGTGGGGAAGCGGTGGTCCGTTTCTGGATGGTTATGTACTGGTAATGATTGGCGTGGCGCTGGAGCAACTGACTCCGGCGCTGAAACTGGACGCTGACTGGATTGGCTTGCTGGGCGCGGGAACGCTCGCCGGGCTGTTCGTTGGCACATCGCTGTTTGGCTATATCTCCGATAAAGTCGGACGGCGCAAAATGTTCCTCATTGATATCATCGCCATCGGCGTGATATCGGTGGCGACGATGTTTGTCTCATCCCCCGTCGAACTGTTGGTGATGCGGGTACTTATCGGCATTGTTATCGGTGCAGATTATCCCATCGCCACCTCAATGATCACCGAGTTCTCCAGTACCCGTCAGCGGGCGTTTTCCCATCAGCTTTATTGCCGTCGATGTGGTATGTCGCGCGACCTGCGCCGATTTGGGTGCGGCGTATTTGGCTTTTTATGAATTGTGGAAAGGGCGGGCCTGGGCCGCTGGATCTGGGGTAGCCAGCGATTTCCCCTGTTTGTTGATTTTGATGGTCGATTTCGAACTGCCTGAATCTCCCCGCTGGTTGTTACGCAAAGGGCGAGTGAAAGAGTGCGAAGAGATGATGATCAAACTGTTTGGCGAACCGGTGGCTTTCGAGGAAGAGCAGCCGCAGCAAACCCGTTTTCGCGATCTGTTTAATCGCCGCCATTTTCCTTTTGTTCTGTTTGTTGCCGCCATCTGGACCTGCCAGGTGATCCCGATGTTCGCCATCTACACCTTTGGCCCGCAAATCGTTGGTTTGTTGGGATTGGGTGTTGGCAAAAACGCGGCACTGGGGAACGTGGTGATTAGCCTGTTCTTTATGCTCGGCTGTATTCCACCGATGCTGTGGTTAAACACTGCCGGACGGCGTCCATTGTTGATTGGCAGCTTTGCCATGATGACGCTGGCGCTGGCGGTTTTGGGGCTGATCCCGGATATGGGGATCTGGCTGGTAGTGATGGCCTTTGCGGTATATGCCTTTTTCTCTGGCGGGCCGGGTAATTTGCAGTGGCTCTATCCTAATGAGCTCTTCCCGACGGATATCCGCGCCTCTGCCGTGGGCGTGATTATGTCCTTAAGCCGTATTGGCACTATTGTTTCGACCTGGGCACTGCCGATCTTTATCAATAATTACGGTATCAGTAACACGATGCTAATGGGGGCGGGTATCTCGCTGTTTGGCTTGTTGATTTCCGTAGCGTTTGCCCCGGAGACTCGAGGGATGTCACTGGCGCAGACCAGCAATATGACGATCCGCGGGCAGAGAATGGGGTAATTTGTTCAGATTTCTCTCTTTTCTGAATCAATATTATTGACTATAAGCCGCGTGAATATATGACTACACTTTGTGGGAAAACAAAGGCGTAATCACGCGGGCTACCTATGATTCTTATAATTTATGCGCATCCGTATCCGCATCATTCCCATGCGAATAAACGGATGCTTGAACAGGCAAGGACGCTGGAAGGCGTCGAAATTCGCTCTCTTTTATCAACTCTATCCTGACTTCAATATCGATATTGCCGCCGAGCAGGAGGCGCTGTCTCGCGCCGATCTGATCGTCTGGCAGCACCCGATGCAGTGGTACAGCATTCCTCCGCTCCTCAAACTTTGGATCGATAAAGTCTTCTCGCACGGCTGGGCTTACGGTCACGGCGGCACGGCGCTGCATGGCAAACATTTACTGTGGGCGGTGACGACCGGCGGTGGGGAAAGCCATTTTGAGATTGGTGCGCATCCGGGCTTTGATGTGCTGTCACAGCCGCTACAGGCGACGGCAATCTACTGCGGGCTGAACTGGCTGCCACCGTTTGCCATGCACTGCACCTTCATTTGTGACGACGAAACCCTCGAAGGGCAGGCGCGTCACTATAAGCAACGTCTGCTGGAATGGCAGGAGGCACATCATGGATAGCCATACGCTGATTCAGGCGCTGATTTATCTCGGTTCGGCGGCGCTGATTGTACCCATTGCGGTACGTCTTGGTCTGGGATCGGTACTTGGCTACCTGATCGCTGGCTGCATTATTGGCCCGTGGGGGCTGCGACTGGTGACCGATGCCGAATCTATTCTGCACTTTGCCGAGATGGGCGTGGTGCTGATGCTGTTTATTATCGGCCTCGAACTCGATCCACAAAGGCTGTGGAAGCTGCGTGCGGCGGTGTTCGGTGGTGGCGCATTGCAGATGGTGATTTGCGGCGGCCTGCTGGGGCTGTTCTGTATGTTGCTTGGGCTGCGCTGGCAGGTCGCGGAACTGATCGGCATGACGCTGGCGCTCTCCTCTACGGCGATTGCCATGCAGGCGATGAATGAACGTAATCTGATGGTGACGCAGATGGGCCGCAGTGCCTTTGCGGTGCTGCTGTTCCAGGATATCGCGGCGATCCCGCTGGTGGCGATGATCCCGCTACTGGCGGCGAGCAGTGCCTCGACGACGATGGGCGCATTTGCTCTCTCGGCGTTAAAAGTGGCGGGCGCGCTGGCGCTGGTGGTATTGCTGGGGCGCTATGTCACGCGTCCGGCGCTGCGCTTTGTCGCCCGCTCTGGCTTGCGGGAAGTGTTTAGTGCCGTGGCGTTATTCCTCGTGTTTGGCTTTGGTTTGCTGCTGGAAGAGGTTGGCTTGTCGATGGCGATGGGCGCGTTTCTGGCGGGCGTACTGCTGGCAAGCTCGGAATATCGTCATGCGCTGGAAGCGATATCGAGCCATTTAAAGGTTTGCTGTTGGGGCTGTTTTTCATCGGTGTTGGCATGTCGATAGACTTTGGCACGCTGATTGAAAACCCATTTGCGCATTGTCATTTTGCTGCTCGGTTTCCTCATCATCAAAATCGCCATGCTGTGGCTGATTGCCCGACCGTTGCAGGTGCCAAATAAACAGCGTCGCTGGTTTGCGGTGCTGTTAGGGCAGGGCAGTGAGTTTGCCTTTGTGGTATTTGGTGCGGCGCAAATGGCGAATGTGCTGGAGCCGGAGTGGGCGAAATCGCTGACCCTGGCGGTGGCGCTGTCGATGGCGGCAACGCCGATTCTGCTGGTGATCCTCAATCGCCTTGAGCAATCTTCTACTGAAGAGGCGCGTGAAGCCGATGAGATCGACGAAGAACAGCCGCGGGTAATCATCGCCGGATTCGGTCGTTTTGGGCAGATCACCGGACGTTTACTGCTCTCCAGCGGGGTGAAAATGGTGGTGCTCGATCACGATCCGGACCATATCGAAACCTTGCGTAAATTTGGTATGAAAGTGTTTTATGGCGATGCCACGCGGATGGATTTACTGGAATCTGCCGGAGCGGCGAAAGCGGAAGTGCTGATTAACGCCATCGACGATCCGCAAACCAACCTGCAACTGACGGAGATGGTAGAAAGTACGCATTTCACCGCATTTGCAGATCATGCCGCGCCCGCGATGTCGATCACTACATTCGTTTGCGTCAGGCAGGCGTTGAAAAGCCAGAGCGTGAAACCTTTGAAGGTGCGCTGAAAACCGGGCGTCTGGCGCTGGAAAGTTTAGGTCTGGGGCCGTATGAAGCGCGAGAACGTGCCGATGTGTTCCGCCGCTTTAATATTCAGATGGTGGAAGAGATGGCAATGGTTGAGAACGACACCAAAGCCCGCGCGGCGGTCTATAAACGTACCAGCGCGATGTTAAGTGAGATCATTACTGAGGACCGCGAACATCTGTCATTAATTCAACGACATGGCTGGCAGGGAACCGAAGAAGGGAAACATACCGGCAACATGGCGGATGAACCGGAAACGAAACCCTCATCCTAATAAAGAGTGACGTAAATCACACTTTACAGCTAACTGTTTGTTTTTGTTTCATTGTAATGCGGCGAGTCCAGGGGGAGAGCGTGGACTCGCCAGCAGAATATAAAATTTTCCTCAACATCATCCTCGCACCAGTCGACGACGGTTTACGCTTTACGTATAGTGGCGACAATTTTTTTTATCGGGAAATCTCAATGATCAGTCTGATTGCGGCGTTAGCGGTAGAGCGCGTTATCGGCATGGAAAACGCCATGCCGTGGAACCTGCCTGCCGATCTCGCCTGGTTTAAACGCAACACTTTAAATAAACCCGTAATTATGGGGCCGCCATACCTGGGAATCCATCGGTCGTCCGTTGCCAGGACGCAAAAATATTATCCTCAGCAGTCAACCGGGTACGGACGATCGCGTAACGTGGGTGAAATCGGTTGATGAAGCCATCGCGGCGTGTGGTGACGTACCAGAAATCATGGTGATTGGCGGTGGTCGCGTTTATGAGCAGTTCCTGCCCAAAGCGCAAAAACTGTATCTGACGCATATTGACGCAGAAGTGGAAGGCGACACCCATTTCCCGGATTACGAGCCGGATGACTGGGAATCGGTATTCAGCGAATTCCACGACGCTGATGCGCAGAACTCTCACAGCTATTGCTTTGAGATTCTGGAGCGGCGGTAAGTTTTTGCTATGACTACAAATTGAACGATAAGACGTCTGATTTTACCAGTGAGCGCGATTTTGTGAGTCGCGCTCATTGCGTAGGTCTAAACCCTCAAGCCACTCTACAGTGGACTGAAGTAAACGAGGATGCCATCTCGGCATTAAATGAACTTGCAGAAGAAACAGGATGTTTCTCTGATGAGTACCGGAAATTTTAAGTTTTTAAACTCTGCTATTTCTGTACATAAGTCAGAATGTTGAGTATCTGCTAAATACTTTCTTTTTGGTCTGTCGTCTGGCGATGTATTTTAGATTGTTACACATCACATCATAGTTAGATAACATCAGCAAAGTGTTTTTTGAATAATCGAATCCAGGTTTGGTCTCCAAAAAAAATCACCGATGACGTCAGGGATTTCAATTATTCGAAGATCGTCAGGACTGGAAAGTAGCAGTTCAAGCAATTCTTTAGCGGGTAACTGCTGGGTGTAGGGAATAATTTCTGGCGGATAAAGCTGCTTAAGTTGCTGCCAGATATCAATGAGTTGGGTCGTTTTACTTTCTGTTATCCATACATCTTCAGCCATCCTGGTTATGTTCATTATTGACTGCTGAGAGACAGAACAGAAGAAGCCGTAGTCGACAGCAACGCTGATGCAATCACAAAGAAAAGTGATTCGCCTGCGATGCCAGGTTCGCTGCTCAGCAAATGGGGGTTCATCTGCTTCGTCAATCATTTCCAGAATAATTTCTCTGGTATTAAGCCCGGCGTTGATTTGTCGCACTTAGATATTTTCCGCTTAATAGGCGCGTATTTGTCTCAGAAATTTTTCATTCCCAAAGCCTTTCTTGCAGCTGCACTAACAGGATAAATTTTTTCTGGCGGCAGGAAGGATTTCGCCTGTGTTGTTTTACCGTTTATCAAAAGGTTATGACACTTTCGCACCAGTGGTGTCAGATCATCAATGGCAACAATGGCGTCTTCGTTAAATTGACTGATCAAGTTACGAGAAATACCAAGCTGTAATGATCGGTGCTCCAGTTTTTTACCATTTATGCTGCGTTCTGGGTCCCACTGAACATATACATTTGCTTGCGCAAATAACGTTTCCCAAACTCCTGCATGTGGATAGACATGGGCTTCTGGCGTGGTTAGCACCGCTTGTTCCAGCAATGTATCAAAGAAGGTGCGTTTGATTCGGATTGCGAGAATGCGTTGTTGATCTTTTTTCAGTCCCCAGTTGCTACGCTCCATCATCCACATAAAAGAGGGTTTAATCCAGGTCATGCGGTTGAATGAAAAAGGTGCGCCAAATCGCCCGTCACGTACGGCGACGTCAGCGATTGCATCATTGTAAGCCTGATAAACCGTGATGGTGTGCTGATTGTAATCAGCACGTATTTCAAAATAGTCAGCCATTATTCCTCCCTGAATGGTAATGCGTTAAGACGCGGCCGCCTCTCCCTCACCCATATCTTTATGCCGGTTCGACGGCTGGACAAAATACTGTTTATCTTCCCAGCGCAGGCAGGTTAATGTACCACCCCAGCAGCAGCCAGTATCCAGCGCGTAAATACCTTCCGGCGTACCTTTGCCTTCCAGCGATGCCCAGTGACCAAAGGCGATGCTGTATTCTTCAGCGACAGGGCCAGGAATCGCAAACCACGGTTTCAGTGGGGCAGGGGCTTCTTCTGGCGATTCTTTGCTGTACATATCCAGTTGCCCGTTCGGGAAGCAAAAACGCATCCGGGTAAAGGCGTTGGTGATAAACCGCAGTCTTCCTAGCCCCCGCAATTCCGGTGACCAGTTATTTGGCATATCGCCGTACATGGCATCAAGAAAGAAGGGATAGGAGTCACTCGACAGCACCGCTTCTACATCGCGCGCGCACTCTTTGGCAGTCTGCAGATCCCACTGCGGCGTGATCCCGGCGTGGGCCATCACCAGCTTTTTCTCTTCGTCGATTTGCAGCAGAGGCTGGCGACGCAGCCAGTTAAGCAGCTCGTCGGCATCCGGCGCTTCCAGCAGCGGTGTCAGGCGATCTTTCGGTTTATTGCGGCTGATCCCGGCGAATACCGCCAGCAGATGCAGATCGTGATTGCCCAGCACCAGACGTACGCTGTCGCCTAAGGATTTCACATAGCGCAGAACATCCAGTGAACCGGGGCCGCGCGCGACCAGATCGCCCGTTAGCCAGAGGGTATCTTTCCCAGGGGTAAATTCTACTTTATGCAGCAATGCGATCAGTTCATCGTAACAACCATGAACGTCGCCAATAAGGTATGTCGCCATATTCTTTTAATGAATGAGTGTGGGAACGGCGAGTCGGAATACGGGAATGTCGATGCTGAAAGGGACGCCATTTTCATCGATCATTTCGTAGTGACCCTGCATGGTGCCCAGCGGGGTTTCAATGATTGCACCGCTGGTGTACTGGTACTCTTCGCCAGGGGCGATAAGTGGCTGGACGCCAACCACTCCTTCGCCCTGGACTTCGGTTTCACGGCCATTGCCATTGGTGATCAGCCAGTAACGCCCCAACAACTGCACTGGCGCTCGCCCCAGATTGCGTATGGTTACGGTATAAGCAAAACGTAACGTTCATTATCAGGTGAAGATTGTGCCTCAATGTAGACGCTTTGAACCTGAATACACACTCGGGGCGAATTGATCATCGTTAACTCTCCTGCAAAGGCGCGTTCTCCGCCAGATAGTTCGCCATCTGGCAATATTGCGCGACAGAGATATTTTCCGCTCGCATCGCCGGGTCGATCCCCATTCCGGTTAACACCTCGACGCTAAACAGGTTGCCGAGGCTGTTACGAATGGTTTTACGACGCTGGTTAAAGGCTTCGGTGGTGATGCGGCTCAACACGCGAACATCTTTAACCGGGTGAGGCATCGTTGCATGAGGGACCAGGCGCACGACGGCGGAATCCACTTTGGGTGGTGGTGTAAAGGCTGACGGCGGAACTTCCAGCACCGGGATCACGTTGCAATAGTATTGCGCCATGACGCTTAATCGACCATACGCTTTGCTGTTCGGTCCTGCAACCAGAACGATTCAACCACCTCTTTTTGCAACATAAAGTGCATGTCGGCAATGGCATCAGTATAGCTAAACAGATGGAACATTCAACGGCGTGGAGATGTTATAAGGCAGGTTGCCGAAAACACGCAGCGGCTGACCCATTTTCTCGGCCAGTTCACCAAAGTTAAAGGTCATCGCATCCTGCTGATAAATCGTCAGTTTCGGGCCTAAGAATGGATGCGTTTGCAGACGTGCCGCCAGATCGCGGTCAAGTTCGATGACCGTCAGCTGGTCCAGACGTTCGCCGACCGGTTCGGTCAATGCCGCCAGACCGGGGCCGATTTCGACCATCGCCTGGCCCTTCTGCGGGTTAATGGCAGAAACAATGCTGTCGATCACGAACTGATCGTTGAGAAAGTTTTGCCCGAAGCGTTTACGGGCTAAGTGGCCCTGGTGGACTCGATTATTCATTGGGTGTTAACAATCATTTTGATGGCGAGATTAAGCGCCGTAATAAAACTGCCGACATCGGCTTTGCCACGTCCCGCCAGTTCAAGCGCGGTGCCGTGGTCCACTGATGTACGAATAAAGGGCAGGCCCAGCGTAATGTTCACACCGCGCCCGAAGCCCTGGTATTTTAGCACGAGAAGACCCTGATCGTGGTACATCGCCAGCACGGCGTCGGCGTTATCGAGATATTTCGGCTGAAACAGGGTATCGGCAGGCAGCGGCCCGTTGAGTTTCATCCCCTGCGCCCGCAGCTCGTCGAGCACCGGAATAATGGTGTCTATCTCTTCCGTACCCATATGACCGCCTTCGCCCGCGTGCGGATTCAGCCCGCAGACCAGAATGCGCGGTTCGGCAATACCAAATTTGGTCCGCAAATCGTGATGCAAAATAGCAATCACTTCGTGCAAAAGCGCAGGGGTGATAGCATCTGCGATATCGCGCAGCGGTAAATGCGTCGTTGCCAGCGCCACGCGAAGTTCTTCGGTCGCCAGCATCATCACCACTTTTTTCGCCTGCGAGCGCTCTTCGAAA
>ENA-OQCW01001322-OQCW01001322.1-human-gut-metagenome-genome-assembly--contig:-NODE-1322-length-10332-cov-4.078099_pt1 | contig 10332 bp, 9 predicted proteins | sample MGYA00242767_ERZ504593 | MGnify/ENA primary metagenome ERZ504593 (study PRJEB26092, sample SAMD00036307) | human gut metagenome | host: Homo sapiens | study: EMG produced TPA metagenomics assembly of... | reverse complement strand
TGTGCGTGTAGTAATGGTCGTTGACCAACGTGGAATGCAGGTAGATGGCATGCGGCATCACGGTGGCGCCCAGAATCGAGGCGGCCATCAGCACCGAATCGGTGCCTTGGAAGCGTGGGATCAGGCCCCGCACCACCGCTGCGGGATCCGGCGGGGCCACGAACAGGCCCGCGATGAACCCGAAGGTGATGACCAGCAGCATCACGATGATGACCCGTTCGAACGTGGTCTGCGTCCTGCCGCCCTGGAACCACAGCATCACCGTGGAGGCCGCGCCGATCACCAGGCCGCCGACGAACAGCGGCAGCCCGAACAGCAGGTTCAAGGCGATAGCGCCGCCGATCACCTCGGCCAGATCCGTGGCGATGGCGATGACCTCCGCCTGCATGAAAACATGAACCGTCCCGCGTCGCGCATGCGCTCCCCCAGCAGTTCCGGCAGGCTCTTGCCGGTGACGATGCCGAGCTTCGCCGACTGGTATTGAATCAGCACGCTCATCGCGTTCGCCAGCACCAGCACCCATACCAGCAGGTAGCCGTATCGTGCGCCGGACGTGATGTTCGCCGCCACATTGCCCGGATCGACATAGGCGACCGCGGCCACGAACGCCGGCCCCAAGATGCTGGCGAGCGCATGCTCGTGATGCTGGCGCCCGGACGCTTCCTCGGCATGACTGCGTTCGATGTCGATCTCTGAATCGGTTTTGTCATCGATCATCTGACGATGCTCTTTCATTCCCTCATTCCTCTCATGCGCCCGACCCCTGGGCGCTACTCGATCCGCCTAATGGTATACACCGCGTTTGTAACAGACCGTCGAATTTCCCGCCACACGACTCCCCCGCTGGGCGGACTGCGGCATTTTCGAGCGATGGGCTCTATTCCGCCCCTCACTGACTGGGGATCTGTTGCGCGGGGCATGCGCGCAGCACGGCGAGCATCGAACGTTTCTCGCTGGTGGTGACGGTCAGACCGTAATGCCGTTTGACGCCGATCTGCCGCGCGACGTATTCGCAACGATACTCGCCGTTGGTGGGAAGCCAGTAAGCGGCGGAGGCGGATCCCTTGTCCTGGTTGGCGGGGCCATCCACGGCGAGCAGATTGTAAGGGTCATTGCCGAAGCGGTAGCGCTGGGCGGTGGTCCAGTCCCTAGCACCGGATTGCCAGGCGTTTGCGAGCGCCACGACGTGGTCGATCTGCACGGCGGCGCTGGTGTTTCGGCCGCGCACGAACAGGATGGTCTTCCCGGTGTAGGGGTCGGCGAGCGTACCCGAGGAGACTTGGCAGCGCTTGGCTGCGCTGAATATGACATCAGTCAGGTCGCGGGCGAGCACATCGTCGCGCACGTCGCAGCCGTCGCCATCATCGTCGGTGGCGCGGAATCCGAAGGAGTCGCGGTCGTAGCCGGTGGAGTCGGGCCGGTCGTCGACCTGCAGCCCGTTCAGCGCGTCCGCCGCCGGGCCGGAGGCAATGTATTCGCCGGTGATCTCGCCGATGGAGGGGCTGATTTTGGGCAACGCCAGACCGATGACGACGCCGAGCAGGGCGGCGATCGCCACCAGTATCATAAGACGTTCCAGCGGGGATGATCCGCGGAATCGGCGTTTGCGAAAATGCGTGCGCACGGTCAATCGGCCTGTCGTTGGTTCTGCGGTCAGTCTCGTGGGCTGCGCGGCGGTATCGTCGTTGGCTCAGGCGCGCGGCATAAACCCGGACTCACGCCGCGTACCTTTCTCCCCGCCGGATCAGGCGTAGGAGAACGTGCGAGGGTCGTGCCCCGCGCGTTCCGGACCGTCGAGCGCGTCGATGGCGGCATGTTCATCGAGCGTGAGCGCGAAGCCGAACAGGTCGAGGTTCTGCCGCTGACGTTCGGAGTGCACCGACTTGGGGATGATGATCGTGCCGTTTTCGATGTGCCAGCGCAGGATCACCTGGGCAGGCGACACCTCGTGCGCCTCGGCGATTCGCGCGATCGTGCCGTTGCCGGCCTTCAGGTCGGCGCCGCGAGCCATCGGGGAGTATGCTTCGACCGCGATGCCGTGCTCCTTGCAGAATGCGACGACTTCGCGCTGCTGCCAGGTCGGGTGCAGCTCGATCTGGTTGACCGCCGGCCATTCGCCGGTCTCCTCGTACAGACGGGTCAGATGCTCCGGCAGGAAGTTGCACACGCCCAGCGTCTTCACACGGCCTTCGTCGCGCAGCTTGGTGAACGCCTTCCAGGTCGCTCCGGAACGCCAATTGAACGGAGTCGGCCAATGAATCATGTACATGTCGACGTATTCCAGCTGCAACAGTCCCAGCTGTCGGTCGAAGGCTGCAAGTGCCATGTCGTACCCCTGCTCGGAGTCGCGCAGCTTGGTCGTGACCCACAGATGACTGCGCTTGCGCCCCTTGTTGAAGCCGGTTTCGGCGAGGGCGCGGCCGACGCCGCCCTCGTTGTTGTAGCCCGCGGCTCCGTCGATATGCCGGTACCCCGCCGCCAACGCCGATTTGACCACGGGAGCGACATCATCGTTCTCGATTCGCAGCAGCCCCAACCCGATTTGCGGAATCACGTTGCCGTCATTGAGTTTGATTCCCGGCACGCTCGCAGCAGCCGCCGCAACGGCGAGATCGCTGGTTCCCAGCATGGTCGTCTCCTTGTCTTCACACTACATCCGGTTCGGAGCATATGCCATGGCGATATGCCGAGCCTCCCTACACCAGTATGCCATCATATCGGATGATCGGCATACGATTCGCGATTGGCGGCATCGGTGCAGGGGCCGGCAGACAACGCCGCCGGCCCCTGCACCGATCGATCAGCCGTCATAGCGGCCATCCGGTCACCAGCCCGTCAACGACGCCGCCGCCATCAGCTGCGACACGCCCGGAATGCGCAGCACAACCGTCATATGCAGTCGTGACGAACCGCGCAATTCCTCCGATCCGCAATAACCAGCCTCGCAATTGTGCCACCACTCCGGGCGTGTCGCGACAAATCAGACCCGACGCGCACCACGGTTCTACGCAAGACCCATGGCCGAAGCATCCCTCGACCACCCCAGCCGGCCTCCGACCGACAACCCCCGCCAGCGCCCACCAAGCCGCCATCATGTCGATTGTCAGCCCCCCATCCGGCAAAAGTCCCATCCAAGGCCAGCGAAACGGGACTTTCGCGGGACGGAGCACATGCCGCCACCGACCTCAAATAGGGAAACGCGGCGTTATATCTACAATCGCGCTCTCAAAACTCACAGGGCCAAATTCACTAAAAATGGCCCGTATCTGCGAGTTTTGAGAGCGTGGTTCCCGTAATCCCCGAGATTCACCGCGTGCTGTCGCGCACAATCACGTTGCAATCGGTCATCAACAACTCGGGCTTAGCGATCTCACCGCGGATGCGCCCGAGAATCCGCTCGACGGCGGTAGGCGCGGTCCACTCCAGACGCGAATCCATGGTGGTGAGCGGAATCTGCAGATATTGCGACTCCTCGATGTTGTCGAACCCGATCACCTGAACCCGCCGGGGAATCTCGATGCCGTTCGCGCGCATCACGGTCAACGCGCCGATGGCCAGCTGGTCGTTCAGGCCGATGACGCCATCGAACGGCACGCCCTTGTCGATGAGCTCCTGCGTGGCATGGGCGCCCGCGCCAATCGTCCATTCCTGCTCGACATTGCCGACCAGCCGCGCGTCCAGCGTCATGCCGCGTCGCCGGCATTCTTCGATGATGCCGCGCAAACGCAGCTGCGCGTTGCCTTCCACCGCGCCGAGCAGCTTCGCCTCGTCATATGCGCCACGTCCGCCGACCACCGCCAGCGACTTCACGCCGCAGTCGAACATGTATCCGGCGGCCGATGCCGCCGCCTGCACGTCGTTGGGCGTCACATGATCGGCTTTGCCCCACGTGGTTCGCGCGCCGACCACCACCAGCGGGAAATCGACCTCCAGGTCCTCCGGGTTGATGTCCTCGACCTCGCTCATCGACAGAATCATGCCGTCCGACACCGTGGTGTTGAAGTTGCGCAACAGCTCGCGGGCGCCCGTCGCCGACCCTTCCGCGTATGTGGTGACGTACACGAGGTATCCGCGCTGCCGGGCGGCGTCGATCACGCGGTTCGCGAGCTCGGACAGGTACGGCGCGGTCAGCGTCGGCACAGCGAGCGTGATGAAGCCGGTGCGGTCCCGGTTGAGGTTGCGCGCGGCGACGTTGACCCGGTATCCGGTCTGCTCGATGACGGCTTCGACTTTGGCGCGGGTGGCGTCGGTCATGCGTCCGGTGCCGTTGATGACATTGGATGCCGTTTTCAGCGACACGCCGGCCGCGGTGGCGACGTCGCGCAACGTGACGCGCCGACGTGCGGCCGTCGTCGGCGAGCCTGGCAGGTTCTGCGCGATCTCGCTCTTGCCGGTCTTGCCGTTTTCGGTCTTGCCCATCGCGTCAACCTTACTCGTAGAGGAAACTCCCCCTATGGTAATCGTCTTCACCGAAGTTGTCATACGGTCCTCCTTACCGCATGTCTGCTACGGTTTTGTCGTCTTCGCGACATCGTTGCCATCCGATGACGTGTTCGCCACCACGCATGTCGCCGCTGTTCATGACCACGCCAGGCTGCTCATCGATACCGTCACCGGTCTGATGAGCGGCACGCCATCCGTCCCGTTCGTCGAATTCGAGTCTGGCGAACCGGATTTCGCGCTTGTTGCCGGTGCGGATGCGCTCACCCGTGTACCGGTCCACGCCGCGCGGGCGCATGGCGTCCGGCAGAAAGCAGTGGTAGGCGATGACCCATTCGTCGGTGCCGGGGACCCGAAGTATGCAGTGATGCCCGGTGCCGAGTATGCCGAGGCGTTCGTTGGCGACCAGGATTTCGCCGCGGTAGGTCCACTGCGAACCGTCGCCTTCCATGGTCGACGCGGTCGCATAGGCGACTCGATAGTCGGGGTCATTGGCGTCGCCGATCGAGTACGTGAGATAGTACGTCCGCGTTCCGGCATGCTCTCTCACGTTCAGATATGCGGCCTCACGGATGTCGGGCGTGGCTTCGGGGATGATGTGCAGCATGTCGTCGGACAGGCGGGAGTAGCGCGCCCGGTTCTGCCCCCAGGCTAGGTACCATCGGCCGGCCTGCGGGTCGCGGAACGCCGCGGGATCGATGCCGGGCGCGACGATGCCGGTTCCGAAGCCGTGCCGCGCGGCGTGCGAGCTGGTTCGCGCTAAGTCGCCCTGCAGAGCGTATCCTCCATCGATATGGTCGGATACCGCCACGTTGGTCTGCCCGTCGCCGCAGAAATACAGGTAATAGCGGCCGTCGCGAACGGCGAGCGCCGGCACCCAGGCGTGGGCGGTCCGGCCGGGCAGGATGTTGGTTCGGCCGCTGCCGTCGAGATGCTGGTCATGCAGGTCGATGACGACGCCGCGGTCCTGCCAATGTGTCAGGTCTTCGGAGGCGAGGCAGCAGATCTGCCAGCCGCTCCACCCGCCGTGTCCGTCGGTGGTGGCGAACAGGTAGAACGTCCCGCGTTCGTATGCGAGTTCAGGGTCGGCGAAGAAACGCATGCCCCGCCTGCCGGTCGCGTCAGGCGTGTCGGGGATGCGCACGGGGGTGGTCGAGTCGTTCCGCGACGACGGAGATGACCACGCGCGAGGTATCGGCAGTCGAGCCGTCAATGCCCGACCCGTCATCGCGGTGCACCACGAGCAGGAGCGGACGGAACAGATCCTGGGTCTGCGGTACGGCGGATCCGTCGAGGGCCGTCACGGTTCCGTAATCGCTGCGGAACCGCAGTCGCAGCCGAGTGATGTCAGCGATTTCGCCGCTGACCGCACCGTCCGGCGTCCATTGGTCCAGCGTCAGCCGTAGCCGGTAATCGGCCCGCGGCCCTGCGGCCGGCGTTGCTTCCGCGCCGGAAACCCGGTCACCGTCATGAACCCGCGTCTCCCCCGCGCAGCAGCATTGCGATGTCGTCCACGTCGACGTCGTCGCGGACTTCGCCGCGGCCCGACTCTCCTCGAATCGCCGGCCCCATGTCTGGAGCCGGCGATCCGTCAACGTTGCGACACCGTGATGAGCACACCGTTGCGTTTCAGCGTGACGGCCCTGCCATCATCGGCATTGCCGCATCCGCGGTAGACGAGCAGGGTCTCGCCTGCCGGCTCGCGCACGACAGCCTCGTTCTTCGCGCGGTTGAAGCAGAAGTCAAACCCCCGATCCACCGTCCGCATCTTTTACCCCGCGAAAGTCCCATTCGGAAGCGCCGAACGATATGGCATGACAACGTTGATATAAGCTTATCGTGTCGACAGATGGCACCATCCGGCGATTTGTGGGTCATACGACGCACACGGCATCGCAAAACCTGTACCACACCAGGGCTTTTTTGCCTCTTTTCGGCCTTCTGTGGCACACGCGCCCGATACCGGTTTGGAGTCGAATCCCGTTTTCCTTGATATTTCAAGGAAAACGAATGACATCATGTACCACACCAGGTCATGTAAACGTTTGCACGAGCTGGTGTGGCCATCGGCGTGGCCACACCACGGCCAAATCGGGCAAAATCACGCTGGTGTGGCACAACTACGAAACGAAGGGACGCGGCGACCTGCTGTCTCGGCCAAAATTCGAGACGCCGAGCTGCGGATGATACCCCGAAAGTCCTCGGCCATCCCAGTCACCTTCGCGAACAGCCCTCGACCCTGCAGTTACGGACATGCCATGCATGACCAGCCCGCTGGTCTCACTGCCGTTCCCTGCCGACAAGCAGCCCGATCCCCGCTAGCGGGAGCCTACAGGCTCAAAAATAACTCGTGAATGCGGGTGTCGTCGGTGAGTTCGGGGTGGAAGGCCGTGGCGAGAATGTTGCCCTGTCGCAGACCGACCACACGCCCATCAACCTCGGTCTCGATCGTGGCGTCCGCCCCGACATCGGAGACGAACGGCCCACGGATGAACACGAGCGGAAAGTCCTTGATGTCACCGAAATCGGCCGTGGAGACGAACGAACCGAGCTGCCGACCGTAAGCGTTGCGGCGAACCGTGGCGTCGAGGGCGCCGAAGTACACGTTGTCGTCGTTTTCCAGTCGCTTCGCGAGCAGAATCATTCCGGCGCACGTGCCGAACACCGGCTTGCCGGCGGCGATGTGCGCGGCGATCGGCTCGAACAGACCGGTGGATCGCAACAGCTTGCCCTGTGTGGTCGACTCGCCGCCGGGCAGAATCACGCGGTCGATGGAATCGTCGAAATCCTCGGCGGCACGCAGCAGCTTCCACTGGGCGCCGAGCTTGTCGAGCATCGCAGCGTGCTCTGCGAACGCGCCCTGTACGGCCAGGATGCCGGTCACGCCGTGCTTTGCCGTCTCGGCATCGGCCGACTCTTCCTTCGAAATATATTCAACAGCTACAACCATGATTACTCCTTGGCTCCCGATGAGGGGAGCCGTCGAATACGGTGGGGAGGGGTGGGATGGCTGAGGATGCGCCTCTACCACCCCAGTCGCTCCGCGACAGCCCAGCCAGCGGAAGCGGATTCATGCGGAATCACCCCCGCCAAGTTGACCGCCTTCGCCAGCGGGAGGGGCGGCTCGATCGTCCCGCCGCTAGCGGGCTATGATCACTCGCCGCGGGCGGCCATGATGGTCTGGATTTCGTCCTCGTTGATGCCGACCATGGCCTCGCCGAGGTTCTCGGAGAGTCGTGCCAGCAGATCGGCGTCCTGCCAGTTGGCGGTGGCCTTGACGATGGCGGCGGCGCGCTTGGCCGGGTCGCCGGACTTGAAGATGCCGGAACCGACGAACACGCCTTCGGCACCGAGCTCCATCATCAGCGCCGCGTCGGCCGGGGTGGCCACGCCACCGGCGGCGAAGTTCACGACCGGCAGTCGGCCGTTGTCGTGCACGTAACGCGCCAGCTCGACCGGCACGGCCAGCTGCTTGGCGGCCTCGAACACCTCGTCGTCACGCAGGCCGACGAGCTCGCGAATCTGCTTGTTCATCGTGCGCATGTGACGCACGGCCTGGATCACGTCACCGGTGCCGGGCTCGCCCTTGGTGCGAATCATCGCGGCCCCCTCGGCGATGCGGCGCAGCGCCTCACCCAGGTTCTTCGCACCGCACACGAACGGTACGTCGAACTGTGTCTTGTCGATGTGATAGACGTCATCGGCCGGCGAAAGCACTTCGGACTCGTCGATGTAGTCGATGTCGATGGCCTGCAGGATGCGGGCTTCAGCGATGTGCCCGATGCGCACCTTCGCCATGACCGGAATGGAGACGGCCTCCTGAATGCCCTTGATCATGGCCGGGTCGCTCATACGCGAGACGCCGCCGGCGGCACGGATATCAGCGGGGATGCGCTCCAACGCCATGACCGCGCACGCGCCGGCGTCCTCGGCGACCCGAGCCTGCTCGGGAGTCGTCACGTCCATGATCACGCCGCCCCTTGAGCATCGCGCCAGGTTCTTGTTCAGTTCCGCTCGGTTTTCCAGCCCATTGGAGGGTTCTCCTTCCATATGCTGCGGCGATGGCCGTCGCGACGACTGTCGCCATCGCCGTCATTGCTGCCGTTACTGTATGTCTATATTGCCATTGCTGTCGTTGCCTCGACCGCCCGCACATCCCCGGGATGCGCCGGCGGCACACAAGGCACCATGCTAGAGGCGTTCCCGCCGCAAACACGCGCAGCGGCTCATTTCCGGCGATAAGGAAAACCTATAATCCGTTATCAGCCGGCCATGCTGCACCGCCGCGCGGGAACACCGTCCACCCGACGTCCGCCACCGCGCCGCCGCCGGCCTGCGCCGCGCGGTTGTGCGCGACGACAAAACCCGACGCCGCTTTTCGTGCCCATGCACAACACCGCAGGAACCTACGGCAACGTACCCTTGACGATGGAATACGTATCAGGACATCTGCAAAGGAAATCCACGATGTCACAGGATCAGGCACAGGATCAGTCGAACGCGGCCCAAGCCGCCCAGCCGGCGGATGAACCGGCACCCAGCATGACGGCACCGGCCGCACGGCCGGTCGGCACCGCTGCCATTCCGACCATCATCAGCGAATACACCTCCCCCGGCGACGTCACCGTGAACGACGACGAGACACTGTACTCGCTGCTCACCGAACGCATCGCCCGCACCGGCAATGCGACCACCATCGCGGCGCGCAAGACCGGCCCGGGCGCGTGGTCGAGCATCACCACCGGCGAGTTCCACCGTCTGGTGCTCGCCGCAGCGAAGGGCCTCATCGCGTTCGGCGTCGGCAAGGGAGACGCGGTGACGCTGTTCTCCGCCACCCGCTTCGAGTGGGGCGTGCTGGATTTCGCGCTCGCCGCGATCGGCGCGGTGAACGTGCCGGTATACGACACCGATTCCGCGGCACAGGCGGAGCGCATCATCAACGACTCCGGCGTGAAGCTCGCCGTCACCGATAACCGCGAACGCTATGACCGTCTCGATTCGATCAACGACCGATGCCCCGGCCTGCAGCGCATCCTCATGATGGACGGCAACGCGCTGGGCGCTTTGGAGGGATTGGGCGTGTCGGTCTCCGACGAGGAGCTGGAGGCGCGCATCGCCGACACCCATGCCGACGACCTCGCCACTATCGTGTATACGTCCGGCTCGACCGGCGCCCCGAAAGGCGTGGAGCTTACGCACCGCAATTTCCTGTCGGTGGTTCGAGCCGGATACGAGTGCCTCGGCGAGGTGCTGTGCGACAACCATCCACGGCTGCTGCTGTTCCTGCCCCTCGCCCACTGCTTCGCACGGTTCATCCAGTACTGCTCGATTGGCTCCGACGATGGCGTGGTCGGCTATCTGCCGGATACGAAGTCGCTGCTTCCCGACCTGCGCTCATTCAAGCCGACCTATCTGCTCGGCGTGCCGCGCGTGTTCGAGAAGGTGTACAACGCCGCGTCACGCAAGGCCGGCACCGGTTTCAAGGGGCGCATATTCGCGCAGGCCGCCCAGTGCGCCCGCGAATGGTCGCGCACCGAGCAGGACGGAGGCAAGCATTCCGCCAGCCAGCGCGCCCGGCACGCGATGTTCGAGACATCGGTGTACCGCGCGGTTCGCGGCGCACTCGGCCCGAACATCCGGTATGTGGCGTGCGGCGGGGCTCCGCTGAGCGCCGATCTGGCGCACTTCTTCGCCGGCATCGGCCTGCCGATGATCCAGGGATACGGTATGACGGAGACCGCGGCGCCGTTTACGGTGACACGCGTGAACGACAACAAGATCGGCACGGTCGGCCAGCCCGCCCCCGGCTCGTCGGTGCGCATCGCGGACGACGGCGAGGTGCAGGTGCGCGGCGCGAACGTGTTCCGCGGCTATCACAATCTCCCCGAGAAG
>ENA-OQCW01001321-OQCW01001321.1-human-gut-metagenome-genome-assembly--contig:-NODE-1321-length-10334-cov-3.091016_pt1 | contig 10334 bp, 16 predicted proteins | sample MGYA00242767_ERZ504593 | MGnify/ENA primary metagenome ERZ504593 (study PRJEB26092, sample SAMD00036307) | human gut metagenome | host: Homo sapiens | study: EMG produced TPA metagenomics assembly of... | reverse complement strand
TAAAATAAGTAAAATAATATGAAAAAAAAACTTTTTAAAAAAACTGTATTAAGATAATATATATTATAAAATATCAGAAAATTTTTAAAAATTCCAAAAGAGAGAAAAATATGATATAATTAAAGTATCGGATTAGACTGGACAAGCCATGACTTGAAAAGAGGAAAGGTAAAAAACAATGGAAATAAGACAGGCATTATTGGAAGAAATTCCGGAAATCATGAAAATATATGAAGCTGCAAGGCGATTTATGGCAGAACATGGAAATCCAACACAGTGGGTAAATGGATATCCTTCTGAAGAACTGGTAACAGAAGATTGTAAAAATGGAGAACTGTATGTATGTGTTTCCGGCGAACAGATTGCAGGAGTATTTATGTTCACAAAGAGACCGGACAAGACGTACGGACAAATTTTTCAAGGTACGTGGTTAAATGAAAAACCTTACGGAACGATGCATCGAATGGCATCGTCGGGAATTCAAAAGGGTGTGTCTTCTTTTTGCCTTGACTGGTGTTTTCAGCAGTGTGGGAATGTAAGAGGTGACACGCATAAAGATAATGATGTGATGCAAAATGTGTTTGAAAAAAATGGTTTTAAACGCTGCGGAATTATTTATGTAGAAAACAATACGCCTAGAATTGCATATCAAAGGGAGAATTAGAAAATGGAATTATTAGAGAGAAATGCACCATGCTGGTGTGGAAGTGGAAAGAAATATAAAAAATGTCATTATAATTTTGATGAGAAATTAAAATTTTATGAAAGTAAAGGTGTTTTAATTCCATCTCATGATATTATCAAAACACCGGAACAGATTTGCAGGAATTAAAGAAAGTGCAAAAGTAAATATTGAAATTTTAGACTATGTGGCGGAGCATATAAAGGAAGGTATTACCACACAGGAAATCGATCATTGGGTGGCTGATATTACAGCAAGAGCAGGAGCAGTAGCTGCACCTCTTAATTATGAAGGATTTCCCAAAAGTGTGTGTACATCCATAATGAGCAGGTGTGCCATGGAATTCCCTCAGACGATATTGTGCTGAAAGACGGAGATATTATTAATGTGGATGTATCTACGATTTAAACGGATATTATTCCGACTCATCCCGTATGTTTTGCATTGGAAATGTCAGTGAGGAGAAAAAGAAACTGGTGGAAGTTACACGTCAGTGTGTGGAGAAAGGTTTGGAGCAGGTAAAGCCGTGGGGATATTTGGGGGATATGAGTCAGGCTGTTTATGAGCATGCTCATGCTAATGGATATTCCGTAGTAAGAGAAATTGGTGGACATGGAATTGGACTGGAATTTCATGAAGATCCGTGGGTAGGCTATATCGGAAAGGCAGGCACAGGGATGTTGCTGGTTCCGGGAATGATGTTTACCATTGAACCAATGATTAATATGGGCAGTCATGAGATATTTGTAGACGATACGGATGGATGGACGATTTACACAGAAGACGGTCTGCCATCTGCCCAGTGGGAAATTATGGTGCTGGTAACAGAGCGGGGATGTGAAGTTATTTGTTATTAAGAGAAAAGGGGTTGACATTCCAATTTTTTTAATGGTATGTTGTAATTGCTTATATGACTGACGGAAGTGGAAATGACCACAGGGAGTATAAGCCAAGGAAGCCGACCGTCTGGGCATATATGCTCGGGCAGTGGGCTTTTTTGTATATCAGAAAATCCTGTTCTATTTCACCGAGTATATCGTTCATTGAAAAAAAGGAGAAAAATTCATGGAAATGTTATCATTAACAAAAGAATTGAAAGAAAATGCATATCCGGGCAGAGGAATTGTTCTGGGAAAATCAGAGGACGGAAAAAAAGCGGTAGCTGCTTATTTTATTATGGGAAGAAGTGAAAACAGCAGAAACCGTGTATTCGTAGAAGAAGGCGAAGGAATTCGCACACAGGCATTTGATCCTTCTAAGCTGGTTGATCCAAGCCTGATTATTTACGCTCCTGTACGTGTTTTAGGAAATAAAACTATTGTGACAAACGGAGATCAGACAGATACTATTTACGAAGGTATGGATAAACAGCTGACTTTTGAACAGTCTTTAAGAAGTCGTGAATTTGAACCGGACGGACCGAACTATACACCTAGAATTTCAGGAATTATGCATGTTGAAAATGGAAAATATAATTATGCGATGTCTATTTTAAAAATGCAATAATGGAAATCCAGAGGCATGTAACCGTTATACATTTGCTTATGAAAATCCGATAGCAGGAGAAGGGCATTTTATACATACTTATATGCATGATGGAAATCCCCTTCCGAGTTTTGAAGGAGAACCTAAGCTGGTAAGCATTCCAAATGATATCGATGAATTTAAAGACAGTCTTTGGGAAAGTTTGAATGAAGAAAATAAAGTATCTTTATTTGTTCGTTTTATTGATATTGAAACAGGTAAATATGAAACAAGAATTGTAAATAAAATAAATAAGAAGTAAGAAGGGAGAAAATCATGAAAGAATTAGCATTTAAAATACGGCTGTAATCCAAATCAGAAACCATCCAGAATTTATATGGCAAATGACAGTGAACTTCCTATTAAGGTATTGTCCGGCAAACCGGGATATATTAATTTCTTAGACGCATTTAATGGCTGGCAGTTAGTAAGTGATTTGAAAAAAGCAACAGGTCTTCCGGCTGCAACATCTTTTAAACATGTGTCTCCTGCAGGTGCAGCAGTAGGTCTTCCTCTTACAGAGACTCTGGCAAAGATTTACTGGGTAAATGATATGGATTGGCAGAACTTTTCTCCAGTTGCATGTGCTTATGCAAGAGCAAGAGGTGCTGACCGTATGTCTTCTTTTGGTGATTTTATTGCATTATCTGATGTATGTGACAGAGATACTGCATTATTGATTAAAAGAGAAGTATCAGATGGTGTTATTGCACCGGGTTATACAGAAGAAGCTCTGGAAATTTTGGGACAGAAGAAAAAAGGAAACTATAATGTCATTGAAATCGATGAAAATTATGTACCGGCTCAGTTAGAACATAAAGAAGTGTTTGGTATTACTTTTGAGCAGGGACGTCAGGAACTTTGTATTGATGATGCACTAATTTCCAATGTGGTTACAGAAAACAAAGAACTGACAGAAGAAGCAAAAAGAGATTTAAAAATTTCTCTGATTATTTTGAAATATACACAGTCTAACTCTGTATGCTTTGTAAAGGACGGACAGGCAATCGGCGTAGGTGCTGGACAACAGTCCCGTGTACATTGTACACGCTTGGCAGGTCAGAAAGCAGATAACTGGTGGTTAAGACAGTGTCCAAAAGTTTTAAATTTACCATTTAAAGAAAGCATTAGTCGTGCAGAAAGAGATAATGCCATTGATGTATATATTGGGGAAGAATATATGGATGTTCTGGCAGATGGTGCATGGGAAAATACTTTTACAGAAAAACCAGAAGTGTTTACAAGAGAAGAAAAAAGAGAATGGCTTGATAAAATGCAGGATGTTATTCTTGGCTCTGATGCATTCTTCCCATTTTCTGATAACATTGAAAGAGCACATAAAAGCGGTGTGGCTTATATTGCACAGCCAGGTGGCTCTGTACGTGATGATGCAGTAATTGAAACCTGTAATAAATATAATATGGTGATGGCGTTTACAGGTATTCGCCTGTTCCACCACTAAAAAGAAAGAGACACCTTCGGTGTCTTTTTATTGTAATAAGAACATTACAGAGTAATTTCCTATTACATAAAAAGCGCTCCGCGCAGGAAGCGCACTTGCGTGGAGATGTAACATGTCGCAAGCGACCACGCTCGGCGCGAAAATGTGCTATGGCACATTCTTTATTCTGTAAGATACGCATATAAAAACCATTGACAAAGAGCTGGTTTTTGATATACTTTGAGAGTAAATAGTGAGTCAAAGAACAGATAGGAGAGTGAAATATGAGTATTAAAATTGGTATTTTAGGATATGGTAACTTAGGTAGAGGTGTGGAGTGCGCTGTGAAGCATAACCCTGATATGGAGCTGACAGCAGTATTTACACGTCGTAATCCTGCAGATGTTCAGATTTTGACAGAAACAGCAAAGGTTTATCATGTAGATGAAGCCGTAAAAATGAAGGATGAAATCGATGTTTTAATTCTCTGTGGCGGAAGTGCTACAGATTTACCAGTTCAGACCCCTGAATTTGCACAGTATTTTAATGTGGTAGATAGCTTTGATACTCATGCAAGAATTCCAGAGCATTTTCAGGCCGTAGATGAGGCTGCTAAGAAGGGGAATAAGGTTGCTATGATTTCCGTAGGCTGGGATCCTGGTATGTTTTCTTTAAATCGTCTTTATGCAAATGCGATTTTACCGGAAGGAAAAGATTATACTTTCTGGGGAAAAGGTGTCAGCCAGGGACATTCTGATGCAGTTAGAAGAATTGAAGGGGTATTGGATGCAAGACAGTACACAATTCCTGTAAAGGAAGCTTTAGATGCGGTAAGAGAAGGAAAAAATCCAGAGCTTACCACACGTCAGAAACATACAAGAGAGGTATTTGTAGTTACTTGTGAAGACGCAGATAAAGCAAAAATTGAGCAGGAAATTAAAACTATGCCAAACTATTTTGATGAATATGATACAACGGTACATTTCATTACAGAAGAAGAAATGAAAGCAGAACATACAGGACTTCCGCATGGAGGATTTGTAATCCGCAGCGGAAATACAGGATGGGAAGATGAACACAAACATGTAATAGAATATAGTTTGAAATTGGATTCTAATCCAGAATTCACATCATCTGTTATTACAGCTTATGCAAGAGCTGCTTACCGTATGAGCCAAGAAGGACAGAAAGGCTGCAAAACAGTATTTGATGTGGCACCTGCTTATTTAAGCCTTCAGACACCAGAAGAACTTCGTGCAAAAATGTTATAGGGTTTGGAGGAAGTGAATAAAAAGTGAGTGCTAAGGTAGATGCAAAAAAAGAGACAAAGAGAATTCTGTTTGGTCTTATCGGTGCGGTAATCATGGCAGTGAATATTAAGACCTTTGTGCGGGCAGGAGGATTATATCCAGGAGGATTTAATGGTGTTACACTGTTATTTCAGACCATTTGCGACAGGTTTTTTGATATTACAGTACCTTTTTCTTCTATCAGTTTAGCGTTAAATGCGATTCCAGCAATTATCAGCTTTAAAGCTATAGGTAAGAAATTTACGGTTGTTACAAGCTGTATGATTGTTGCTACCAGTATTTTGACGGATATTGTTCCGGCAGTTCCTATTACAGAAGATATTCTGTTGATTAGTATATTTGGAGGCTTGATTAATGGAGTTGCAATCAGTATTTCACTAATAGGAGGAACTTCAACAGGCGGAACAGATTTTATTGCCATTTACTTTGCGGAAAAGAAAAATAAAGACGTGTGGAATTATATTTTATTGGGAAATGCGGTTGTCCTTTTGATTGCGGGTTACCTCTTTGGATGGGATAAAGCACTTTATTCTATTATTTTCCAGTATACATCTACACAGATGATACATTTATTGTATCAAAATTATAAGAAAGTTACATTATTTGTGGTTACAGAAAATGCTGAGGCTGTTTATCAGGCTATTTCAGAGGTTACAAATCACAGTGCAACAGAATTTTCAGCAACGGGAATGTATTCTAATGAGAAACGAAAAATGATTTACTCTGTTGTATCCACAGTAGAGGCAAAGATGCTTACCAGAAAAGTTATGGAAGCAGATGCCCATGCATTTGTAAATATTGTGAAAACAGACACATTGCTGGGACGTTTCTATCAGGAAAATAATTATTAACACAAAAAAGCCATTATATTAAGCTTCGAGCTTAAATATAACGGCTTTTTCTATTTTATGAAATATTATTTTTTACCGCTGAAGCAGTAAGTACATACTTTACATGGCTCAATTGGAATGGAAGATAATAAATCATCCAGACGGTGGAAATGCAAAGTAGTAAAGTTTAACTGTCTTCCAATTTCTTCCAACATTTCTTTATAGTTTTGAGAATCTGGATCAGCATAAGACTCTAAAATTTCACGGCTTACGTTTTCTCCTTCTCTTGCAGCGATAATTCTTCTTGTGATTAAATCCATTTCGGACTTAGAGCGAGAGAAGTTCAAATAAGGGCATCCAAACATTAAAGGTGGACATGCCGGACGGATATGTACTTCTTTTGCACCACTGTTATATAAGAACTCTGTGGTTTCACGAAGCTGTGTTCCACGAACAATAGAGTCGTCAATCAGTAAAAGCTTGCGATTTTTAATCAATGCCTCAACAGGAATTAATTTCATTTTTGCAATGAGATTACGCTGTTCCTGACGAGACGGCATAAAGGAGCGAGGCCATGTTGGGGTATATTTAATAAATGGGCGGGCAAAAGGAATGCCAGACTCGTTTGCATAGCCAATTGCATGGGCAATACCGGAATCCGGTACACCGGCTACTAAATCCGGTTTTACATCATCTCGCTGTGCATCACGTTGTGCTAGTTTTTTACCACATTCGTAGCGCATATTCTCTACATTGATGCCTTCGTAGGTAGAGGTAGGATAACCATAATATACCCACAGGAAAGAACAAATTTTCATTTCGTTTAAAGGCTCTGCTACAGTTTCACAGCTTTCCGGAGTCAGATAAACAATTTCTCCGGGGCCTAATTCTTTTAATGTTTCATAACCCAAATTAAGGTAAGCAAAACTTTCAAAAGAAACACAATGTGCTCCGTTCTTATGACCTACAATAAGAGGAGTTCTTCCCATGTGGTCACGAGCAGCGTAAATACCTTCCGGAGTTAAAATGAGAAGCGTCATAGAACCCTCAATTAATTCCTGCGCATAACGAATACCGTCTACAATTGTTTCTTGTTGGTTAATTAAAGATGCAACGATTTCAGTTGGGTTAATACATCCACCGCTCATTTCTAAGAAATGTGTACAGCCGTTCTTGTAAGAAATATCAACAAGTTCATCGGTATTGTTAATTTTACCTACTGTTGTAATAGCAAAGCTGCCTAAATGGGATTGTACTAAAAGCGGCTGAGGCTCATTATCTGAAATACAGCCGATACCACATGTTCCTTCCAGTTCATCTAAATCACCATCGAATTTTGTACGGAATGGTGTGTTTTCAATGTTATGGATTGAGCGGTTAAAGCCGTTTTCCCCATATACTGCAAGTCCTCCGCGTCTGGTACCTAAATGAGAATGATAGTCTGTTCCGAAAAATAAATCCAGGGTACAACTGGACTTAGATGTTACTCCAAATATTCCACCCATTGCTGTTCTCCTTTTCTTGGAATTACCAATTTAATGTTCACCTTATTATATACTCTCAAATTACTTTTCGTAAAGAGATTTTGGGAAAGTTTTTCACTTCGCAAGGGAGAAAAAATAGTGTATAATGAAAATTGAAATGTGCAAATAGACAAGAAAAGGAGAACAGAATGAAGTTTATTTCATGGAATGTAAACGGTCTGCGGGCGTGTGTAAAAAAGGGATTTACAGAATTTTTTGAACAGACAGATGCTGATTTCTTTTGTATACAGGAAACAAAGCTGCAGGAAGGACAGATTGATTTTGCACCGGAAGGTTATTTCTGTTATTGGAATTATGCTGTAAAAAAAATGGATATTCCGGTACAGCAATTTTTGCGAAAAAAGAACCATCAAATGTGCAGTATGGTATTGGTATAAAAGAACACGATCAAGAAGGGCGTGTGATTACATTAGAATATGAGAATTTTTATATGGTTACGGTCTATACACCGAATTCTCAAAGCGAGTTGGCAAGGTTATCCTATCGTATGCAGTGGGAGGAGGATTTTAGAAATTATCTACAGAAATTAGATAAGAAAAAGCCGGTGGTTATGTGTGGTGATTTGAATGTGGCACATAAAGAAATTGATTTGAAAAAATCCTAAGACAAACCGTCATAATGCAGGATTTACGGATGAAGAGAGGGAAAAATTCACCACATTTTTGGAAGCTGGATTTACAGATACATTCCGTTACTTTTATCCTGATAAAACAGAGATTTATTCTTGGTGGTCTTATCGCTTTAAAGCCAGAGAAAAGAATGCGGGTTGGAGAATTGATTATTTCTGTACTTCAAAAAGGCTGGATGAAAAATTAGTTTCAGCTTCTATTCATACAGAAATTTTCGGTTCAGACCATTGTCCGGTAGAAGTTCAGATTGAATTATAAGTGAGAAAATGGGGGCAAAAATATGTCTGATTGCGAAAAGGTGATTTTTCATATTGATGTGAACAGTGCTTTTTTATCATGGGAGGCAGTTTACCGCTTAGAGCAGGGAGGAACGGTAGATTTAAGAGAAATTCCCTGTGCTGTAGGGGGAGATAAAAGCAAGAGAAGGGGCATTATTTTGGCAAAATCTCTGTCTGCAAAAGCCTGTGGTGTAAAGACAGGAGAACCTTTGACAGAGGCTTTAAAAAAGTGTCCGTCTTTAATTGTTGTACCTGCTCATCATAGTATGTATCGTCAGTATTCTCAAAAGTTTCTCAATATTTTAAGAGAGTACAGCCCTTCGGTGGAGCAGTACAGTATTGATGAGGCGTTTATGGATATGACAGGAATGGAAAAACTGATAGGAAGTCCTGTTGCTTTTGCCCATAAGTTAAAAAACAGAATTAGTAAAGAGTTGGGATTTACGGTAAATATCGGGATTTCCAGTAATAAATATCTGGCAAAAATGGCATCAGATTTTGAAAAACCGGATAAGGTACATACCTTATTTCCAACAGAGATGAAAGCAAAAATGTGGCCTTTGCCGGTATCAGATTTGTTGTTTGTGGGAAGGGCTACTACACAGGTTTTAAAGAAACTGGGCATTTATACTATAGGAGACCTTGCTAATACAGATGTGGAAATTTTAAAATGTCTTTGGAAAAAACAGGGAGAGAGCATCTGGAATTTTGCTAATGGCAGAGATACTTCGTTGGTGGAGAGCGACAGTCAGGGGAATAAAGGATACGGGAACAGTACTACCATTGCCTTTGATGTGACGGACGAAGGAACTGCAAAGATGGTACTTCTTTCCTTATGTGAAACAGTGGCAGCAAGACTTCGAAAGGACGATGTAAAGGCTGAAGTAGTGTCTGTTTCTATTCGAAGCTTTGAGATGAAGAACGTTTCTCATCAAAAAAGTTATGGCAGCGCCTACCAATATCACAGGAGAAATTTATGATACAGTCTGTGTATTATTTGATGAACTTTGGGATGGCACACCAATCCGCCATTTAGGTGTGCATACCAGCCGTGTTTCCAGAGAAGAGAGGGGACGCCAGATGTCGTTATTTGATTTGAATACCAATTATGAAAAAATGGAAAAAATGGATATGGCGGTAGATAAAATCAGGAAAAAATTCGGTAACAATGCTATTATGAGAGCCTCTTTTTTAGATAATAAAAAGGTAGAGAATATGATAGGCGGTCATCCTGACGGAAGACAGGTAGATTTGAAAACATTGAAAGAGAAGAAAAATGAGTGAAATAATTGAAGAATTTTTTAATGGATATTGTAAAAATTATGATATGGCGAGAACTGCCATAGGAGAATTTACAGAGATAAATGGAGTTTTAAAGCTGGAGCAGATTGATTGTGAATACGGAAAGTGTCCGTATAGTGAAGATTGTGAAATGATGCATAAAGTATTTGAATTTATAAAAGAAAAGGAAGGAAAAAAGAAATGTTAAATATCAGGGATATCCAGGAGAGTGACAGACAGGAATTTTTTCAGATGGCGAAGGAATTTTATGGAGGGCCGGCATGTGACCATAATGTTCCTGTAGAACATTTTGAGGCAACTTTGCAGGAATGTATAAGAAGTAAAGAATATTCCCGTACATTGATGTTGGAAGACGAAACTGGTGTGGTAGGATATTTTCTTATTGGGATCACATGGAGTAATGAAGCTGGAGGAATTACAATCTGGCTGGATGAACTGTTTTTCAAGAGCAGCTCCAGAGGAAAGGGCTATGGCACTCAGGTATTTGACTGGGTAGAAAAAGAATACCCTAATGCAAAGCGATTCCGTCTGGAGGCAACTTATAGTAATGAAAGAGCAATTTCTCTTTATAGCCGTTTGGGATATAAAGAATTGCACTACTACCAGATGATTAAAGAACGCTAAAGGTTATAGTGCTCCATTATTTGTCGCAAGCATACGTTTTACATCCGGTACTGCGGCAAGAACGGGGTAGAGAAGCTGGGAAATCAGAAGACCGCTTGTTCCCTGAATAAGATTGGCGGGAATGCTGGCAGCAGCACCTTGTCCGTATAGGAAAAATTCAAAGAAGAAAT
>ENA-OQCW01001320-OQCW01001320.1-human-gut-metagenome-genome-assembly--contig:-NODE-1320-length-10338-cov-2.094506_pt1 | contig 10338 bp, 15 predicted proteins | sample MGYA00242767_ERZ504593 | MGnify/ENA primary metagenome ERZ504593 (study PRJEB26092, sample SAMD00036307) | human gut metagenome | host: Homo sapiens | study: EMG produced TPA metagenomics assembly of... | reverse complement strand
AGTCGGTAAAGATTCTTTGTAAGATATTCATAAGTCTATTATGCAGGAAAAAGGAAGAAAAAGAAACCCCCTAACCCCTCAAGATTGAGGGGAAGGGGAGCTGAATAGGCGAAGCCTATTTTTTATACCTAGACTTGTGATTCGTTCTTTATAATTTTCTTGAAATTCATATAAAACAACGTGGCAGTTGTGAGAATTGCAATGGCATCTGCAATTGGTTCTGCCAAAAAGACTGCTTTGACATTGTCCTCCATGAATGCCGGCAGAATATAAATAAGTGGAATCAGCACAAGTATCTTTCGGAATACGGCAAGGAATGCACTGATTTTAGAATTTCCGAATGCTATAAATGTTTGCTGGCAGGAAACCTGAACGCCCATAAGGAAGATACATGCCAGATAAATGCGAAGCGCCCATTGTGACAATTCTGCCAACTGCGGATCGCTTGTGAATATAGATACAAATATCGACGGCGCAAACTCGGCAATGAGCCAAATGATTGTGGCATAGACAACACACGAGATGGTCTGCAGTTTGAATGCCTGCTTGATTCGGTCTATTTTTTTCGCACCATAATTATAGCTGATAATCGGTTGACCACCCTGAGTGATTCCCTGCAGTGGAAGCATTGCAAACTGCATGATGCTTGATAGAATCGTCATGGCGCCGACTGCCAGGTCACCTCCGTATTTCAGCAGAGAAGAATTAAAGCAAAGAACAAGCACACTTTCAGTAGCCTGCATTGCAAATGGAGCAATTCCGAGTGCTGCGCAAGGTAAAAAGACAGAAGCTTTTATTTTTAAATTTTTCTTCTTGATACGAAGAATCGTGTTTTTGCCACATAAGAATTTCAGCGCCCAGACAGCACTTAACGCCTGTGAGAGAACGGTGGCGACAGCAGCGCCTTGTACACCCATGTTGAAACCGAAGATGAAAATAGGGTCCAAAATAATATTTGTGACAGCGCCGATAATGACTGTCATCATACTAATCGTAGAAAATCCCTGTGCGGAGATAAAGGCATTCATTCCTAAAGTAAGCTGTACAAAAATCGTACCGATAGCATAGATTGTCATATAACTTTTGGCGTAGGAAATTGTATTTTCACTGGCGCCAAATAAATAAAGCAGCGGTTCTTGAAAAACCAGCACAGTGACCGTTAGAATAATGGAGACAATGACCAGCGCCGAAAAACTGTTTCCCAAAATCTTTTCGGCAGTGTCATTGTCTTTTTTTCCCATGTAGATACTGGCTCTTGGCGCACCGCCCATTCCCATCAGATAAGCGAATGCGGAGATGATCATAATAATCGGGAAACAGACACCGACCCCTGTAAGTGCAGCGGAACCAACTTCCGGAATGTGTCCGATATACATACGGTCAACCATATTGTAAAGTGCGTTGACTACTTGGGAAGTAATAGCCGGAACTGCCAGAACAAGTAAAAGATGTCGGACTGGTTCGTTCCCTAAGTCTACCTCTCTAGACATTGATTTTTTTCATGTTGTGTTTCATTCCTTTCTTTAAAACGTGTCAAAATTTTCGTCATTGTAGCTTCAACCTGTTGAAGTTCTTCTTTGGAAATATCTTGTAAAACTTCATTGTTCATCTTTGTGAGCTCCTCGTTCAGCTTTTGAATGACAGGAGCTGCCTGAGGAGAAAATGAAAGTCGTTGGATACGTTTATCAGCGTCATCTTTTGCACAAATAATGTATCCTTTCTCAACTAATACATCAATACTCCTGCTGATCAGCCCTTTGGATACGCCGAGAATCGTACATAACTGACTGCTTGTATTGATGGAGGGATTATTGGAAAGAAGAATCAGGATGGAAATTTCATTTGGAGAAAAATTCTCATTTGTAAATTTCAAATTCAATTCATTTGCATATACTCGGCGAATTTGATTAAAGTATCCGAGCATCTCTTCCACGGTTTGTCTCATATCCACCTCCGATTTCTAAAAAAGTTTACTTGTAAACAAAATATAGTATAGAACTGAATGCAAAACGTGTCAATGCGTTATTGAGCAATTTTATTGATAATTTGTCTTGACTTATAGGATAAAATTAGATATTATAAACGTAAGTTAGAAATAACTAACTCAAGGAGGAAATATGAGCAGAGAAATATTTGAAATCGTTCAGGGAATGGATTTGAAAAATATCGAGACGCAATTGGCATTACAATGTGCGCCGCTTATCACAGGATTAAAAATTTCTAATATGTTGATTGTTTCAAACAAAGATGAAAAATTAGTGCGGATAATTTTAAAAAGAACAGGTATTTCTTGCTATCGTCTTTTACAGAATGAAAAGAAGATCACGCTTCTTTTGTTCCGCAGAAATCAATTGGAGAAATTTTTGGAGAGAGAGGATGTAAGCGAGGTGCTCCGCGAAGAAGGGTATGTCGAAATCCAGCTTGGAAGAATCCTCAGTACTTTTTCAGATGCGCTATCGGGCGTATATGAATGGTTCAAAAATATTTCCGCATGAGATGGGGCTGCTTTTAAGGGTATCCGGTGGAAGATGTCACTGGTTTTATGGTACATGGAGGAAAGAATTCTCTGTATTCCGGATATTGGAAAGTTTATGCAGACGTCGCAAGAAAACTTGAGATTTTCAAGCAGTTTGAGATGGCAAAAGAGATGCTGATCCGGCTTGTTTCAAGCGGTGTCAGTATGGAAGAAATTATAGGATATTATAATGAAAATACACTGCAGACAGCAGTGGTATAGGAGGTATGAAAGATGAGCAGAATCAATGTTGTATATTGGTCACAGACAGGTAACACAGAAGAGATGGCTGAGGCAATCGGAAAAGGAATCACACAGGCAGGAGGAGAAGCAGTTGTATCTGAAGTTAGCGCAATTTCTCCGGATGCGTTAAAAGATGAGAATGTGTTCGCTCTTGGCTGCCCGGCAATGGGAGCAGAAGTGCTTGAGGAAGCTGAGATGGAACCGTTTGTCGAAGCGGTAGAAAGCTTTGCGGAAGGCAAGAAAATCGCGTTGTTTGGTTCCTACGGCTGGGGAGACGGAGAATGGATGCGTGACTGGGTAGAGCGTATGCAGAATGCAGGAGCAGAGATTGTAAACGGAGAAGGTCTGATCTGTCAGGAAGCGCCGGATGATGAAGTGCTTGCCGTGTGTGAAGAACTTGGAAAGCAGCTTGTGTAATAGAGAGAAAACAGGGCGTCGCAAGAGGTGACGACGTCCTCTTCTGAAAAGAAAGGAGATTTCTATGAGTGTTGTGATTGTTGGCGGACATGACCGTATGGTCTGTCAGTATAAAAAAATTATGTAAAGGGTATAAATGCAAAGCAAAAATATTTACGCAGATGTCGGCAAACTTAAGTGAGCAGATTGGGAGTCCGGATTTACTGATTCTGTTTACCAACACAGTGTCGCACAAGATGGTAAAATGCGCGATTACCGAGGCGGAAAAATGTAATGCAGAAATCGTGCGCTGCCATACAAGCAGCAAAAGTGCGTTGAATGAAATTCTTCAAAATGCATGCGTGGGATAATGAAAATCTAACTTGAGAGAGTGGTTAGTTGAGTGAATGAAAATGCTCGGACGAGGTGAAACGGTCCGGGCATTTTGCTGTACTTAAGGTAGAAAAATTTACAACGTTATGGTAATATTGGGGTGACTGGTTTTAATGAAAAATAGAGGTGCAGATATGGAAGAAACAGGAATTGACGGAGAAGTTTTGAGAGAAATTTGTGATTTGGCAGAGAAATATCATATTCAAAAAGTGATTTTGTTTGGTTCACGAGCAAGAGGCGACTTTAAGAGAACAAGTGATATTGATTTGGCGGTAGAAGGTGGCGAAGTGGAATGTTTTGCGTTAGATATTGACGAAGAGACAACTACTTTGCTCGAATATGATATTGTTGATTTAGCAAGAAAGATACAACCGGAATTACGAGAATCCATTGAAAGAGAGGGAAAGATTCTATATGAAAAAATATGAAAATTTTTGTGCGGCTTTAGAAAACATGAAGGAAATATATAAATATGATCCCCCATATGACAACGTAGTTTTGACCGGTTTAGTAGGATTATATGAAATTTGTTTTGAACAATCTTGGAAAATGATGAAAGAGATATTAGAGAGACATGGTTTTGAAGAGGGGGCTACCGGCTCACCTAAGATTATTTTAAAAACAGCATATAAAGCGAATATGATTCAAGATGAAAAACTGTGGATATCTGCGTTGCAGGAGCGAAATAATGTGACACATTCTTATAATAAGAGTATTGCACTAGATATTGTAACAAAAGCTAAAAATGAATTTTATGAAATGTTTTGCGAATTGAAAAGAGAAGTGGAAACAAGATGGCTTTAGATTACACATATTTTTCCGGCGTACAAGATGGTATCTCATCTGCATTTGAAAAATTAGCGGAAATTTTTGAATATCAGGTATTTGAGCTGTGTATTGGTGAGGACTATCTGATTCCTTATATGATGAACGATGCAGTGGAAAATTATCTGATTTTGAAAAACGGTCAAATGATTGGAAATTATCTGAATGATGATACGCTTGAAGTGACAGGGAAGCTTGCGGTAGAAAAGGACAGGTATGTGTTGAGTGTAAGACAAGGTGAGGAGAATGCTTTCACGCTTTATTTTAGCGAAATTGAAGAGCGCATACAGTGCTTTCAGTACCATAGGATCGGACATTTCTGGGTGAAAGGACAGGAGCAGTGGAGGCAGCTTGTTTATATAATAGGAACAATTTATGAAAAATACGACTATCTAGGCGAAACATATTGCAATAAGAGCGAAAAAGAGTTGCTGAGGTTAGTTGAATTTCCGCCATTTCGTATGTGGTCACCGATTCATGAGTCACTGGAGGAAAAATATCCGGCGACCTATGAAGGGGTTACTTGCATGGAAAGGCTGGCAAAAAAGGCAAAAGATACGAGGTATTTGTGGCTCGTTAAATTGTATCGGTATTTTCCGAATCGAATATTAGAAAAATTGTTGGCTATGAGACTTTTGAGACCGAAAAGGCAGAGACTTTATGAGACAATCTGGCAGGAAGTTCAGTCTGCATCGGAAGTGTATCCGGAACGAGATTATGGTACGCGTCTGAATGAGGAAATTCGACGAAAACGAAAAGAAATTCATGTGAAAATGCTTGAAGATGGATTCGAGGGGACGTATCCGGAATACTACAAAAAACGGATGCAGATTACTGTCGCTGAAGAACATCCATTTACCGTGTCGATGTTGGAATTTGAAAATTTCGTATTCCGTGTGCATTTCATGGTATCAAAATGTGGAAAACATGTTAAAATAAGAAAAAACTGTGGATTTTTCCGCGGATTAGGAAGAATCGGGAAGGTTGAAAAGGAGGAAAAATGAGAAAAAAACAATTGGCACTAGAGGTCATTGAACGATTGAAAAAAGAATATCCAGACGCAGATTGTACACTTGATTACGATGAAGCCTGGAAACTACTTGTCGGTGTTCGTTTGGCTGCGCAGTGTACAGATGAACGAGTGAATATCGTTGTGGAAAAACTATATGAGAAATACCCGGATGTGAATGCTTTGGCGGCCGCAGATGTGGATAAGATTGAAGAAATTGTAAGACCATGTGGATTAGGAAAGAGCAAGGCGAGAGATATCAACGCTTGTATGAAGATTTTGCGGGATGAGTATGGTGGAAATATTCCAAATACATTTGATGAATTATTAAAACTCCCTGGGGTTGGAAGAAAAAGTGCGAATCTCATTATGGGAGATGTGTTTGGGAAACCGGCAATTGTGACAGATACCCATTGTATTCGCCTTGTGAATAGAATCGGACTTGTCAAGGATTTAAAAGAACCGAAAAAAGTGGAGATGGAGCTATGGAAAATTATTCCGCCGGAGGAAGGGAGTGATTTTTGCCACAGGCTTGTATACCATGGCCGTGATGTCTGTACAGCCAGAACAAAACCACATTGTGACAGATGTTGTTTGGAGGATATTTGCAAAAAAGCCGGAGTGAAATAAAGCCATTCTGGTTGCAAGAAAGAAGAAGTATAGGTATCATCAAGAGTAGCAGTCGGTTGGCTGCGAAGAGTAGAAGAGGAGAAGATAATATGAGTCAGGAAGTTTTAGCAGTAGTAGCAGGAGAAGAGATTACACAGGCAGAGTTTGATGCGTTTTTACAGGGGGTGCCAAGAGAGCAGCAACCGTATCTTTCCAACCCACAGTTCAGAGAACAGTGCTTGGAACAATTGATTGCATTACATATGTTTGCGAAAAATGGCGAAGAGATGAAGTTAGAGGAAACGGAAGAGTTCAAAAAACTGGTGGAAAATGCAAGAAGAGATATTCTTGCACAGATGGCTATGAGAGAGACTTTGAAAGATGTTGTGGTATCGGAAGAAGAAATCGAAGCTTACTATGAGGCAAACAAACAACACTTCACAAAAGGAGACACTGTCAGTGCAAAACATATTTTGACAGATTCTGAGGAAAAATGTAACTCTATTTTAGAATCCATCACAACTGGTGAAAAAGAATTTGAGACAGCGGCGAAAGAATTTTCAACATGTCCATCAGGAGCGAAAGGCGGAGACCTTGGAGAGTTTGGACGAGGACAGATGGTAAAAGAGTTTGAGGATGCGGCATTTGCAGCAGAAATCGGACATGTGGTAGGACCGGTTAAGACACAATTTGGTTATCATCTGATTAAGGTGGAGAAGAAAAATGAGGCGACAGTTTCTCCACTTGAGGAAGTGAAAGAAACAATCAGAGAACCTTACTTCAGCAAAAACAAAATGAAGCATACAATGCAAAAGTAGAAGAGATGAAGAAAAAATATGTAAAATAGCAGATACTGCTGTTGAGGATTGGGACGTAGTAAATTTATATTTTATTACGTCCTAATTTATTGTAATTAAGCATTGCTTGTATTATAATAAATAATACTTAATTGAGATAAGAGGTGATTATATGATTTTGTCATTGGATATGGGAAGCGAGGTTCCAATCTATGTGCAGCTGCGGAATCAGATTGTAACAGGGATTGGGAGGGGCGAACTGGCAGTAGGGGAGCGGCTTCCGACAAGTCCGTCAGCTTGCACAGGATGCAGGAGTGAACGTGATGAACAGTACAATAAGACTTATCAGTTGTTTAAAGCTAGAAGAATTTATCGAAATTGACCGGAGAAAGGGTGCGATTGTTTGCCCGATAAGGGAGACTCAGGATTGTTTTCGGGAGAAATTGGAGTCTGAGTTAGAGCTACTTTCGGCAGAAGCAAGCATAAAAGGAATGAGTGAGGATGAGTTTCTAAAGGTTTGCATGAAAATGTTTCAGAGGATGCATCCGACGATGATGGAGGAGGTATGATTATGGAAGTGGCAATTCTCATGTTAGTTATTTTTCTGTTTACGGATATCATGGTTGTTGGAATCTGTATGCTTGCATACGCGGGAAAAGAAGAGTATAGTGGGGGAATGCTTTTTGGCGTGCACGTTCCAAAAGAAAAAGTGGATGAGAAAACAGTGCGGGACATGGCAGAGACATATAAAAAGAAGTACAAAAAATTTCAGCGATGGAACATGATTCTAGGGATATTGGTGTGTGGGGTGACATTTGCTGGCATTGGGATTTTTATGATTGTCTGGACTGTTTGGCTCACGGAATATATTGTCGGTCTCTATTGGATTGTCTATGGGACACACCGAAGGATGTATAATCTGAAGGTAGAAAATGGATGGGTTATGGAATCGGCAAAACAGATTATTTATGTGGATACGGAAGTGTCTGCTCATGCGGACAAAATGCCACTGTCAAAAAAGTGGTATCTTGTACTTTTTTTCCTGACTTGTGCGGTTATGTTGTTTCCTGAGATGAAAGCATACCTGAGAGAGGAGAACATCGCCTATGTGTTGTTTGGGAGTGCACTTGGTGTGAATGTGTGTTTCTTTGGTTTGCACTGGTGGATTGCGTGCAGACCAAATGTTGTATACAGCTAAAAAAAGTCAGGTGAACATGACTTTAAATCAGTTGATAAAACGGACTTGGACAATCTGCCTGCTTGTGTGCGCTGCGGTAAATACGTCAGCATGGTTGTATATTTCTGTCTGTATGATGAAAAATCAATGGCTGACATCGGCTGATTTTTGCATATACATCTTGTTACAAGTAACTTCCGGCGCAATTTTAATGGGAGGTTTATGTTGGATTTTACAGAAGAAGAAAGAAATAATGTCAATCGATACCGAAATAATTGAGACAGATGACGATGTGTATTGGAAAAATGGCTGGTACAGCAACCCGCATGACAAAAGGCTGTTTGTTCAAGACCGCATGTGTGGTATGAATTATTCGATGAACATGGCGAAGAACTCGGCAAAAATTTTCACAGCGGTAATTAGCGCTGTACTCATAGGGTGTGTTATATGGGTTGCGGCTATTTTAGTAGAGTTTGCTACTACGGAGGTGACAGTCTGCATGGCAGGTGGTAAGATGGATATAACGGGTCAGCCTCCTATGAACTGCCAGATTCAATCGGAGCAAATTCTTTCTGATGAAACTGCTTGATGAGATGCCGGAAGATAAATTTTACAAGAAGCAATGGAGGAGATACAGAAAAATTTCTGATAGGGCATTTCAGAGGAAAAGAAACCGGTAAAATGTATGATGTTTTTATATAAGGAAGAAACTCCGATTATAGAGATTCAATTAGAAGATATGAGTGTATTTTTGAATAGTGAAAACAAAGAAGAGACAGAGGAGTGGTATGATTATGCGAGAGACAGTATTGTTGATTAATTTTCAAGATGAAAAGCAGCTGCGTGATTTGAAAATGATTTATTTACGTTGAAAATTCGAATGAAGAAAGTAGAAAGGAAAGAGTATTTGCAACAAATCGGTTTCCTTGCGGGATTGAAGGATATGGAAGCTGCGCCGGAGTGCTATGAGGGGGAAGAGTTAGAGAAAGAGATGATGGTATTCGCTGGAATATCGAATCAAAGGCTGGACCAGATTCTTTCTATGATGAGAAAAAAATGGAGTGAAGCGAGTGGATTATAAGGCGATTCTGACAGAGACAAATAAAACGTGGACAGTTCTAAGGCTCTATGAAGAGATTTCAAAAGAGCATGCGCAGATGCACAGACAATCATAAGCAGTATAAAAGGCAGCCTATTCGGCTGCCTCTTCCGTCTCTGATGTGACATCTGTACTTACACGCGGTTCTGTCACAGTGACAACGGTGGAATCTAAATCTGTTATCAAATCTATATTTTCATCTTTGGCAATTACGAGGTCTTTTACTCGAATGGTATCTCCGATTTTTAAGTCTCCAACGTCAAGTTCGATTTTTTCAACTAAAGATGCAGGAAGAGCCTTGTAATTGATTTCATGCAGCATCTGTTGTGGGATTCCTGCGACAAGCTTACTCTCATTGAGAAGATGGATTTCAGCAGAAGAATGTACCTTTTCAGAGCTTACAAGTGCCTGAAAATCGATTTCTTCCACGAAACCTTTCAGTGGATTGTAATCTACTTCTTTAATGAGGGCGTCATAAGTTTTGCCTTCCAGTTGAAGCAGGACTCTTCCACCTTTCCCTTCGGATTTCAGGAGTCGTTCGACTTCGCTCTTTTCCATTTTCAAAGGAATGGATTTTTCCAATTCACGGCCGAAAATACATCCGGTCACAAATCCTTCTTTTCTAAGTGCTTTGGCTTTGATTGACATGTTACGTGTTTCAGCTTTTAAAGTATTCATTTACCTTTTCCTCCAATTACTGAATCGTACTTAGCAAGCCTTCAACTTTGTAGTTCATATTGCAAAGAGGTTTTGTTAAGTGTATTTCCTTGTTACAGTTTCAGTATACACCTCTTGTCAAGAGGAAAAGAAAAAACATAGTGATAGTTGATGATAAAATTGCTGAAAGTATTTTGAAATTTGGTTGAAAAATACGAAAAAATATTGTGCTAGAATTGACATGAGTAGTGGAAATAGACTATAATCATAAAATGTATCTATTCACATTAGTACATGTTATACCAAAATATGAAAAGGAGAAGTGTTATGAAGAAGAAACAGGTGCAAAGACTGGTTGCTTTTTCACTGGCAACAATGATGACATTGCAGGGATTGTCTGTAAATGCATCAGGGCAGGTTCGGGTTCGCACAGATTCGAACACACAGATGAGCTCGGATAAAGAAGTGGTGTATGTCAACACATACGACACATCAAAAAGAGTTCATGATTTTGATGCGAACTGGAAGTTTTATTTAGGAGATGCGGATGGAGCAGAAGCTGTTAATTTTGATGATTCTGCTTGGAGAACAGTATCAGTTCCTCATGACTACAGCATC
>ENA-OQCW01001319-OQCW01001319.1-human-gut-metagenome-genome-assembly--contig:-NODE-1319-length-10341-cov-4.266889_pt1 | contig 10341 bp, 10 predicted proteins | sample MGYA00242767_ERZ504593 | MGnify/ENA primary metagenome ERZ504593 (study PRJEB26092, sample SAMD00036307) | human gut metagenome | host: Homo sapiens | study: EMG produced TPA metagenomics assembly of... | reverse complement strand
CTCCAACGAAGTACATTCGATTTTTTTCTCCAAAGCCGAATGTAACATGTTGTGATTCCGATTCCTACTGTTCAGATTTTAAAAATACTATACAAATGTAATCAATTATTCTTTTTCGCATGAGCCGCGCGTCCGCAATCAGGAATTAATGAAGCTGATGCATAAAATGTATGATACCTATGTGAAAAAAGAATGCGGATATGAATTTCGAGTACAAAGCTATTTTTATGAATTGCTTTACACACTTGTTACAGAATATAGAAATACGGATATTAGTCCTGAGGCGGTTAAAAGTTATCAGAAATTAAGTCGGCTTACGGAAATTACAGATTATATCAAAAAGAATTATCAAAAAGAATTGTCGCTGGAGAGTCTGGCAGAAATCTTCGGATATTCTCCAACGTATTTGTCGAAGATGTTTCAAAAGTATGCAAAGATTAATTATAGGGATTATGTACAAAATGTGAGATTGGAGCGTGCCAGTAAGGAGTTAATGGAGACGGATCACATGATTAGCGATATTGCATTGAATCATGGGTTTGCCAATAGCAAAGCCTTTGCAAATGCATTTCGTAAAAAGTATGGAAGATTACCAAGTGATTTTAGAAAAGAGAAAAACTAAAAGAAGTGTATGCAGAGACAGCTGCTTCCGAATGAAATCGGAAAGAAGTGTTTCGCATACGCTTTTTTTTATGTTGCAAGTCATAAAGAGGTTATTGTGGGAAAATGACAAGAAAGTGACATTAAAAAGGCAATATATTGGTTGAATAGAATAAAAAAACTTGTTAAAATATAGAAAAATTTCCAAAAGAGGGGGGAGAAGCTTAAAAATGAAAAAGGTAACGGATGAATCTTTTAAAAAATACGGGAAAGTGATAAGTAATTTAGATTTCTCGGATCTGTTAGAAAAAATGAATGCTACACAAGTTCCGGAGGATGTTATTTATGTACCATCAATGGAATGCTTGGAAAAATCGGATGTAGCACAGAAATTGAAAAATAGTATATACGGCGGCTTAGATATTCAGATAGGATATTGCAACGGACATAATAAGTCATTGAATGCACTGGAATATCATCGTTGCTCAGAAGTGGATGTGGCGGTGGATAATCTGATTCTGTTGCTTGGCTGTCAGCAGGATATAGAGGACGACTTTACATATGACACGGAACGGGTAGAAGCTTTTTATGTACCGGCAGGAACTGCGGTAGAATTATATGCAACGACGCTTCACTATGCACCGTGTAACGTGGAAGATCAGGGATTTCGTTGTGTGATCGTACTTCCAAAGGATACGAACACAGAGCTTACTTTTGAAACATCCGGTGAGGGTGAAGAAAAATTGATGGTCGCAAAAAACAAATGGTTAATCGCTCACGAAGATGCAAAGATTGAAGGAGCTTTTAATGGACTCAAAGGTCTGAATATTACGTTGGAGTAAATCAGGAGGAGAAAAAATGAATAATATGCCAAAACTTAAGATTGGTGTGGTAGCAGTAAGCCGGGATTGTTTTCCGGAAAGTTTATCTGTTACAAGACGAGAAGCACTTATCAAAGCTTATGTTGAAAAATATGGAGAAGCAGAAATCTATGAATGCCCGATTTGCATCGTGGAAAGTGAAATTCACATGGTTCAGGCTTTAGAGGATGTCAAGAAAGCAGGATGTAATGCATTGGTTGTATACCTTGGAAACTTTGGACCGGAAATTTCTGAAACTTTACTTGCAAAGCATTTTGACGGACCAAAAATGTTTGTTGCAGCTGCAGAAGAAAGAGGAGACAATTTGATTCAGGGACGTGGTGATGCATATTGTGGAATGTTGAATGCAAGCTACAATCTGAAACTTCGCAATGTCAAAGTATATATTCCAGAATATCCGGTCGGAACCGCAGAAGAATGTGCAGATATGATCCATGAATTTGCTCCGATCGCAAAAGCGATTATTGGACTGCATAGTTTAAAGATTATCAGCTTTGGTCCGCGTCCGTTAAACTTTTTAGCTTGTAATGCCCCGATTCAGCAACTTTACAATTTAGGGGTTGAGATTGAAGAAAACTCTGAGCTGGATCTCTTCGAAGCATTTAATAAACACGCAGATGACGAGAGAATTCCGGAAATTGTAAAAGAAATGGAAGAGGAACTTGGTGCAGGAAATAAAAAACCAGAGATTCTTAGAAAATTAGCACAGTATGAGCTGACGTTAAAAGATTGGGTAGAGGAGCATAAAGGGTACAGAGAATATGTTGCCATTGCAGGAAAATGCTGGCCTGCATTCCAGACTCAGTTCGGATTTGTGCCGTGCTATGTGAACAGCCGTCTTACAGCGCAGGGAATTCCGGTATCTTGTGAGGTAGATATTTACGGAGCTTTGAGTGAGTTTATCGGTACAGTAGTAAGTAATGACATCGTAACCTTACTGGATATCAATAATAATGTTCCGGCAGATCTCTATCGGGAGGATATTGAAGGAAAATTTGATTATACACATAAAGACACATTTATGGGATTCCACTGCGGAAACACTGCAAGCAAAAAAACTTTCTTTCTGCGAGATGAAATATCAGCTGATCATGGCAAGATCGCTTCCGGAAGAAGTGACACAGGGAACTTTGGAAGGAGATATTGTTCCGGGCGATATCACATTCTTCAGACTCCAAAGTACAGCAGATTGTAAGCTGCGTGCATACATTGCACAGGGAGAAGTTCTTCCGGTTGCTACAAGATCATTCGGTTCGATTGGTATTTTTGCGATTCCGGAGATGGGAAGATTCTATCGCCATGTGTTGATTGAGAAAAACTTCCCGCATCACGGAGCAGTTGCGTTTGGAAAACATGGAAAAGTATTATTTGAAGTATTCAAATATATTGGAGTTCCAGTAGAAGAGATCGGATACAATCAGCCAAAAGGTGTGAGATATCCTACTGAAAATCCATGGGGATAAATAAGTGAATCGATAAGTTGCCTATACTTTTTGCGTATGGGCAACTTTTTTATGTTCGTAGGAGATTGCTTTGGAATCTTATACGATAAAACATGCTTGCGAGAGAGGTTTTGTTCTTTGGATATTCCAAGAAATATATGTGCGAATATGATATTTTATTGACAATCTCGTTGATGTGCATAAAAAAGTAGATATACAAATGCGTTTTATATGCAAAATGACAAGAAAGTGACATTGAGAGGTTGAAAGTCTGCTAGTGATGCACAAAAAAGATTGCTATAATTTAAAATATAAGAAACAGGAAATCCACAAAAGGAGGAAACAAAAATGAAAAAGAGACTTGCGAGAGTTCTTGCTGCAACCTTAGCAGCATCGACAGTACTTACAGGTTGTGGGGTGGAAGTGAGAAAAAATCTGCGAATGGGAAAGCACCTGAGAAACAGAAAATCACTGAGGATGTAACAAAGACAGAAGGAGAAATCAACGTTTGGACAAACTTAAGCCAGGACGAGATGAATTTCTATGTGGAGGAGTTCAATAAAATTGTACCGGGCGTTAAGGTAAATGTAACAGTTATGCCGTCCAAAGAATACCGGACAAAACTTCAAAATGCGTTCCGTACAGGAACAAATGCACCGGATGTAGCAACTTTTGAAATTTCAGACTTTGGTGTTTATAAAGATTCCGATATGCTTGAGAACTTAAGCCAGGAACAGTACGGAGCAGATGCGATTTCGAAAGACATGATCCCATATGTAGATGAGTTGTCAAGAGATGGGGAAGGAAATGTAAAAGGTCTTTCATGGCAGTCAACACCGGGCGGATTCTGGTACTAAAAAAAGCATTAGCAAAAGAATATCTTGGAACCGATGATCCACAGGAATTATATGAGATGTTATCAAGCTGGGACAAAATTGTTGAAACGGGTAAACAGGTTTATGAAAAATCAGGTGGAAAAATTGCTTTATTAGATGACGTGGAATCTGTATTACAGCTCTATGCATCTTACAAAGGACAGGCATGGGTAGATGAAAACAACCACATCATTGATGATGAGTATATGCTTGAGATGTACGAAATGATGGATACTGTTGTAAAAAATAAAGTAGATGCAGAAGCTGATATGTGGTCAGCAGGCTGGACATCCGGAATGTATTCAAAAGATATGTTTATTTTAACATGTCTTCCAACTTGGGGATTAAACTTCTGTATTAAACCAGGTATTCCGGCAGACGAAATGGACAAAGCTGCTAATACATGGGGATATATGCAGGCTCCAATTCCTTACCAGAATGGTGGAACATGGTATGGAATGTATTCGAAATCAGAAAATAAAGATGCTGCATGGGCTTGGATTAAAACTATGACATCCAACGAAGATTACCTTGTAAACGGTCTTGCAAACACATGGGGAGATTTCCCAGGATATATCCCGGCAATTGAAAGATGTATTGAAGAGGGACATACAGATATCGTTACAGGAGATCAGCAGTATTTTGCAGATTTCTATGAAACAGCAAAAAATGTAAAAGGAGATCCGATGACAAAATATGACCGTCAGGCATGGGCAAGTGCAACTGCACAGATGGATCTGATAGCTACAGGACAGACAACACCGGAAGAAGCAGTAGAAGGCTTTAAAGAAGAAATGAAAAATATTTATCCGGAAATCGAAATCGATTAATTTTTAGCAACATAGCTGCTTCGTGGAGGTATTCGGGAAGAGTACAACGCGAAGCAGCTTTTTTAGTCGGAAGGAGGATTACAAAAAAGTGTCCGCAAAAAACAAAGAAAAAACGAAACAAAAATAGATAAAAATAATGCAGGATATTTCTTTATTGCCCCATATATTATTGTGTTCCTGGGGTTTACGCTGTATCCGATTCTTTATACGTTTAAATTAAGCTTTATGACATGGGATGGATTTGGAGAACAACAATTTGTTGGATTAGCCAATTATGCCAGATTGTTACATGATCCGATGTTTATCAAGTCAATCGGGAATACAATATTCATTGCGCTGCTTTCGATGATACCACAGATGGTATTCGGATTAGTGCTTGCATTTTTATTGAATCAGAGAAGATTAAAAGGATCTAATTTCTTTAAACGGTTTTCTATTTTCCGAATCTTGTCACAGCAGTTTCGCTCGGTGTTTTATTCAGCTTACTCTTTGACTGGAAAGTCGGAAGCGTGAACCAGTTACTTACCTCTTTGCATATTATTTCGGAACCGATCAACTGGAAAGGAAGTCCGATCTTATCACAGTTGATTGTTGCATTTGTTCTGTTTTGGCAGTATTTTGGATATTATACAATTATCTTCACAGCAGGAATTCGTGGTATTTCTTATGAACTGTTTGAGGCAGCAGAGGTGGATGGGGCAACAAAGGTTCAAACCTTCTTTAAAATTGTTCTTCCGCTTATGCGACCGATCATGACCTTCGCATTTGTAACTTCCATCATAGGTGGTCTGCAAATATTTGACCTTCCATATACATTCGGCGGTCAAATGGGAGGAACGAAAGGATCCTTGTTGACGATGGTTATGTATATGTACAATATTGCATTTACAAATTTAGATTATGGATACGGTGCAGCTATTTCTTATGGATTATTTGTGATTATTATTGTATTTTCTATTATCTTTATGAAGTATACAACAGGAAAGAAGGAGCAGTATTAAATGAGTGTGAAAGCAAAAAAGAAAACCACGCAAAAATCGGCAGGATTTTGACCTATATCGTTTTGATTTTTCTGGCTATTATAAGTATAGTACCATTTTATAATATGATTATTGGATGTACTCATGATAATGCAGCCTTAGCAACATCTTTTCAAATGCTTCCAGGAAGCCATTTGATGGATAATTATAAACGATTACAAGACAATGTAAATATCTGGAGAGGACTTGCGAACAGTATTTTTATTTCGGTTACTTATACATTGATCTCTACATATATTGGAGCTTTAACGGCATATGGATTTGCAAAATATAAATTCCGCGGAAACAAAGTTTTGTTCTGGATTGTACTTGCAACGATGATGCTGCCAGGACAGCTTGGTATCATCGGATATTTCCAGGAGATGAATGGATTAGGATTGCTGGATAGTTATCTTTCTATTATTATGCCGAGTTTTGCAACTCCGGTTATGGTATATTGGATCCGTCAGTATATAGATGCGTATGTTCCGAATGAACTTATGGAAAGTGCGAGGATTGATGGCTGCAATGAATTTAAAATTTTCAATAAAATTATTTTCCCGGTAATTATTCCGGGTGTAGCTACACAGGCAATTTTCACATTTGTAGGATGTTGGAACTCATTTGTTCAGCCGTCTATTCTTTTGTTCTCGCAGGAGAAATTTACACTTCCTATTTTGGTACAGCAGATGCAAGGGGTATACAAGACGGACTATGGTGTTATATATTTAGGAGTAACACTATCAGTTATTCCAATTCTTCTTTTATTTATGTTCTGTTCAAAGAAGATTTTGGAAAGTTCAATGGCTGGTGCAGTAAAGGGATAATCTATGAAATATGATTTTGATGAACAAATAGACAGAAGAAATACAAACAGCGCAAAATTTGATGAGATGGATGCGTTGTTTGGCTCGGACGTGATGCATTTAGGAGTGGCAGATATGGACTACCGCTCCCCAAAGCCAATCATAGAGGCAATGCAGAACATTGTTGAGAAAGGTGTGTTTGGATATACTATTTGGCCAGAGAATTATGAAGAACTGGTTTCTCAATGGATGAAGCGTCGTTATGAACAAGAAACTAAGACCGAATGGGTTGTATTTTCTCCGAGAATTAATATGGCATTGAATATGGCAGTGGAAACTTTTACAAATGAGGGAGATGGGATTGTTCTTCATACTCCGGCTTACACAGCGCTTCAAAATGCAGTTGAGAAATATAACCGTGTTATGATTGAAAGTCCTCTTGTGTTGGAGAACGGTAGATATAAAATGGATTTTCAGCAATTGAGAAGAAATCTGGACGATAAGAAAGCGCAAGGTGTCTGTGCAAAAATCATGCTTTTATGTAATCCACATAATCCAACGGGGAGAGTCTGGGAAATCGAGGAGCTGCAGGAAGTAGTTGATATTTGTAAGGAATATGATCTGCTTTTGATATCGGATGAAATACATGAAGACTTTGTGAAAAAAGGGCATAAATTTGTGTCGTGCCTGCACTTTCAAGAGGATCTTCAGGGACGGATGATTGTGTGTAATTCGATTACAAAGACATTTAACGTACCGGGAGTTATTTTGTCGAACTTATTGATTCCGGATCAAGGAATCAGGGAGCGGATGAAAGAAACCATGGATCGTTGGGGACTTCATAATCCGAATATTTTTGCTGCAGGTATTATGGAAGCGGCTTATACGCAATGTGATGAATGGATAGAACAGGTCAATGCATATCTGGATGAGAATTATGAGTTTTTGAAAAAATATCTTGAAAAGAATATGCCGGAACTGGAAGTGATTCCATCAGAGGGTACTTATATGGCATGGGTGCAAACAGAAAAGCTTCAGATCAGTCCGGAGGAGTTAGAAAAGTTTTTTATCGAAGATGCAAAGGTATCTGTTTATATGGGCAGCAGATATGGGAAGCATACTGATTCTTTCATAAGGATCAATATTGCAACGTCAAGGAGTTATCTACAGGAAGCATTAGAAAGGATTCGGGCACAGTATTACAAAATAGCGCCAAACAATAAAAAGTAAAAGCAATTAGAGGTGTAGAAGATGGATAGGGAATTTTTGGATAAACTATTAGAGCAGATATCGGTATCTGGCTGTGAGGAGTGTGGACAAGAGGTAGTAAAATCTCACATGCAGCCCTTTTCAGATGAGATATGGACAGATGAAATGGGAGATGTAATCTGTATTTTAAATCCGGAAAGTCCGGTTAGAGTCATGCTGTCTGCACATGCAGATGAAATTGGTCTTCTTGTCACGAGGATTACAGAGGAAGGCAGAATTCAGGCGATTGAGCGTGGAGGTATCATTCATCAGAATTATCCGGGACAGAAAGTTCGGATTCATACGCAAAAGGGGATTGTGTATGGTGTTGTAGAGTGCAGCAGGGAATTGTTTAAACAGGATAATTTAAAAGCTTCTGATTTTTTGATTGACATCGGTGCTACTTCGAAAAAAGATGCGGAAGAATATGTATCGCTTGGAGATACGGTTGTATTGGATGCAGGAGTAAGGGAACTTGCAAATGGCAGACTTGCAGCGCGGGCATTCGATGATCGAATTGGTGTTTTTGTAATTATGGAGGCATTAAAAAGAGCGAGGGAGAGAGGCTGTGAGATAGGAGTTTATGCTGCAGCGACGGTTGGCGAAGAGACGGTTAAAAACGGGGCATATTGGTCTAGTACATGGATTCAGCCGACAGCAGCCGTCGTTGTAGACGTTACGAATTGTACGGATTATAGCAGGTTCCCAAATCCGGCAGTAGCGGGAGATGTTGTTCTTGGAGGGGGACCATCTCTTTGCAATAGTCCGTTAGCATCCAAACGGTTGAATAAAAAAATGCAGGAATGTGCAGAACACATCGGCATTCATACACAGCGTGAGGCGGCAAGTGCAAGAAGCTATACGGATGCAGATAAGATTCATTTTTCCAATCAAGGGGTACCGGTAGTATTTACAGCAGTTCCACTGCGGAACATGCATACACCGGGAGAAATTGCGGATATGAAAGATGTAGAAGGCTGTATTGAAGTGATTGCAGAATTTTTATGTTCGTTTACTGAGCCGTAATGAATGTGTGGTAAGTTAACAGGAAGGTAGTTGGAGGAAACAAATATGTTATACATAGGTATCGATTTAGGGACATCGGCTGTGAAGCTGCTTTTGATGGATGGAAATGGAGAAATTAAAAAAATAGTTTCGAAAGAATATCCTTTGTTTTTCCCGAACCCTGGATGGTCAGAACAAAATCCGGAAGATTGGTTTGAACAATCTATGAACGGTCTGAAAGAGCTGACTGCAGAATGTGATAAATCGCAAATTGCAGGAATCAGTTTTGGTGGACAGATGCATGGATTGGTTGTCCTGGATGAAGAAGATAATGTAATAAGACCGGCGATTTTGTGGAATGATGGTCGTACGGGAGAAGAAACAGAGTATTTAAATACAGTAGTCGGAAAAGAAACACTTTCGAAGTATACTGCCAATATTGCGTTTGCCGGTTTTACGGCTCCAAAGATTCTTTGGATGAAACGTCATGAACCGGAACGTTTTCAGAAAATTAAAAAAATCATGCTTCCAAAAGATTATCTTGCTTATCGATTGTGCGGAACATTTTGTACAGATGTATCGGATGCTTCCGGTATGCTTTTGATGGATGTAAAAAATAAATGCTGGTCAAAAGAAATGCTTGAGATATGCAGCATTACAGAAGAACAGCTTCCGAAGCTATATGAAAGCTATGAGGTTGTAGGATCCTTAAAGAAGAATATTGCAGAGGAACTTGGAATGACGGAAGAGGTAAAAGTGATTGCAGGAGCCGGAGACAATGCGGCGGCAGCGGTGGGTACAGGCACAGTAGGAGAGGGAATGTGTAATATTTCTCTTGGAACTTCCGGAACGATTTTTATTTCCAGTAAAAAATTTAAAGTAGATGAAAATAATGCACTTCATTCTTTTGCACATGCAGATGGAAACTATCATCTGATGGGATGTATGCTAAGTGCAGCATCCTGCAATAAGTGGTGGTCAGAAGAAATATTGAAAACAACAGATTTTGTAAACGAACAGGCAGGTATTACAAAACTTGGTGAGAATAACGTATTCTATCTTCCATATTTAATGGGAGAAAGATCTCCGCATAATGATCCAAAAGTCCGGGCTGCTTTTATCGGAATGTCTATGGACACAACACGGGAAGAAATGACACAGGCAGTTTTAGAAGGAGTGGCATTTGGATTAAGAGACTCTCTTGAGGTTGCGAGAAGTCTTGGCATAAATATTGCGAGAACGAAAATCTGCGGTGGAGGTGCAAAAAGTCCACTTTGGAAAAAGATTATTGCAAATGTCATGAACATAAAAGTAGAAGTGATAGAGAGTGAAGAAGGACCGGCGCTTGGAGCTGCCATGCTTGCAGCGGTCGGGTGTGGGGAATATCCGGATGTTGAAACAGCGACAAAGCAATTTGTGAAGACTGTCGATACCGTAGAGCCGGAAAAAGGAACTTGTAGAAAAATACGAGGAAAGATATCAGAAATTCAAAATATCTATCCGGCGGTAAAAATCTGTTTTAGTTTGAAAAGCTTGGGAATCGTTTGATTATCTAGGTTTAAAAAATTTTCCTGAGGTACAGGGGATTCGAAAAAGAATAGTAGCAAATCAGCATGAAGTCGGATCCCGGTCCAA
>ENA-OQCW01001318-OQCW01001318.1-human-gut-metagenome-genome-assembly--contig:-NODE-1318-length-10350-cov-2.301771_pt1 | contig 10350 bp, 12 predicted proteins | sample MGYA00242767_ERZ504593 | MGnify/ENA primary metagenome ERZ504593 (study PRJEB26092, sample SAMD00036307) | human gut metagenome | host: Homo sapiens | study: EMG produced TPA metagenomics assembly of... | reverse complement strand
ATACCGCACTTCCTGTGACCGTGATCGGCAGCCATGAGATCTCCGGGTTCCGTCTTGATAAAATCAAGGAGCTGCTGCTTTAAACGCTGAAGAATCCGCTTCCGAACAGTACATTTACAATAAATGTAAATATAAATATGGTAAATGCAGGAGGATCGATATGGGTGTCGCAGCAGCTGTTAAAGGTCTTACCTATAAAATCACCGAACAGCGAGGTCAATATACCGAATACGATACCCATAACAGGGTTCTGGGCGGTAACGGCCGCCAGTGCTGAGATCAGCGCAATGTGGTGGGTTGCCGGCATGGCAAACCCAGTCTGGGCAAAAATCAGGGATACCGCTGCGATTCCAAAGCAGAGAACCGGATAACTACCAATGGATGCCGCCGATGCCCCGCCGTCCACCAGCGCCTGATACACAAATCCGGTTGTGGTTCCGATACCCAAACCAAGAATCACATTACAAAGCATTCCCTTTCCGCCGGTAAAATACTCTCTCGTCTCACCGGGAGCGGCTTTTCCTATCAGGCCACTGGAGCCAAATACCAGACGCGCAATGACGGCGGATATGATAACGGTGAATCCAGGAAGATCTGTGTTTAGGTGAAGAACTGCCCCGATCACATAATGAATCAGAAAACCAATCACACCGAACACGCCGCCTACCAGCAGTGTGGCCGGATCCGCCAGCCCGTTAAGGCAGGACAGAATATCGGTTCCGCTTCCCAGTTTCTTGGTCTTACCTGCATATGCGGACGCTGCCACGCCGCCGGCAAACGCAATATGCGGGCCAAGATAGGAACCGAACGCAATGAATCCCACCGTCATGTCTGCCCCTCCGGCCATAGCCGCCACAGCCCCTGCAATGGCGATCACGCCGGTCAATATAAACGCGGGAAGCGCTCCCATATATGCACCTATGATTCCTCCTCCAAATGATGCTACTAATGCAAACAAATTCATATGCCTATATTCTCCCTTCTTTTTATCTGCCCGTGGGCAATCCACTTCTATGTACCCCTACCCTCCTTTCCCAAATGTATTATGTTATATAGATTTTATCATCCCGGAGGCTGTTTTTCCTTATGCTATTCATACGAAAAAATGGTACTTTTAAGACATTTTCAACTAAATACAGGAAAAATTGAGCACAAAAAAAGCTGGCGTACAAGTTTCTAAATCACCTGTACACCGGCCATCATTTTTTATGATACAGACTCCACGATCGCAAGCGTTTCTCTTGCAATCGCCAGTTCTTTGTTGGCGGGAATTAACCAGTACGCTCCGCTTAGAATCAGGGGGTGAGATAACGACCTCCCGGTCTCTCTTTCCATTGGCTGCCCATGCCGGTGTCAATCGTTCTACCGTTGAAGACAGCCGAAATGCTTAAATACAATTGTTTTTATAAACTATGGAGTGAATCTTGATTAAATCAATAACTCCCATAACAAAAGTTCCCCCTCTGTTTGTTCATGATTTCACATCCTATATATTTAAATCCCGCGCTTTCTGCTGTGATAACTGGTGTGCAGAAGTAATTGCGCCATTTTACTCATAGGTTCCCCGATAAATGTTTCATATAGATGTTTAATCTCCTGATTTTCAAGGGAATTTCTGAAACTTCTCTCTTGATCAGCCAGATAAAGTGACCGGATTCTCGCCATCCGAAGCTGGTCCGGAACAGGGAGTATACCGTTGTCCGGCTGTCCTCCGCCGCCAATACACCCGCCGGGACAGGTCATTACTTCCACAAAATCATAGTCATCCACAGCTCCTGTTGCAATCAGCTGTTCCGCCGCCCTGGTGCCGTAGACAACCGCGGTACGCACATCGCGGCCGCCAAGAGATACCACAGATTCCTTCACCTGTTCCAGCCCTCTCACCGGCTGGTACTGCATCAGCAGATCAGGCGGTTCAATCCCGTTCACAACCGAATATGCCATGCGCAGAGCGGCCTCCATCACGCCGCCGTATTGCCGAAATCACCCCTGCCCCGCTGCCTTCTCCCATAAGGGGAATCAAACGGCCAGATGGGGTCAGATCATAAAAACCAATACCTGCTTCCCGTATCCACTCCGCCAGTTCCCTGTGGTCAATACATAGTCATTGTCCCTAAGTCCCGGAATCCCCAGATACGCTCCTGCAGAGCACAATTCTTCCCGGGAAATCTCAAATTCTTGGCAGTGCACGGGCAACCGCGATATTCACGATCCGCCGCGGGTCAATACCCCTTTTCTTTAGAAAAATATGTCTTAATCAGGGCGCCCTGCATACTGATCGGGCTTTTTGTACTGGACAGGCACGGAATCCGTTCCGGGTGAAATGTTTCTATATATTTTACCCATGCCGGACAGCAGCTTGTAAACTGGGGCAATGGATGGGAATCGGCTATAAATCGTTTGAGAAACTCCGTCCCCTCCTCCATAATGGTCAGATCCGCTGAAAATGCCACATCCAGCACAAAGTCCGCTCCCAGCTTCCTGAGCGCAGAAACCATATAGCTTTCCACAAAGTCTCCGGGCTTTCCGCCAAAACATTCCCCCAGCCCCACGCGCACAGACGGTGCTGTGGAAAATATAACAACTTTTTTGCGGGTCATTTACAGCCATGGCAGCTTCCCGCCACTGGGCTCTTTGCGCGGATTGCCCCGCTCCGGGCAGGCAGCCGCGCACTGGCCGCAGTGAATACATGTAAAATCATCCGCTCCCGTGACTTTACACGGCTGTGCCACTCCTATTTCTTCTGCGCATACGGCCAAGCAATGGCTGCAATTCGCACAGATGTCCTCATCCTTTTCAATTGCAGGGTTATCCGGGGATACAGGAACACTTTTAGGATAACGTTCACTCATTCAGTCCCAGCCCCCTTCTCTTATCTGATATGACAGCAGCGATCTTTTCGGCCGCCGCATCAATCTCTGTCTCCACCATCAGCTTTCCGCCTGTTATTCCTTCCATCTGATTACACAGCACATCCAATATTACAGGGCTTCCCATCACAAATGGCGCCAGCCCCAGATGCAGGTGAAAGCCCAGGGCCAGTGCAAACGCCCCATCCGCCAATGCCTGTTCTTCCAGCCATTGGGGTGCGGAAACCACCACCGGAAGTTTGGGCAGATCCACTCCCAACGCTCCGGCCAGCTCCCCGGCAACGGCTTCAATACGGCCGATTGCAAGGCAGGGGCCGAAATTGAGTACTGGTGGAATCCCAAGGCTGCGGCAAACCTGTGACAAGCCCGGTCCCGCCAATCCGGCCGCATCCCGGCTCATAAGACCGCAGTTTTCAAGGCCTCCGCAGGTACATCCGGCAGACACCACCAGTATATCTCTGGCAATCAGTTTTTTCACCAATTCCACTGTAAATACGTCATGGCCCTTGGCCCGCAGGTTGGAGCAGCCCACAACAGCCGCCACTCCCTTGATGCTTCCGGCAGCGATTAGATCAATCAACGGGGCAAAGCTTCCCCCCAGCGCTCCTTTGAGGGTTCTCTCCGTCACACCTGTAACCGCCTCATTACATCCGTGATCCTGCATGGGATTCTGCCGCTTTCCCGCCCTGCTGCGCCTTACATAGGACGCAATGGCAGCTGCAATTACATTGACGCTTACATCTTCGCGGTCCTCCGGGTGATAGGGCAGGTGCCTGGCTCCCTTTTTCTTTGCCACATCGTCCAGACAGAGCATGGGGATAGAAAGTTCCTCACAGATCGGTTCGATCCCTGGAAGGGAACAGTTAAATTCCGATACCACCAGATCGATGCATCCGGTCAGCAAAACAGCCTCACTGCTGTAATTATTGCCCGCATGCCCGCAGAACACTTTCTCATAACAGCGGCTTCTGGCCTGGAAGTCCTGTCCCACACACGTACATCCCACAATCCGTATACCCCTGGCTCCGGCCCGGTCAGCCATCTCCTTGATTTCCGGATGCTCCATCATCCCGGTCAGGCTGCCGAACATAGAGTGCTGGTGGCCTGTAACCATGATATTGATGCATTCAGGATCTATCACCCGCATTCCCACGGGATCAAACCCTAATTCCGGCTCCCCCATCAGGATATCATTCAGACGGTTGACCAGCACAAGTCCGTATATTCCGGTGGAGATTCCCAGCCGCAGACACTGGGTCAGCATGTCCATTGGATCTGAATTCAGATTGGTGGAAGTTTTCACGATTGCGTTGAATATCTCATCCTTGGCGCCACCCGGAAGAAGCCCCGCATTTTTCCACACCCCGGTCCGCTTAGCATAGGCCAGTTTTTCCGTTAGATGCATGGGTTCCTCATATGGCCTGCGCAGATCCTCCAGCACTGCCTCTGACAGGCGAAGCGCCATTTGGGAATCATCCGCTTCACCAATCCCCAACTCATCGCACAAACGGTGAAGCGCGTCAACTCCCTTTAGCTTCCTTCCGGCTAGAGCTGCCGACTTCAATTCTTTGGCGGCCTGCTCCATCACATGAATATAGCAGCCTGAACCAGCGGCCACCGAGCGCAGGAAATTCCTTGCCGCTATGGTGTCCCTGTCCGCTCCGCATACCCCCTTTGGCCTTGCTTTGGATATACGGCAGGGTCCGTTGGAGCAAAGCCTGCAACAGACGCCGTCCAGGCCAAATCCGCATTTTACCTCCTGCTGCACCATTCTGCGATGGGAATGATCCTCCGGTACTGATTCAAGAAATTCCTGCAGCCGTTTGTCCGCACTGATACACATTGTTTTATCCATATGTCCCTCCTTTATAGATGTATCCATATGGATTCATTATAACATTCTTCCAATGAATGTTATGTGTACGATCCAGACATAAAACCTGGCATTTACAGTTATACAGCCCAAAATCCCTGCATCGCTTGAAAATAAAACATTTGCCTATCCATAGTTTTTAAACTATATCCCAAAGGGTCAGCTGTCTATCCGTCAGCTGACCCTTTATCATCCTATAACTCGTTTATTCTTGTATGGAAATTTCCCTGATTGAATATTTAAAGAAATCATTCAGGCATTTCTTTACTTTATTCCTGTCATCCTGATGGAACGAATTCAGTATCTTACAGCGGTAAAACACAGCGCTCTCTTTGGATGATGCCAGAGACAGGATCTTCATGGCCGATTCTTTTCTCATCAGCACCATAATCTGCATCAACCTTGCGTATATACCGTTGCCACACACATCACCCACATATGTATCTATATCTGTCAGCAGCTGACAAAACGCCTCTGCTGTAATTTCCTCTGTCTCCACATCCAGCAGCCTGTCCCTGAATCCATCCAGCCTCTCCAGAATCTCAGGCGTACGGTTATCATAACAGGTCAGATACACTTCCGTCTCGATCAGATTCCTGGCAGCATAGATTTCATCATGCTTGTTCATTTCCTGGTAATACATCCACATGACAGTCTCTTCGGGAACCTTTGTTCCTTCCTCACTGACGAAACTGCCGTCTCCTGGTTTGATGGTCAGCATTCCCACAAGAGAAAGGGCCCTTAACGCCTCCCGTATCCGGCTCCTCGTAACACCAAACAATTCTGCCAGGTCCCTCTCGTTTGGGAGCTTATCACCTGGCTTCAGCTGGCCGGACGTAATCATCCCCGCAATCTGTTCCATAATCTGTTCCGTCAATGTGACTTTCTTTAACGGCTCACATTCCATATTGATACTCTCCCTTTCCATAACCTCATTACTCTTACTATAATAGCACAGCTTATCCTTTCATGTCCAGGGAATAAAAATGGCCCTGCAGCGCGCACCGCAGGGCCAATCCGAATAATCTGCCATTTCATTATCACTTGATTTCCATATACATCCCAATTACCCGGTCAATCTCTGCCTTCTGATTTTCCGTCAGCGGACACATCGGCTTTCTGACCTCTCCAACCTGGATTCCCTGACAAGATGCTATGTATTTAAGGCTTGCGCATAAACCGTTTTTAAGCACTGCATCCAAAATACAGTTGGATTTGGACTGCAGAATTCTGGCCTCATCATCATGGTGGGACAGATACAGCTCCATCACCTTCTTGTACTGAGGCAACATAAAATTAAAATTGCTGCCAATGAAGCCGTCACACCCAAAGGCCAGGAAGGCAACCATACAATTTTCAAATCCGCCGTAGCACCTTATATCCGGATTAACGTCGTGAATCCGCTCCATTTGATAGAGATTGAGATTGGTGTGTTTGATGGCTCCCACAGCTCCTGATTTCAGGAGGGCTGCCAAATCCGGCTGGGACGGATTCAGCTCCCTGTGGGTGCTGGAAGGAATGTTATAATACAGGACCGGCATATCCACTGCCTCAGCAATGTCGTAGTAATATCCTGCCATTTCCTTGTCGGAAAAGCCAAAGTAAAATGGCGGAGTTGCTGCGATGTTCTGTATTCCCATTTCTTTTGCTTTTCTGGCATAGAATATGGCCTCTTCCGTGCTGATAGCTCCCACATGGGCGAACATCTCTGTCCTATCCGTATATTCGCCAGCCAGTTCAAAGGTATGTACCCGCTCTTCCCTTGACAGCAGGAAGCATTCCCCGGAGCTTCCTCCAATAAAAATCCATCGGCCCCTCTGCAAGATTCCTATCCCATAACTGTCTCATGGCAGAATCATTTATCTGATTATTTCCATCAAAAGGTGTGATGGATGCCACATATAATTTTTTCATATTTGTCTGACCTCTAATCTAAATGATAAATTTCCTGCATATCCATCCATGGACCGTCTGCCGATAGCGGGTTCATACACGGCACGCACTCTCCCCACCACCGCTGTGTCTCGGAATCCGCTGCCATCTTGGCCATGTCCGCCTCATAATTATCTCCAGTATACTCATAATAAGAAAATAGGTACTCTCCATGGCAATATATAGAGTAATTCCGGATATTGCACTCCTTTATCATGTCATTAATCTGTTTCCACGGCGCTGCATGAAGTTTCTTATAGTAATCGGCCTTTTCAGGTGTTAATCTTGAAATACTTCCATAACGTTTTACATCTGACATATGTATCTCTCCTTTTCTTTACAAACCGTATATCCGTTTAGCGTTTTCACGGAACAGTTTATTCTGGAATTCACTGCCTCTTCCCTCTGTAATTTTCATCAATGCTTCAATCCAAGGGGACAGGCCGGTTGCAATGTTGCACACAGGATAATTGCTGGCAAACATGACTCTGTCTTCTCCAAAATAATCCAGGGCAATGTCAACTGCTGGCTTCAATGTTTCCGCAGACCACTCCCCTTTCGGATTCAGTCCGGAAATCTTGCATACCACATTGGAGAGGGATGCCAGCTTTCTGATATTCAGTATCCAGCGTTCCTTATACTGCTGTTCTTCCTCTGAAGGCGTCTGAACGGAAATAATATCCGGGTCCACAATTCCCATATGGTTCAGGACAATGGTTGTATCCGGGCAGGCTTTTGCCGTTTCATATAAATCGCCCAGCTCTGCATTCCGTACACAGCCTTCAAACACCAGTCCCTTCTTTCCCAGATAACGAACATTTTCAACAAAAAGCTGTCCCAGGCATGTTCCCGGCAAGGCTTCAGGGACATGGAGCACCTGTCTTACTCCCTTTACATATTCGGATGCATATTTATCAATATACCCCTTAAACCCCTCCTCGTTGAGATAACCGGATATACATGCGCCGGCAAACAGCTGGCCCGGATTGGCGCAGCATCCGGCAATAAAGAGATTTTCCTTCTCCTTATCCCTTCTTGCGCAGTCCACCTCAACATATACAGCCGCCTCAACCTCATAGCCCTTGTCCGGCTCCAGTGCGTTTTTATAGTCTTCCAGCGAATATGTACGGTTCAGAACTTCCCCTTCTCCATCCAGCCACGGGAGCGAAAATTCTTCCTTATTCCAAATATGCAGATGGGTATCAATGATTCTCATGGTGCTCCTCCTTGCTTATAATGTCAATCTATACGCCTACTGCGCATAATCCACGTTCAGCCCTCCGGCTTCGCTGGATTTATAGCAGGCCTCCACCACGCACATGGTATGGTAGGCATCCTCTACACTGTTCATATAGTGATAAGAGGGATCCTCCAGTTTTTTCATCAGGCCGCCCATAGTCCCAATAAATGCCTCGTTGAACCAGCTTCCCTTTACCTCCAGTTCCCTCCAGCCCTTGCCGTCTTCCGTAATATACTCCACCTTATCAGGACGGCCTGTCGGATAGTCCAATATAAGCCCCAGCTGTATGCGGATTGCGCCCTTAATACCTTCTATCTTCATTGTACTTTCCTGATAATCCGGCGCATAGTCGTGATTATGGTTAATATGAAGATTCACACGCAGCGTATCGCCGTAATCCATGATAATGGCAGTCCTTGTCTGTGAAAGAGCCTGCATCTTGGGATGCTGCATAGTTTTGCAATACACGCCTTTTGGATTTCCCACGAAGCTGCGGATACAGTCAATGTAGTGAATGCTGTGATAGTTAATTTCCATACGCTCCAGGCCAAACAGGAAACTCCACAAGTGCCATGGATGAAGTTCCACAACCCTCCAGTCAATGTCCACAATATCTCCAATCACGCCATCCTGGATGAGTTTCCTTGCGGCAATCATATACGGCGCCTGACGCAGCTGGAAATTCACACCTGCAGTCAGATTCTTGGCATGGCAGATATCCAGGATTTCTTTGGCCTGCTCTATACTCTCACCCATGGGTTTCTGCATAAGCACAGCAGCATTGTCGGGCAGCAGCCTTAAGATACTGGCAGTCTTGGAGGCAGGTACCGCTATATCAAAGACTGCGTCTTCCCTTACTCCCAGTTCGATTAACTGTTCCAGCTCCGGCACTGCATTGGGAATCCCAAATTCCTTTGCCGCCTTTTCAGCCTTCTCATGGTCCAGGTCATAAATACCCACTACTGGATACCCGGCCATCTTATAAGCAGGGAGATGTGAACCGGATACAATTCCTCCTGCCCCGACAATCACGATATTCCTTGCCTTTTCAGGCATCTCCGGTACATAATTTAATTCTTCAATCCTGTTCGCCATAGTTAAAATACCTCCTCAAATCATACTCAGATTTTATTGTACCACGCCTCCCTTTCCTTTAGAAGTACTCCCGGACAGGCGGATGGTTTTCTTGATTTTAAGTATTTACTGCTTATTCCTTTTTTATAAACCATTGGATATGCCAACCACCACCAAAGCGGCTATGATAACTGCATTTCCATATATGGCCACACGTTTGGCCTTTTCAAATCCTTTCCATTCTCCATCCAGGAACCCCCATGCATTGGCAATGATGAGAGCCAGTCCATTGAACGCAACCCAGCCCACCACCGGACCAAGGGTACCTAATAGGGCTGTCGCCTTACCATAGATAGCCAGCGCACTGAACCATACAATTGACGTCAGCACAACCTTAAAGTATGCTTTTGCGCAGCCGGGTTTTGTATAATCCGTATAAGTCTTGTTCTTAATCAGTTTTGATATGGCATAAACAAAGTTTGCCAGGAATCCTCCCGCAAATACCACTACCCAGGACAGAAGGCTTGCGCTGGTTGGGTTTACCCCCTCTTTCACAGCCAGGGCAACCGGATAATTGGCTGCTGTGGCGCCGATATTAATGGCTGCTGAACCGGCGCCGGAGGCAAGCGCCATGATAAGCCCGGTAATAAATAAGGACGACGTTTCTTTTTCTTTTGCCGTTTTAGTACCCTCATTATTTCCATTTTTCATAAAGCCCGCCTTTGACAGGACAATCACACCGCCCAAAAGTATAAGCTGCCCTAACAGAAGGACCACAAGAACACGGGCCGGCGGATAGGTTCCCAGTATAATCATGGGAACAAAGCTCCCTAAAAGGTTTGATAATCCCAGGTTAATGCCTGTTACAAGAGACACGCCAATCATATCAATCGCTTTGCTGTACCATATAGAACTGATTCCCCAGAAAAAAACCGGATAAGGCGCCCACAATCAGCGTGGGAACAGGGGTGGCTGTTATATAGCTTAAATAATGAGGAACCTCCACCATACACCAAATATGTGGGATACACAATACTCCGATAAAAGAAAACAGAACCCAAAACGCTTCCCAGGAAAAACGGTTGATACTTCTTAAAGCAGATTCCAAAGCTCCCCTGAAAAAATACATGCCAAAAAACAGTACAAAAAATGCTGAAGCCATTTTAATACCTCCCAAAATATTTCGTTCATATACTTTTCCTTGATTTTTATCGATAAATTATTGTACTACCAGTGAACCGTTCGTGATTATCATAAAATAAGTTATATGTAATGTCAATGCATATATTTAACAGTTAAATTTCTGTATTTTTTGTGCGCTTTAACATTGTCAAACATTTTATCTATCTATAATTCATTTA
>ENA-OQCW01001317-OQCW01001317.1-human-gut-metagenome-genome-assembly--contig:-NODE-1317-length-10357-cov-2.440078_pt1 | contig 10357 bp, 15 predicted proteins | sample MGYA00242767_ERZ504593 | MGnify/ENA primary metagenome ERZ504593 (study PRJEB26092, sample SAMD00036307) | human gut metagenome | host: Homo sapiens | study: EMG produced TPA metagenomics assembly of... | reverse complement strand
CAGATAATTCTCGAGAATTTCATCTTTTGTCATCTGCTTTTCAATTTCCAGAGCCAGATATTGCTCCTGAAGTTTACGTTCTACACGGTCCAAGAACGTTTCTTCATTTACGAAATTAGGAAAAACATTGTTCTTTATAAGCTGTTGGGTCAGTGTGCTTGCACCTTCCGAAAAGTGTCCAGACGTAATACCTTTTAAACCAGCTCTTACGATACCTTTTAAATCAATCCCATTATGCTCATAAAAACGAGAGTCTTCAATTGCAACAAATGCATTCTGCAGATCTTTTGGAATCTCGTCAATTGATTTATAGACACGGTTGGCACCGGCATCTACGAAAGTATCAAGAACGGTTGTTCCATCATCTGCAAGAGCTTGCGTAGTAAATTTAGAAGGTTTCACATCTTCCGGGGTGATATCTGGAGCATCATCAATCATCTTTTCGATGAAAAGTCCGCCGCCCGCGATACATAGTATAATCGCGACAAGACAGGTAAGCAGCATGGCTTTGAAAAGACGAACCCCAGCTCGTTTTTTCTTCATAGCGGCTTTTGAAGTAACATTCTTCTGCTGTTTTGAAGCTTTCTTTTTTCCATAATTCATGAATATTGCCTCCTTTATTCGAAGTTCATTATAGCAAAGATATAGTTTTAAATAAAGCTAAATTTGAAAAGTTCACATTTCGCTAGGAAAAACTTAAGAAAATATTGTGGAAATACCTGCTTTCCTGATATAGTGTTATACAGAAAGAAAAATGAAAAGGTGATGTCATGTTAGAAAAATATAAAACAGTATATCAAGGCGGCGAAGGGGAGACCGTTGAAAAAAAGTCAAGATTCATTGCGACGGTCATTCCGGTAAAGACAGAAGAAGAGGCGATTGCGTTTATCGAAAGCATGAAGAAAAAGTATTGGAATGCAACGCACAATTGCTCTGCCTATGTAATCGGTGAGCAGTTTCAAATCCAAAGATGCAGTGATGATGGAGAGCCAAGTGGTACAGCTGGGAAACCAATGCTAGATGTCCTGCTTGGCGAGGAGATTCATGACACAGCAGTTGTTGTGACAAGGTATTTTGGAGGAACGCTTCTTGGAACAGGTGGACTTGTGAGAGCTTATTCCGGTTCGGTACAGGCGGGACTTTCCGCTAGTAAGATTATTACCAAATTGCACGGGTATAAACTTCGGATACAGACAGATTATACAGGACTTGGAAAAATACAGTATATTTTGGGGCAGAGAGGACTGTCGGTACTTGATTCTGTGTACACTGATCAGGTGGAGCTGACTGCGTTAATTCCGGCGGAGGAACTCAAAACAGTGCGAAATGAGATTACAGAAGGCACGAATGGAAAAGCTGTCATGGAGATAGAAGAGGAGTGCTACTTCGCGGAGATAGATGGGGAAATGAAGACTTTTAAAGATTGAAAAACGAGGTGCGTGAGCACCTCTTTCTTATCTTCTATTGGAATTCCGGTTCAATCAGACCGTATGTGTTGTTCTTACGTTTGTAGACAACGTTCACTTCATCTGTCTCAGCATTGCTGAATACGAAGAAGTTATGTCCAAGCAGTTCCATCTGAACACATGCATCTTCTGGGAACATAGGCTTGATTCCAAAACGCTTTGTACGAATAATCTTAATCTCATCGTTGTTAGAAGTATCCTGCTCTGCCTCGAAGAATTCTGATTGGAAGTTCCCGCCTTCCTGCTGTCTTGCAATTAATTTGTTCTTATACTTGCGAAGCTGACGTTCAATTACTTCTTCCACTAAGTCAATAGATACATACATATCGTCACTCACTTGTTCGGAACGAATAATGTGACCTTTGACAGGGATAGTTACCTCAATTTTCTGACGCTCTTTTTCAACACTGAGTGTCACGATAATTTCAGTATCAGGAGTGAAATACCTTTCCAGTTTTCCTAATTTTTGCTCGATGGTTGATTTTAAACCAGGTGTTACATCGATATTTTTGCCGCTAATAATATAGTTCATGTCTCCAACCCCTTTGCGATATATTTTATGGTCTTATTATACAACCAAATGATGGGACATGCAATAAAAATAACGAGAAAATTCTAAAAATAATATAAAAAAACTGACAAATAAAGCTAAAATAAGAAAAAACTCGAAAACTATAGTTTTCCTCTTTTTCTCATCTTGGAATCCAGAATTTTTTTACGGATACGAAGTGACTGTGGTGTTACTTCTAACAGCTCGTCGGTATCGATAAAATCAAGCGCTTCTTCCAAACTCAAAATACGTGGAGTTGTAAGCTTGAGCGCATCATCGGCACCAGAAGAGCGGGTGTTTGTTAAATGTTTTGTTTTACATACGTTGAGTTCAATATCTTCAGCTTTTCCGTTCTGTCCGATGACCATTCCGGAATATACCTTTTCTCCGGCCCCGATAAAGAGAGTACCTCGCTCTTGAGCGCTGTACAATCCGTAAGTAACAGATTCGCCAGTTTCAAAAGCAATCAGAGAACCTTGTTTGCGATACTGAATGTCTCCTTTATATGGTGCGTAGCCGTCAAATGCAGTATTTAAAATTCCATTTCCTTTTGTGTCTGTCATGAATTCCCCACGGTATCCGATCAGACCTCTTGCAGGGATTGAAAATTCCAGTCTTGTAGTTGTCCCGTTGGAGGCGCTCATATTCTGGAGTTCTCCTTTTCGCTGACTTAACTTGTCGATGACTGTTCCGGTAAATTCATCCGGTACGTCGATGTATGCAGTCTCGATTGGCTCTAAGAGTTTGCCGTTCTCATCTTTTTTATAGAGAACTTCCGCCTTGCTTACTGCAAATTCATAACCTTCACGTCTCATGTTTTCGATAAGAACGGACAAGTGAAGTTCACCACGTCCGGATACACGGAAACTGTCTGCGTTTTCTGACTCTTCTACACGGAGACTGACATCTGTATTCAATTCACGCAGCAGACGGTCACGCAGGTGGCGGGACGTTACAAATTTTCCTTCCTGTCCGGCAAATGGGCTGTCATTGACGATAAACTGCTTGCAATCGTTGGTTTCTGAGATCTTTTGGAATGGGATTGCAACCGGATTTTTCAGGAGAGCAGAGTGTGTCACCGATAGAAATATCTGAAATTCCTGAAATTGCAACGATTGATCCGATTGTTGCCTCTTTTACTTCCACTTTGTTGAGTCCGTCAAATTCATATAATTTGCTGATTTTTACCTTTTTTTCTGTTTGTCCGGTTCATGGGCGTTTACGACAACCATGTCCTGATTTACGGCGATCGTACCGTTGTCTACTTTTCCGATACCAATACGTCCGACATATTCATTGTAGTCGATCGTGCTGATAAGAACCTGTGTATCGGCGTCAGGATCACCTTCCGGAGCAGGAATATAATCTAAAATTGTCTCAAATAATGGAATCATATTTTCCGGTTCATCTGTCAAATCTAAGATGGCATGTCCGGCTTTGGCAGATGCATATACAAATGGGCAGTCCAACTGTTCGTCAGATGCGTCAAGGTCCATGAATAATTCTAAAATCTCGTCGATGACTTCTTCCGGTCTTGCCTCAGGACGGTCGATTTTATTGATGCAGACGATAACCGGAAGCTGTAACTCCAACGCTTTTTTCAATACAAATTTTGTCTGAGGCATCGCACCTTCAAATGCATCTACGACAAGGATAACACCGTTTACCATCTTTAAGACACGCTCTACCTCACCGCCGAAATCGGCATGTCCAGGTGTGTCGATGATGTTGATCTTCGTATCTTTATAGTATTACGGCTGTATTTTTTTGCCAAAATAGTGATTCCACGTTCACGCTCGATATCGTTGGAATCCATGACACGCTCAGCCACTTCCTGATTGGCGCGGAATACACCGCTTTGCTTTAAAAGCTCGTCTACCAGTGTTGTCTTTCCGTGGTCAACGTGAGCGATGATGGCAATATTTCTAATATCTTCTCTTTGTTTCTTCATTGTAAAATACCTTCTTTCTGTTATCAAAAAGCTTTTATATCCATAAAAGCAAAGGTTTTAAAATATAACTCATATAGTTTATCATATTATTAACAGAATACAAGAGTTTAAGTGAGAAATATAGAAATTGGAAAATGTCGAGAAAGGGTGTCGAGAATTGACGCACGGTTTTTAAGGCAAAATGTTCTAAAGTGTGTAAAATAGAAATAGACTTAGTAGTGACTAAAAATACTGCGAAGAGGAAGGGAGAACTACAATTCATGTCAGATAAGATTATTGGAAAACAACCAGGTAACGATTATGGGAGAGGTGGCATCTCAGTTTACATTCAGCCACGAGGTATTCGGGGAAGGCTTTTATATGGTGGAGGTGCTTGTGAAGCGTTTGAGCAATTCAGACGATCGTATTCCGCTGATGATCTCAGAGAGACTGATTGATGTGCATCAGGATTACACAGGGGAATACATTATGGTAACAGGGCAATTCCGCTCCTATAATCACCATGATGAACAGAAAAACAGACTTGTGCTTTCTGTATTTGTAAGAGAGGTAACATTTGTGGAAGAAGAGCTTGATGGGGCAAAGACAAACAGTATCTTTTTAGATGGCTATATCTGCAAAACACCGATTTACAGAAAGACACCGCTTGGAAGAGAGATTGCGGATCTTCTGTTGGCTGTAAACAGACCATACGGGAAATCGGATTACATACCATGCATCTGCTGGGGAAGAAATGCAAGATTTGCATCTGGCTTTGAAGTCGGAGAACATGTGCAGATATTAGGGCGGATTCAGAGCCGGGAATATATAAAAAAACTGACAGAGACAGAGACGCAGAAACGAATTGCATATGAAGTTTCTGTAAGCAAATTGGAATGTGTAGAAGAATGAGTTCACGTGCATTGACATTGCCTGTGAATGGTGCTAAAATCCTGTAAGAGAGAACTGAGAACTCGGTATGTAAGGAGGACTAGAATGGCTATTTTTACAGGGGCTGGAGTGGCGATTATCACACCATTTCATGCGGATGGAAGTATTAATTATGAAAAATTAGAAGAATTGATTGATTATCATTGCAATAACGGGACAGACAGTATTGTGATTTGTGGAACGACAGGTGAGTCTGCGACGATGACAGAAGAAGAACATCTGGACTGTATTAAAAAGACAATTGATTTCACAAAAGGAAGAGTTCCGGTTATCGCGGGAACGGGATCAAACTGTACAAGAACAGCAATTGAATTGTCAAAAGCGGCAGCAGAGTATGGGGCAGATGGATTACTGGTTGTCACTCCATATTATAATAAAGCAACACAGGCCGGATTGATTCAACATTATACAGCGGTTGCGAATGAAGCTAAAGCGCCAATTATCATGTACAGTGTGGCAAGCAGAACAGGCTGCAATATTGAGCCGACGACAGTTGCGCATCTTGTGAAGAATGTGGATAACATTGTCGGAATCAAGGAAGCTTCGGGGAATATTTCTCAGGTTGCGAAGATTATGAACCTGACAGATGGAAAGGTCGACTTGTATTCCGGAAATGATGATCAGATTGTGCCGATTATGTCCCTTGGCGGAAAAGGTGTGATTTCTGTATTGTCTAATATTGCCCCAAAAGGAGACGCACGATATCTGTGCAAAATTCTTTGAAGGTGATGTAAAAGAAAGTATGCAATTACAGTTAAATGCACTGCCTTTGATTGAGCAGTTATTCTGTGAAGTGAATCCAATTCCTGTGAAAAAAGCGATGAACTTGATGGGAATGGAAGTTGGAGGACTTCGTATGCCATTGACAGAGCTTACAGAGGCGCATACGGAAACGCTAAAAAAAGCGATGAAAGATTTTGGAATTTTATAGATCGCTGTGAACAGTGATTTTATGGAAAAGAATGTACAGGCAGGAGAGTTTGTTTTTGCAAACTCTCTTTTTTTGTGTTATTTTATAATATAAATAACTGTGAACAGGGAGGAAACGAATATGACAAAATTGATTATGCATGGCTGTAATGGAAAAATGGGACAAGTTATCAGTAAAATAGTAAAAGAAGACCCAAATGTCGAGATGGCAGCAGGAATAGATGCCTATACTGGAATTGCGAATGATTATCCGGTATTTGAAAGTATTGAAAAGTGTGATGTCAAGGCGGATGCAATCATTGATTTTTCGAATGCGGCGGCAGTAGACGGGCTACTTGACTATTGTGTGGAAAAACAGATTCCGTTGTACTGTGCACAACAGGGTTATCAGAGGAGCAGCTCAAGAAAGTAGAAGAGACAAGCAAGAAAGTTGCGGTTTTTAAAATCTGCAAATATGTCATTGGGAGTAAATATGTATAAAGTTGCTTCAAGATGCGACAAAAGTGCTTGCACCGGTCGGATTTGACATTGAGATTGTCGAAAAACATCATAATCAGAAAGTGGATGCACCGAGCGGAACTGCACTTGCAATGGCAGATTCCATGAATGAAGTAATGGAGAATGCATATACCTATAATTATGATAGAAGTCAGGTACGTCAAAAACGTGAAAAAAAGGAAATCGGAATCTCAGCGGTCAGAGGTGGCACAATTGTAGGAGAACATGAGGTGATCTTTGCCGGAGAAGATGAAGTCATTGAATTCAAACATACGGCATAATTCGAAAGCGGTGTTCGCAAAAGGTGCAGTGGAGGCAGGAAAGTTCCTGAAAGGAAAAGGAGCTGGTCTTTATGATATGAGCGATGTGATCCAATTTTTAAAAACTGTTTTAAAAAAAGGCAAAAACTCCCAATAGAAAGTGAAGTATATATTTGAGAAAAATGCAGATATTACATGATAAGAAGTAATTCTTAATGGTACTACATGAAAGAAAGGGAGTAAAAAAATGAAAAAATTGAAAAAAGTAATCTTGTGTATGCTGTGCGTTGGAGTGCTTTGTTCGACAACCGGCTGTGGAAGCAATACAAAAGATGATGCGGCAAACAATACAACAACCGACAAAAATACGACAACCGAATCCAACAAAAGACAGCAATGGAGATGGTGTGATCGATGATCTCGGAAATGCCGTGAAAGATGGTGTTGACGATGTGGAAAAAGGTGTTGACAATGTAAGAGACGGTGTCAGGGATATGACAGATGATGCGACAGACCAGACACCAGACAAGACAACTGACAAAAACGTAAATGATGCAACAAAATAATTATTTATAGAAGGGAACGTGAAAAAGCGTTCCTTTTTTGGGCAAAAAATGCTATACTAAACGAAAAATTGCAAAAGTGGGGGAAGAAATATGCAATTCAGACCTTGTATTGACATACATAATGGAGCTGTCAGGCAGATTGTCGGAGGATCGCTGAAAGATGAAGGGGATCAGGCAATCACAAATTTCACCTCGGAATATGATGCGCGGGTTTTATGCAAATCTCTATCGAAAAGATGATATCCGAGGACGGACATATTATATTGCTGAATCCAAGTACATCAGAATATTTTGATGTCACAAAAAAAACAGGCGTTGGAGGCGCTTCGTGCATATCCGCAAGGGATGCAGATCGGTGGAGGAGTTACCGCAGAGAATGCGGAGGAATATCTTGATGCGGGAGCAAGTCACGTCATTGTCACATCATATGTTTTTCGAGATGGGGAAGTGAAGTGGAAGAGTTTGCAAAAACTCAAGGAGACAGATCGGGAAAGAGCGGATCGTGCTTGATTTAAGCTGCAGAAAAAAAGAGAATTTCTACTATATTGTGACAAACCGATGGCAGACGTTCACCAATGTACAGGTGACGATATCATTATTGGAGCAGCTTTCAGATTACTGCGATGAATTTCTGATACATGGGGTAGATGTGGAGGGGAAATCGTCAGGAGTGGAACTGCCGCTTGTGGAACTGCTTGCAAAGTGGGATGGTATACCGATTACTTATGCAGGCGGAATCGGAAGTCTGGAAGATTTGGAAGCATTTCGGCGGGCAGGAAAAGGGAAGTTAAATTTTACGATTGGAAGTGCGCTAGATTTGTTTGGAGGACAGATTCCATATGAAATCGTAAAAAAAATGTGACCATTTGCGAAAGAGTTTGTGAACAGTTTATAAATTTGTTGAACTGCAAAGTATATAGTGATAGAATGAAGATTAGAGTAAATTCGTAAATAAGGAGTAAAGTATGAGCTTATTAGAAAAAATTTTTGGGACACACAGTGATCATGAGTTAAAGAGAATCTATCCGATTGTCGACCGCATTGAGGCAATGGACGAGGATATGCAGAAGCTGACGGATGAAGAGTTGAGAGATAAAACAAAAGAGTTTAAAGAAAGACTGGCAAACGGGGAGACATTGGATGATATCCTTCCAGAAGCATTTGCGACAGTAAGAGAAGCGGCGTCGAGATCACTTCATATGAAACATTACCGTGTACAGCTGATCGGTGGTATTGTACTGCATCAGGGACGTATTGCGGAGATGAGAACTGGTGAAGGAAAGACTTTGGTATCGACACTTCCGGCGTATCTGAATGCGTTGGCGGGAAATGGAGTTCATATTGTAACAGTCAATGATTATCTTGCAAAACGTGATGCGGAATGGATGGGACAAGTTCACAGATTTTTAGGGCTTACAGTAGGCGTTGTTTTAAATGAGATGGACAACGATGAACGCCGTGAGGCATATAACTGTGATATTACATATGTGACAAACAATGAACTTGGATTCGATTATCTGAGAGATAATATGGTAATCTACAAAGAGCAGTTAGTACAGAGAGGACTTACCTATGCGGTAATCGATGAGGTCGATTCTGTATTGATCGATGAGGCGAGAACCCCACTTATTATTTCCGGTCAGAGTGGAAAGTCTACGAAGTTATACGAGGCTTGCGATATTCTTGCAAGACAACTGGAACGTGGTGAGGCAAGCGGCGAATTTTCTAAGATGAATGCGATCATGGGCGAGGACATCGAAGAGACAGGTGATTTCATCGTCAATGAGAAAGAAAAGAATGTCAACCTGACAGAAGAAGGTGTGAAGAAAGTAGAAAAATTCTTCCACATCGAGAAGCCTTGCGGATCCGGAACATTTAGAGATTCAGCATAACATTATTCTGGCGCTTCGTGCACACAATTTGATGTTCAGAGATCAGGATTATGTTGTGGCGGATGATCAGGTTATGATCGTAGATGAATTTACCGGACGTATTATGCCGGGACGTCGTTATTCTGACGGTCTTCATCAGGCAATCGAAGCGAAAGAGCATGTAAAAGTAAAACGAGAGAGCAAGACACTTGCGACAATCACATTCCAGAATCTGTTTAACAAATATGAAAAGAAAAGTGGTATGACAGGTACTGCCCTTACAGAAGAAAAAGAATTCCGTGATATTTACGGAATGGACGTAGTGGAGATCCCAACAAATCTTCCGGTTCTTCGTAAAGATTTGGACGATGCTGTATATAAGACAAAAGATGAAAAATTCAAAGCAGTAATCGAGGAAATCGTAAGAGCACATGAGACAGGACAGCCTGTACTTGTAGGTACTATTACAATTGAGACATCAGAACTTCTGAGCAATATGCTGAAGAAAAGAGGTATTCAGCACAACGTACTGAATGCAAAATTCCATGAGATGGAAGCTGAGATTGTAGCGCAGGCCGGTGTGCATGGCGCGGTTACAATCGCAACGAACATGGCAGGTCGTGGTACCGATATCAAGCTGGACGATGAGGCAAAGGCAATCGGAGGATTGAAGATTATTGGTACAGAGCGTCATGAGTCAAGACGTATTGACAATCAGCTCCGTGGTCGTTCCGGTAGACAGGGAGACCCGGGAGAATCCAGATTTTACATTTCTCTGGAAGATGATCTGCTGAGACTGTTCGGATCTGAAAAACTGATGAGCGTTTTTAATACATTAGGTGTGGAAGATGGAGAACAGATTGAACATAAGATGTTGTCCAGCGCAATTGAAAAAGCACAGAAGAAGCTGGAAGGAAATAACTTTGGAATCCGTAAAAACCTGTTAGAATACGATCAGGTTATGAATGAACAAAGAGAGATCATCTACGACGAAAGACGTCGAGTGCTTGATGGGGAGAGCATGAGAGATTCAATCTATCATATGATTACAGAGTATGTGGAGAACACAGTGGATGCGTGTGCATCTCCGGACACAGAATCTGATGAGTGGGATTTAGATGCATTGAACCGTGATCTGTATGCATCATTGCTTTTAAAACCGGTAGCGTTTGAAGAAGTAAAAGAGATGTCTCAGAAAGAATTGAAACAGATGTTAAAAGAACATGCAGTGAAAGGGTATGAGGCAAAAGAGGCTGAGTTCCCAGAACCAGAACAGCTGCGTGAGATTGAACGTGTTGTCCTTTTGAAGGTAATCGACGCAAAAATGGATGGATC
>ENA-OQCW01001314-OQCW01001314.1-human-gut-metagenome-genome-assembly--contig:-NODE-1314-length-10368-cov-2.993751_pt1 | contig 10368 bp, 16 predicted proteins | sample MGYA00242767_ERZ504593 | MGnify/ENA primary metagenome ERZ504593 (study PRJEB26092, sample SAMD00036307) | human gut metagenome | host: Homo sapiens | study: EMG produced TPA metagenomics assembly of... | reverse complement strand
CCTGCTGTAAAATTTCCATTCCCTTTAGAGTAAACAATCCTATATCTCCCGGACCGGCTCCTACCAGCCAGACTTTACCTTTACATCATGCGCTTTACTCCTTTCCTGCAGCTCTTTTGCAAGAGAAATTCCCAATTCTTCTGCCTTTTCTACACTGCCCTTTTTTAATCCCTTTTCATAATTTCCAGTATTTTCATCATAGTAAAGACCATGAAGAATAATCTGACCATCTTCTACGATTGCATGAGCTGCTACCGGAGAGGAACAACCTCCGTTTAAATATCTCACAAAAGCTCTTTCTGCTAAAGCTGCATAAGTGGCATTTTCGTCTCCGTAATTCTTTAAATAACTATAATCTACGTCATTTCTTCCTTGAATTGCTAAAATCCCCTGACCGGCTGCGGGAATCATCTCCTCCGGTTCAAAATAACGGGCAATTCTCTCTTCTAGTCCTAATCGTTTCAAACCAGCAGCTGCTAATAAAAGACCACTGTATTCTCCATCATCTAATTTTTTCAAACGTGTCTGAACATTTCCTCTTACACTTTTACATTCCATATCAGGAAAGATTTCTTTTAGCTGTAAAATTCTTCTTAAACTGGAACATCCAATAGGTTTTGTATGGTCTAACTGAGTAACCCCCTTTGGCAGTACCAGCACATCTCTTGGATCTTCTCTTTTTGAAAACGCTACAATAGGCAGCTCCTTGGAGACTTCCATAGGCATATCTTTTAAACTGTGTACGGACAATTCTGTTTTTCCCTCTATAAGAGCTTTATCCAATTCTTTTACAAACAGTCCTTTTCCTCCGATTTTATCTAAGGTTCTGTCCAAAATTTTATCTCCGGTAGTTTTCATGGTAAAAATTTCTACCTGAACATCCTTATTATTTTTCTGGACATACTCCCGTACCATTTCACTTTGCACTACTGCAAGCTTACTTTCTCTGCTTCCGATTACTACTTTTCTCATCTCTACTCCCCTTTATGACTGAGCATTTCCTGTATCATTTCTTTTACCTGCCGAACTTTTTTATGATTTTTTCCACATCCGTTAAATCCCATAATCACATCTTCGTATTCCAAAATTCCCGGAAAATGAAAATCACATTTTTGTTGATTACTGGCTACATTTACCAGTATATTCTTCTCTTTGCAAATCTTGTATATTTCTTCATTTAAGTCATAATTATCGGTTACTGCTAAAACAAGATCGGCATTTTCTATATCCGTTATTTCGTATTTTTTCTGCTTATAGATAATTTCCCCGTTCTCATAAAGCGCCTTTATTTTTTCTGTGCATACAGGTGCGACAACTACAATTTCTCTCACAAAAGGCAGCAACGTTTGAATTCTTCTGGAAGCAATTTTTCCGCCTCCGATAACTACTGCTTTTTTCTGTGTTAAATCTACAAACAAAGGAAAAAACTTCTTTTCTTTACGCTCCATAAAGTTTTTCCAGCCCTTCTACACAATTTAAAAATTCTTCTTTTTCCAAAGTATCACGAAGCCCGAACATCATTTTACTTACAACCTTTCCGGCTGCTGTATCTATGGCATTTAATAAATTTTCTCTATCTTCTTCTTCCATAGGTGTCTTTCGCAAAATCTTCAAAATACGCAAATTTAAGTCCTGAACAGCTTCTGCCTGAATATCCTGAATGCGGGGAATTAAACTTCTTCCATCATACCAGCAGTAAAAGTCTTCCATCTGCTCTTTTAGTATCAATGCTGCCTTTTGCATACTTTCTTGAAGTTCCAGAGAATTTGTATCAATTTTAAAGCTGTCAATATCATAAAGCGTCATACCCTCTATTTCTTTTACAGAAGGTTCAATGTCTCTTGGAACTGCCAAATCAATTAAAATCTGTTGTTTTTTTTCTGTTACTGTCTGCTGTATCAACTCTTTTGTAAGAGTAAAATTAGGACTTGCTGTCGCACTGACAATTAAATCACAGGAAGGGAAGAATTCCATACGCTCTCCATAGTTAATTCTGTCACAGCCTTTTGGAATACTGACAATTCCGCTGCGATACTGACGAACTGTAACGGTAACATGAGCGCCAGCCTCTGCCAGAGCCAGAGCAGCCACTTTCCCCATTTCACCGTTTCCGATTACCATACAGGTAATACCGTCTAAGGAATAGCCTGTTTCTCTCAGTTTTTGAATTGCCTGATGAATAACAGAGCTGTTGCCTCTGGAAAATACAACCTCCGTTTTTACCCGTTTTGCAGCGGTAACTGCCATACGAAACAGAACTTCTAAGACATTATCTGTGCAGTAAACATCTCTTGCCATGGATAAGGCATCCTTTACCTGAGTAATAATCTGATCTTCTGCTAAAATCTGAGATTTTAAGCCGCTTGTCAGGTAAAAAAGATGCTCAATAGCTTCTCCTTCCTTTCTCTCCACAAAATATCCGCGAAATTCTTCAGGATTTTTTCCTTTTTCTTCACACAGAAAATCAAAAAGAGAACCCTCCCATTCTTCCTGTGTACTTGCCCAAATCTCCATTCTGTTACAGGTAGATAAAATAATGCAGCCTAAAATTCCCGGAGTTTCTTTTAATTTCTCCATCGCTGATGCTGCATTTTTCTTTGTAAAGGAAAATTGTGCACGTACGTCTACTGACGCTTTGTTGTAATCAATTCCCACCATGGAAATACTCATTTCTTCTTCCATCTCCTAAATCTTTTGTTTTTACATAATTTTTTTCATATTAGCACAGAATTGTTTTCGGTGCAACTTATTGATTATTGACAAAATCAGATAGTATGTTACAATGAATTCAGAATTGAATGTTCGAGGTGCCTGCTTGCAGGAGAATAGGAAAGTTGAGTGAAAATCTCACACGGTCACGCCGCTGTAATGGAGAAGTTTTATTTCATTATGTCACTGGAGTTTACTGGGAAGACGAAATAAAATGACGATACCTGAGTCAGAAGACCTGCCTTGTACATACGATTTACACAGGTTACGAACGATGGCCATGTGTAAGAACAGGTTGGCTCATAGCATATCAATTTCGCTGGAACCTCTTGTTCTTCTGATAGCCTGTCGGTATGTACCGAAAGGCTTTTTTTATTTTCACAATCAGAAGGGAGAAGAAAAATGAGTAAACAACGTAAACGACTGTTTGTACTGACAAGTATTTTCGCACTTACTTTCGGAGTAATGTCTAATGTCAGTGCAATGCACATTATGGAGGGCTATCTGCCCGGTGGCTTTTGTATTGCATGGGGTGCTTTATGTATTCCGTTTTTAGTTGCCGGATTTTTTATCTATTAAGAAAACTTTAGCCGAACATAAGAATTTAATTACACTCCTTGCCATGTCAGGAGCTTTTGTATTTGTAATTTCATCACTGAAAATTCCGTCTGTAACAGGAAGCTGCTCTCACATGACAGGAACAGGACTGGGAGCTATTTTGTTCGGACCTTCCGCCGTTTCTATTTTGGGACTGATTGTCCTTTTGTTTCAGGCTATTTTATTAGCTCACGGCGGTCTGACTACCATTGGAGCAAACACTTTTTCCATGGCAATTGCAGGTCCATTTGTTTCCTACGGAATTTTTGTATTATGTAAAAAAGCAAAGGTAAATAAGGTTGTTTCTGTTTTTCTTGCAGCAACTTTAGGTGATTTGTTTACTTACTGTGTTACCGCAGCACAGATGGCACTTGCCCACAATGCAGATACTACGTTTATGGCTGCTATGGGTAAATTCCTTACCGTATTTGCTCCTACACAGGTACCTCTGGCTATCATCGAAGGTATTATTACTGTTTTGATTATTCAGGGATTAGAAACTTATGCAAAACCTGAACTTCGTGCTATTGGTTACTTAAAGGAGGGAAAATAATATGAAAAAGAAAGTACTTCTTGCCATTCTTTTAATTTTCTTAATTGCTTTTGTACCATTATTTGTATTAAAAGATGCAGAATTCGGTGGCTCTGATGATGCCGGAAGTCAGGTTGTTGAAGAAGTTGACTCTTCTTACGAACCTTGGGCAACTCCGATTTTTGAAAAACTTATTGGAGGAGAACTTCCGGGAGAAGTAGAAAGTCTTCTCTTCTGTCTCCAGACAGGAATTGGTGTAGGTATCATTGCTTTCATCATGGGACGTTTCGTAGAACGTAAGAAATGGATGAAAGACGATAATTAATAATTTCTCTTTGAAAGGAGTTTTCCTATGATTGTCATTGATAAGCTTTGCTATCATTCCAGACTCAGATATGAAAACGCCGGTGAGAAATTTGCCTTTGCAATAATTACACTTTGTATTTGTGTAATGAGTCGTTCTATTGCAGTGGCAAGTATCGTATTAGCAGTTACAGGGATTCTTACCATAAAGAAAGGTGGAGTCCCTGTTTCTCGTTATTTACGTTTTCTCACTGCTCCCATTATTTTTTTATTACTTAGTACTATTGCGATTATGTTTCATCTAAGCCATACACCTATGGATATGTTTGCTATCCCTGTGGGAAACTGGTATATTACCACCAGCTATTCCTCTTTTTTTTATGCAGTACAGCTTATTTTTACAGCTTTAGGAGCAGTATCCTGTCTGTTTTTTTTATCCTTTACTACACCTATGCCGGATATTTTACAGGTTTTAAAAAAAATCTTCACTGTCCTAAATTGCTGATAGAACTGATGCTTTTAATTTATCGTTTTATTTTCGTACTTTTGGACACTGCCTCTGCTCTGTCCACAGCCCAAAACTGCCGTCTTGGAAACCGAAATTATAAAACGTCTTTAAAATCATTTGGAATGTTAGGCTCTGTTTTAATGATTAGAGCTGTTGAACGTTCTAATCGTTTATATGCTTCTATGGAGGCAAGATGTTATGATGACACAATCCACGTATTATCAGAAAATCAGCCTCCGAAAAAGAAAGTAATTGCTGCTATTATACTTTTTGACTCAGCCCTATTTCTGTTTGCTGTATGGAGGAGATTTTTTTCATGAATTCAGATATTATTTTAAAAGCAGAAGATTTATATTTTTCTTATGACGATGAACAAAGCCATTCTTTAAATGGACTTTCTCTGGAAATTAAAAAAGGACAGAAAATTGCATTTATGGGTGCTAACGGAAGCGGAAAATCCACTTTTTTTCTATGCTGTACCGGTATTTTAAAGCCACAAAAGGGGAAAACTTTTCTTCCATAATAAAGAAGTTACTTATAAGAAAAAAGAACTTTTAGATTTGCGAAGCAAAATCGGAATTGTTTTTCAAGATCCGGATAATCAGCTTTTTTTCCAGCCAGTGTCTATCAGGAAATTTCTTTTGGACCTTTAAATTTGGGACATTCGGAAGAAGAAACAAAAAACGAAGTCGAAGAAGTCATTGATTATCTGGAAATTACACCTTTCCGTCATAAACCAACTCATGCGCTAAGCGGTGGACAGAAAAAGCAGGTTTCTATTGCCGATATTCTTGTCATGAAACCGGAAATTATTATTTTGGATGAGCCCGCTGCTGCTTTAGACCCTAAGCATACGACTATGGTAAACCATATTGTAGACCAGATGACGCAAAATGGCATTACTGTTTTAATGGCAACTCATGATGTAGATTATGCTTATGAATGGGCAGATGAAGTTTTATTATTCCACGAAGGGAAAGTTTTGATGCATGGCACTCCGGCTCAGGTATTCAGTAATCGAGGTGTTTTAAAGCAGACCAATTTAGAGCCTCCTGCAGTACTGGAGCTTTTTGAAAGTTTATGCAGAAAAGGAATTCTAAAATCCTCTCTCCCACTTCCGAAAAACTTAAATACTTTAGAAAAATACATCTCAGATGTGAAAATAAATACACACTATGGAGGAACAAAAACCGTGTCAAAAGAAACAAAAAAAGCAATCTTGGCTGTAAGCTTTGGAACAAGTCACAATGACACTAGAAAAATCACCATTGATGCCATTGAAAAAGATATGCAGGATGCCTTTCCTGCTTACTCCCTCTACCGTGCATGGACCAGTAAAATGATTATTAAAAAAGTAAATTCCAGAGATGGTGTACATATTTATACGGTAAAAGAAGCTATGGAGCAGATGCTTCAGGATGGTATTACAGACGTACTGATTCAACCTACACATGTTATCAATGGTATTGAAAACGACCTTATGAAAGAAGATGCTCTTGCCTTTCAGGAACAGTTTCACTCTATTTCCTTTGGAGACCCTCTTCTTACCAGCGAGCAGGACAATCTGGCTGTTATCGATGCCATTACATCTGAATTTAAAGACTTAACAAAAGATGAAGTTTTAGTCCTTATGGGACATGGAACTACCCACTATGCCAATGCAATCTATGCTGCTTTAGATTATACTTTTAAAGATAAAGGTTATCAAAATATTTTTCTGGGAACAGTAGAAGCCTATCCTACTATGGAGAGTCTGTTAAAAATGGTTCACGCTTATCAGCCGAAGAAGGTAGTTTTAGCTCCTTTTATGATTGTAGCAGGAGACCATGCCAAAAACGATATGGCAAGCAATGAACCAGACTCCTGGTACAGTCAATTTAAAGCGGAAGGCTATAATGTAGAGCCTGTATTAAAAGGTTTAGGAGAATATCCGGGTATCCGAAAACTGTTTATTGAACATTTAAAAGCCATTGATAATTAAAAAACAGGAGCAGCCCTATTCCATACATAATAAGGCTGCTCCATTCTTAATGGACACTCTTGTTCATCCATTTCTTTACATCTTCCAGCGTCTTTAGTTTTCCATATAAATATTCTTTTACAGGTGTTTCATCTTCTAAAAGATCCGGTATCATAACCACCTTCATTCCTGCTTTTCCAGCAGAAATAATTCCATTGTAAGAGTCCTCTAATGCTAAAGCAAAGGAGGGATTGACTTTTAATTTCTCACATGCCAGTGCATAAATAGCCGGATCAGGCTTTCCCTGCTCCACACAGTCTCCTGTTATAATTTCCTGAAAATAAGAAAAAATGTCCTGTTTTTTCAATGCTGCTTTGGCATATTTTTGATGAGTAGATGTTGCTACTGCCATAGGAATATCTTCCTTTTTTAAATAATCTAAAAGGGAGAGCAATCCTTCCTTTTTAGGAATTCCTTTTTCCTTCTCAAATTTCATAATAGACTTGATGATATCCGTCTAAAAAAGCATCCAAAGGAAAGTCTTCCCCATATTTCTTCAGAAAATAAGCATTTCTCTGAGCTCTGTTCATTCCCAGAGTGTTTTTTATATTTTCTCCCAGTTTTCCGTATCCTAGATTTTCCCCTGTGACATCCCAGCTATACTTGATAATTCGTTCTGTATCCAGCATTAAGCCATCCATGTCAAACACAACTGCTTTTGGAAAAAAATCATTCGATTTTATCCAATATTTTTCTTTTTTACTCACTTTGAATTGCAGCTCCTATCTGACTGTAAATATTTTCTGCATCTAACACATGGAAAGGCTCTGTATTATGATTTCCATCTGCTCCTGCTGTAACCAAAATGTACTCCTGACCTTCTACCTTTGCCAGACTTGCCAAACATAATCCTGCTGCCTTTGTATATCCGGTTTTACCGCCTAAAATTTCTCCGTCTGTTACTTCTAAAGTTGATTTTTTATCATACATGGTACTTTCAAAAGTAATGCCAGTCGTTTCTGCCGCAGTTGGCGCAGTTGTATAAGAACGAGTGGTAAATATATCATAGAAAGTCTTATTTTTTATTGCCTGCTCCAATAGTATCATGATATCTGTCACAGTAGTATAATGATCTTCTTCATGCAAACCGGAAGCATTGACAAAATGAGAATTTAACATTCCAAGTTCTTTTGCTCTCTCATCATTTTTTCAGCAAAAGCTTCTTCACTTCCTGATATTTTACATGCCAAGGCAGTACAACATTCTGCCCCTGAGGGTAACATCAAACCATATAGTAAATCTTTTGCAGAAACTTCTTCTCCAGGCTGAAATCCTGCCATAGAAGCGCCTCTTTCATATTCTGCTAAAACCTCTTCCACAGGAATTTTGATTTTCTCATCTAAATCTGAAAGTTCTTCTACCGCAATTAATGCCGTGAGTACTTTTGTCATAGACGCAGGATAAATTCGTTCTTCCGCATTTTTAGAAGCCAGCACTTTATTATTCTGTACATCTTTTACAATCGCAGCTTTACTGTAAATGTCCATATTAATCTGAACATTTAACCGTTCTTCCAGTTTTCGCCTTTCCTCTTCTTCCTGCTGTCTTCTACGTTCTTCTTCTGCTGCTATTCTGGCTTTTTTCTTCCTGTTTTCTATCATAAGCCTGTTTTAATTTTATTCCACCTAAAACAACTGATAGGCAAAGGATACAGATTGTTAAAATTCCAAACAAAATTTTTCTTTTTCTTCTAACTTCTCTTATTCGTTGCTTTCTTTTCATAATTTCTCCATATTCCTATACTCTGTTTTTTTCAATAATGTAAACGCAGTTATTCCATGGCAAACCCAAAAATGATTTGCCATGGAATAATAAGATGTTGGGAAAAGATACCCAACGGATTGTTTATTCATATATTTCTACTTCTGAAATACCATTGTCATCCCATCTGCTTCCTTCATAAGAAGATGCAATATGCATGGAAAGATAAGAGGCATCGATTGGCTCATCAAAGGAAATGCAGAACTTTTTCTTCTCATCAGAAAATTCTACATCTTGGCTCCAGCTGTCACCTACCCGAATAGTCATTGTTTTTGGTCGTGCACTATATTTCCAGAGTTGATCTCCGCTCCAATTTCCTAAATACAATACAAGATAACGAACTTTGTGATTTCCATCAAAATTTATCTGGATACCTGTTGTCTCTCCTGTACCCTCTTCATTTTCTTGCCAAGAAGTAGTAATATCACCATCAACAACACTTTTGGCGCTATAATCATAAGCGTCAGACTCTTTAATCGAATTTTGCTCTGTACTGACAGCGATAACTTTTTGATATTGAGAAAAATCAATTTCATCTGAATTTACAAATTGAAAATCCTCCTGATTTGATGTTTCTTTCTGCTGTGACTCATCTTTGACAGATGTTTCATCCACTTCTTTTTGAGTCTCCGAAGACGAATTATCCTGATGAACCACTTCTTTATGTAATTTTTCATAATACTCCTTTTCTTGGCTGTCTAAATCTCTCATTCGCTTCATTCCCAATGCAAGACCGATTCCAGCACATACAAGCAAAATAAAAGTAATGAAAAAAGCAATTTTTCGTCTTTTCATTTTTTTTCTGAGGACTTAAATGAGGTTTTTCGTCTTCATCATCCTCTTCATCAAAAAGGTCTTCCTCCCAAACATTTTCCTCTTCTAAAGGCTCCTTGGAAACAATCTCCTGCACAGACTCTTCTATACTTTCCGGTTCATTCGTGAGTTTCGCGGGTTCTTCTTTGATTTCCGGTTCTGTTTCAGGCTCAGGCTCTATAACAGAAGCTTCCGAAATTTCCTCTGTTTCTTCTGGTGCTTCTGTTTCTTCTTCAGATTTTTCCGGTATGATTTCTTCCGGTTCTTTCTCTACCTGCAAAACTTCCGGTTCTTCTTTTATTTTCTCTTTTTCCTTTGGAACTTTTGTTATTCTCACAGGCTTTGCCGGTTGGTATTCTTCCTCTCCCTGCTCCGCTCTTAAAATTTCTTCCAGTTCTTCGTCTGTTTTATAATAAGCCCATATATCATCCTCATCCATATACTCGGGAAAAACAGCTTTTCCGCATCGCCCACAATAAAGATCTGTATTGGGGATTTCTTTTCCGCATCGATCACATTTCATGTTTTTTCCTTCCTGAAATTCCTATTTCCAGTAATCTCTTTCATTATCAATCATGTATAACAATGCATTACAGATACAGGCAGCAATATTGCTTCCACCCTTTCTTCCTCTGGCAACAATATAAGGAACTTCCGTATCCATAATCATTTCCTTAGATTGTACCACATTTACAAAGCCAACGGGAACCCCTATAATTAAATAAGGAGAAATTTTTTTCTCATTTATCAGTTCATAAAGTCTTACAAGAGCTGTAGGTGCATTTCCAATAGCAAAAATCAAGGGTTTTCCAAGCTCCACTGCTTTATCCATACTTGCTGTCGCTCTGGTAGTACCCATATCCTTTGCTTTCTTTGCTACGTCTTCATCAGACATGAAGCAATATACCTCACCGCCGTATTTTGCCAATGCTTTTTTGTTAATTCCGGCTTTTGCCATCTGTGTATCCGTGACAATACAGGCTCCGTTTTTAATTGCCTCAATTGCCTTTTCTACTGCCTGAGAGGAAAAGCAGAGATTATCCGCATAATCAAAATCAGCGCTTGTATGAATACATCTTTTTACAATGCATTCTGTTCCGGGAACTAATTTCTTATCTCCCAGCT
>ENA-OQCW01001312-OQCW01001312.1-human-gut-metagenome-genome-assembly--contig:-NODE-1312-length-10392-cov-4.122747_pt1 | contig 10392 bp, 5 predicted proteins | sample MGYA00242767_ERZ504593 | MGnify/ENA primary metagenome ERZ504593 (study PRJEB26092, sample SAMD00036307) | human gut metagenome | host: Homo sapiens | study: EMG produced TPA metagenomics assembly of... | reverse complement strand
AACCTCGGCATTGAGGCGTCCGTGATGGAGTTACGTGGAGCACACCATGTCCGTCGGTACCGACGCCATGGCCGCGTCCTACGTGGAATGCCAGGTGGGTGAGGACGCTGAGACCCAGATCATCTGGGGCGTCGGCATCGACTCCTCGATTACCACCAGCGCGCTCAAGGCGATCATCTCCGCGATCAACCGTTCGCAGCGCTGATATTTCGCGGTAAACGAAAGAGTGGCTGCAGGATTTGAACTGCAGCCACCCTTTTTTGATGGTCGTGAGAGGCCGGAACCACCTCCAGTCGCACGGGGCCTAGCCCTCGTGCCCCCGCCGGTGGGGATGGTCAACGCACGCTAATAACCGCGAATCCGGCCTCGTCCCTCACTGCGACGCTATGCCGTTGGTGCTGGATTCATTGCCGGTGGAGCAGCCGGCGGCGGTGGGATCGGTCGCGCAATCCGAGCCTCCGCCGTTGTTGCCGTTGTTCCCTCCGTTGCCGTTATTCCCGTTGTTGCCGCCGTTCCCTCCGTTGCCATCGGACCCGTTGCCGCCCGATCCATTGCCGCTGCCATTCGAACCGTTGCCGGTCTGCGGCGTCGTCGACTGCGAGCCCGACCCGTCGCCAGACTGCGTGCCGCTCTGCGACGGCTGGTCGTCGCTCCTGCTGCCGCCCTGCGAATTCCCGCTCTGCGACTGGCCGCTGTTGCCCCACGACGAGTATTGCGAACCGGTGCCCCACGTGCCGTCGGGTCCACCGATCTTGCCGCTGTCGGTCACGTCGGGGAACTTCTCGTCCGCCACGTTCTCCAGCGCCCTCGACATGTAGTTGGTGAACAGCACGGCCGGATATCCCATGCCCTTGTAATACCCGTTGATGGTCGGCAGTTCCAGCGCCTCGCCGTTCGCTCCGGGATTCCAGATGGCGAACATGGTGAGCGTCGAGGGTGTGAACCCGATGAAGCTCACGGCCTTGTTGTCGTTTGCCGTGCCGGACTTGCCCGCCATCGTCTTGCCGATCGCGCTCGCCGCACGACCGGTACCGTATTGGATGGTGCCTTCCATCGCCTTGACCACCAGTCCGGTGTCGTTCGCGTCGAACACCTGCTCCGCGGTGGATGGCGCCTTGTACAGTTCCGGCCCCTTGCTGCTCTTCACGCTGGCGACGATGTGCAGCGTCGGCTTCTTGCCCTGGTTGGCGATGGTGGAGAAGCCGCGCGCCATGTCGATCATGCTCAGACCGGAGTTGCCGAGCGTCACGTAGCCGTCATCGGTGATCTTGCCTTTGATGCCGGCCGTGTGCGCGGTCTTGATTATCGTGTCCGCGCCGAGATGCTGCTGCAGATCCATGTACACCGTGTTGACGGAGTTCGCCGTCGCCTTGTACAGGTTGATGTAGCCGTAGCTAGCGCCGCCCGAGTTCGACATCGGCTGTTTCAGCCCGGGGAAGCTGCGCGGCGAGTTGCCGTTGAACACAGTATCGAGGCTGACGCCCGTCTGGACGGTCGAAAGCAGCGTGAACGGTTTCATCGTGGAACCGACTTCGTAGGTCGCGTCGGTGACGTTGTTGAGCTGTTTCTTCAGGTAATCCTCGCCCGCGTACAGCGAGATGATTGAACCGTCTTTGACGTTGACCGACAGGCCGCCGGTCTGTACGCCGTCCGGCATGCCCGCGTTGCCCTTGGTGGGGCTCGCGGTCTGATACATCAGATCCTGTTTGGATTTGTCGATGGTGGTGACGATGGTGTAGCCGCCGGTGTCGAGGTCGTCTTGCGTGAACGCCTTTGAGTTGATGAGTTCGCTGCGGACCATCTGCAGCAGATACCCGTTGGGGCCCTCGTAGATGTTCTGCTGTGCGTTGGTGACGGTTTTCGGCATCGTGGCTTCACTGGCCTGTTTGGCGGTGATGTAGCCGTCCTCTTTCATGATGTTGATGACGCGCTCGAATCGCGATTTCGCCTGCTTGGCGTTGACGGCCGGATCCCAGTTGCTGGGGGACGGGATGATGCCGGCGAGCATCGCCGCCTCGGGCACAGTCAGGTCTTTCGCGTCCTTGCCGAAGTACGCCTGGGCGGCGGCCTGGATGCCGTAGGCGCTGCGGCCGAGATAGATGGTGTTGAGATAGTTGCACAGGACGGTGTCTTTGTCTTGCGTCTGCGCGATCTTGACCGCCAGTATGGCTTCCTTGAGCTTGCCCATGTAGGTGGTGGTCTCGCCGAGGTAATACCGTTCCGCGTACTGCTGGGTGATGTGGATCCGCCCTGGCGGGTGCCCTTGGTGACGTTGTTGATCAGCGCCCGTGCGATGCCCTTGAGATCGATGCCGCGGTCCGTGTAGAACGTGCGGTTTTCGGAGGCGACCACGGCCTGGCCCACGTATTTCGGCAGTACGGAGCAGTCGATGATCTCACGGTTCTGCTCGGCGAACGTGCCGATTTTCGTTTTGCCGTCCGCATAGTACACGCTGGTTTTCTCGGCCAGCGCGATGGTCTCCGGTTGGGGGATTTCGATGGTGGCGTACAGGTAGGCGAACGCGCCGATGCCGACGGCGAGGAACAGGCCGATGATGCCGAGCGTCCACTTGAGAATCAGATGCTTCTTGCGCCCTTTGGCTTTCGGGCCTTTCGAGCCGGGGGAGCGGTGGGTGCCGCCGCCGCGGTGTGTGCCTTCGGGCGGATTAGCGCCGCGGCCACGCCTTGAGCCGCTGTTGCGCTGCGCGCTGTAACCGTTGGTTGCGGAGGTGCCGCCGGTTCTCGTGCCCGTCGCCGCACCCGCTTGGGTGCCGGTCGCGGTGCGGCCTGAGGCGCCGGCCGCCCGACGGCCGGACGTTCCTGCCGCGCGTCGGCCTGAACTGGAATTAACAGTGCGCGTATGTGAAGCCATGATTCTACCGTAGTCCTTGCAATATGATGCGAACCGGTTTGCGCGTATTTTCGCGCTTTCCTCACCGGTTTTCCTCTGAATCCTTACAAACGTCGATATCGTGCTTGGTGCTTGTCTATATCTAACAAAACCACAACCATAGCCTCTCGGCGTGACGGTATCGTGAGAAACGTTGGAAAATAAGGGTTTTAGCCGGATGCGTCACTGTGCGAGGGCTCACACGGTGACGATACCGTCGCACGGTGACGGTCATGACCGTCCTTAATGTGAGTCGGATTCTGCATTGTGGGATTGTATGAATGCTTCGCTGGTTTGGGCCCGGCCAAAGCGGTGCGGCGTTGCCTCATCCGGTCATAGTCCCACTTTCCGGTGAGCGTATGAGACTGTGGCCGGATGAGATGGGCGGGAGATCCGGATGAAATGAGAAAAGGCGGCGGCGGAAGTGCCCGCCAGTCGGTGTCACCGGGCGCGCAGCATCGGCGCGACCTGCTCCTCATATGCGGTGAGGGCGGCGTCGATCACGTTGTGCATGTCGTAGTACTTGTAGGTGCCCAGGCGCCCGCCGAACACGACGTTCGGCTCGGCGGCTGCCCTGGCTGCGTACCGCTCATAGAGCGCCTTGTCGGCGTCCGTGTTGATCGGGTAGTACGGTTCGTCGCCACGCTCGGCGAAGCGGGAGTATTCCTCCCACACCACTGTCCTGTTGTGGTTCTGCGCGTCACGCCTCTCCGGGTTGAAGTTCTTGAACTCGATGGCGCGGGTGTAGGGCACGTCCGCGTCGGAGAAGTTCATCACCGGGCAGCCGAAGTGGTCGTCCTCGTCGTAGCGCACTTCCTTGAAGTCCACCGTGCGCCATTTCAGGTCGCCGAGTTCATAGCCGAAATACCGGTCAATCGGCCCGGTGTAGACCACGGGCGTGCCGGCGGCGCGCAGCGCCTTCTTGTTGAGCGGCTGGCTCTCGTCGAAGAAGTCGGTGCCGAGCGTCACATGGATGCGCGGGTCGTCGATCATGCGCTCCATCCACGCGGTGTAGCCGTCGCGCGGCAGTCCCTCCCATGTGTCTTTGAAGTAGCGGTTGTCGTAGTTGAACCGCACGGGCAGCCGCTTGATGATGCTCGCCGGCAGTTCGGCCGGATCGGTCTGCCATTGCTTGGCGGTGTAGTTCTTGATGAACGCCTCATACAGCGGCCGTCCGATCAGCTGGATGCCCTTGTCGTTGAGGTTTGTCGGGTCGGTGCCGGCCAGTTCACCGGCCTGTTCGGCGATGAGTTGCCTCGCCTCGGCGGGCGTGTAGACCGCCCGGAAGAACTGGTTGATGGTGCCGAGATTGATTGGCAGCGGGTAGACCTCGCCGTCGTGCGTGGCGTACACGCGATGCACGTAGTCGGTGAATGCGGTGAAGCGGTTGACGTAATCCCAGACGCGTTTGGTGGAAGTATGGAACAGATGGGCACCGTATTGGTGGATTTCGGCACCGGTCTCCTCGTCGATATAGCTGTACACGTTGCCGCCGATGTGGCTGCGCACATCGATGATCTCGACCCGGGCGCCCGCGCGCTCCGCCGCCTGCTGTGCGATGGTCAGGCCGAACAGGCCCGCGCCGACGATCACCAAATCCGCGTTCATAGCTTCCTTCCGTTGCGGCCCGCGCCGGCGGTGCCGGTTGCGCCGCGACCCTTCCATTTGATGATTCGCGCTGTTCCCCGCGTCGAATATGAACGGCCGTCATGTGCGTTTCGTTCTCAGCTCGACCAAGGATACCGCACATTATCGACCGCGCAACCATTCCTGTGAACGATTTGATGAACGTTCGGTGACGGCAAGTCCGGCGTCTTTTACAGCGCGCACACGACCAGATATATGGCCACCACGTGGCAGGTGTACCCGATGACCGTGCCCATGTGAAACACCTCATGAAACTCGAACCAGCCCGGAATCGGATTGGGTTTGCGGATCGCGAAGCATGTGGCGCCCGCAATGTAGGCGGCCCCGCCGCACGCAATCAGCACGGTCGCCGCCGGACCCACCGCGGGCGCGGTCCACAGCGCCGGAAGCAGTGTGACCCGGCGCCAGCCCCAGCACCACGTACACGACGGTGAACCACCCAGTTGGCGCTCGCAGCCATACGATATGCATCACCGTGCCGACGAGCGCCGCCGCCCATATCACCGTCAGGTACGGCCATCGGATCGAAGGGCTGAGCGCGAACAGCACCGGCGTATTGGTGCCGGCGATGATCAGGAAGATGTTGGAGTAGTCGATGCCGCACAGCACGCGCGTCACCTTGGCGCTGCGCCACGGTACGACGTGCAGCAGGGCGCTGTTGCCGAACAGCAGTATCGCCGACGCGCCGTAAATCGCGCACGCGGCCTTGACCGGTCCGGCCGGCGCGATGCAGATCAGCACGATGGATGCGGCGATGCACAACGGCAGGGTGATGAGGTGCTGCCATCCGCGCAGCCGAGGCTTGCGGTTGCCGAATGCATCGACCGGCGTGACCTGGCGTTCGGCGGCTTTCAGTGTGGCCTTGGCTTGGCGATAGCGTGCGCGCGCGGCGCGATACTGCTCGAGGGCGCGGTTCATCGCGGTGGCCGAGGCACCGGTCTGCGTCGCGGCCATGCCGGCAGCGGTTGCGGTCTGCGCTGTGGAGGCCGCCCGCATCCCGCCGCCCGCGGTCTGTCGCCGCGCTGTTTTTCGCTGCGCCGCGGACTTGCGTATGGATGGTGCACTGATTGACGCGCTCATCATCATCACCTCGCTGCGGCCGGAATGCCCGGCCTACACTAACTTACGCTACCGTAACTTAGTGTAGGTCGCTGATGGTTCGCTGACAATGCTTCTCTGATGGTGAATCGAATGCCGTCCGGGCCGCCGAAGGCAGCATGGCGGTTCGTGTGTATCATATATTGACCGTCAGCTGAAGATTTTCATAGTTTTTTCTTATAGCCGGGCATAAGCGGATTGTGGATGCGTCGGGATCCGGAAGTACGTGCTCGACTGCCGTAATGGATGCCGGTCGAATATGCTGTGGCCGCATGGGAGGGGCTGAAAAGCGCGGTCTGATGGAGGTCTGCCTGTCTGACGATGGCGTGCGTCATGCGCGGTACGTGAGAGTCGGCGTATATGGCATTGTGAGGTGAGTGTTAACAATATGTTTCTGAGACGTTGCGCGATGCGACAAAACGTAACGATATCGGACGAGCGCCAGGTCTAGTTTCTTTCACAGTGTCGTCGTGAGTGACGCACGCAAAGAGAGGAAAACAATAATGGCCAATAAGCAATGGCCTCGCTGGGTTGCCGCTGTAGCGGCCCTGGCGATGGCAGGCAGCCTGCCCGGTACCGCGCTCGCGGCTCCGGCACAAGGTGACGCGGCGTCCACGACGCCGACTCTGTCGACCGGCAATCTGAAGAGCAAGGTCTCATCCCAGCTTCAGCAGGCGAAGGGCGAGGTCACCGCATTCATCCAGACCACCAGCCCCTCCGCGCTGGAACGCAAGAACAGTGTGCTCAAGAACTTCAGCAGGCAGCGTTCCGCGCTGCCCACGCTGAAGCAGCGCGCGCAGTCGGCCCAGGCGGCCACGCAGAGCGCGAAGACCGCCGAGAAGACCTCGGTGAACGTGTTCTCGCAGCTGCAGTCGCTGGACTCCAGCGCCAAGAAGATCTACTCCACCTCGTATGCGCTGTCCGGCGTAGCCGTTCGCGCCGACGCGGCGTCGCTGCGCAAGCTCGCCGAGCAGTCCGGCTCGGTGGCGCACATCACGATCCTGACGCCCAAGAAGGCGCTCGACACGACCAACGGCAGTGGCGAAGCCCCCGCGAACAAGAACAACGACCAGCTGGTCAACGCCGTCAAGACTTGGGAACAGACCGGCAAGACCGGCAAGGGCGTGAACATCGCAGTCGTCGACACCGGCCTCGACTACACGCACGCCGACTTCGGCGGCGCAGGCACCACCGAGGCCTACCAGACCGCGCTGAACTCCACCGCCGACCCGCTGACCGACCCGAAGGTCAGCAAGCTGCTCGACAAGACGAAGTTCAAGGGCGGTTACGATTACGCCGGCGCCACGTATAACCCGAACGCCGGCAACAACAATCCCACCCCGGACGCCAACCCGATCGACGGCCAGGGCGGCCACCACGGCACGCACGTCGCCGGCACCGCGCTGGGCTACGGCGTCAAGGCCGACGGCACCTCGGGCAAGACCGATACCGCAGGCTACCAGAAGCTGACCGCCGGCGACATCGCCAGCTGGAAGATTGGCCCCGGCGCCGCTCCCGAGGCCGGCATCTACTCGTACAAGGTGTTCGGCGACAACGGCGGCACCACCGACCTGGTGCTCGAAGCGCTTGACGGCATCGCCAAGCACAACACCGAGGCGGAAGTCAACGGCGACGAGTCCAGCCGCATCAGCATCGTCTCCATGTCGCTCGGCGGCAGTTTCGGCGCCTCCGACGACCCGGAGAACGTGGCCGTGGATAACCTCACCGCAGACAACGTGCTGTCCGTGATCGCGGCCGGCAACGACGGCGACATCACCGACATCATGGGTGCCCCCGGCACCGCCAAGAGTGCGCTGACCGTGGCCGCGAGCCAGTCCGGCAAGGCGCTGCAGGACGCCGTCGAAGTGACCGACGGCCCGGCCTCGCTCAAGGGCCAGACCCTCGCCGGCCAGTACTCCGTGAACTACGCGAAGCTCGACGACTTCTCCCTGACCGGCAAGGTCGTGCGCGTCAAGGACAAGGACAACCTGGAAGGCTGCAAGGCATACTCCGCCGATGACGCCGCTGCCGTCAAGGGCAACATCGCCTACGTCGAATGGAACGACGCCGCTGTGAACTGCGGCTCCAAGACCCGCTTCGACAACGCCGAGAAGGCCGGCGCGACCGGCATCCTGTTCGGCTCGCAGGCGAACATCCCCGAGTCCGGCATCGGCGGCAACGCCGACATCCCCGGCTTCCAGCTGGTCAAGAACGCCGCCGAGAACAAGGACCTGCAGAGCGCCATCGATGACGGCACGCTGACGGTGACCCTGTCCACCAAGCTGCGTATGAGCAAGGACGCCGACTACTCCAGCGAGAGCGAAGACACCATCGCGTCCTTCACCTCCCGTGGCATCCACGGCTCCTATGACGGCACCGCCAAGCCCGATGTCTCCGCCCCCGGCGTGGGCATCGTGTCCGCTTCGGCCGGCACCGGCAACAGCGACGAGATCATGAGCGGTACGTCCATGGCCACCCCGTTGACCTCCGGCGTCGCCGCGCTGGTCCGTCAGGCCCGGCCCGAATACCTGGCCAACGTGGTCAAGGCCCAGCTGATGAACACCGCCAACCACGACGTGTTCACCGCGGATCGCAAGACCGCGTACGGCCCGCTGCGTGTGGGCTCCGGTCGTATCGACGCGCTCGCCGCAGTGAACAACAACGTGCAGCTTGCCGGAGAGGATAACGAGGCCATCACCGCGCAGTTCGGCGTCATCCCGGTCGGCAAGGACGGCTACACCGACAAGCAGACCATGCGGCTCGTGAACAACACCGATCATGACATTACGTACAAGCTCACATACTCGGCCCGCACCCCGGTGCCGGGCGTCACGTACTCGGTGAGCGGCGACAACGGTGGGGACACCGTGGTCGCCAAGTCCGGGACCAGCACCAGCTTCCGCGTGAAGATCAGCATCGACCAGTCCAAGCTGACCCGCACCCGCGACGCCACGCAGTCCGCGCAGGTCGCAGGCAAGGACCGCCAGTACGTGACCGACGCCAGCGGCATCATCACCGCGACTCCGGTCACCCAGGAGGATGACGCCACCACGCTGCGTGTGCCCGTCACTTCGGTGCCGAAGGCAATCTCCGAAACCACCACGGGACTGAGCGGCTTCAACAACAAGAAGGGCACGCTGTCCGTGTCCGGCCATGGCCTTGACCAGGGCGACACCGCCACCGGCTACCACTCCGAGCTCGTCCCGTTCGTGTACGGTGCCGAGGATCCGGTCGACGGCTACACCGGCAACGGTGACGCCGCTCGCAGCCTTGCCGCAGGTGACATCCGCGCGATCGGTTATTCCAGCACCGCACCTCAGCTCTCCGATCCGTCGCAGGGCCTGCTGAGCTTCGGCATCATCACCGACAAGACGTGGTCCCACCTGGGCAACAATTTCGTTCCGGACGTGATCTTCGACGTGGACGGCGACATGAAGGCCGACTACATGATCTCGGTGAGCACCACCGAAGGCAACACGCAGTACGACACCGCATGGGCCACGACGACTTCCGCGACAACCGGCAAGGTCGTTGACGAGGAGCCCATCGACCCCGCATATGTCTCCGACTCCAACCAGGTCGTGCTCTCCGTGAAGCTGTCCGCCCTTGGATTCACCAAAGACACCAAGGTCGCCCCGATCGCCTACATGGCACAGATCGAGTCGATTTACGCTGCCGGCGCGAAGGATCAGTACATCGTCGACACTGCGGGCGGTTCCAAGGACGACTCGTTCGACGCGTACCACCCTGCCCTGTGGTTCGGCGACTCCGCCACCGAAGGCAACGGCACGGTCAGCTTCCCCGACGAGAACGGCACGAAGGTCGCCGTCCACACCGCGGATGATTCGTCCGAGACCGCTCCGAAGGTGCTGGCGCTGCACAAGAACGGCTTCTTCCCGAACATCGAGACCGATGAGCCCGTCATCGACGCGCACACCGTGAAGAACATCGACAAGGCGCTGCTGGAGACTCTGGTCTTTGCCGCTAGCAAGTACCAGGAATCCAACTACACGGCGGATTCGTGGGCCGCATTCAAGAAGGCCTTCGACGCGGCGAAGAAGGTGCTCGACTCCGACACGGCCACGCAGCAGCAGGTCAACGACGCCTACACGGCGTTGCGAACCGCCATCAACGGGCTCGTCAACGCGACCGCCAAGCCGTCTAAGGACAAGCTGAAGGCGGCGGTGGATGCTGCGGCCAAGCTGAAGGAATCCGACTACACGGCGGATTCGTGGGCTGCGTTCGTCAAGGCGCTTGATGCCGCCAAGGCGGTGCTCGCCAACGACAACGCGACTCAGGAAGAGATCAACAACGCGACCGGCGCTCTGTTCAAGGCCGAAGAGGCTTTGGTGAAGAAGGCCGGCACGCCGACGAAGCCCGGCAAGCCGAGCCAGCCTGGCGCCCCGGCGAAGCCCGGTGCGTCGGGCGCCAACAGTGGCCAGAACGGCAGCAATGCCGGCGTCGCCAAGACGGGTGCCGCTGTCACTGGCATCTCGGGCGTAGTCATGCTGCTGCTCGCCGCCGGGGCCACGCTGGTGATCATTCGCCGGCGTGACGCGGTGCGTCGCTAGTCTCCCATAGCCGATAATGCCCTTTCCCGCGAGCGCGGGAGGGGCATTATTGTCGTTGCGCACCCGATATCCGGGGGTGATGTATACTAGTACAGCCTTCACGTGGCGTTATGTCACCCAATCCCCCCAGGGCAGGAATGCAGCAAGGGCTAAGTGGCCTCTGTCGGGTACGTGAAGTTTTCTTTTT
>ENA-OQCW01001311-OQCW01001311.1-human-gut-metagenome-genome-assembly--contig:-NODE-1311-length-10395-cov-2.202474_pt1 | contig 10395 bp, 12 predicted proteins | sample MGYA00242767_ERZ504593 | MGnify/ENA primary metagenome ERZ504593 (study PRJEB26092, sample SAMD00036307) | human gut metagenome | host: Homo sapiens | study: EMG produced TPA metagenomics assembly of... | reverse complement strand
GAATCGTTATCTGGTTTTTCTGAGGAATCATTTCCTGAGGAACCGTTGTCTGTGGAACCAGTGTCTGTGGAGCCGTCACCTGCGGTAAGTACTATTATAGTAATAATTTTTAAATGTATACTCTATTTGATATGCGGTGCCAAATTTGGAAATGACACCGTCCACAGCCGGCTGCATAATCGGATCTCCTATATCCGGTACTTCTCCCGGGCACATGGCATGCCAGTTGCCGCTGTCTTCTTCCATCAGCATATGCATGGTTTTAGGGGTATTCACATTCCCTCCTGCATGCAGACTGGAAATCATATAGGTTGTGCTAACTGGATATGCTTTTAAATACTGGTACCACATACCCTCCTGGCTGTCAAAGGCCGCGTACGCATTCCAGTCCTTCAAAGCGTCACTTCCCGTTAAATATGGTATGATTTCCATATTTTCTGCGCTATCTACTGTTCTGAAGTATATATGCAGGTATAAATTCTTTGGCCGCTTGTTATTTGGAACATTGTCTTTTTCCAGTCTTTCACTTACGATGCCGGCCAAATCGCCAAATCCTTCTTCCGATGCCAAAGGCCACTTAGAAGTACCATAATGGTCTTCTAACAGCTTCGCTATAATGCTATCATTGGTTACGTTATTATTCGAAATTCCCAATAAAGCCCGCCGTTGCTCAAACCGGTCTTTTCTCCCCGGAGTCTCATCGTATTCCCTGCACTTTGTATATGCTCTCATTAATACGGCGGCCCGCTCCATCAGTGAACCATATTGATTGTTAGAACCATAACCATAGGGGAAACTTTCTCCCTCTCCCTCCGTGCCGAGGTCAATGTCTGTTTCAATCCAATCAATTTTTGTTCTAGCTGTTTCCGTTACCCCTCTAAACTCGTTATAAGTATCCTCTATCGTCTGGACTACCCTGTATTCAGCTGACGGCCCTACATTCCCTATCTTCATCTTTCCGTTGGGTTTTAGATTGAAGGTATAGGTATTGGTGTCGCCTTCTGTTACAGCGGTTGTATTATATTCCTCAGCCCCACCATCTCCTGTCAGCAGATAGAGCTTCTCATTCTTATTCTTCCTGCTGTCTGTGATGCTGACTTTATAGGTGTATTCGACTTTTTCAGCACCTTCACTGCCTTCCTGCAATTCATTGGCAATCACCAGATAAGGTGAGGTCTTAAATATAGCCGTAAATGCCGAGAAATGGTCAGTCTGGAAATGAATCTGTCCAACGGACGCGCTTCCGCTCACATCCAGTTCCTGGCGTCCCTCGCTGTCAACCGCAATATCGTCTGCTGAAATGCCATCCAGCACAGGCACCTGGGCTACGGCTTCTGTTTCCCCGCTGCCTTCCAGCTCCGCCTTTGCAGATACGGCCTGGACCTCCTGGGTAGGCGTCTCCAGATGGAGAATTTCAATCTGGTCCGCCTCCATGCTGGCCTTCTCAATCCGCTCTCCGCTAAAGGATACCGTAACAAGATTGCTGCCGTCCTCGGCCCAGCTGTTATCTAATTTCACGCCGTCATACATAAGGTTGATGTCATATGCAATGATGGTGCTGACCACTGTTCCGTCATCAGACTCAGCATCCACTTTTTCCGTCAGCGCTGATTCCACCTGCTCTGTTATCTCCTCTGCCTGTATCTGCGTGTCGGCAGGCAGCACTCCTTCGGGAGCAGTTATCCTGATTGTAACCCCATTGACCTCCACTGACTTGTCAAAAGCAGGATGTTCCAATGTCTCCAGGGTGTACACCTGTATGTTCTGCTCCTCATAAACCTCGGATATGGTATACCATGCTGTCTGTGATCCGTCCAGCTCATCTGTAACCGAGTCTGCTTCCAAATCCTCATCATTGGCAGTCACATTGTCAATTGTATATCCCAACTGGGTCTTGACGCCAAAGGTCAGGCTTTCGCCTTCCTTCACGCCTCTTGTCCCCTCCATAATCCGGGCACTGGTCTCAGGGAAACTGGTGTATGTCACCTTATAACCGTCAAAATCCTCCAATGCCTTTAACTGGTTCAGGCTTGTGGTGTAAACCTTGGCTGTGGAACAATACCCCATGCCAGCCAAATCAGAGGTGCTGGCCTTCTTAGTATCATCCTCCGGCACAGGTTCCGGAGCGGTCTCCTGCTCTGACTCTGAAGGAAGTGAGGCATCTGCGGACGGTGCTGTTGATGTTTCCGCTGAATCGGAAGATGGCTCGCTGCTTCCGGCCGTGCTGTCCGCTGCCTGCGTACTCTCAGGTGCGCTTCCCTCATCATCCGCTTTTGTAGTCTGCACTTCGTCTGTATCCGGCACATTCACTTCCGTTGTTGGGGCAGCCGGTTCCCTGGTCTCTTCCGCAGAAGGCTTCTCTGTTTCTTTTACCGTCTCTGTCTCTTTTTCTTTCCCCTGTCTCAGCTGCTTCTTCTGTCTCCTTTACTTCCTTATGCTCCTCTTTCTCCCTGGGCTCAGTCTCCTTCTCATTGGAGGCTTCTTCCTTCTCCGGCACGTTTTTCCTTTACATCGGCGGAATCTGCCGGACTGCCCTCCTCTTTTCTCAGATACAACCGGGGCATCATGACGGGAAATGGCAGCTGCCGGCACAGCGCCCTCTTCTTTCTTATCCTCATCCTTATTTGACTTTTCTTCCCTGTCCTCCTGCTTCTGGGTGTCCTTATCCTGGTCCGCAATATCCTTTTCCGGCTTCTCATCAGAACCAGACCCGCTGTTCTTTTTCCGGTACCTTTGTATCGGCAGCATTGTCTTTCTCAGTATCTGTTCCCTGAGCATCGTCCGGCGGCACGGCTTCTGTATCAGCTGTACTGTGATCTGCATTGCCGTCTGAACCAAGAGACCCGTCCTCAGGCCGTGATATTTCCTCCTGGTTTTCGCCGCTGTTTTCACTGCTGTTTTCGCTGGCATCTTGGCCGCTGTTTCCACTGTTTTCGCCGCTTCCGCTGCCATCCGCGCTTTCCTCCGGCAGAGTTGACTCCCCGGTGCCGTCGGCGCCGCTTTCAGCCGATGTCTCAGATTCGGAGGCTTCTGTCTCCTCCTGGGCTGGCTTTGATATGATATCTACTTCCTCATCGCCAAATGCATCCTCATAACTCCTGATGGTGACGCGCTTTGTCTTTTTGACCTTTTCTACACCGTCATCCATCCGTGTGATTTCCGTGGTGCAGCTGATGGTATCCTCCCCGTTATTCACGTAGAGCAGGATGATTTCCTCGTCCCGGTTACCATATACATATCGCCGGCATCCTCCGGAAGGCGCACAAATACACGCAGCTCCGCTTCCATGCTGCTTCCTTCCATCTCCGGATATACCTCATACACGGCACCCTTCGTACCGAAAAATACCTTTTCAAATTCTGCCGTCCTGCCATTGGTAAAGCCTAAATCATCTGCCGTTATCTCATGGCCGCTTTCAATGGCCTCCTCCACGGCAGCTACCAAATCCGCGCCTTTCATCTGGAACGTAACCTGGTCCGCCGTACCGGCATAGGATACATTCAGGCCGGTGCCCAAATTCGTGAAAACCATGGCTGCTGTCAGCAAAAATGCCAGAATCCTTTTCTGGCTGTAATACATGGATTTCGTTATTGTACCGGAACTTCTCCGTCTTTCCATAATAGTTCTCCTTTTTCATAAACTCCCCTGCCAATCAGGTGCAGCTGCTTCACGATTCATCTTAACAATATCATATCATAAATGATTACACTTTGGTTACATTTTCATGTTTTTTATAAATTATTTATGTATTTTGAATTGTAACCAGAAGCCATTTTCCTTCACTATAGTTACATAATAGCATACAAAGCGTTACGTAAAGCGTTATTTCAAGCTATAATTGGTCACTTTTTTTATTTTTACGTTATTTATTCATTTTTCTATAATATGTGTGTCCACATTTCCCTGCATTCCACACAAACCAGAAAAAAAACTGGAAATCTTTTTCTCCCCCCAAACCGTATAAAACATCTGGAATCCGTACATCATTTCGTTATAGCAGATTCATCCAGTACAGCCCTGAATTTTTTCATGTCAGGGCGTATGGCATTATAACGGAGGTAAGGATTATGTCGGGCTACAAAGTTGAGATATGCGGAGTCAATACCGCCAAACTGCCTTTACTGAGCAATGAAGAGAAAGAGGAACTGTTTCAAAGAATACTGGACGGTGACAAGGAGGCCAGGGAGCAGTATATCAAAGGGAACCTGCGCCTGGTACTCAGCGTAATCCAGCGCTTTTCAAACAGCCAGGAAAACATCGACGACCTGTTCCAGATTGGATGCATCGGCCTAATCAAGGCCATCGACAATTTTGACATCACTCAGAATGTCAAATTTTCCACTTATGCAGTGCCTATGATACTGGGAGAAGTGCGCAGATATCTGAGGGACAATAATTCCATCCGGGTCAGCCGTTCCCTGAGGGATACTGCCTATAAGGCCCTCTATGCCAGGGAGCAGCTTACCAGAACCAATTCCAAGGAACCCACTCTCATGGAAATCGCACAGGAAATAGGTGTTTCAAAGGAAGACATCACCTATGCACTGGATGCCATACAGACTCCTGTCAGCCTGTATGAGCCGGTTTATACGGATGGCGGGGACCCTCTTTTTGTGATGGACCAAATTAGTGACAAAAAGAACCTGGAGGAAAACTGGGTGGAGGATTTATCTCTGGTGGAGGCCATGAAGCGGCTGCCGGAGCGGGAGCGCCATATCATTGACATGCGTTTCTTTGAAGGAAAAACCCAGACCGAGGTTGCCCAGGAAATCCATATCAGCCAGGCCCAGGTGAGCCGCCTTGAAAAAAATGCGCTGAAAAGTATGAAGTCCTATTTAAGCTGACCCTTGAAGCCTTTCAGCAGATGTGTTAAACTATTCATGTTAGTGCTTGTTTGAAACATATGCCAACAGAAAGTGAACATATCTATGGAACAAAATGAACGCAGATTTGCAGTATTGATTGATGCAGACAATGTCTCCCCCAAGTATATCAAATACATTTTGGACGAAGTGTCGGATGTGGGAATCGCCACCTACAAACGCATTTACGGCGACTGGACAGATAACGAAAAGCGCAGCTGGAAGAATGTGCTTCTGGACTGGTCCGTAAATCCCATCCAGCAGTACAGCTACACCACCGGAAAGAACGCCACTGATTCAGCCATGATTATTGATGCAATGGACATCCTATATTCCGGAAATGTAGATGGTTTCTGCCTGGTTTCCAGCGATTCGGATTTTACCAAGCTGGCCCAGCGCCTGAGGGAGGCAGGGATGTTTGTCATGGGAATCGGGGAGCAGAAAACCCCCAAGCCCTTCCGTGCAGCCTGCGATACGTTTAAATTGCTGGAGATCATATCCTCTGACGATGCACCGGAGACATCGGTCATCGAAAACCAGAAGACCATTACCAACATAGATGAAATCCAGAAGGCCATCACCAAGCTCCTCATTGAAAATAACAGCCAGAACCAGCCCATTATCCTTGCAAAGGTGGGTAACTTCCTTACAAAGCGCTTTTCAGATTTTGATGTCAGGAACTACGGCTACTCCAAGCTCTCCACCTTTTTGGAAAGCCTGAACAACAACGACTTTCAGGTGGTCAAGCTCCACGGCGGTTATTTTGTCCAGGAAAAGAGCGCCAGCATCTCCAAGACTGAGATTGAAAAGGAAATCATACGCATCATCAAGGGATATAACGGACATGTGGATAATCTGAGCATCATACACGATGAGCTGAAAAAGACATACCCTTCCTTTGACGTGAAGCAGTATGGTTTCAGCCGCATTTCCAGCTTTATCCGCAGCTTCGGTACATTCCGCATCAGGGATAACATGGTTCAGCTCAAATAACAACAACAGAAATGCCCGGAAGGGACATCCAGCCTGTGGATGCGGCCTATTCCGGGCATTCCTGTTTTACTCTCTTTTCTGCCTCTCCTGTTATCTGCGGATGATTTCAAAGCCATCCTTAAACTCTTTATAGTCCCTTATGCCGATGAATTCTTCCGGAACAGGCATCTTCGTCATATGGCTGGTGATTTCATACCATTTATCCATTTGAAATACAGCATCCGGGTCTGTCCATATGGCCTCCGCCTCTTCTCTGGTCAGGTCCGTATATTTAAGTATGTCCTCAGGAAACTCCTGCTCTTTTCCGTAACATCCAAACTCTGATTCCAGGATTTCCTTATTAAATGATGTCGCCCTCTGGTACACATGCTTTTGATGTTTGTCGCTGTAGGCAACCATCAGCAGATCTCCGTCAAATTCGTCATAGAGAATGACATCCGACTTGAATATTTTTGACACCTTCCTGGCATTCTCCATGGTGCAGTTTTCCTGGAGACTCTGGCTGTCTATGCCCAGCCAGGGGCTGTCCTTTGTCCGGGCCGCCAGCGCATCCCCGCTTTTTACCCCAAAAAAGCCTGTGTCAATCTTCTTCACCAACTCCAGGCAGTCACCGATTTCCTCCTGACTTAAGTCCTCCTCCAGAAGGACCAGACAGTTTGTCATAACATAGTTTTTCGCCGTAATAGCCGTGAAATACCTCGTCCTCCATCTTTTTGCAGATACCGCAGACGTATCCAAATCCGGAAGGAATCAAGAGCCCGCCTGGCTTCTCCTATGGATTCCGGCGTTTCTTCCCTGAGACGTACCGTTACCGTGTAAAAATACCTCCGGTCCCAGCACACTGAGCTCTACGCTATATCGGTATGCCCCTTCCCCGTATTCACCCCCACCGTATATCTGTCCTGTATTCTCCTCGGCCTTATACCGTATCTCCTTTTGGACAATCTCGTCTCCCTTCACCCTTCTGTATGTATACTCCAGCACCTCCGGCATGGAATCGTCCTTAACAGCTGCTCCGCTCTCCATCCTTCGGATGTAATCCGCCTTTGTCCTGGGGGTATCTATTCCCGCTATTGCAAAAAACTGCGGCTGCTCCCTGTATCCCCGGACCAGAATACTCCCCCATTCCGAGACCAGGATGTCCCCGAAATCACGGTTTCCCTGCTGGGTCCACTCCTCCTGCGGAAGCCGGATTTTATAATAAAGGGAGGATGATACATAGGTTCCGTCTGACCCCACCTGGTCAAAGACCGTATCATCGGGAACAGTAATCATAATACCGTCCTGTATTTTGTCTGCTGCTTTATTTCCATGTTCCGCTGTCTGACCTGCGTTTTCCCCCGAATCCGCCGTTCCCTCTTCAGACACCTCTGCCATTGCCATCCGGGCCTGTACGCTGCCCTCCGCTGTCTCTGTGCTTCCCGTTGTTCCTGTGCCTCCCGTTGTTCCTGTACTTCCCGCTGTTCCTGTGCTTCCCGTTGTTCCAGTGCTTCCACCACTCCCTGCTCCCCACGCCGCCAGTCCCAATGCCGCCGCTGCTGCGGCCGCTGCCAGTAACCTTCTGCCTGTCCCCCATTTTCCTGCCGGCACATGTACCTTTTTTTGCTTCAGGCTCAGAGGCTTCCCGCTTCCTCTCTCATTGTCATATCTGAAACAGCATCTTAATGCCGCCTATTTGCGCTAACGGCTCCACGGGAATCATGACCGCCCCGCCCCGTCCTTTCATCAGACAAACATATTCCGGCGTATAAACCGCCTTCTCAAAATCCCCATAGGCGTGTCTGACCACGGACCGTTCTCCATATTCACAGATACCGTCCTCTTCCAGTGCCAGCAGCTGCAAACCCGCATACCGGTACGGGAACAATCGCCGCCTTCCTCAGCTTCTGCACATTTCTCCAAGGCAGGCCCAATGCCCTGCATGCGTCTGCTATCTGGTCCACGCTCCTGGTGTAACAGCAGAATGGGACGGTTCTCCTGCGGCAGGCTTCCTCCACATCCCCCATGGGAATCCGGCCATCCCTGTTCTCCAAACATTTTGTGTTCAGGCATCTGAACCATTCCTGCGCCTCCAGATCCCCTCCCAGGACCCGCTCCGGTATGGCCCAGAATTCCTTCTGCCCGAAAAACAGAATCAGGCCTTCCTTCCTATGAACCTCTGTCAGCGCAGAATACAGCAGCCATATATCCGTATTCCCGGTCTGTATGCGGATCACCTCATTCTCCATGGTGATACAGCAGTCTTCCTTCAGATTCATAAAATCCGGCCGGACCCTTCCCAGGTCCTTTTCCTTCAGGAAGTCTTTCTTATACCATCTGAGGAATCCTTTATACTCCTGTTCACTCAGCCTGAAACAGAGCCTTTCTCCCACCTGTGCTGCGGACATGCCTCTCCTACCCCCTTGGCCGGCTCTCCCCATACGCATCTTTAAGGTATGGAAAGCCTTGTATATCAAATCATATTCCTGATAACAATGTACCGCATTTTCCTCTGTTAGACAAGCCTTAAGACAGCAAAAAAAGCCAGCTCTTTCTGCTGACTTTCCATGCCTATTCAAATCTGACAATTTCTTTTTTAAGCCGTTTCATGATTTTCTTTTTCCAGTCTGGATATATAGGACTGGGAGATTCCCAGCAGGTCGGCCACTTCCTTCTGGGTCATTTCCTCCCCATCCTCGTTTGTAAGGCCGTACCGCAGCTCCACGATTTTGCGTTCCCTGGGGTTTAAGCGGCTGATTGCGTTTGTTGAGAAGGCATTTTTTTCTATCTCATCCTCGATATCGTGATAGATCACATCCTCATCCGTTCCAAGAATATCCGACAGCAGAAGTTCATTTCCATCCCAATCCACATTCAGAGGTTATCTATGGACACTTCCAGACGTGTCTTATTATTCCTTCTGAGATACATGAGAATCTCATTCTCAATGCATCTGGAAGCATAGGTGGCCAGCTTGATGTTCTTATCCGGCTAAAGGTATTGATGGCTTTGATGAGTCCGATGGTTCCGATGGAAATTAAATCCTCCACCCCCACGCTGGTGTTGTCGAATTTCTTCGCTATGTAGACTACCAGCCTCAGGTTGTGCTCAATCAGGGCCGCCCTGGCCTCCTTGTCATCCTCGCTTCCCAAAAGACTTATCATCCGGCCCTCTTCCTCTGTTTCCAGAGGGGCAGGCAGTATATCGGCGCCTCCTATATAATGCACCTCCCCCTGCCTGGGCATCAGTACGGTCCTGAAGCTGGGGATGGTCTTTAACTGGAAACGGTTTGGTATGGATACTTTTATAATCATGGAAATGTCCTCCTGTACGTTGTGTGTTATTCAAGTTCCTTAGTCGCTTTTCTGTATCAGGATTTGATACTCCCCTGAGGGAGAAAGCTCCTGCTTCGTAATGGCAATGAGGGGCTTCTCAAGGCTGTACCTGCCGCCCTCCTGCTCTATCTCCATCCGGTCTATGAACACGGCCGGCAGAATTCCGCGGCTGGTTCCCACGGACTGGTACGGCACATAGACCACACCCTTTACCGACGGACACAGCTGCTTCATGACACCGGCTGCCGCCACATGGACCGGCTGGCTGCTCACAGGCTCCCTCAGCCGGTTGCCCGTGTCTATAAGCCCTGTAACTGTCTCTTTCTTTTCGCCGTAAATCATGGTAACCCTGCATAAATCCTTCCTGTGGGCCATGGTACGGATTAATTCCTTTATCCCCCCGTGAAAATCCATAGCAGGCTGCGGCTGCCCCTGCAATCATTAAAATCCAGACCATGACGGGAATCCTTCTTCCATGTCCGGACTCCACCAAAAGCCATGCGTAATATCCTGCCCTGGTGTGTTCATAGAGCACCAGCATCACACCTCCAAGAACAACCGATACAAGGTAGATACCTGCCACGGATTTAATTACCTCTCTAGGGCTTTTCAGGTGATAGGCAGCTACGGCCATCAGGCTGCTCACCGCTACATACGTTCCCAATATCTCCACTGCGGCCGGAAGACCGGGAACCAGGCTCACCACACAGGACCATATACCGCCGATGACAGCTCCGGCCAGAATACGCCGCTTTGTGGTCCTGTAGGATAAAACTCTGTTTAAGATGGTCAGAACCATCATGTCCATTATGGTATTGACCGCGAATACCACATCTATGTATACTGTATAAACCACTCAGTCCGGCCTCACCTCCCTGGCAAACTTTCTGAAAGCCATTATAGCGGTTTCAAAGCGCGGATGTTGTCGAAATAACCGATAACAGGTACAATATTTATCGACAAAATTCGAGTTTCATACTAAATATGGTGTTTTTACAAAAGCCGGAACGCCGCCGCCACATCCATACACGGTGTGGCGGCAGCGTTCCGGCTGTACGCGTCTCTATTTGATTGTGCTGTTCTTATAATAGCCTGTGTTTACAACAGCCTCTATTCACATAACCTGTTTCATGGTTCATTCACCACATTCTGAGGCGTGCCTGACATAAACCGGCTCAGGTTTTCCACTGCTATATCCATGAGCCTTTGTCTGGATTCCCTGGGCG
>ENA-OQCW01001310-OQCW01001310.1-human-gut-metagenome-genome-assembly--contig:-NODE-1310-length-10398-cov-2.280401_pt1 | contig 10398 bp, 9 predicted proteins | sample MGYA00242767_ERZ504593 | MGnify/ENA primary metagenome ERZ504593 (study PRJEB26092, sample SAMD00036307) | human gut metagenome | host: Homo sapiens | study: EMG produced TPA metagenomics assembly of... | reverse complement strand
TATCGAGCTGACAAGCTTCACGCATCATCCGTATTTACCAGAAAATTCGAGGTAGAGGTTCCCGATAACTGGGAACATGCGCAAATGTATAACCTCCCGTTGGATGAGATGATGCAGTCGCGGATTATGCTTTAAATAATGGTTACACGGTATGTTGGGATGGCGACGTGAGCGAGAAAGGCTTCTCTTTCAAGAATGGCGTGGCGATCAACCCGGAGGTAAAGAAGGTGGAAGATTACTCGACTACCGACCGTGCTCGCTTTGAGAAAATGGACGAGAAGGAACGTCTGGAGGAAGTCTACAAATTCGAGAAACCTTTCCCGGAAGTAAACGTCACCCCGCAGGTCCGTCAAGAAGGCTTCGAGGCGTTCGTCACGACCGATGACCATTTGATGCACCTTACCGGCATCGCCAAAGATCAAAACGGCACGAAATATTATATCACGAAGAACTCTTGGGGAACCGAGCGTAATACTTTCGGCGGATACTTGAACATGTCCGATAGTTTTGTCCGTGCCAAGACGATCTATATCATGGTACATAAGGATGCGATACCAAAGGCAATCAAGTCTAAATTAGGCATTTAGAACTTCCCTATCGTATAGGATATTACAATGCCCATCGTAAGGTTGTTAGAATAGGCATTCAAAGCACCTTACAATGGGCATTATTAGCTCCTTAGAATGGGCATCCGCGAAAATCATGGATGCCCATCTCTTTTTTCTCTCATCGAACGAGCCTCAACTCTTCAATCAACCTTGGGCATTTACCCCATTTATCGATCATGAAAAGGACATAGCGGATATCTACGCCGATGCAACGTTGCAAATCCGGTTCAAAAGCGATATCACCACTCATCGCCTCCCAGTTACCGTCGAAAGCAAGTCCGATCAAACGGGCGTTTTTATCGAATACCGGGCTACCGGAATTACCACCAGTGATATCATTGTTCGAGAGGAAGCACAGCTGCAATTCCCCTTTTTCATTCGCATAAGGTCCGAAATCACAGCTACGAACCAGATCCAGTATCTCCGGTTGTACCCAGAACTCATCGCTCGTCGGGTCCTCTTTCTCTAGGATACCTTTATCCGTTGAGTAATAATTGTACCATGCGGCATCATAAGGACGATACCCTCCGATAGAACCATAGCTTAAACGCATCGTGAAATTAGCGTCGGAAGACAAAGCTTTCTCCGGATACATCTCCTTCAAGCCCGCGAAATACAAACGTTCTCCCTTAGCGATATCATACTCCGCATCGCCCATCAACTGCTGTAACTGGAAGATAGACACCAATACGGACAAGCTCAGTTCCGCCGCCGGATCTTTTCTCAATTTCTCATATTGCTTCGGATTTCTCAACATCTCGGCGATCTTGTCGTACGACAATAAGGAAGTCTTCTTAAATACATCCGCCGCATATTTCTCATAATTTCCTTTATACTTCTTATCAACGCTCGTATAAATATCCGGCAAGAACTCCGGAGATACACGTTCTTTCGCGATCTTCATCATCGCGGCCAGTACCTTCTGATCCAAAGACGGCTCGTAATCCTTGAAGAACGGTTGGATACGATCCTCTAAAAAGACAGTAATCTCTTCCGGGGTAGCTCCTTCAATATCCACCGATTGCACCATACGGGCCAAACGAATAATCTCCGCTCCACTAGAAAACGCCTCATTCAAATAGGTCAAAGCCTCTCTATATTTATTGGTCGAGGTATATCCTTTTTCCAGCAAATTCAAGACCTCGCCATATTTAGCGCCCCGGGCCTGATCTTTCGCTACCCAATCAGCGAAGGCCGTCTCCTCCGCACGTTTACGTTCGATCACGTTTAGATTCGCCAATCCTTTATTCATACCGATCGAGTTCTTCCAATAATTGGAGCTTCCCGCATACTTAGAAGCATATTTGATACGTACAGCGTCGCTAGCCAACATCGCCTCTTTCCAGATGCCCTGCTTGATGCCACGCACCTCGATACGAGGCTTATTACTATTCTCGATACGCTGTTGCACGCCCCAAGAGCACAAATAACGATCCGTGCATTCCCGGAAAACCGATTGTCATGGCATAATCTTTATCTTGATAGCCTTGCATAGACACCTCCGCTACATATCTCGGGGTATAAGGCTTATTATCCGCGTTGTATTCCGCCGGTTTATTATCTGCGTTGGCGTACACACGGAATACGGTAAAAATCACCGGTATGCCGAGGCCACATCCAGTTATCCGTATCGCCACCGAACTTACCGATAGAGCTAGGCGGAGCGAAAACCATACGCACGTCACGATAAACATCGTACACCACCAAGAAATATTTATTATTGCTATAGAAAGGGACAACATCAGCCGCTAGGAACTCATTATTTCCCACGGAATCACAAATCACACGACCGATAGAATCAGCCGCCGACAAACGCTGGAACTCATCCTCGATACCGGAGATCTGGCTGTTGATACGATCGCTCACGTCTACGGTCTCTTTCAGGTAACGTACCGTCAAGCCTGGAACCGGAAGTTCTTCCTGTTTACTTTGAGAGACAAAACCATCTTTCAGATAGTCGTGCTCCACACTACTCAACTGCTGGATGGCTCCGAAACCACAATGGTGATTCGTGAAGATCAATCCCTCGTTAGAGACCGTAATACCGGTACATCCCCCACCGAAGATTACCACGGCGTTCGCCACGCAAGGATCCGTCTCACTATACAACTGATCATAGGATGGGGTAAAACCCAACTCAGCCATTCTCGCCAAATTCTGCTTATTTAATTCCTTCAGCACCCACATGCCCTCATCGGCATATAACTGGCCGGAAGCGGCTAAAAGCAACAAAGCCGCCCACACTCTTTTCATCAACTTCATTCTACTCTGATTAGTCTAAATTATTCGATTAGTAATTTAATATTTTTCATTTCCACACGAGCCGACAGCCATTCCCTGATCTTCTTACGTTCCGCATCTTTAATGATCGTCTTACTTTTCAGATAAACCAGCATAACCGTATCCGGCTTCGCCGTCTCCGTATTCACGATATACGTATTCGAGCAAGATGCCTCAACTACATAGGGGAAAAGAACCTTCATCTCCGGGAGCAACTCGGATGTCAAACGCCTATAACTCTGATATTTGTCAACCTGTCGTTTTAACGAATCTATCTGGATGGTCTGCGCACGTAGTACCTCCTCGCTATTCTTATATAAATCCTGCATCAAGAGGCTTTTCAACTCATTGATATCCGTGGCCTCTTGTCCGAAGCCTTGTTGCACGACTAAATGCACATCTTTCAATCCATACTTAGGCAATTTAGCCCGGGCGTTAGCGATCATCTCATCCGGTACCGTCTGGCCGATCAAGACTACTTTCACCTCCTTTTTCTCGCTCGTATCCGTAACGACCTTATTCAAGATTTGCGTATTCGGGAAAGTCAACTCCTCCGATACGAAGTTACGTACCCGATCATTGAAATAACTACTCCGGATCAAGTTATAACTCAAGAAAAGGCTCGGCACGATCGTGAAAAAAACAATGATACCCACGTAACGAGTCACGATCTTTTCCCGTTGTTTATCCAAGAAAACTTTCTTCGGATATTTCAACAAACGAACGACGACAAACGTAGCCAAACTGATAAAAACCGTATTGATAAAATACAGATAAAAAGCACCGAAAAAGTAATACAAATTGCCACTCGCCAACCCGAATCCAGCCGTACAAAGCGGAGGCATCAAAGCCGTAGCGATAGCTACACCCGGAATCACGTTACCCTTACTCTTTGTCGAGCTCGCCACGATTCCGGCCAGACCACCGAAGAAAGCGATCAATACATCGTATACCGTAGGTTGCGTACGGGCAAGCAACTCGCTTTGCGCCTCGCTGATCGGTGAGATCAAGAAATATAAGGTGGAGGTAATCACGCTAAAAATAGTAGCGGTAGCGAAATTACGGAACGAACGCTTGATCAACTCGAAATCGGAGATTCCCAATCCCAAGCCGAATCCCATGATCGGTCCCATCAGCGGCGAGATCAACATCGCGCCAATGATCACTGCCGTAGAGTTGGTATTTAACCCGAGAGAAGCGACAAACGTAGCGAAAATAAGTACCCATAAGTTCGTCCCCTTAAACTCTATCCCCTTTTTAATGGATTCTATCGTCTCCAGCTCATCTTCCTTTTCCTGCCTGACGTCGAAATTACGGACAAAAAAATCCATAATCTGTTTATGTAGCAATCCTTTTTCCATGCGGTATTAATCTTGTCCCATATTTATGCAAAGATATTCCAATTGTTTGTTTTTCTAACTATTTAATAGCTTTTTTATGGTGAGATTACGTATATTTGCATTTACAATACAACAACAAGAGATCCTATTTGTATGAAACGATATCTAATGCTTTTATGCTTATTGTTTATGTCCTTTGTCGTTTCATCTCAAACGACCACACCAGACTCACTCAAAAACGCCTTGCAAAAAGCAACCTCCGAACGCTCAAGATTGGAAATCCTTACCAATTTAATGGACATCTCACGAAACGATGACATATTAGTAAACGCTAAACAACTCTATCAGGAAGCCTTAAAAGCGAATGACAATTACTATAAGGAAGCGGCATTGACCGAGATTCTCCGGCATTATATCAACACGGACCAGACCGATAGCGCAAACGCCTACATCGCCAAGGCCGAGCAGGAGCTAAAAGGAGAAGCCAGAACCAGCCTCGTATCGTTCATGAAAATGATCCAAGATACGCGCGTCATATTCTACACATCCGGTGAACCGAGAAGGAAAGTCCTCATGAATTGCCTATTCAAGCTGGAGGAACCCGACAAATTGTCTCCCTATGAGAAAATAGCCTGTAATTATGTACTTGGTATGGCTGTCAGCAACAGCGTCATGGAAGAGAACATGCTTCAGGAGGACTTCAAGCAAGGGAAAGAATATTTCGATAATGTTCTGGCCGAGGCGGAAAAACTGCCCCTACGATATGCGTACAATTTCTTGCCTAACACCTATTTCATGCTATGCGCTTATGCGAGTGACCCTCAAGAACGAGGACAATATGCTACCCGTTACCTAAACACGATCTTGGGCTACTCTAATATCCCGGAGATGAGGAAACGTCCTTACGCGATCAACAAACGCCATTTATTAAGCGCTTATTCAAACCTTGCCATTAGCGCCGAGGCTATCGGAAAAGATTTGGCGACCTCCTATTACCGTGAGTTCATGAATCTGTTGAAAACTTATCCGGAATCAGCTAGCGCCGCCCCGGAGTATGAGCTCTACTACACCTCATCGAATTATTACCTAGGTATTAAGGACTATAAGAAATTCATTGAGTTCAGCGACTCTTTGATCAATTTCTCCAAACAGATACCGCTTTACAAGGAACATGTAATCGCTTATGTATCCGCCAAAGCTGCCGCCTACGACAGCCTCCGGATGTACAAGGAGGCCTATGAGACATCCAAGGAGTACGCAGTATTGCTAGATACCTTGCGTATGCAAGAACTCAGGAAGAAAATGGAAAATCTGGAGATCGAGAAAGGGGCGAACGAGTTGGTGATCGAAAAGAAATCATTGGAACTGGAATTACAGGAAAGCAAGAAAGAGAATTACCTGTATATGTCCTTATTGCTTCTAGCTTTATGCACCGTATTCTATATCTTTTTCCGGCTAGGCAAAATGAGATCTCTTTATCAAGCACTACAAAAACCCAATGAGCAGGTCTTGATAGCGAACCAGAAAGCACAAGAGAGCGAGGAGATGAAGACCGCCTTCATCCGGAATATGTCGCATGAGATACGGACTCCCTTAAACGCAATCAACGGTTTCTCGGAACTCATCACCAACGACGATATCTCCATGGACGAGAAACAGGCTTTCAGCCGTATTATCTATGAAAACTGTTACCACTTGACTTCCATGCTGAACAATCTCCTTGAGATCGCCCAGCTCGATAGCGGCAATGATTCCCTTCCTCTTGTTCCCACACGTATCCATGAGCTTTGTTTACATGAGATGCAACAGGTAAGAAATATCAAGAGAAGCCGGAGATCAACTATGTGGTGGAAGGCGATAAGGAGAATGATATGATCTTGACCAACCGTGCTTATTTCAGTTTGATCATCTCGCATCTGCTGGCCAAACGCGAATAAATTCACGGAGAAAGGAAGCATCACGCTTTCATACCATCTGGATAGCGGAGCCAATTTAGTGACCCTGTCGGTAACAGATACGGGTTGCGGCATCCCTCAAGACAAACAGGAATGATATTCGAGCGTTTCACGAAGACCAATGATTTCATTCCCCGGCTCTGGCCTGGGGGCTTTAACCTATGTCGCTTGATCGTTAACCGGCTAAACCGGTAAGATAAAGACAGATCCGTCTTATACGAAAGGCTCACGCTTCGTTATCACGATGCCAATCGCCACGCCGTCCAAGCCTCCGAACCTACCGATTAACGGAAGAAACGTCCTACGTACGGGAGTTCTCGTAAAGGTAAATCCCTTTTAACCATAAATGCGATGAATACGCCTAATAAGATCGTGCGGTATCCCAACCGGAGCCATTCAGACTGTATCGGCAGTGCCATGCCTGCCACGTATAACACCGTCGCCACTCCGAAATAAAGAAATGCGGATTTCAAGTCGTACTCGATCGGGAATTTCTTTTGTCCTACAAAATAGGATAAAAGCATCATCAATAAATTACAAAAGAACGATGCCCACGCACAAGCCATATAACCGTACGAGGGACCGAACAGCAAGATAATAGAGACCGTGGCCACACATCCGATCGTGGAGAAATAGGCGCCCCATCGTGTCTGGTCGATCAGCTTATACCATAAGGAGAGGTTGAAATAAATACCGAAGAACAACTCGCCCAGCATCACGATCGGCACTACCCGTAATCCGGGATAATAAGCCGGCCCGACAAAGTACTTCAAGATATCGATATAGAACATTACCCCGAGGAAGATAAACAAGGCGAATATGATGAAATATTTCATCGCTTCCGAGTAGGCTTTCTTATTATCATCGCTCTTGTTTTTAGCGAAAATAAACGGCTCATAGGCATACCGGAAAGCCTGCGTGAACATCACCATCACCACGGCGATCTTGAAGCATGCGCCGTATATACCCAATTGCTCGTTCGCGTACTCCTTATCATCAAACAAGAATGGAAACAGGATCTTATCTGCCGTCTGGTTAAAGATACCGGCAATACCTAGAATGAGGATCGGGAAGGAATAACGCAAGATTTGTTTCAATACCGTTCCGTCTACTTTCGCCCGTATGCCCGGCAAGATATCCGGGATCAAAAGCAATAAGGTTATCAGTGTCGTAAACACGTTCGCCACGAATACATAGCCTACCCCATAATCCGGACGATAGAACCAGCTTATCGCCTCCGGATAGTGCGTATGCAACCACGGACAAGTGATCAAGAAGAATATATTCAAGATAATATTCAAGAAAATACTCAGCAACTTAATCCCGGCGAAACGCCATGCTTTTCCCTTATACCGAAGATAAGCGAAACGGAATGCAACAAAAAGCGTCTACCGCCACGATACCCGCCATCATCCCGATATACTCCGGATGGTCACCATATCCCAAGCCGGCACTAATAGATGGTAACAAGGCGAAAACCGCTACGCTAAACAGCGCCGAACTTCCCAGCAGGCAATACAGCACGGAAGCGTACACCCGCATCGGCTCTTGCTCCTCTTTCTTATTGATGAAACGGAAGAACCCCGTCTCCATGCCATAAGTAAGCAAGACCAGCAACAGGGCTGTCCAACCATATAAATTCGTCACGATCCCATAATCCCCTGTTCCGGCCAACACACGTGTGTACATCGGCACCAACATCCAATTCAGGAAACGCCCCACTATACTACTCAATCCATAAACGGCTGTCTCTTTAGCGAGCCGCTTCATTCCTCCTGCCATATCGTATCTGTCTAATCAAATAAAGAACCTTGTTCCCCCACCCGGCTACGTCCCAGATGGGTATAAGCTAAATCGGTGACCTCACGGCCACGGGGCGTGCGTTTGATAAAGCCCTCTTTGATCAAGAAAGGCTCGTACACTTCTTCTAGCGTTCCGGGGTCCTCGCCCAAAGCCGTGGCGATCGTCGTTAATCCGACCGGGCCTCCCTGGAATTTATCAATGATCGTCGTCAGCAACTTATTATCGATCTGATCCAAGCCATACCGGTCTATATTCAACGCCTCCAAAGAGAAGCAAGCGATCGCCTTATCGATATCTCCGTTCCCCTTCACTTGAGCGAAATCACGCACACGGCGCAATAAAGCGTTGGCGATACGAGGCGTACCCCGGCTACGGGAAGCGATCTCTCTAGCGGCGTTCAACTCACATTTTACATTCAAGATATTAGCACTACGGAGCACGATCTTCGTCAGCGTCTCCATATCATAATACTCCAAGTGCATATTGATACCGAAACGGGCACGCAGCGGACTAGTCAGCAAGCCGCTACGGGTCGTAGCGCCAATCAATGTAAACGGAGCCAAATCGATCTGTATCGAGCGGGCGCTTGGTCCTTTATCGATCACGATATCGATCCGGTAATCCTCCATAGCGGAATACAGGTATTCCTCCACGATCGGGCTCAACCGGTGAATCTCATCGATAAAAAGCACGTCGTTCTTCTCCAGCGAGGTCAATACCCCGGCCAGATCTCCCGGCTTATCCAGCACCGGCCCCGACGTGACCTTGAAACCAACCCCCAACTCGTTCGCTATAATATTCGACAACGTCGTCTTTCCCAACCCGGGAGGTCCATGCAAAAGCACATGATCCAGCGCCTCCTTACGCATGCGGGCAGCCATGACGAACACCTTCAGGTTCTCCACCACCTTCGCCTGCCCGCTGAAGTCACGGAGCGAAAGCGGCCGAAGCACGTTCTCGTACTCTCGTTCGTTTTCCGGCATCCGGGCATCCCTTATATCAAAATCATCTTCCATATTCACGTTCATTGACTTGCAAAGATAATGTTAAACAACACATTCACGAAAATAGATGTATAAAATATTTTTCTAACAGTGAGAAAAGCATATGTTTGCTAAAGGGACACCTTTAAAAACATACTACCATGAAACTTATACTCACAATCTCTGCGATGATCCTGTTCCTGATAACGGGATGCGAAAGTGGTAAGCAACCGGCTAACGACTTTTTAACCGTGGATATCACGGCAAATTATCCGAAGAAGGAACTGATTCTTCAAGACTTTTTGGATGTGGAATACATCCCATTAGAAACGAATGAGGAATTCATAACCTCAGCCAGCATGCAAGCCATCGGCAAAAATCTCATAATCCTTAGAAACAAGAACGGACAAGACGGAGATATATTTATCTTCGACCGGACCGGAAAAGGCCAGAGAAAAATCAACCGCAGCGGCCAAGGTAGCCAAGAATACACGAATATCGGGTCTATTGCCCTCGATGAGGAGAAAGGTGAGCTGTTTATCAACAACTACTATTCGAGCCAGTTTATCGTATACGACCTGTCCGGAAACTTTAAGCGAACTTTAAAGTACGATAAAGATTTTAATTTCAATAGCGGGAAGATATACAATTTCGATCAAGACAACTTAAATCTGCTACGATGAGATTGGCAATTATAAAAAATCTGAGAAAAAAGCGCATTTTGGCTCCTGTCCAAACAAGACGGGAGCATTGTCAAGGAAATCGAAACTCCCTTATGAGCATAAGATATCACCGTTTTTACAAAAAGGAATTTGGTCCGCAGGACCTCGTAATACCGAATTAATTTCCCAAAATGGAAGTTGGGTCTTAATAGAGCCATCTACAGATACGATTTATAGTTATTCCCAAGATCACTCTATCAAACCCTTTATCGTAAGGGCTCCACCTATCCGCTCTATGGCCCCGGAAGTATTTCTTTATCCAAGTATTCTTACCGACCGGTATTATTTCATGCAAACAACAAAGAAACAATGGGATTTTGAGAAAGAAACCGGATTCCCCAGAACCGACTTGGTATATGATAAACAAGAGGACGCTATCTTTGAGTGTGTCGTATATAATAACGATTTCGTAGATCAGACACCCGTTGATATGTGGTACGAACACGGAATACTAAAGATCATCAATAACGATGGGATCGCTTTCATAAAGAAACTAGAAGCCAATGAGTTGGTGGAAGACTACGAGAAAGGTAAGCTGAAAGGCCGCTTGAATGAGATCGCAGCGGGATTGAATGAGGAATCCAACCCCGTGATTATGGTGGCTAAGTATAAGGAATAAAAACTTCTTACTTATTGTCTGTTTTTCCAGACTTGTTTTTTATTCGTACATGTTTTTCGGAAAACACGTACGTGAATTCCCAAAAACA